>LNAP01000956.1_pt1 | contig 31546 bp, 27 predicted proteins | sample 602601 | NCBI WGS metagenome assembly LNAP01 (sample SAMN02440304, study PRJNA202911) | soil metagenome | biome: Subtropical and temperate rainforests or woodlands; isolation source: soil samples (1 kg each in a 20% v/v slurry with milli Q water) were... ...
CCATGCCTCACGGTGCCGCTCGCGATCCCGGCCGAGGCCGAAATCGTCATCGAGGGCTTCGTCTCCGCGACCGAGACCGCGCCCGAGGGACCCTATGGCGATCACACCGGGTACTATAATTCCGTCGCACAGTTCCCCGTGATGCGCGTGACGGCGATCACCAGCCGACGTCAGCCCGTCTATCTCTCGACCTTCACGGGCCGGCCTCCGGACGAGCCGTCGCGGATCGGCGAGGCGCTCAACCAGCTGTTCGTGCCGCTGATCCGGCAGCAATTCCCCGAAGTGACCGACTGCTGGCTGCCGCCGGAGGCCTGCTCCTACCGCATCGCGATCGCGGCGATCAGGAAGCGTTATCCCGGCCAGGCGCGGCGACTGATGCTGGGCCTGTGGTCGATGCTGCCGCAGTTCAGCTACACGAAGCTGCTGATCGTGGTCGATGACGACATCGACATCCGCGATTGGCGCGCCGTGATGTGGGCAGTCTCGACGCGCAGCGATTCCTCGCGCGATCTCGTGACGCTCACCGACACGCCGATCGACTATCTCGACTTCGCCTCGCCGAAATCCGGACTCGGCGGCAAGCTCGGCATCGACGCCACCACGAAGATTCCACCGGAGACGGATCGGGACTGGGGCGCTCCGCTGACCATGGATCCCGCCGTGGTCGCGCGTGTCGATGCGATGTGGGCGAGCCTCGGCCTGTCCGGCGCGCCCGTACGTGCACCGGTCCTCACATGAGCGGGCGGCAAGGCATCATCGTCGGCATCAGCGGCGCCTCGGGCGCTGCGATCGCCATGCGCATCGTCGAGCTGCTGGCCGATGATCCACACTACGCGGTGCACCTCGTGGTTTCGCCAGCGGCAGAGCGTACGCTGAACGAAGAAGTGGGGAGCGATGCGCTGGCCCGGCTGCGCGCCCTCGCCTTCCGCCAACATCTCCATTCCGACATCGGCGCCGCGGTCGCCAGCGGCTCCTATCCGGTCGCGGGCATGATCGTGGCGCCATGCTCGATCCGGACGCTCTCGGCCATCGCCTGGGGGCAGCTCGACAACCTTCTGACGCGTGCGGCCGACGTGCAGCTCAAGGAACGGCGCCGGCTGGTGTTGCTGGTCCGCGAAAGCCCGCTGCATCTCGGCCATCTCAGAGCGATGCTGCAGGCGACCGAGATCGGCGCGATCATCGCCCCGCCGATGCCGGCCTTCTATCTGAAACCGCAGTCGCTGGATGAGGTGATCGACCAGATCGCGGCACGGGCGATCAACCTGCTCGACCTGGCAAAGCTTCGCATACCGTCCGGAATCTGGTCCGGCCCAAGCGGGCGAGCGCAGCAGGATTGATTCAGCGCAAGAGCACGGAGCGTGGTCCTGATATTCAGGCTTCCAATCAGCAAGGAATGGTCGGATGACGCTGAAGAATTGGTGCGCGGTTCTGGTGATTTCGGCGGGCGCGGTCTCATCCGCGATTGCCCAATCCGACTTCCCGCCCTCCGCGAACAGCAAGCAAGAAGCGCCTCGCCTCGTCGAGGTCATGAGCATGGCCCAACTTCAGCATCTCAAGTTGTGGCATGCAGGCAAGGCGGGAAACTGGGACCTCGCCGCGTATGAATTGCGCCAATTGACCAACAGCTTGGCCGAAGCCGCCATTTTCTACCCGGCAATTCCGATTAGCAACGTGACCACGATGAAGGAGCCGCTGCTCTCGATCGCGGACGCGATCGCGGCGGGAGACAATCGCAAATTCGCCGTTTCCATGCGCGGGCTGACCGACGGCTGCAACGCCTGTCACGCCTCGATGGGACGCGGCTTCATTGCGATCTCCGTTCCGACCGGGGGGCAACCGCCCGCCAATCAGATCTTTTCGCCATCCGGAAGCGGCAGGAAGAAATGATGCGGCCGAGCCGGGCCGAATGATCGCGGCCCCGGCTTTCCTGGCGGCGGGCCAATGATCAAGTGGCGTCTGAATAAATTCGCTCGCAGTGGACTTCCCGGCCGCTCTCATCGATGACGACGACCCGCAGGTCGGGATGGCCTTTCGGCTTCTCTCTGCGCACCTTGTCAGCCAGGCTCTTGCTGTGCGCGATGGCGGCGCCATCGCTCAACAGTTCCAGCCCGGACCTGTCCCGGGCGGGTACACCGTCCTTCATGTCGAAGTAATATGTGGGCATGAACTCCTTCCCGCGTCTTCACGCGGCTCGTTTGACGCCATCATCCCGGGAAAAAGGAGCTGCCGAGGTTGGGTGGCCCGCGGCGACCGGAAAATCAAATCATAATGGGACAGCCGGGCCGAAATCTTGACCCGGATCAAATCCGGGAAAATCAGGCAAGTCTCAAAGGACCCCATTCTTTGCGTAGGGCAATCGCATACTTCAGCGATTTCGCCTGTGGCCATCCTTCGAGACGCCCGCCGCCGGCGGGCCTCAGGGCGAAGACCGAGTGCGCGGCACATCAAGCTGCCAGCGCCGTCATGCGGCGACCGGCTTGCTTCCTTCGGAGCGCTTACCTCGCAACGGCGCAAACTGCTCGGATGTCAGGGTCTCATTTGCGATCAGCAGTTCGGCGCCGGCATCGAGATCCGCCCGCCGGTGCTGGAGGATCTCCCGGGCGCGGCGGCCTCCCTCCTCGATCAGGTTACGTACGGCGAGATCTATCTCGCGGCCGGTTGCCTCCGCGGCCGCAACGATCTTGTCCTGCGCCGCCACGAGAAAGGCCTGCGGCTTCGACGCATAGGTGCGTTGTCCCACCGTCTCGTCCATACCGTACTTGGTCACCATTTCGATCGCGACTTCGGTCGCACGTTGAAGGTCATCGGCTGCACCGGTCGAGATCGCCCCATCGAAGATCAGATGCTCCGACGCGCGTCCTCCCATCAGCACCGCGATGCGGTTCTTCAGTTCCTCGATCGTCAGCAGGAACCTGTCTTCGGTCGGACGCTGAATGGTGTATCCGAGCGCGCCGATTCCGCGCGGGACGATGGACACCTTCTGCACGGGATCGACGCCGGGCAGGCTGGCCGCAACGAGGGCATGGCCCATCTCGTGATACGCAACCCTGCGCCGTTCGCCCTTGCTGAGTACCCTGCTCTTCTTCTCGATGCCGGCGACGATCCGCTCGATCGCCGTGACGAAATCGTCGAACGTGACCTCCTCGGCGCTCCGTCTGGTCGCCGCGATCGCGGCTTCGTTGATGAGGTTTGCGAGGTCGGCCCCGGTGAAGCCGGTCGTGAGACCAGCCACCTTGTCGAGATCGACGTCTTTGCTGGTGTGAATCTTGGGGGCGTGCACCTTCAGGATCGCAACGCGCCCGATCTTGTCCGGCCGGTCAACCAGCACCTGCCGGTCGAACCGGCCTGCGCGCAGCAGCGCCGGATCCAGGACCTCGGGCCGGTTGGTGGCCGCCAGCAGAATGACGCCGGAGCTCGGGTCGAAGCCGTCGAGCTCGGACAGGAGCTGATTGAGGGTCTGCTCCTTCTCGTCGTAGCCGCCGAACGACTGCGGCCCGCGGCTGCGTCCCAGCGCATCGAGCTCATCGACGAAGATGATGCATGGGGCCGCCTTGCGGGCCTGCTCGAACAGATCCCGAACCCGGGCGGCGCCGACACCGACGAACATCTCCACGAATTCCGAGCCCGAGATCGAGAAGAACGGGACGCCGGCTTCTCCCGCGACCGCGCGGGCCAGCAGGGTCTTTCCCGTCCCCGGCGGTCCGACGAGCAGGATGCCCTTGGGGACATGCGCTCCCAGGCGACCATAGCTCTTGGGATCCCTGAGGAACGACACCACCTCCTGCAGCTCGAACTTCGCCTCGTCCACCCCGGCGACATCGGCGAAGGTGACCTTGATGTCCTTCTCGACGTAGACCTTTGCGCGGGACTTGCCGATCGACATCAGCCCGCCCAGGCCCTGGGCGCCACCGATCCCGCGGCCCATCCAGAACCAGATCAGGAAGAAGGCGATGACCGGGAAGATCCAGGACAGCAATGTCTGCAACGCTCCACCACCGGGAACGCCGGTAACGCTCACGCCCTTCGCCGCGAGCTTTTCGGCCAAGGCCATATCGACCCGGGCGGTGACGAAGGCGGATTTGCCGCCCGGAAGCGGCTCTTTCAATTTCCCCTGGATCGTATCCGAGCCGACGGACACTTCCGTGATCTTGTCCTGGGCGAGCAACTGCTCGAACTGGCTGTAGGGAATGGTTTCGGTCGAACTATACATAGCAAGGCCGAACTGCAGCATGACGAGCAGCAAGCCACCCGCCAAAATGGCAGCCATCGCGAGGCCCGGCTTCCGTGAACCTTGATCGGACTCCAACCTGCTTCTCCCATCGCCATCAGCTGCAGCTTGAATGGTAATGAGGAGCGGCGGGTCTCTGCTTGATTCAGCTCAACACCGCCGACCGTGGCGGCGACATGGCGGTCCGGATAGGCGTCCGCGGAGGCCGGTGCGTTTTGCCCAGCCATCGCACGCCCTCCGATTGGGTCGGCGTCAATGCGACATCAGCAGGCAGGTCGGAGCCTGCTGCAACAGGCTCTGCGTCATGCCCCCGAAAATCCATTCTCCCAGTCGGCTATGTCCATACCCGCCGGTCACGACGAGGTCGGCACCGACGTCGGCGGCCAGCCGAACGAGATAGCCTGCGTCGGGTTCCGCCGTATGCACGCGCACCTCGTGCTGGCAATTGACGCCGTGCCGCTGAAGATACCTGGCAACGTCCCGCACCCGATCACGCGCGGAATCCTGTTCGCTCGACGTGCAGATTTCGGCGATCGTGACTTGCGAAGCCCGCGTCAGAAGCGGCAGTGCGTCGCGAACGGCCAGTCGCGCCTCCCGGGCATCTTTCCATCCGACCACGATCCGGTCACCCGATAACGTGGTGACGCCGTCCGGCACCGCAAGGATCGGACGGCCCAGCCGCAACATGGCTCCGGCCGCATCGAGGTAGTGAGTGGATTTGGCTCTCAGCTGGCTGCGCCGCACCACCACAAGGTCCGCCGCCCTGGACTGCTCGACCAGGAATTCCGTCGGAAAGCCAATCGCCCAACGCCATTCCACCTGTTCGCTCGGCAGGCGAACGATGCGCCTGAACCATGCCTCCTTGGCCGAAAGAGTTGCGCGCATGCGCTCGAGATCGTCGGCGGTCGTCTGCTCGATGATCACGCCTTCGGCGACGAACGGAGGCTCTGTTGCGATGGCCGAAACGCCGAGCAGGGCAGCCCCAAAGCTGTTCGCGACGCCTTCGGCGACGGCAATCTGCCCTTCGTCCTGCTGCTGGGAATCGACGTAGACCATCACGCTGGCAAGAGACATAGCGTTGCTCCTTTGCTCGGATCGTCCCTTTATCTCGCGTTTCCCAGCTATCCCGTTGACGCAAATCAAGCGGTCCTGCGGACGGTCAGTTACTGACGTCCAGTCAAGCAAGGAATCGCTTCTCGTCAGATGACCGATTCATCCGTCGACATTTCAGGCAATCTGCGCCGCCGGCTCGGCCTTCCCTTGCTGGTCCTCTACGGGACCGGCATCACGATCGGCGCGGGCATCTATGTTCTGATCGGCGCCGTGGCCGGGCACGCCGGCCCATATTCCGTATGGTCGTTCCTGCTGGCAGCCTTGGTCATGGGGCTCACGGTGGCATCCTACGCGGAGATGGCGACGAGGTATCCGGTGAGCGCCGGTGAAGCAGCCTATGTGCGAGCCGCGTTCAATTCCCGGCTGCTCTCGACGATCGTCGGGCTCCTGACACTGTGCACCGGTGTGGTCGCAGCCGGCGCAGTCACTCTGGGGAGTGTCGGCTATATCAGGCAATTCGTCGATCTACCCCCGCCAGTCATCGTCGTCGCGGTCGTCATGTCGCTGGGAGCGATCGCGGCCTGGGGGATTCTTGAATCCGTCGTATTGGCCGGTGTGTTCACGGTCATCGAAGCCGGAGGGCTCGCATGGATCATCCTCGCAGCCATTTGGCATATGCCGTCGTTCCCCTCGGCGCTCGTTGCCTTTCCTCCGATGAACGCAGCAGCGCTCTCGGGAATTGCCTATGCGTCCCTGCTCGCGTTCTTTGCCTTTGTCGGATTCGAGGACTTGGCGAACGTGGTTGAGGAGGCCAGGGTTCCGCACAGGGACATTCCGCGCGCCATGGTTCTCACCCTCCTGATAACATCAGTCCTCTACATTCTCGTCGCTGCGATATCGATCACAGCCGTGCCGACGGATCGCCTGGCCGCCTCGCCTGCTCCGCTCAGCCTGGTATTCCGCACCGTAACGGGCATGGAGCCCGTGCCGCTCAACGTGATCGCCGTCGTCGCAACCCTGAACACCGTCCTCGCCCAAATGACCATGGCCGCGCGCGTCATTTACGGAATGTCGCGGCAAGGCGACCTGCCACGCCTGCTATCTCGTGTCCACGCGAGCACCGGCACACCTGTGATTGCGACCGGCCTGGTCATGCTTTCCGTGATCGCCCTCGCGCTCGCATTTCCGATCGAACGGCTGGCCACCGGCACCTCGGTCGCCACGCTGGCGACGTTTGCGATGGTCAACCTGTCGCTGCTCTGCATTCGCGCGCGCCATGTCCATTCGGTCGAACGGCACGTTCGGATCCCGATCTGGGTGCCGATCCTGGGGTTCTTGACATGTCTGACCATGATCGGGGTTGCGATCGCTTAGGGACCGCACTTCCCGGCCAAGGAGCGGGCTCTGTGCGGTCTTTCGCGAACAACGGATTGGGATCATCAAATGACGAACGATACCGTCGCTAGCTGTAGAAGATACCTCCGTCCACGTTAAGGGCTTGGCCGGTCACAAACGCTGAATCGTCGGACGCGAAAAACGCCACGGGCCCGACGACGTCTTCCGGCTGCCCGAGCCTGTGCAGGTCCGTGACCTTTTCGAAATAGGCGACCCGCTCGGGATCGCGAAGATTGTTCATCCCCATCTCCGTCATGATGATGCCCGGGCATACGGCATTGACCGTGATGCCGAAGCCTCCGAACTCCATGGACGAAACCCGGGTGAAGCCGACCACGGCCGACTTCGACGCGGCGTAGTGGGACTGTCCCGGACCGCCCGTTCGGGCCGCGAGCGAGGCAATGTTGACGATCCGTCCGTATTTGCGTTCCTTCATGTGCGGCACCAAGGCCTGGGTCATCTGGAACACGCCGCGCGTGTTGACGGCGAACGTCTGATCCCAGGTTTCGGTGGTCAATTCGTCGATGGTCGCCAGCCTGAGTATTCCCGCATTGTTGACGAGGACGTCGACGTGCCCGAGATCCCGGACCGCTTCAGCCACGGCGCGCCTGCAATCGGCGGCGTTGCTGACGTCGCCCAGCACCGGGATGCAGCGGCGGCCAAGCTCCTTGACCTCGGAAACGGTCTCGAGGAGGACCTTCTCCTGCGCCGCGATGTCGGTCAGCGCGAGATCGTAGCCGCGCCTCGCAAGACCAAGCGCTATCGCGCGACCAATTCCGCGGCTTGCTCCGGTTACGATCGCATGTCGGGCCATGTTGCGTTCTCCCCTGTCGTTCGGATGAATGTTTCTTGATGGTGTGGATGGATCAGACGCGAGCCGGCTTGCGGACCGGGAGGCTGTTCATGGCCTTCACGGTCTCTTCGAACGACACGAGATTGGCGCCCGAGCCCAGCCCCGTCGCGACGATCGCGGCCGTCGCGGTCGCGAGCCTGGCGCAGTCGAGCAAGTCCCAGTCGCGCGCGAGACCGGCGATGAAACCGCCCGTGTAGGAATCGCCGCATCCCGAGGTGTCGCGAACCGCAACCTCGAACGCCGGCACCGTGAACTGACGTCCGTCACGTGTCATCACGAAAGAGCCATCGGCTCCGAGAGAGATGGCGCAGGCCCCCGCTCCCCTCTCGATGAAGAACCGCGCACACGCGGCGGGATCGTCGGTTCCGACCATGACACTGGTCTCGTCGATGCTCGGCATGAAGAAGTCGACGTAAGGCAGCAACGGTTCGACCAGCGCCAGCGTTTCGCCTCGCGCCTGGATCAGATCGAGCGTCGTCGTGCAGCCGGCCGCTTTCGCGTCCCGCAGCAAGGCAACGGATGGCGCGCCGTCCATCGCGAGCAGGGAGCCGACCCCGCCGAGATGCAGAATCTTGCTCCGGCAAGCGGCCATTTGCGCTTCGGGCGCGATCCGCCAGCGGGCAGAAGCCCCCCTTGCGTGCATGACCGGACGCGAGCCGTCGGGCCGGATCGGCAGGATCGTGGCCGAGGTCGGACTGCCGGCCATCCGCTCCATGAGGGAAATATCGATGCCTTCGCGCTCCAGCGCGTTCAGCATCCAGTCTGCCTTCTCGTCGGAGCCGACGGCGCCAACCGCGAGCGCCTTCAGACCGAGACGCGCGCAAGGCACAACCGTTCCGCCGGCGGTGCCTGCGACCGCGAGCCGGATTTCTTCGATCAGCAAGCGTCCGCCACCGGGCGGGATCTCGGTGACCGGGACCCCCAGAATATCCAGAATATACGTGCCGCAGACGCTAACGTCGTGAGTGTTTGCCATGAGTTCTCGCAGGAAAGTGGTTTGAGCGGGATTCATCTAGCTCGGTTGCAGGGGAATCTTGAGCGCGCCGTCGTTGTCGCGCAGGCCGTACTGCCCCCATCGCTTGAGGATGCTGTCGATCTCCTCGTCCGGCAGCAGCGGAGGAGAGCCAAGCTGAAGACAACCGTGATATTGCTTGGCAAGCACCTCCACCTCCACCGCGAGCCACATCGCCTTGCGCAGGTTGGGACCTGTGGCGATCAGCCCGTGATGGGCGAGCAGGCAGGCGCGTCGATAGCGAAGCGCGTCCAGGGCCGCCTGCGACAGTTCGGCCGTGCCGTATTGGGCGTAGGGTGCGCAGGGGATGTCGTTGCCGCCGGCGGCAGCGATCATGTAGTGAATCGCGGGGATCGCGCGATTCATGATCGCGATGATGGTGCAGAAGATCGGATGCGCGTGAACGACGGCGCCGACCTCCGGCTTCGACCTCAGGATATCGAGGTGAAAACGCCATTCCGTCGATGGCACGTTGCCGGCCGATGCGGCCCATGAACCATCCCACTTCATGGCCACGATGTCCTCGAGCTTCATGCGGTCGTATGGAAGACCGGACGGCGTGAGAAGCATGCCGTCGTCGGTTCGAACGCTGATGTTTCCGGACGTCCCCTGGTTGATGCCTTGCGCCGCCATCTCGCGACATGCGTCGATGACGGACTGACGAAGCTCGAGCTCTGTTTCGCGACTGGTCATGCGCTGTTCCGACTCTCGTTCATGTCGTTGCTCCAAGCTGAACCTGGCGGTCGACCAACAGCCACGTGGTTCGTGCGATCGCCAACACGTCCTGTTCCGAACTCAACAAGGCGCTCTCGGCAAAGAGCTTGCGGCCCTCCCGCCCGGTCGGCCAGGCCGTCACCACGCAACGATCGCCGGGGCGTGGCCGGCGATTGATCCGCGCCGCCATGCGTCCGAGCAGGGCCGTCTCGTTTCCGTTCAAGCCCAGATGACGGGCGCCCACGCTGCAATAGCCGGTGGGACAATCGAGGGCGGCCCAGACGAATTCGGGCGCGACGTAGCCGTCGTCGCCGGACAGGCTGCCATGAGGTATCCAGGACGCCGCGAACACCACGGGCTTGCCGGGGACTGCTCCCGCCTGCAGCGGACCGGCGAAGATCCGGAGACCGTCGCCATGGGCACGGGCGGGACCGCAGACAAAGCAAGCCGGAAGGTCGTGCGTCTGCTCGTCGTAGGGGGTTCTGGCGACGGCTTCTTCCGCCGCCTCGTAGCTCACCCTGGGAACGTCCTGAACCTCTATCCTCGTTGCGGATGCCGTCGCGAGCAGCTTGTCGTTCTCCCGCAACTCGATGGCGCCGTCAGCCCCCGTCAGGACGTCTAGCGGCCGCTCCAGCGGTGGCGGCGCGCGTAACGTGACTTCGGCGTCTCCGGCGACGTGCCTTGCGAGACATCCGCATACATAGCCTCCGTTGCCGGAGTTCGGCGGTCCCCGGAAGCGTCTGTCGATGACAAGCGATACCATTGCGGTCTTCGTCCGAGGCGTTCAGCGGCCCATCGCAAAGAATTCGTCGTTCGGACGCATGCTGGTGACGTTGGCGAGGCGGTTCGACATCCCGAAAAATGCCGCGATGGCCGCGATGTCCCAGACGTCCTCCTCCGTGAATCCGTGTCCCTTGAGATCCCGTACGTCGACATCGTCGACCTCATAGGCGCGCGCCGAGACCTTCATCGCGAAATCGAGCATCGCCCTTTGCCGCGCCGTGATATCGGCCTTGCGATAGTTGACGGCGACCTGGTCCGCGATCTGCGGATTCTTCGCCCGCACGCGCAGGATCGCGCCATGTGCGACGACGCAGTACTGGCATTGATTGGCGCTGCTGGTCGCCACCACGATCATCTCGCGCTCGGCCTTGGTGATCGGCCCAGGCTTGTCCATCAGCGCGTCGTGATAGGCGAAGAACGCCCGAAACTCGTCCGGGCGATGCGCGAGCGTCAGGAAGACGTTGGGCACGAAACCGGACTTCTCCTGAACCGCCTCGATCCGCGAGCGGATATCCGCAGGCAGGGTCGCGATGTCGGGGACGGGAAAGCGGCCGATGGCGGGCGCAGACATGTTGCAAGCTCCTGTTAGACTGCCGCGAGCGCGACGAGCGTTTCCTGATAGGCCTCGAACGCATCGCGCCGATCGGCGGCGTAGGGCTCGACCCGCACGAGGCAGGTGTGGGCCGAACAGCCCTGGCCAAATTGAGACGTGCCGATGTCGAGCGTGAGCACGTTCGGATTACCGGCAACCTCGAGGCCGCTATTGCCGGTCGGCGTGAACCAGGCGCCGGTCGGGAGCACCAGCACGCTCCGGCGAACCTTGTCGGTGACCTCGGCCGTCGCCAAGCACTCCCCGCGGCCGTTCCAGATACGGATCGTCTGACCATCGGCGATGCCGAGAGCAGCCGCGTCGCCGGGATGCAGATGAGCCCGTTCACGGCCGTTGCGCTTCATGGCCCTGCTCGATGCACCGGTTTCGAGCTGGCTGTGAAGACGGCCGACCGGCTGGTGCGAGATGAGGTGCATCTGGCCGGAATCGGCGGCGTTGCCGAGCCATTCGGCCGGCTCGATCCACGCCGGATGCGAGCGACAATCGGCATAGTCCAGCCTGGCCAGAGTCGCGCTGCCAAGCACGATCTTTCCACTTTCGGTCCTCAGCGCATGGGCCTCCGGCTCGTTGCGGAAGTCGGCGAGGAACGTCTGCTCGGCCTTGACCGGGCAGCGAGCATAGCCGGCTTCCCAGAACGCATCGAAATCAGGCATCGTGAAATCGAAGCGCTCCGAAGCGTCGCTGCGGCACTCTTCGTAGAGATGCCGGACCCAACCCATCTCGTCCCGGCCCTCGTTGAATCGATCGGCCACTCCAAGCTTGCCTGCAATGGCGTTGAAGATATCGAAGTCGGAGCGGGATTCGCCGAGCGGCTCGATTGCCTGCTTCATCGCCAGGATGAAGTCGGAACGCCTGTTGCCGGCAAGATCGTTGCGCTCGATCGACGTGGTCGCCGGCAGCACGATGTCCGCGCGCTGAGCTGTCGCCGTGAACATCGGATCCTGCACGATGATCGTCTCGGGCCTCGTCCAGGCGTCCGACAGGCGATTGAGATCCTGATGATGGTGGTAAGGATTGCCGCCCGCCCAATAGACCAGCCTCGTATCCGGATAGGTGCGGAGCTCGCCTTCATAGCTGAATGGCCGGCCGGGATTGAGCAGCATGTCGGTGATCCGCGCCACCGGGATGAAGCTGTCGATCGGTCTGGTCAGCTGTGAGATGGCCGGAGACCGGGCCAGGTTGAGCGGCGCTCCCACGCCCCCCAGGGAGGCGTAGCCGTAGCCGACGCCGCCGCCCGGCAATCCGATCTGGCCCGCAACCGACGCGAGTCCGAGCGCCGCCCAGAATGGCTGTTCGCCGTGATGCGCGCGCTGCAGGCTCCAGCTCACGGTCAGCATGCTGCGCGTGTCGACCAGTCGCCTTGCGAGCCCGGCGATCTTCTCCGCATCGAGGCCGCAGATGCCCGCAGCCCAAACCGCCTCCTTGCGGACGCCATCCGCCTCGCCTTCGAGATAGCGAAGCAGGCGATCCGCGCCGCTGGTGCAGCGCGCCAGGAAATCCCTGTCGTGCCGGCCCGCCTTCACGATCTCGCCGGCAAGGCCGAGCATCAGCGCAGTGTCGGTGTTCGGGCGGATCGGCCACCATTCGGCGTTGACCCAGTCTGGCAGATCGTCCTTCAGCGGCGAGACATGAATCACCTTGACGCCGCGCGCGACGATTTTCCTGAGATAGGTTTCAAGTCGATGGCTGCCGATTCCGCCGGCCTCGTTCTGCGCGGTTCGAGGCGAGAGCGCGCCGAACACCACCAGCGTCTCGGTGTGCTGCGCGATGGTGTCGAGCGTGTTCGCGCGGCCGCCGCATGCATCGTCGCTGCCCAGCGTGTGCCGCAGGATCACGGGGCCTGCCGCGATCGAATAGGTGTCGACATGCCTGGTGAAGCCGCCAACCAGGTTGAGCATGCGCTTCAGAAGCGACGAGGCATGGTGCAGGCGGCCCGAGTTGGTCCAACCGTAGGAGCCGGCGAATATCGACGCATTGCCGAAGGTACCGGCCACGCGGCGCACTTCATCCGCCACCAGCGTCGTTGCCTCGTCCCAGCTGACCGGCACGAACTTCTCCCGGCCGCGGCCCCGGCGATCGCTCTTCTCGCGCTTGTCCAACCAGCCGGAACGGACCATCGGTCGCAGAACGCGGCGCGCCGGGTTCGCCCATTCGGCGACAGAATGGATGATCGGGGAAGGAGCCGGATCGTGCTCGAACGGCTCGACGCCCACGATGCGATTGTCCTCGACGAGGATCGTATACGCACCCCAATGGCTGCAGTGCGGGACCCGCTTGACCTCGCTCATGCGTCAACCGTCCCAAGCTCGCGCCGCATCTGCGCGGCGAATTCGGGATAGGTCTCGGCGAGTTCGTCGAACACGCGGCCGCGGAGCAGGTCGAGTGTCGCTCGATCAGGCAGCGCGGTCTGCCGCGGCTCGGCGTCATGGGCGAACCGAAAACCGCTCGCCTCCTTGATCTCCGCGAGATCATGCCCGGGATGGACGCTCTCCAGTTCGAAGCCCGGCCGCGTCTTGTCGAAGCGGAAGAGGCCTTTGCCGGTCAGCAGGGCGATAGGACCGCCGCTCCGGAAAACCCCGTCCGGACTGACACCCGGCGCACTGATGAAGTCCACCTTCTCGACGAAAACACGCGGCGTATGCTCCTCCCGGAACAGGATGACGCGCGGTACGACGAAATAGAGATAGGCCGACCCGAACGAGCCGGGCCAGCGCACGCTCGATCGCGGATAATCCCCGGCGCCGACGAGGTTCACATTGCCGAAGCCGTCGATCTGGCCACCGCCGAGGAAGAATGCATCGATGCGGCCCTGACCCGCGCAATCGAACAGTTCCGCCGAGCCGTTGGTGAAGAAATTGTGCTCGACGGAGCCGAGAATGGAGATGCGTGGGCCGACGGCGCCCTCCGCTTGCTTCATTGCACGCAGCAGCATCGCGCCTGCGGCGGGAATCGGAGACGAGGCTCCGACCGCGACATGCCTGACGCCATCGAGCAGCCGCGCGATCGTACAGATCAGCACTTCGCGAGGGAGGACCTCGGCCATCACGCGGGCTCCATCTGCGCCTGGGCCATATAGGCGGAGAAGCCGTCGGCCGTTCGCGCTGCCTTGGCGTAGCGTGCGATCTCCGCGCTGTCTGTCGGATACTCGCCCCACAGGCCATAGGGCCACGCCCCCTTCGGGGCCAGGGAGACCGCCGTGACGTAGAGCGCGGGCAGCACGCCGGCAGCGCTCATCTCGTCCGCAAGCAGATTCTCCTCGACGATGCGCTCCACCGTGACGAGCGCGATCCGCGAGGCGTAGGCCATCGCGGCAAGCTCGCGGCGCCGTCCGATCCAGACATTGCCGAAGCGATCGGCCATCGGCACGTGGAAGATCGTGACGTCGGGCTTGATGGCGGGAATCAGCACGATCGGATCGCCTCCGTCCGCCATCGGATTGTCGACGACGCGCCAATCGTCGCGATGGCGGAGCAGATCCGTTCCGATCAGCCCCCGGAGCGGCATGAAGGGACTGCCCTTCTGCGCCGCCATCAGGCCCGCGTGGATGGCAGGGCACGTCGCGTCCTTGAGTCGAATCGCGCCTTCCTTGACGGCGGCGTTGAAGCGGGGCGCTCCTCCCGCTTCGCCAAGCGAGACGGCGCTGGTCTCCACCGTGCGGACCAGACCTGCGCCGACGAACTGGTCGACCTGCAATCCGCCGGTCGGCACGCACACGAGATCGAGGTCGCCCGCGCCATGCTCGATGATCGGCCGCGTCATGGCCATGGAGACGCCGGCGTAATCCACCGGCAGCGCCACGCGCATGCCCGGCTCGATGTGCTTCGCCATTGCGCGAGGCTCGCTCAACACCATCATCCTCCCTGCGGTTGTTCTATATTGTAGAACGTTATTCCAAATAAATGTTAGACGGATTTGAACGCGACTGTCAATCTGACTTCACCGGATAGGCCTTTGTTTGCAGGGAATGTCACCTGCGCAGGCGATCGCGGCGCGCGCGGCTGCGTCGCGGTTGAACGGCGCGACTTGACAAGTGCGCGCGCTACGCCAACAATAATTGGAATAGCGTTCTACAATATAGAACAGGTGGGAGGAGAAGAATGGGTGAGCCCGCGGCTCTGCGCACAACGCGCTCCGGCGACGTAGGCGCTCGGACGTCGCCAAGCGGCCTCCCGCGGGAGCGCGGCACCATCGGATCAAGCATCGCCGTCCGCGACGCCGTGAAGCGATACGGCAGCTTTCATGCGGTCGACCGGATCAGCATCGACATCGAGCCGGGTGAATTCATCACGCTCCTCGGCCCTTCCGGCAGCGGCAAGACGACGCTGCTCAACCTCGTAGCGGGATTCCAGAGCCTCGACAGCGGCGAGATCCTCGTGGACGGCAAGCCCGTCCACAACGTGCCCACGCACAAGCGCGGCTTCGGCATGGTCTTCCAGAGCTACGCGCTGTTTCCCAACATGACGGTCAGCCAGAACGTCGCGTTTCCGCTTCGCATGGCGGGCGTCGACCGGGCAACCACGGACCGGCGCGTCGCCGAGACGCTGGAAATCATGCGCCTGACGGAGCATGCCACGAAGTCCCCCTCGCAGATGTCCGGCGGGCAGCAACAGCGCGTCGCGATCGCCCGCGCCATCGTCAGGAGGCCGAGGGTCGTGCTGATGGACGAACCGCTCAGCGCCCTCGACAGGCGGTTGCGCGAGTCGATCCAGATCGAGATTCGCGACCTGCACCGGACCATCGGCAGCACGATCCTGTTCGTCACCCATGACCAGGGCGAAGCCCTGACCATGAGCGACCGCATCGCCGTGCTCAACGCAGGCAAGATCGTCCAGATCGGCCGCCCGCTGGACATCTATCGACATCCAACGGATCGCTTCGTCGCCTCGTTCGTCGGCGAGAGCAACCTGATCGAAGCGGAGATTCTGCAGAAGCGCGGATCGACGCTGACGATGAAGAACCGCGCGGGATACGTGTTCAGCGCCGAAAGCCGCGACACGATCGACGTCGGGCGCGCAACCGTGCTGGTGCGTCCCGAACGCATTGCCGTATCGAACGAGCCGACTGCGAATTCCACGCCCGTCAGCGTCACGTCTGCGATCTTCCTCGGCGAGATCCTGCGGATCGAGGCGCACATGGAGGGCGGAGAGCCGCTCCTGATCAGGTGCACCGACATGGCGGACCGGCCCCTGCCCTCCGTCGGGGATCGCCTGCACGTGAGCTGGGGCGCAGCGGACTGCTGGGTGCTTGCATGAGCTCGGCATCGATCGGCGTCCAGGCGGACCGTCCTGCGGAGCTTGATCTCGTCAGGAGGTTGAAGGATCCGGCGCTGCTGCTGCTGCCGGCGCTTGCCTTCCTGGCCTTCATCTATCTCCTCCCGCTGATCGATCTGATCCGTATCAGCGTCAGCGGTCCGTCGTGGTCGTCGTATTTCGCGCGGGTGTTCGCAATACCGCTCTATTGGGATTCGCTCGTCCGCACGATGCAGATCTCGGTGACGGTCGCGGGCCTGTGCCTGCTGTTCGGATATCCGACTGCGCTGCTCATTCATCGCAGTCGCGGCATTGCCCAGGTCCTGATCGCGACCGCGATCGTGCTGCCCTATTTCATCGCCATCCTGATCCGGACCTACGCCTGGATGGTCCTGCTCGGCCGCAACGGGCCGGTCAACAAGCTGCTGGTCTCGCTCGGCATATTGAGCGAGCCGGTGCAGCTTCTGTTCAACCGCGGCACGGTGCTTCTCGGCATGACCGCGGTGCTTCTGCCGCTGATGGTGCTGACGATCTATTCCAGCGTGGCGCGCCTCGACCAAAGCCTGACGCGCGCGGCGCTTGCCAGCGGCGCCGGGCCTCTTGCGGCGTTCTGGCGCGTGCTGCTTCCGCTGACCTTGCCCGGGATGGGCGCCGGCTTCCTGCTGGTCTTCGTCGCCGCGATCGGCTTCTTCATTACACCGACCCTGCTCGGGGGCCCCGGTGACCAGATGTTCGCCATGCATATCACCCAGCAGGCGGACTCGGTCACGTCGGAGGGATTCCTGCAGGCCTTGGGCGTGGTGCTGCTGACGATCACGTTGGCGGTGGTCGCGCTGGCCGGACGTTTCCTCGGCTTCGAGTTCATCTGGGGCGGCCGCAAGCTGACGGAGGCCGCGCCGAGAGCCACAGATCGCCACACGGGCGACGACGGCCGCCGCAGCTTCGGCGCCTCGGTTGCCGATTTCATCGGTTGGCCGCTCCTGCGGCTGTTCGGGCGGCTGCCGGCGAGCTGCGGGACCTGGACCATGCGCCTCATGGGCGGCCTGGTCATTGCCATTCTCATCCTGCCGATCATCGTGGTGATGATCATCTCCTTCAGCAGCGCGAGCTATCTGACCTTCCCGCCGCCGGGCTTTTCATTGCGCTGGTATGAGCAGTTCTTCTCCGATTCGAACTGGATGCGGGCGTTCTGGACGTCCCTGGTCGTCGCGGCGATGTCGGCCGCCATCGCGATCGCGCTGGGCGCCTCGGCGGCCCTCGGCATCGTCAGGAGCAACATTCGCGGCAAATCAGCCATCATGCTGCTTCTCGTGAGTCCGATCATCGTTCCCCCGGTCGTGCTCGGCCTGTCGCTCTACAGCCTGTTCCTGCGTTTCGATCTCGTCGGCTCCGTGTTCGGCCTTGCCGCCGCGCATGCGATCGGCGGCCTTCCCCTCGTCGTGGTGATCCTGTCAGCCTCGCTTCAAGGCGTCGATACCAGGCTCGAGCAGGCGGCGGCCGTCCATGGCGCGTCCTCCCTGACGGTGTTCCGCCTGGTGACCCTGCCGGCCATCATGCCGGGCCTTGCCGCAGCGACGTTCTTCGCCTTCCTGCATTCGTTCGACGAACTGGTGTTGACGCTGTTCCTGTCGAGCGCGGAGCTGAAGACGCTTCCGCTCATGCTGTGGGGCGACGTCAACTATCGGCTCAACCCGGTGCTGGCCGTGGTCTCCACGCTGGAGGTGCTGCTGGTGGTCGCAGGGCTCGCCCTTGCACGCCCCGTTCTCGCGACGTCGCGGAAGGCGACGTCACAATGATCGATTTCAACTGGAGGAAAGAGAAAATGCTGGGAATGAAACGCTGGCGGCTATCGGCTTCCGTATTGGCCTCGACCCTGTTCGTCGCGATGGGGACGGGTCTGGCTCAAGCGCAGAGCAACGTCGTGATCATGCAGGATCCGGGCGGCGGGTATGGCGATGCATTGCGCAAGGTCATGTACGACCCGTTCGAGAAGGAGACCGGCATCAAGGTCGTCACCGTCCAGGAAGCCCGTAGCGGCCCGCGCATCAAGGCTCAGGCCGAAGCCGGCAAGGCGCAATGGGACCTGACGTTCATCTTCGACCAGGAGACGAAGCTGCTCGGCGACTGCTGCCTGGCCGATATCGACTATTCCAAGCTGTCGGACGGGGCGAAACAGACGCTGGCGGCGATGCCGGACAATTTGAAGCGCAAGAAGGGCGTGGCCTTGCAGGTGATCGGCGTCGGCCTCGTCTACAACAAGGACAAGTTCAAGGGCGAAAACGTACCGACGAGCTGGGCCGACTTCTGGGACGTGAAGAAATTCCCCGGCCGGCGTTGCATGCCGGCCTGGCCGCGTTTCGTGTTCGAAGCGGCGCTGATGGCCGATGGCGTGGAGAAGAGCAAGCTCTACCCGATCGACATGGAGCGGGCGCTGAAGAAGGTCAAGGAGATCAAGCCGCACATCGCCAAATGGTGGACGACGTCCGCACAGCCGCCGCAACTCCTGCTCGACGGCGAGGCCGACATGTGCATGGCCTACACCGGCTCGATGAGCAAGCTCGCCCTGGAAGGCGCGCCGATCGACCTGACCTTCAATCAGGGCTTCGTCTACTACGACTTCTTCTCGATCCCCAAGGGGGCGCCGAACTACGATAACGCGCTGAAACTGCTGTCCTGGCGGCTCGAGCCCAAGCGCGCGGCGCAGCTGACCTCGACCTTCCCGGTCGCCCTCCCCTCCCGGGTCGTGTTCGAGGCGGCGACCGACAAGAAGCTCGCCCGCTACTGGGCCAACAACCCGGACAACATCTCGAAGGCAATCGAGTGGAGCCCGGATTACTGGGGCGGACCTTCGCCGGCCGGAAACTCCACCAACGAAGAATACGGACAGGAGAAGCTCAACGCCTTGCTGGCTCAATAGGCAGGCTGATCCGCAGATGTCCCCGCTCCGCAAGGATCGGGGACATCTGATCCCCGGGACTATGGCCGGCCGCCCGGCCATGCTAGATCGGACGAAAGATCATTCTATTTCGGGAGACGGATGGACAAGGCTTTCATCAAGGGACTGCGTCTGCTGGAAACGCTTGCTCTGAGCGAGCAACCTCGAGGGGTCACGGACCTCGCGAGCGAGTTGAAACTCACCAAGAGCAACGTGCATCGGCTGCTTATGACGCTGCAGTCCCAAGGCTATGTGCGTCAAATCCCCCCGCACAGCATGTATGAGCTCACGACCAAGATCTGGGCGCTGGGCAGCCACGTCATCCACCGGATGGACCTCATCAACGTCGCGCGACCGGCGATGATGAAACTCGCCGAGATCACCGGCGAAACCATTCATCTTTCGGTGCTCGAGGACACCGAAGTCGTCTACGTCGACAAGATCGAAAGCGCTCACCATATTCGCGCCCACACCAGCGTGGGTATGCGTGCCCCCGCCTTCACCATGGCGACGGGAAAGGCGATGCTCGCACATATGCCGGATGACTACCTCGAACGGTTCCGGCCGCATCTCCGGCGGTACACCGAAGCGACACGAACGACGATCAAGGAGCTGCGCGAAGACATCGAGCTGGCGCGCGCGCAGGGTTACTCCTCCGTGCTGCATGGCGAGTGGCGCGAGGGCATCGCGGCCTGCGCTTGCGCGATCCTCGGCCGCTCCGGCGAACTCGTCGGAGCGATCGGCATGTCCGGCCCCGACAGCCGCATCAAGCGCAAGCAGATCAAGGAATATTCAGTTCACGTGATGGAGGCAGCCCGAACCATCGGCGCCGCCCTTGGCTATTCCAGGCCGGGGGCGTACCCCGCCGTCAGAAGCCAATCGTCGGATTCTGCGCCTTCACATCAATCACGACGCGCCCCTTGATCTTGCCGTCGCCGGATTCACCACCCCCGGTGCCGCAATGCGGCCAGCTCTTCGAGAAGGGCTACGGTGGTCGTCAGGCTCTGGCCCGGCGGAGTCATCAGACTGGCCACCTGCCGCGCCCGAGCTGCACAGCCTGGCTCCAGAACAGTCCTCAGGTCATGGCGAAGGGTCGCTCGCGTCGTTGCGGAGAAACGACGCGAGGTGCCGACACCCAGGCGCCTGATCTGTGTCGCCCAAACCGGCTGGTCGGCGCCGATCCAGAGCACAAGAGTTGGAACGCCGGAGCGCACGCTGGCGGCCGTGGTGCCGGCGCCGCCATGGTGAACAGCGGCGTGGCATCGGGGCAGGACCGCGGCGTGATTGACGGAAGGCACGATCATGACGTCCAGCGTGGCGGCCGTGCGTTCAAGCGACAGAGCTCCCGAACAGATCAGGGCACGCTCTCCGAGTTCCCGGCACGCATTTGCGATCATCGCAACGGTCTCGGCCGGCCTGTCGACCGGCATGCTGCCGAACCCGAAATAAATTGGCGGCCGGCCGGCGGCGATCCAGGAATTCACGGAATCATCGAAGTCGGTGGCGGATTGCAGGGTCAGTGTGCCGACCAGCGGCCTCTTCCAGCCCCATTGCGCCTCGAGCCCGGGGAAGAACACCTTGTCATAGGCTTGAATCTCCAGCACGCCGGATTCGACCATACGGCGCACGGCACGAATTCTGGAGTGCGGAAGCCCCAGGGCTCGGCGCTGGGCGTCATAGGCCGGCCGCAACAGGCGCCAGTGCGACCACTCGGCGACCGACCACAGGGGTTCGACCAGACTCAGGGGTAATCGAACCGGCAGGATGTGGTTGTTCGCCCGAACGGGGAAGTAATGAAGGGTGGCGAACGGCACCCCATGGGCCTCTGCAACGTTGGCGGCCAGTTCCTGATAGGTCGTACCGCTCAGGATCATATCGGCGCCGGTCGCCAGCCTGGTCAGGGTCGCGCTCATGTCCGCCCAGCCGTCGGCGAGGTACTCTCGCGCCTGCCTCAGCACCTTGACCGGATTACGCAACTTGAACCAGTCGTGAAAAACTTCCGCCTCGAGCTGGCGCTGGGAATCGGGGCCGTAGCAATCCACCGAGCATAGACCGGCCGATTTGGCGAACCCGACGAGATTGGGAGGCACGGCCATCCTGACGTCGTGACCGCGGTGCCGCAGCTCACGTGCAACCACAGCCGCAGGCTCGATGTCTCCTCGTGTCCCGTGGACTGCGATGGCAAACTTGATGGTCCCGCTCCGGTTTTCGCGGAGCCGAGTATGGCGGTCGCGCGGCGCGGGTGCCATCGGTTATGTTTAACACCCTGAGAAGATTTGGAGAATACGAACTGATGGATGTCAAGCACGGCGCTTTCTGCTAATTGACAGTGGTCAAGCGCATGGCTTACGGCTTTCTCGATTAGACATTTTCTTCAAAGTCTGCGCTGTTTTGTTCGAAAGTCCATGATCAGACCATGACTTTGCCCCAGGCCCTGAGCGACGGCGCACCCGACGCCTCCGATCTGTCCGCCCTTGCCATCGACCGTAGCGCTGGCTCGCGGCGCCGCAGGCAATCCCGCCGCCTCCTGGGACGGGTCTTTCTCGTCGCGCTGCTCGTCGGCATCGCCGGCGCGATCTGGGTGTGGCGGCGGCATACGCAGATCGTCGTCGAAACGGCGGTCGTCTACTCCGTCTATCCGTCGCAGGCGCTGACGCTGCTGAACGCGACAGGGTACGTCGTTGCGCAACGCAAGGCGTCCGTCGCCTCGAAGGCGACAGGCCGTCTCGAATGGCTCGGTGTGCTCGAAGGCAGCAAGGTGCGCGAGGGTGAGCTGATCGCCCGGATCGAGAGCAGCGACACGGCGGCGGTGCGCGACCAGGCAGCCGCCAACGTCCAGGTTGCGGAGGCCAACCTCGCCCAGGGGCGGGCGGAGCTCACGCAGGCGGAAATCGCGTTCAAGCGCTCCGAGGCCCTCGGCGAGAAGAACATCATCAGCGACTCGTCGCGCGAAAGCGCCGAGGCACGCCTCGCCAAGGCGCGCGCTGCGTTTGCCGGGTACGGGGCCGCCATCGCCGCGGCGCAGGCCAATCTCCGCGCCTCCGAAGTTGCCGTCGGACAGACCCAGATCCGAGCGCCGTTCGACGGCGTCGTCCTCACGCGGCACGCGAACGTGGGCGACACGATCACGCCGTTCTCGCAGGCGGTCGACACAAAGGGCGCGGTCGTCACCATTGCCGACATGGACTCGCTGGAAGTGGAAGCCGACGTGGCGGAGTCGTCGTATCTCAGCATCCACGTCGGACAGCCGGTCGAGATCCAGCTGGACGCGATCCCCGGCGAGCGTTTCGAGGGCGTGGTCAGCCGGATGGTGCCGACCGTGGATCGCGCCAAGGCGTCGACCCTCGTGAAAGCCCGGTTCGTGCAGCGCGACCCGAGAATGCTTCCGGACATGAGCGCCAAGGTGGCTTTCCTCGAGCGTGAAGTCTCCGAATCGGAGCGCAAGCCTGTTCTTGCAGTGCCGATGGCAGCCGTCTTCGAGCTCGATGGGCGACAGCATCTCTATGTCGTCGAGGATGGCAAGGCCCGTCTGCGGAGCGTGGATCTCGGAGCGAAGGTGGGCGATCAGATCGAGGTCCGCGACGTCAAAGCCGGCACGCGCGTAGTAGTCCGGCCGCTGGAAGATCTGGTCGACGGGCGCGCAGTGAAGCAGGCCACGAAGTGACCGTGCTTCACATCTCCGAGGCGCGGACCGGAGAGGACGTTCTGATCGCGCTGAGCGACGTAAGCAAGAGCTACCGGCGCGGCGCGCAGATCGTCCCGGTCCTTGCCAAACTCACATTTGACATCCGCCGCAAGGAGTTCCTCGCCCTGATGGGCCCGTCGGGGTCGGGCAAATCGACAATGCTCAACCTGATCGCCGGTATCGACAGTCCGGACCAGGGTTCGATCAAGGTGGGGGGCGAGGACATCACGCTGCTTCCGGAAGCCGAACTCGCCGACTGGCGCGCGGCGAACGTCGGCTTCATCTTCCAGTTCTACAACTTGATGCCCGTGCTCACGGCCCTGGAGAACGTCGAGTTGCCTCTCACGCTCACGAGCCTGGGGCGGCGCGAGCGCCGAGACCGCGCGCAACTCGCGCTCAGCCTGGTCGGCCTCAGCGATCGCGTCAAGCATTTGCCCTCCGAACTCTCGGGCGGACAGCAGCAACGCGTAGCCATCGCGCGGGCGATCGTCACCGACCCGACGGTGCTCGTGGCCGACGAGCCGACGGGCGACCTCGACCGGCAGTCAGCGAAGGAGGTGCTCGAGATCATGCAGCGGCTCAACCGCGACATGGGCAAGACGATCGTGATGGTCACGCATGATCACCGCGCCGCCGCGCATGCGAAACGCATCATGAGTCTGGAGAAGGGCGATCTCTCCTATCTGGTGGAGCAGCGGCTTGAGTGAGTGCCGGTCATGAGCCAGTGGCTCACCCTCGTGGCACGCAACGTCTTGCGCCACCGGCTCCGCACGTCCCTGACGCTGGTCGGTCTCGTCGTCGCGATCCTCGCCTTCGGCGTGCTCCAGACCGTCGTCAAGACGTGGTATGCGGGGGTGGATGGCGCCGTCCCTTCGCGGCTCCTGACCCGAAACGCCATCTCCTTTGCGCTGCCGCTGCCGAAATCCTATCAGAAGCGCATCAGCGCCGTCGAAGGCGTGCGGCGCGTCACCCACCTGAGCTGGTTCGGCGGCGTCTACAAGGATTCGAAGAACTTCTTTCCCCAGTTTGCGATCGATGCCGCGAGCTATCTCGACATGTTCCCCGAGCTCCTGGTTCCGGACGAGGTGCGGCGCGCCTTCCTGCGCGAGCGCCGCGGCGCGATTGTCGGGCGCAAGCTCGCCAAACGCTACGGCTTCAAGCCGGGCGACGTGATCCAGCTGCGCGGGACCATTTTCCCCGGCAATTGGGAGTTCTTGATCTGCGGCGTCTTCGACGGCCGGGATCCAAAAACCGATACGTCGCAACTCTTCTTCCGCTGGGACTACCTGAACGAAACATTGCGTGTGCGCTCCAAGGCACAAGCCGACCAGGTGGGCGTGTTCGCCGTGGACGTCGTCAGCCTGGATAGCGTCGCGGACGTCAGTCAGGCCATCGACGAAGTGTTTCGAAACTCGCTTGCCGAAACGCTCACCGAGACCGAGCGCGCGTTCCAGATCGGGTTCGTCAAGCAGACGGAGGCGATCCTCATTTCCATTCGTATCGTCTCCTTCGTGGTGATCTTCATCATCCTGGCGGTTATGGCGAACACCATGGCGATGACCGCCCGCGAGCGGCTCCGCGAGTATGCCACTCTGAAAGCCATCGGCTTCAGCCCCGGCTACGTGGCGCGATTGATCCTCGCAGAATCCATCCTGATAGCCTCGATCGGCGGTGCGATCGGCATCGGGCTCACGCCCCCGGTCGCCTCGCACCTTGCCGAGCTCTCCGCCACGCTGTTTCCGACCCTGATCGTGAGCGTCAACACTGTGATGCTGCAGGCACTTGCGGCGGTGGTGGTCGGAATTCTCGCCGCGGCCCTGCCGATGCGCAGGGCAGCCCGCGTCAGCATCGTCGACGGCCTTCGGGCGTTGGGCTGACCATGCCGTTGCTGCTCTCCTACAGCTTGCGAAACCTGCAGGAGCGCAAGCTCACCAATTTGCTGACCGCGACGGGCATGGCGCTCGTGGTATTCGTCTACGCTGCCGTGCTCATGCTCGACTCCGGACTCAAGCAAACGCTCGTCGCGACCGGCGAAGACACGAACGTCATCTTCGTGCGCCGCTCCGCGGAAGTCGAGATCCAGAGCCTGATCGACCGCCGTCAGGCCAGGATCATCGAAAGCCAGCCCGAAATCATCGTCGGAGCCGAAGGAGCGCCGCTCGTATCGAAGGAAGTGGCGGTTCTGATCTCGCAGCCAAAACGCAAGACCAGGCAGGCGAGCAACCTCCTGATCCGCGGGGTCGGTCCGGCCGCTCTGGCCGTGCGCCCACAAGTGCGGATCGCCGAGGGGCGCATGTTTCGCCAGGGGTCCAACGAGATCGTCATTGGGCGCGCCCTCGCGGGACGCTTCGAAGATGTCGAGATCGGATCGAGCCTCCGGTTTGCCCAGCGGGAATGGAGGATCGTAGGCCGGTTCGACGCGGGCGGCAGCGGGTTCGATTCCGAGATCTGGGGCGATAGCGAGCAGCTCATGCAATCGTTCCGCCGAGACTTTTTCTCTTCGATCACGGTACGGCTCGCCGATCGTTCCGGCTTCGACGCCCTCAAGGCGCGCCTCGAAGCGGATCCCCGCCTCACCATCGAGGCCAAGCGCGAGCGCATCTTCTATGAGGAGCAGTCACGCCTGCTCTCCGGGTTCATTCAGATTCTCGGGCTCACGCTTTCGGGGATGTTCTCGCTCGGCGCAGTCATTGGCGCCACGATTACGATGTATGCGGCCGTGGCCAGCCGCATGATGGAGGTAGGAGTGCTGCGCGCGCTCGGATTTCGGCGTTCGCGGATCCTGATTGCATTCCTCGTCGAGGCGCTGCTGCTTGCCCTGATCGGCTGGGCCATTGGAATCCTGTTCGCGTCACTGATGACGCAGGTGAAGATCACGACGCTCAACTGGACGTCACTCTCCGAGCTCGCATTTCGGTTTGTGCTGACGCCCGGGATCGCGCTGCGGTCGCTCGTCTTCGCCCTCATGATGGGCTTTCTCGGCGGTTTCCTGCCGGCCGTGCGGGCTGCCCGCATGAAGATCGTCGACGCCCTGCGCGTCGCTTGACGCTCGGCAGGCGTCGCACCATCCGCTTTGTCGATCGGCAATCGTCAGCCGATCGTCCCGCACAGGCCCATATCCGCGAGCGCTTCGCGCACGAATGGCATCAGCTCGGCGCGGGACGTGACGCGGTCTGGCGCGTATCCGGACACGGTCATGAATAGCCGCTCGCCGACGCGATAGCAGGGGATGAATAGCACGCCGCCCAACCGCTCGAGTTCCGAAGCTGTATAGCACTCCAGCAACGATATCTGCAGGAGCGATGCCTCGCCGCAGGGGCGGTTTACGTCAAGCGGCAATTCGCCGATAAGACTGCATCCAACCGGCAGGTCCGCCCCGAGCGCCTCTCGCTCAAGACGGCGCGCCAGCCACAACGGCACATGGGGGATCAGCGGAAACAACGGCGACACATCATCGCCGTTTCGGACCAGCGAGGCCAGCGCAGCCTTGAGATCCCGCTGCAAGGCGCGCGCATCGCTGCGGCAAGCATCGGGGTCCGCCATCACCGTGATCGACCGCAGCGCGTTGCCGCGCCGATCATTCGAATGACGGTCGCTGACCGGCAGCACCAGCTTCACGCGTCCTGATGCGTCCACGCGATCCATCCTGAAAGCGAGCCGTGCCGCGAACGCCATGATCAGCGTGTTGCTCGCGACGCCCAGATCCGACGCACGCTGTTGACACGCTCCTGCGTCCATGACCACCTGCACGAGCGGCACGTCCACTGCCGGCTCGAAATGATACCGGCTTCGCGCGCGCGGCTTCGAGCGAGGCAAGCTCGTCCGTCCCTTGCCCCAGCGCCGCGTGAGAACCACCATAGCGCGCCAAACATCAGGCAGGGTGCGCAGGCTCTCGACGCTGTCGCGCGCCAGCATCACTGGAGACCATCGCCAAGACGGGGCCGGGAACCCGTAGCCGGGACGTCGACCAGCCACCGCGTCGGCGATGGCTTGGCTGGTGGCCTGCATGTCGGCGATCGTATGCGACACCAGCAATGTCAGCGCGCAGCCACCGCCTTCCAGCGCCTGGACTGCCAAGCGCCAGCCTGGCCCACGCTCGGGATCCACCGGTAGATCGAGCAGCAAACGTCGTAACCTGGGGAGCGACCCGTGGCGAAACCACGCCACCGGGCCCGGCACGGGGTTCGCCACCCAACGGTGCCGCCCCCATGGCAATGGTGAACGCTGCAGGAGGCGTCCGAGCAATCCGTGTGCGAGCCGCTCGCTGAATTGCCTCACGGCGGCCTCATCGATCTCGTGAGGATATAGCCAGGTGAGCTGCAGTGCCGGCCCGCGTCCGAGCGCCCGCAATCCGACGAATGAGGCCTGGTCCATATAGCACAGGACGTCGGCCGCCCTGACGTCGAGGTTGCGCCCCCCGCCGCCGCGCCGTCCACGCCGTTCGTTGGCAGAAGAGCTCAACCCTCAAGCCCCCTGTCTTCTTGCTGCACGAAGCGACCGCCGCCCATCGAGGCTTGATCTCCCATCGAGTCGGAATCTACATGCAATAACGGGCCTCGGTCACGCGCCGGGATCAGGCGTCTATGACAGCCTCAAGCCCAAAGTCGGTGAGTGTTTGAGAGACCAGCAGACGAAGTTCGTCGACCGTCGTTGCTGCGGGGCGCAACTGGCAGGCCTCGATGCAAAGAGAAACAGTCTTGTCGTAGCGGGAGGCCACGACGACGAGATGACCGTGGGAACGCTCCAGGTCCTGGCGTGTGACGTTGACATCGACGGCTCGTGTCAGCAAGTGCCGGCACGGCGCGCCGTCGATCCGCGCGAGCCCTTCCGGCAGCATTCCAAGGTCGGAACAGCTTACCGGCAGCTCATCGGCATAATCGAACAACCGGTTCACGAGCGCGCTTGCGACGGTGCGAGGCATCAAAGCGATGGCAGGGAGTAACGAAGTCAATACATCGGTCTGACTTTTCCTCGCGCCACGGAGCAGCGCCCTCGCGGCATTCACGGGCTCCAGGCTCTTGGTCAGGCCTTCAGGAGCGACGTTCATCATATGGAATTCGATCGCCAGCGCGCGTTCGTCGGCCAGCCCACGCCTTCGGCTTCTTGGGACAAGCAGGCTGATCGCGCCATCCGATAAACGGCGGCGGCCCAGACGCGATGCCAGCGACGCCACGAAGCCGGGCAACAGCGTATTCATGCCGCCACCAAGCCGCTGCTCGCACGCGAGCCAGACACGCGATTCAACACTCACCACAACAGAGGGAAGCTCTACGATCGTTGGGTCGTGAACTGCGTCTGCTGCTGGAACGGCCGGACTTCGCCTGGGAGCGACGAGTCTCGACCAGTCCGACTGTGCAATCCGAGCGAGTGCGGCAACCGTCTGCGGGGCATCGGCGAGGATCTGCCACGCATCCGACAGGCAGCCGGACAGTCGCCCGCGAGCGCCTTGAGGCAAGTACGGATTCGGGATGCCGGTTCCGTTCACGGCAGCCGCGATGACGCGCAAAGCTCCCATTCCGTCGAGCACCAGATGCGATCCGACGATGCTCACGGCTGTGCTGCCATCGTCGAATGGCTGGATGGCCATCCGTCCGGCCGGACCGATGACAGGGTCTACCGGCGCGCGCGCCTGCTGGTTCGCCCATTGCAGCAGCCGCGATCGTGGCAGCGGAACCGAACTCTGCTCGAACGGAACGAAGGTCCCGGCCACCCAGCGAGGCCTGCCCCATGGCAAGGATGACGGTTCAACGAGCCGATTGAAAGACAGTGCGATGAGGCGTTCATATGTTTGCACCAGCGCGGCGCGGTTCACGTCACGATCATAGAGCCAGAGGCATTGCATCAACTGGCTTCGGCCGGTGACCCTGAACAGTTCGTACGCCAGTTGGTCGAGCCAGGCGAGGCGGTGCCTCGCGTAGGTGGAGGTGCCGGCCGTGCTCGTCTCAAGCATCGAAAAACTCGCCGACGAGTTCGTAGTCAGCCAAGAGCCGTTCGACGAGCGCACGAAGATGCCGAGGCTCCGTTACCACGCCGGGCTGGTAGGCAACGAAGCTCAGAGCGACAAATCCGGGGATGACGCCGGCGAAGAGCGTGGCCACGCCTTGACGTGCCTCGATCGCGCGGCGCGCGACCGGGCGGTCGATGCCGCGAAAGCAGATTCGATCAGCCGCGTTGCCATCGATCTGGAGCACGTCCTTGGGCAAGCTGCCCAAGTTCGAGCACGTGACCGGCAGGTCGGCGAGCGCGCCAAGCGCCAGATGGCTGGCGGCCGAAAATGCGTCTCTGGGCACAAAGGGCACCAAAGGCAGCAGCGCGGCAAGTCGATTGGGCTCCCGTCTTGTCTGCAGCAACGTAGCCCGCAGGCGCCGCTGCAACGCATGCAGGCGCCCGCGCGGTTCGTCGATACGCACCTTCAATGTGGCAAGTGCGACGCCGTTCCCGCCGGCGTGGGACAGACCTTCGCGCTGGTCCACGGGAATCAGCAGGGTCACTTCCTCGTCACGGATACGACCGAGCGCCTCGGCGAACGCCGCGGTCATTGCAGTCAGGAGCGTGAGACGGTTCGCTCCGCGGCTCCGCGCTCCGGCGTCCCAGACCGACATGGGCACGCGTATGAAGGCCGACGGAAACACGACCGTCTGGTCATCCGCGGCTGGCCCCACGGGCGATGCTGCGGGTGGGTTCGACGTGTCGAGGGAGGTGTATGCGGTACGGGCCAGTTGGCCCAGCGCCCGAAATGTCGCCGGCACGTCACGCACAATGCGCTGGAGCTCGACACCCAGCGTTGTGAGGGCGCGCTGCGCCGTCCAGACTCCCGGATAGATTGGAATCCGCCGCTCTCCACGCACCGCATCGCTCACGGCCATTGCAATCGTCAGTCCGTCTGCAATGCAGTGCGACACCACAAGCGAGACCACCGTGGAGCCATCTGCGAAGCCCTGGAAGGTCAAGGTCCATGCAGGTCCGCGCACGAGATCCAATGGAAGCGCCACCTGCGCGTCGGCCCACGTCTGGATCGCCTCGGAGGCAAGCGCCGTCTCGGCGGCAACCAGAGCAGCCGACGGCGGTGGCGCGCTGGCCCATTGGTGTCGTCCGAACGGAAGCCGCGCCGGCCGGATCAGCCGTGCCAGATGACCGTGCGCGAGATTGTCACGAAACCGTGTGAGCGCGTCGATGTCTACAGGCCGCAGATAGCGCCACAGCACCTGAATGACCGCGTGCTGCCCGAGCGAGACATGCGCGAGATAAATGGCCTGATCCGCGAAGGACAAGAATGCCGGCGGCATATCCGATACGTTCGCTGGGTGCGCAACCGCCTGCATCATCGTTCACGACCGACATCAGAGTACGTCGGCATCAATGCGTCGGCGGCCATGCGGCACGCGCCCGCAAACGCTGCGACATAGCGGTGCATCGATGCGCGGGCTGTGCTGTTTGCCGGATAGGCCGCCGTGAGTGAGAGACCGCGTTGCGTACGGAACAGCCAGATCGCAACCTGGGCGGCGATGCCCTGGTTGATATAGACCCGCCCATTCGCCTGATGCCATTCGCGCGCAATGTGTGCACTGAGCGGAGCAACGTTGACATCCATATAGGATAGCATGACGCCGCCTGTGGCGACGGGCCCGACCGTCGGCAGCCCGGCTGCGAGTTCGAGCACGAGCTCGATCGGTATATCGGCAAGGCTTAGCCGTTCGTCAAAATTGTCCTGGGCGGTCAAGGCGAGTTCAGGAAACGTTCGTTGTTGCACGTCGAAGTCGATTGGCACCACGCCAACGCACCAGCCCGTCGTCCGGAAAGCTTGTGGCGATCTTCGCGTCGTCGTGGGCGTGACGACACTGTAGCGCGAGCGACCTGCCAATTCCCGTTCGGTCATCGCCGCGCAGGCCAACAGACCGCCGATCACCCGCGCGCCAGCAGCGTGGCACGCGGACTCGAACGCGTCCATGACGGCATCTTCGAGGATGTCTACATGCACGTACTCCGCGTGATAACGATCCTCCAGCACACCGAGCGGCAGCGCGAAAGCGGGCATCCGCCCGCTGTTGCGGTGCAGGAACGCGATCCATCGCGTCACCTCAGGATCCGCCAGCGTCGTCGCGGCAGCCCGCTGGCGCTGATTGCTGCAGTAATCCAGATAGCTTCCTGACTGTCCAAGCTGAAGCGGCCCCTCGCCGTCGAGCACGGCGCGATAGGCTGAGCGGATCTCCGTCATCAGGAACGCGATGACGGTCGCATCGGCGTGCAAATGGTCGATGCTCGCGAAGAACGTGAACCCATTCGCGCGCTGGAGAATGCCAAATCGAAAGCAATCCCACGCAAACGGTGCAGGAGTTGCCATGACATGTTTCTGCCAATCCTCCGCGCGAACCTCGCCGAGCGCCATGGGCTCCATCTGGATAGCCGCCGGATCTGTGAGCATGTGCCGGACGATGGCCCCGTCACGCTGTTCGAACCAGCTGTGATATGTGTCGTGCCTGCGCAGATGTGCGGTCACCACATGGGTCATGGCTCTGGGGTCACACCGTCCGGGTTCCTCCCACACGACGACAAGCAGCCGCGCCATCGCCTCGTGCCGCTGCTCACAGGCGCGGAAGGCGTGCAGATGCTGCTCCTGTTCGTAGCTCGGTAATGCGGGAGACACCGGTGCGCGCTTCGCACTTTCCATCGATGCTGCAGACGGACACCAGAGTGTCAGCATCGCAGGAGGCCCTGACCAGTCGTGCAATGGACGCAGATCAGTCACGGGCATCTGCTCCAGCGGACTGCAATTCCTGCATGGCGCCACTCAGCGTGTCGGCGAGGGCGCGCACGGTCGTTGCGTTCGCGGACCGGAGCCGGATGCCCGTGTCGGCCTCGAGCGCGATCAGCAACTGGAGTGTCCCGAGTGAGTCGAGGCCGCAATCGAAAAGAGAGCGGTCTGGATTCACGGTGCGGCGCAGGATGACACCGAGATGCTCGATGATCAGACGCCGCAGCAGGGCCGGCCGCTCTTCGGACGGCGCGCGTCTCAACTCCACGCGCCCGCG
>LNAP01001211.1_pt1 | contig 31544 bp, 27 predicted proteins | sample 602601 | NCBI WGS metagenome assembly LNAP01 (sample SAMN02440304, study PRJNA202911) | soil metagenome | biome: Subtropical and temperate rainforests or woodlands; isolation source: soil samples (1 kg each in a 20% v/v slurry with milli Q water) were... ...
CTGGTTGTTCCGTTCTTGTTTGCCGTGGTGTTGGCAACGTTGATCACAGCGCTGGTGCGTCCCTGGTTTCATCACTCATCACTTTCTGCACCTCCGGGGCTGATGCAACTGCTGGCGCACGCACTCTTGCTGCAAGATTTGCTGCACATGGAGGCTTTGTCTGCAGGCGTCTGGTATGTAGCCATTGATCTTCAACTGTTTGCTGCAACGGTGGCGTTGACGGCGCTGGCCGGCTATGCGCCACCGTCCTGGCGCGCAGGGCTTCCGATCTTGATTATCTTGCTTGCGGCAGTATCTTTATGGGGTATTAATCGCGAACCCGCCTACGAAGATTATGCGTTCTATTTTTTTGGAGCCTATGGCCTGGGAATGCTAGCCTACTGGTCCGGTCGCAACGTCGCATTGGGCAGCCTGGCACTGTTGGCGATGGGCGTAATCGCGCTCTGGCTGCAATATCGCAACTCGGTCGCCGTGGCGTTTGGAACGGCGCTACTGCTCAGTGCGATCGGGCGGAAAGATTCGCTGGAACGTTGGCCGAGCTCAAGGGTGTTAATCTGGCTTGGTCAGCGTTCCTATTCCATCTTCCTGATTCACTTCGGTATCTGCGTGGCATTTAATGCGGTCTGGCATGCGTTGTTTACGACCGGAGTCTGGATCAACGCATTTGGCATGCTGGCGGCAGCGTTCGCCTCTGTGGCGACCGGAGCACTGTTATACAGCCATGTGGAAAGCAAACGAAATGTCTTGGGATACAACAAAGCCACGACGGCGCTCGTCGCAATGATTACGATAGCCCTGATGATCGAGGCGCTGACCCAGCAACCGAGGTAAACGAGTCATCCTGACCTTGCAATGAGGCCGTGCCCAAAACCTAGGACAAGGTAGTGCAAACCGGTCGACTTCGGTGCATTCACTCTGAGAACCATTTCAGCATCAGTGCCCTGCCCCACCACCAGCATTCAAATTCCAACCTTAATCGTTGGGATTTTTTTTGCAGAAGGCCCTAATGGCGAGGGTTGGCGGTCGAGGACGCAACGCCTCTCTGAAGGCCTGCAGGCCTGCTGCCTATTGCTCACCACATCAAGTCATCCGGAATCTTGAACGCGGCATACGGATCGTCCTCATCGAGCTCGGTGCTGGCCTTGTTCACCCGTACGACCAGCGAAGGATCACGCTCGGCGATTTTATCCGCGACTATTCTGGGCACCAGCTCGGTCGCGCTGCCCAGACGGATAATCACAAGGCGCCCGGCTATTAAATGCGACTGGACTGCAGCTGACACATACAGCCGTTCAATCGTCTTGCCGTGGGTAAAATTGTAGGCGATGTCGCCGGCGCCCTTGCTCTGGCGGCTCTGCTGCACCATCTGTGCAATTTGGGCCATGATCGACTTTTGGTTCGCGGCGGCAACGCGCTGGGCATTAAGTTCTCGGGTGCGCTCGATATTCTTTTGTTGTGTTTCAAGCGCGGCCAACCTCGCCTCATCGATGCTTTGCGTTCCGGTTCGGCGTTCGACCTTCTTCTGCTTGCTTTTATCCTGGTGGGCCCGTTTCGCTTTGTTTTTATCGACCAGGCCTGCTTTCAAAAGCTGCTCTTGCAGCGAAACCATATAACTTGCTCCGTAGATAGTATTCAAGGATGACCGCTGATTCAGGTCTATGGCGTCCGAAAAGGTTACGCGGTCAGATTGTATAGGTTGCGGCCGCCATAGCTGGCATTTATCGGCCAGCAGGCTGGCGGCGCGCCGGGTATCCGGCCTTCAACGATATTTTCTGGACCAACGGCTTGCAGCCTTCGAGCACCAGCAACAAGCCGACGCCCAGGCCGACAGCCAACAGCATTTCGCGCCGGCCGATCGACCCGAATTTCAATAATTCTTGGGCCGCAGGCAGGAACAGGATTAGCGCGGTAACGCCCGCCACCGCCATGGCAACATAAGCGAGCGCCGCGTTCTTGCGGGTGAGCGCGTCGCCCAGAGATGCCGTGAATGATCGATTGACCAGGATCAGTGCCACGATCTGGGCGATCAGTGCGAAGAAGATCAGCGCGCGCACTTCCACTTCCGGCATTCCTGACCAGGTTTTGACGAAAAAGACGGCAGCCAGCATGGAGAAAGCGGCCGCGCCTTGTACGATGCTCCAGACGACCATCGGAATCGAGAACATCCGTTCGGCCGGATCACGCGGCTGCCGCTCCATGATATTGTCTTCCGCGGGCTCCGCCTCGAACACCAGCGAACAGACGGGGTCGATCACCATTTCGAGCAAGGCAATATGGATCGGACCCAGAAGGATGGGATAGCCGAAGAACAGAGGTAAAAGCGCCAGTCCGGCAATCGGCACATGCACGGCGAAAATGAACGCCATGGACTTTCGCATGTTGTCGTAGATTCGCCGGCCCAAGCGCACGGACTTGACGATGGACCCAAAATCATCGTCGAGCAGAACCATGGCGGAGGCTTCGCGTGCGACGTCGGTTCCGCGCCTGCCCATGGCGACCCCGATATGTGCCGCCTTGAGTGACGGCGCGTCGTTGACGCCATCGCCGGTCATTGCAACGACTTCGCCGCGGGCTTTGAATGCCTGAACGATGCGCAACTTCTGTTCCGGCATGATCCTCGCGAAGACCGTCACGGTCTTGAGGCGTTGCACAAGCTGTTCGTCGTCCAGCGCTTCGAGATCGGTACCGGTCAATACGTCGCCATCCGAGATGCCTGCCTGCATGGCGATCGATCGTGCCGTTGCCGCATGGTCGCCGGTGATCATCACGACGCGGATGCCGGCGCGCCGGCATTCGGCGATGGCCCCCGGGACGCTGGCACGCAACGGGTCGGCCAGCCCGACCAGGCCGGCCAGCGTATAAGCATAGTCCCGCTGAGATTCAGCCCAATTGCGGTCGGGCGCCGTAGCAGTCCCAACCGCCAACACGCGAATTCCGCTTGTAGCCATTTCCTCGACTGCATCCATTAGCTGCGTGGTTGCCTCCGGTGTAAGGTGGCACAGACCAGCTATCGCTTCTGGTGCGCCTTTGGCGCAAATCTTCAAGACCCCATCGTCATCCCATATGTTGGACATTGCCAGCAGATCGGGGCGCAGGCCATAAGTGTGGATCGGCCTGCCATTGAAGACACGCGCGCCCACGGCGGCGCTGTACGCGTTGTGCAAGGCGGTTTCCATGGGGTCGACCGGATCGACGGCGCTGGCCAGGGCCGCTATTTCGATCAGGCTACGAGCGTCGCCGATAACCGGCGCTACACCATCCAGGACCACCTTCTCACCCGATGGAAGCCAGGCTTGCGCAAGCACCATTCGGTTCTCGGTGAGTGTTCCGGTCTTGTCGGTACAGAGCACCGTTGCCGATCCCAGGGTCTCGATGGCTGCCGCGCGCCGAGTAAGTACGCCGACCTTGCCTATCCGCCAAGCGCCCATCGCCATGAATACCGTCAGCACCACTGGAAACTCTTCTGGGAGCATCGACATCCCGACGGCAATTCCAGCCAGCATCGCCTCGAGCCATCCACCGCGCAATAGGCCGTACAGGAGCACAACCAGCAGCGCAACCAGCGATCCGCCGATGGCGCACCAGGTAACGATTAAGGTTGTTTCGCGCCGCAGCCGGGGCACTTCAATGTCGAGCTTTGCAAGCGACTGGCCGATCTTGCCGATCTCGGTGTTTCCACCGGTCGCCAGGACCAGGGCAACCCCGCTGCCGCGTACAACGAGTGCGCCGGAATATACATAGGGCTCACCTTCGCCGCCGGGACGCTGTCCTTCATGACGTTCGTCGTCGATGGCCGCAGGGGCCACCGCCTTGCCGACTGGCAAGGATTCTCCCGTCAGCAGGGATTCGTCGGCCTGCAGATCGACGGCGTCGACCAGTATCGCGTCGGCCGCAATGCGGTCGCCCTGTTCCAGAACGAGCAGATCGCCCCGCACGACTTCACGGCCCGCGATACGAATGCGTGCGCCGTCGCGGACGACCAGCGCGCGCGGCGAAGACAAGTCGCGCAACGATTCGAGCACGCGTTCGGTACGAACCTCCTGGATAACAGTGATGGCGACCGAAAAACTCGCGAAAGCAAGCAAGATGATGGCCTCGGTACGGTCGCCCAGGAGCAAATAGGCAATACCACCGGCCAGTAAAAGCGCCAGCATTGGCTCGCGCAAGACTTCGAAGGCAACGCGAAAGACCGACCGCCTGCCTGCGCGCGGCAATTCGTTGGGGCCTTCGAGACGCAGCCGCTCGCTTGCCAGGCCGGCTGACAGGCCGTTATGCTGTTTGCCAATGGCTCTTGTCATAAGACTGAAATCCTTGTGGGGAAGCCCAGATCTAGGTGCTGGAACGGTCTTCAGCTGTCTCAGCCACTCGTTAGATGCGAATCTACGCGTAAATGATAGAGCTGTCATCCTACTCTTTTCCCATCACACAGCACTGTGCCACCACTATGCCCTATGCGACAATGACTCATCGTTCATCCACGAAAAACCTATGACGCCCTCAAATTGGAAACCAGCCCTACGCACAGTGTTGTGTAGCGCCATGCTGGCGCTTTTCACCTTTTCAACCGGTGCGCAGACCCCGAGTGGAATTCCTGGTACGAACGCAGCCGCGGTGGAAGCCCCAGGCATCATCCCGGGCGTCAACGTCACCAACCCCGATCTGTTCCAGGACGCGCAATTGCAGGAAGCATTAGTGCCATCGTGGTTCCAGCGCGGCAGACCTGGAGCGGATGCGGTTCTTGCCCTCAACACACTTGCCGACGCAGAGACCCACGGCCTGAATCCGCAGGATTATCACGTCGCCGAACTCTCGCGAGCTTTTGAGCAGGCCGCGAACGACCACGTAGAGCCGGCCATGGCGGCCAGGCTGGACGATCAGCTCACCGAAGCGCTTGGCCGTTATCTGCGCGACCTGCACCAAGGCCGGCTCAATCCGGAAATCCTCCAACATCGCTTCAAGGCCCCACCGCTCTCGACGTTCGACCCCAGAAGCATCATCGCCGAGGCCCGCACGGCCGGCCGGCTCGCGCAGGCCCTGAACGACGCGGCGCCTGAAGTGCCCATGTACGAATCGCTGCGCGCAACCATGAATGCCTATCGGGCCATGGGCCTGCCCCCTGCCTGGCAAAGGGACCTCCCTGCACCGCCCGCACGCTCGCTCAAGCCAGGCGAGGAATACACCGGGCTTGCCACCCTGGCCGCGCGCCTGATTGCATTAAGCGACCTGCCTCCTTCCACGATCGTTCCCACACGCTATGAGGGTGAACTGGTCGATGCGGTCCGGCGATTCCAGATCCGCCACGGACTGGACGGGGATGGCGTCATCGGCCCCACAACCCTGACCGAGCTTAATGTCACACCACCACAGCGCGTAAGGCAGATGGCGCTTACGCTAGAGCGCCTGCGCTGGACCCCGCTGCTTTACGGTCCGCGCATGATTGTGGTGAACGTTCCCGAATTCGTGTTGCGCGCCTACGAAACACAGGGCAATCGTGTGAGGCTTGACCTCGAGATGCGTGTCATCGTGGGTCGGGCATTGGACACGCGCACACCCATTTTTCTGGAAGACATGCGGTTCATCGAGTTCAGCCCCTATTGGAACGTACCTCGATCGATTGCGCGCAGCGAAACACTGCCGAGGTTGCGCCGCGACCCGTCGTACTTCACACAACAGGGGTTCGAGTTTGTCGCGCAGGACGGCAAGACAGTGCATTCCCTGAGCAGTGCAGCGATCGACGCGGTCCAGCGCGGGGAATGGCGAATACGACAGCGCCCGGGCCCGCGCAATGCCCTGGGGGACATCAAGTTTATTTTCCCCAACGACCAGAATATCTATCTTCACCACACCCCGGCGCCACAGCTGTTTTCACGCGTGCGTCGCGACTTCAGCCACGGCTGCATCCGCATCGAGTCCCCAGTGCAACTCGCCCTGTTCGTGCTGCACGGCAACCCCGAATGGACGGAAATCCGGATAGACGAGGCGATGAAAGCCGGGAAATCTCGCACTATAAAGCTGGAGCAACCCATACCCGTGCTGATTGCCTACAGTACAGCCGTTGTCAAGAATGGTGGTAAAGTACATTTTTACCCCGACATCTATAAGCAGGATGCACGCCTTGAGCAGGCACTGCGCGATGTCGGCCGCGCCCATTAACGGTTCTTGCAGCATGTGTACGCTGCGCCGTACACACGGGTACGCGTATTTTTTCGGTATTGCCAATGACGACTTCCCGTTGCGCCGCGCGCCGACGTTTTTTGTCGGCCGCCTCGGGCCTGGCTGTTCTGGGCGCCATGCCCACCATAGCCCGGGCCACCTACCAGACCATATCCTCGTCCAGGAATCTGGCGATGGACCACACCCACACACGCGAAAAAATCGAGCTGATCTACGCCGTTGGCACCGACTATGTGCCTAAGGCGCTGACTGACCTCAGCCATTTCCTGCGCGATCACTATTCGGGGCACATTGGCAGGATGGACGCCGGGCTCTATGACATCATGCACTCGCTACGCGCAGCGCTCAAGGTACAGACCTCGTTCGAAATCATTTCAGGGTATCGTTCCCCAGAAACCAACGAGCGGCTGCGCACCACGCGGGGCGGCGGCGTTGCCCGGCGCAGTCTGCACATGGACGGGAAGGCAGTCGATCTACGCCTGCCCGGCGTCCCACTCGACGAACTGCGCGACGCCGCCTTGTCGCTCAAGGCGGGCGGCGTGGGCTATTACCCCGGCAGCAATTTTGTCCACGTTGATACCGGTCGCGTGCGCACCTGGCACGGGTAACACTGCCACGGCGGCATCCACTACGTCGCCCACGCATTCCTATGCCCGCTATTTTCACCCCTAACCGTACGTAGAAACTCGTAGCCTATCCTGCCGTGGCGGTTACAGGTTGCGAATTTCAGCGGGCAAACACTTCATACTTTCGCGAAAGAAGCGTCTCTCCGTAGGTCGGAGCTCGCTCATCATCCGTTCAAGACGATCAATTGCATCATAGGCCTGCTTGCATAAGCCATGTTCATACACGGAATACCATGCCGTCTCGAGCAACAAGTTAGCCAGTTGTAGCGGCGGATAACGAATGCGTGACGCGTCGATCTCTTCTATCGCGAACGCAGCGACGTTCGACCAGGCAGTGAACCCTTTGGCTTTCGAAAAAGACGACTGAAATGGCTGGACGGCATCCAGGGCGCTGGCCATCGTCAAGGGGCGCTGCGACTGGAAAGTCGCCAGATCCTTCGGTTGAAGGCAAGTGCAGTTGCCTCGCACGATACGAAGCAAAAAAATAATGTTCCATGCGGAGCCGCCGCCCACTCCAAAGCGGTCGCAAATCCACTCTGACAAGCTGATCCAGCGTACTGCCTGCAGCTGGACTGTCGTTTCGGTTTGAACACGCTCAGTATCCACCAGCTCGCTTTTCCAAAAGAGCCAGTTCGTAAAACCGATATTTGCCGCCACGTCTTGCGCCGCCTCGATCGAATCCGCTTCATAGGCAGCCTCCAGGGCGCCGGAAAGCGCAGTGATCGCCTCATCTGCCGCGATCAGACGTTCTCGCAAAGTCAGGTTTTTCTGACCGAGTGCACGTCCTTTACTTACTAGGGCCCACAGGTTCAGATACTCGAAACGCACTCGGGGGTTGTACCGAATCACCAATTGAAGGTTAGGCTCCAATAGTAACCTCTCGAGCTCCGCGTACGACGCATTCAAATCGCCGCGGCTGTAAAGATTCCACCCGCGCGCGATATGAGCCATGGCATAAAGCGTCGGCATTTCGCCGACGTCTTCGGGCTGCGCCAGCAGACGTTGCAGACGGTTGAGCGTAGCCTGGCTGCGACGCATATCACCCGTCTTGCGCCAGGCCAGGCTCTCCTTCAAGATGGCAAGGCGTCTCTGGAAATCGTTCTGCGCCGAATCTCTAGCCGAACGAAAATGTTCATTCAGCCGGTTGCTGACTTGCCCACCGAAGCCGTCTTGCGCAAGACGCAACGCTTGCGTCAGATGGCCCCAGTAGGCCACTTCGTCCATGATCTGGCCGACGCCCTTCCTCGCAGCAATTTCTGCAGCGGGCAGCCCAAGAAATATAGCTATGGATGCGAGGTCTGTCTCGACGCCTTCGACTTGAATGTGTATCCGGGGCAACGTTCCAGCGTCTATCCAAAACGGACCCTGGCTGCGACGTCGACGGTTCAGCAGGACAACACTGCACGAAACGTCTTGACCCCATCCGACAGCGATACCCCACTTCTCGAAATCGGAGAATGCCCTTGAAATCAACATTCTCCAGTTGGCCTTGCCGGGAAAGCGGGCACGCAACATCGACACTGGGAGGGCCGCCTTGCCACTTCTTTGGGCATGACATGTGGCTACCAGCAACCAGAGCGACTGATAACGCACGGCCGTTCCATTGACGCGCAGCGCCGGAGCGATCTCGATAGTTATTGAAGAATGAGCATCGGTAGTCATGTTATGTATGTTACGACATCGTGTTTTCACTTCCACGCCTGCGCAATTATTCTCGATCCTGCGACGAGCTCCCGCACTGTCATTCACCCATACATCTTAGGAATAAACATGAAAATTCTTCACCTCGCACGTGGGCTACTTGCTGCCTTTGGGATCGTGATGGCCTGCGCTGGGCACGCCGAGGCACCCGAAGCAAACCGGAACAGAGCCCATCTGGATCGCCTGTTTGCCGTGCAGGACGTTCAAGGTACCTTCGTGCTTTTCGATCCTCAGCGAAACACGTGGCTGTATCACAATCAGGCTCGAGCCAACACGCAATACCTGCCAGCATCGACATTCAAGATACCCAACAGCCTAATCGCGCTCGAGACCGGGGTCGCCAGCGGCCGCGACTTCGAGCTTGACTGGAATAGCGACAAGAACCCGCGACAATCCTGGTGGCCGACCACGTGGGCAAAGAAGAATACCCTTCATACGGCTTTGCAGCACTCCGTTGTTTGGTATTACCAAGAAATAGCACGGCGAGTGGGCCTGGATCGCATGCAATCATATGTGGATCAGTTTGACTACGGAAATCGCACCATCTCTGGCGGGATCGACCAATTCTGGCTCACTGGCGGTCTTCGAATTTCGGCCAAGGAACAAATTGATTTTCTCGAGCGCTTTTACTTCGGAAAACTAGGTGCATCGAAAAAATCCACCGCAGCCGTCAAGAACATGCTGATTCTTGAAGAGACGCCACAGTACCGCCTTAGCGGCAAATCGGGCTGGGCGGGACTGGGCGGAGTGGACCGACCGCAAACCGGCTGGCTGGTAGGCTATTTGGAGCGAGGCGAAGATGTGTACTTTTATGCGATGAACATCGACATCAAAAAGGGCGAAGACGCAATACAACGAATGGCGATCACCAAAGAAGTGTTCAAAAGCATGGCATTGATGTAAATCGATACGAGCATTTGTTCGCAGATGCTCCGCACATTCGCCTGATCCAACCAGACCGCCGTGTTGTTCCGCCCCCACGCTACTGGCGAGTCCATGCGCAGCGATCGCGTCGGGGATTACCCGCAATCAATTTTTTTAACTTTGAGTTATTTAATACGGATCAAGATTAGATATCAATATTTGGCAAATCGCACGGTTCATTACTTTTCATAATAAGCATGGATGAGAAAGGTCGTTTGAACTGTGATCCGTGCTCGGTACCATACGACGTATTACAAATTGAAAGTGGAATGTCCATGCGTACTGATTATCGTGTCCTGCGGGCCGCCGCCGCAGCAGCCATCGCGGCTGGATTCACGCTCCTGCCTGCGGCGTCGGCGCAATCGACCTTCGATGTCACCGTGCTGGCGGGCGCCTGTGTCAACTGTCATGGGACCGACGGCCGTTCACTTGGCGGCATACCCTCTATCGCGGGGCGGCCCGAAAGCATCCTTGCCAGCCAGCTGAGGGCCTTCAAGTCCGACAACCCGCCAACCAACACGACCATCATGAACCGCCTGGTCAAAGGCTTCAGCGACGACGAGCTTGCTGCGCTTGCGCGCCATTTCTCGCAGACCAAGACACAACCCCTATCCAGTAAGAAAGGCCTGTAAGATGAAGAGTCCAGTGAATCATTCCCGTCGGCACTGGTTGAGTCGTATCGGTAAGACGACCGCCGCCAGCATCGCACTTTTATCTATACCAGTCTTCGCCAAAGCCGCGGCAGGTAAAGTCGTAGTCATCGGCGGAGGATTTGGTGGCGCGACTGCGGCCCGCTACGTCAAACTCCGCAATTCGGCCATTGACGTCACGCTGATCGAGCCATCCAAGACTTTCTACACCTGCCCTTTCACCAATTTATACCTTGCCGGCTTGCGCACATTCGGACAGCAGGGCCATGACTACGACGACCTGCGCGCGTTGGGCGTGAAAGTCGTCCACGACGTTGCCTCGGCGGTGGATCCCGGGACTAAGAAAGTCCGCCTGGCGGGCGGTCAGGTGCTTGCTTATGACAAGCTGCTTTTGTCCCCCGGCATCGATTTCCGCTGGAATGCGCTCGAAGGTTACGACGAAGCTGCTTCGCAGTTGGCCCCGCATGCCTGGAAGGCGGGTGCCCAAACTATCCTGTTGAAAAAGCAGCTCGAGGCCATGCCTGACGGCGGCACTTTCCTGATGGCAGCGCCTGCCAATCCTTTCCGCTGCCCGCCTGGACCCTACGAACGGACCAGCATGGTGGCGCATTACCTCAAGCACCACAAGCCCAAGTCCAAGATTGTCATTCTTGATTCGAAAGATGCATTCTCAAAACAGGGCCTTTTCCAGGATGGTTGGAAACAGGTGTACGGGGACCTGATCGAATGGGTTCCGCTGGCAAAAGACGGCAAGGTCGTTCGCGTCGATGCCAAAAACCTAACGGTGGAAACCGAGTTCGGCCAGATCCATAAAGCAGACGTACTGAACATCATTCCGCCACAAAAGGCAGGTGCGATTGCGGAACTGGCGGGCGTGACGAATCAAAGCGGCTGGGTGCCCGTCAAACCTCAGACCTTTGAATCTGAGCTCGTGCCGGACATCTATGTAGTGGGCGACGCCACTGTGGCCGCGCCGATGCCCAAATCCGGATTCTCCGCTAACGCGCAGGCCAAGGTTGCTGCGGCCGCCATCGTGAACGCACTGGCAGACGAGCCCGCGGTGCAGGCATCGTTCTCCAATACCTGCTACAGCCTCATCGCGCCCGACTACGGCATTTCGGTGGCGCACCTGTACACGCTTAGAGAAGGCAAGCTTGCCGAAGCCTCGGGTGGAGTCAGTCCCAGGAATGCAGACGCCAATTTCCGCAAGCTTGAAGCACAGCATGGGGAAGCGTGGTACAACGCCATAGCGCTCGATACATGGGGTACGCGCGCCTGATGCCCAATGTTTACATTGCCTATGCCACAACTTGAATTGGTACCCTGGGCCGGCCTGGCCATTGGTGTTGTCTTTGGTGTCTGCGGCCAGATCACCGGGTTCTGCCTGCATCGGGGCCTTAGGGAATACTGGTCAGGCCGTGCCGGCTACAAGCTGCATGCCTACGCCCTGGCATTGGCGGTTGCTTTGGCGGGCACCCACGTTGCCGCATCATTGGGGCTGGCGGACATCACCAAGTCCATGTACATGACGCCCTCGTTTTCCTGGCTGTTGCTCCCTGTTGGCGGGCTCATGTTCGGCTATGGCATGGGCCTGTCCAATGGGTGCGGCGCGCGCGCGCTCATATTGTTGGGCCAGGGCAACCTCAGATCGTTCGTAGTGCTGGTGTGCCTGGGCATATCCGCTTATATAACCCTTACAGGCATTGCAGCACCACTGCGTGTCCTTATTTCAGACTTCACAACATTCTCGCCAACATCGATAGCAGTGCCACAAGGCCTACCCCGATCCCTGACAGTGTGGATCCTGGTTGCAGCGCTGACGCTTTTCGCCTTGCGACCGCGCGAATCCGGGCAGCGGGCGACCGATTTGACGGGCGGGGCCATCATTGGCCTGCTGGTCGCAGCCGGCTGGCTGGTGACTGGATGGCTGGGCGCTGACGATTTCGAACCGACGCCAGTCGCATCGCTGACTTTTGTTGGTCCCATCGGCGATACCTTGCACTACGCAATGATTGCCACGGGCATGAGCCTGCGTTTCGGCATCACAGTGGTGCTAGGTGTGCTGGTCGGCTCTTTCCTGGCCGCGGTACTGCGGGGCCGATACCGGATCGAAGGATTCGAATCGGCCGGGCAGATGTCGCGTTATATTGCGGGTGGTGCCCTCATGGGAGCCGGCGGCGCCCTGGCCCTGGGCTGCTCGATAGGCCAAGGCTTGACGGGCCTGTCCACCCTGTCCTATAGCTCAATGGTATCGGCGTTTGCCATTGTCGTGGGCGCGCGCCTCGCATGGGCTGGTTCATCAGGGTCAATCATGACAGCCTCCCCTACCGTTCAGTCAACATGAGCCCACACCTGAAATTGCAGTCTTATACGGAGCGCGAGGTATGCCCGCGTCTTGTCTAATGGGTTTTCCAGCAATTCATCCGGAAACCGACCGTTCCATAACGCGACGGCGGGTATTGCAATGTACGCTGGCCGGCGTCACTGCCCTATGTCTCCCACGGCTGACGACAGCACAATCGTGGCGAGGCATCGCTACCATCCGCGACTGGATCGGCGACGCGAAGCTGTCCGATGAGGCCTTGCTGATGGGTTTGCCCCTGGTGGCGGAAGATGGCTCCGCCGTGCCACTGACCGTTAATGCAGGTCTGGACCCAAGCAGGTCGCCCATCCGGCGCCTGGCTGTTTTCGCACCTGGAAATCCCACAGCCAGTGTGGCCGAATTCGATTTCGGGCAAGAAATCAACACATTGAACCTGAGCACCCGGATCCGGTTGAGCGAATCGCAAACAGTGATTGCGATCGCCCACATGGACGACGGCCGCGTCATGATTGCCGGGCGCGACGTGCGGGTCACCACCAGCGGCTGCATCGCGCCGGGGCAACCCGACAGCGCCAACGAAATGAAGGCACGCGTGCGCGTGCCGAAAACCTGGAAGCAAGGCACCACGGGCGAAGTCCTGACCATGATCACCCATCCCATGACGACTGGCCTGGCGGCGGACGCGGCGGGTGTCACTCCCCCACAACGCATCATCAAGACATTCTCTGCGACACTGGGAGACAGGCCGCTGATTAAGGCAACCTATTACCGCTCGCTTTCGATGAACCCCTACCTTCGGTTCGAAGTGACACCCCGGCAGAGCGGCGAATTGCGATTCGAATGGATTGAAGACACCGGACGCGCCGTCGCATACAAGGAAACGCTACGCCTTGACAGCCCTTCTGTAAGCTGACCTCCGAGTCAACCCACCCTGTTGAATGACAGGATGCCGTTCGCGTCCACAATGGCCGTGGCAATTTGTTCGACCGTCACGCGCCGGGCCATCGCTTGCTCGCGCATTACCTGATAGGCAGCGTCCTCGCTGATACACCGGGCTTTCATCAGTATCGACTTCGCCTCGGCGACGCGCCTTAGTCCCGCCAATTTTATTTCCAGCCGCTGGTTCTGTTTGACGAGCGTACGCCGCTGATTATTGATTTGCCGGGCGACCACCAACGTTGCCAGCAAGCCGAATGCCTTGATCGGCGAGGCGATGACGCTCTCTACACCTAAATTGAGGACTGCTTCGACAACCGTGGGATTCTCGTAGGTTACGACGGCAATAATGGTGGGATTGAGCCGCTCGCGGCAGGCCGACCAGTCGGGTATGGTTGTGTTGGGCCTCACTGCCACGAAGACGACATCCGTGCCTTCGGTTAATGTGGGGAATGGTGGCCAAAATGCCCGGGCCTGGCAGCCAATACGGCGCAATTGAAGAATCAGTTCTTCACCATCCTCATCCGCCGGATGAAATACAGCGACGCGCAAGGTACGCAGATCTCGCAAGAGCTGCGGGGTGATGAGTTCCTGATTAGATCGGGGCGGCGTCGTCATGGCTCACTCCAGCGCGCCCAGCCTCATCGTCCAATCGCCCAATGAATGGGTGACCAGATAGGGATCGGGGTGTACAGCACGCATTGCTTGTCGAACCAGGGTGAACTGACCTTCGTGATTGACGATCCCTATTCGAGGGTAAAGACAGGTATGGTGATTCGAAGGATCTATCCGGATCCTGCCCTGCGGCGCATCAAACTCGGCGCCCAGTAAACATGGCATTAAATCTTCGACGGCGTCGCTCCCCGACAGGCGCATCGCATTGGCAAAAAGATGAACCTGGAAATAAGCCGCTTCCCAACCGGCGTTTGGCACGACAGATGTGCCGAACCGGCGTCGAAAATTCTCGAGACTTAGCCGATTTACAGTTGAGTCGATGGACTGGAAGTACGGCGCGGATGCAACGTGGCCCGCGGCAACGTCATAACCCATTTGAGCCACTTCGGCTTCGAGCGTGGTCAGGCTGGCGATGGGCATTTCAAGTGGATTCAGCCCGGCTTCCGCGTAAGCCTTGTAGAGGTACTGTGTTGAATCGCCAACTACTGTCGAAAAAATAAAGTCGGGACTCTTGCTTTTGATATCGGCGATTACATCTTGAAAATCAACGATGGTTGCATTGAGAGGCACGTAGCGCTCGCCTACCTTTACCCCGCTAGGCCGTTGCATGACCAGATCAGTCATGATCCGGTTTGACTCATAAGGATAGATATAGTCGGACCCCACCATATATACCCTCGCACCATAATTGGAAGTCATAAATTCCGCGAGTTGCACGCTGTTCTGATTGGGCGCTGCTCCGGTGTAGATGATGTTGTTCGAGCACTCGAAACCTTCATACAACGTGGGGTAAAACAGCAGCCTGTTCCATTTCTCGATGATGGGAATGACGGCTTTGCGGGTGCTGGATTTGTAGCACCCGAAGATTACGTTGATTTTATCCTGCAGGACCAATCTTTCGGCCAGAACACGATACAGGCCGGGGGAAGACTCGGGGTTATATCTTACCGGCTGTATTTCCCTTCCATTTATTCCACCCTTCTCGTTTAACTCTTCGATTGCGAATAGCGTTCCCATCAGCTGCGACGTTTCTATGGTTGAGATATCGCCAGTTTCTGAGAAGAGCACCCCCACCCGGATCGGATCACGTTCAGACAATTCTCCACCTTTTGCGTATTTCGTCGTGGTCTCTATCCGGAGACAGCATCGAGTTTGGTTGGACCACTAATGCCCGACTTGCCATGGCCGAGCGGATGTTTGACCCTGATGCTGGGTGCCGTGATTATGCTGATGTTTGTCGTTCTTGTCATTGCATCCGTGATGGTGCTCGTTCGACGGGCCGGGTCGCGCCGGCGTAACGCGCGGTTCATGCGCGCTTTTCTCGTTACGACGGTGAGCGATTCGAGTGTTTCCAGGCATGAGATTCAACCGCACGGCAGTGACCATGCGCGGAGCACTGGCTGCACATACGGGGCAAGCCTCTGGGTGTTCAGAGGCTTGCATGGGCCGAATTCTTTCGAACGGCCCGCACTTGTCGCAAAGGTAGGCATAAATGGGCATGTGACTCTCCATACAAAAATAACAGCAAAGAATCGCCAGCGGCGACTCTTTGCATCACTCACTGTCTAGGTTTCATAGGCGAGATCGCTTTTGGTCACCTTCTGCGTCGGACCGTGCGAGTTGGGGCGGATGTCGAAGTCGAATATCGAAATAGGCACTTGCAGGGCAACGCAGGCGTTGGGTATGTCGACCACGCTACTAATGTGCCCTTCCACCGGCGCGCAACTTAGTATGGTGTAGACCTGTTCGCCGGTGTAACCGAATTTGCCCAGGTAATTGACGGCGTGCATGCACGCCTGCTGATACGCCAGGTTTACATCGAGGTAACGCTGTTTGCCGGAATCCTCCACCGAAATACCTTCGAACACCAGAAATTGAGAGTAATTGGGGTCGACCGGGCCGGGCTCGAACATGGCTTGCTTGATGCCGTACTTGTTGCAGCCATCCTTGATGAGTTCGACATGCATGTCCATCCAGCCTGCCATTTCGATTGCGCCGCAGAAGGTGATCTCGCCGTCACCCTGCGAAAAATGCAAATCCCCGACGACCAATCCGCCGTCCTTCACATAGACAGGCAGATAAATGCGGCTGCCGCGGCACAGATTCTTTATGTCGCAGTTTCCGCCATGCTCGCGGGGGGGCACGGTACGGGCTCCCTCCTTCGCCGCGGCTTCCAGCGCCGCGCCTTTCAGGCCGCCCAGAATGACGTCCTGAGGATTAGGAGGAAGCGCCAATGGCGGCACGCGGTCTGGATCGGTGGCAATCAGCTCTGCTTCGCGGCGGTTCCATTCAGTGAGCAGTTCGCGGGAGGGCAAGCACCCAATGATTCCGGGATGAGTCAATCCGGCGAAACGCAAGTTCGGAATATGCCGGGACGTGGCGAAGATGCCATTGAAATCCCAAACCGCTTTGGCGGTATTGGGAAAGTAATCGGTCAGGAAGCCGCCGAACTTCTCCTTGCTGAAAATGCCGGTATAGCCCCATTCCGAATCGTCAAAGGGACCGATATCCAGGATATCGACCACAAGAAGATCGCCGGGCTCGGCACCACGCACGCCCACCGGCCCGGACAGGTGGTGGCAAGGGGCCAGATTGACATCGCGGATATCATTGGCGCTATCATTGTTCTCTATCTGACCTCCCGTCCAGTCGAAGCATTCAACACGAAATGATTCGCCGGGATTCACATAGGCGGCCATGGGAATATCGCAGTGCCAACGATTGATGATCACGGGGTCGGGCTGTTCTGTCGGCAGCTTAGTCCGATCAATGCTAATTACCTTCTTCATGTGTACTCTCTCCTAAGGTATGCCGCCTTGAGGCCGCACTGTAAAAAGCCGAATAGCGGTCTGGCTGCTTTATGGCGGCAATGCAAAGGCTGATTCAGCTTGCGCCCGCCAGGCCAGTTTTGTTCACACAGTTAGAAAGGTCCGCATCTCTTCGATGTCTACGGCATCTTTCTGCCTTTCATGGACGATTTCTCCCCGATCGATTACCAGAAATCGGTCCGCAACCTCCAGCGCAAAACTAAGCACCTGCTCGGACACCAGTATCGAAAACTGTCTTTCGTGGCGCAGGGCCGTCAGCGTCCTGGCCAACTCTTTGATGATTGAAGGCTGTATGCCCTCGGTCGGTTCATCCAGAATCAGCACTTTCGGGTTGGACACCAGTGCACGGGCGATCGCAAGCATTTGCTGCTGTCCCCCGGAAAGATTTCCGCCCTTCCGGTTCTCCATTTCTTTCAGAACAGGAAAGAACCGATGTATATACTCTGGAACGATTTTGCCGCGGCTGCGCTCCATGCCCGTAAGGATGTTTTCCTTGACGGTCAGCAGGGGAAAGATCATCCGCCCTTGTGGTACGAAGGCCAGGCCGCTGTGTACGCGTTCGTAGCTGGGACGGCCTTGAATCGGACAACCATCCAGGGCGATCGTGCCGCTGCGCGTTGGCAGCATGCCGATGATCGATTTCAACAATGTCGTTTTCCCCATTCCATTGCGACCCATGATCGCGATCGCTTCGTTCTCATTCAATTGGAGGGAGACGTTGCGTATCGTATGGCTCTCGCCGTAGTAGATATTCAGATTTGTTATGGTCAGCATGCTGTCACGCTCCCAGATAAACTTCGATCACGCGGGGGTTATGCTGAACCTCTTCGATGCTACCGTCGCAAAGCAACGCACCCTGGTGCATGACGCTGACCTTCTTGGCAATTTTTTTCACAAACTCCATGTCATGCTCGATCACGATAAGCGACTTTCCAAGCGCGATCCGTGTAAGCAATAGTGCGGTTTTATCGCGTTCCCGTGGGCTCATTCCCGCCACGGGCTCGTCAAGCAACAACAAATCGGGATCCTGGATCAGCATCATTCCAATTTCGAGCCACTGCTTCTGCCCATGGCTCAGGCGTCCCGCCTTGGTATCCAGGGCATCATAGAGAAACACCTCGTTTGCGATTTCTGTCACTCTTTCCATGACGGCCTTGTTTCGCCTGAAAAGCAACGAGCCTAGGATTCCTCGGCCTCGCGGGATCGAGATCTCGAAGTTCTCAAGGACAGAGAGATCCTCGTAGGTGGATGGCGTCTGGAATTTTCGCGCGACGCCTAGCCGCACGATCTGATGTTCGGCCGCCAAAGTCAGGTCGACCCCGCCGAACATCACGCGGCCCTGGCTGGGCTTGGTCTTGCCGCAGATAATATCGAGCAACGTTGTTTTGCCGGCGCCATTGGGACCAATGATGACCCGAAGTTCGTTGTGTTCGATATTCAGACTCAGGTCATTGACTGCTCTGAAGCCATCGAACGAAACGGTGAGGTTTTCGACGGAGAGTATATTTTTGTCCATGGTGCTCGCTCTTTTCAGCGTCGAATCGCTGGCTAATTCAGCGTAAAGTGTGGCGGTCGTCATTGGGCCTCCCTCCATGCCGGTGCTCTTTCCATAAGCCGATTGATGACGCCCGCTAGGCCGCCAGGCATGACGAGCACAACCAGAATGAATACGAGCCCCAGGAAAAACAACCAGCTTTCTGGAAAGTTTTCTGATAGATACGATCTCGAATAGCCGATCAGCAAGGCGCCAACAACGGCGCCCGGAACAGACATTCTTCCTCCGACCGCGGCATAGATGACCATCTCCACGGAGGCCATGACACCGACCACCGAGGGTGCGATCAGTCCGACCTGCAGGGTATACATCGCACCGCCGATTGAAGCGAATACGGCGGCAATAGTGAATATGAATGCTTTCACCATCGCCGTGTCGTAGCCCGAAAATCGAACCCTGTCTTCCCGATCCCGGATAGCAATCAGGATTTTCCCAAGACGTGTGCGAACAATGAGACTCGCAGCAATCATCACAAGGAACAACAGCAGCAGCTGAATGTAATAGAGGACAGTTTTGGATTCGTCTTCGAGAATATCCATGCCAAGCAATGTGCTGAAGTCCGTGATGCCATTAAAGCCGCCTGTATCACCTTGCTGTCCTACGATCAGTACGGTAAGCGTCAAGGACAGTGACAGCGTCACGATCGCGAAATAAACGCCGCTGACACGTTTGCGGAAGATGGCATATGAGAATGCGAACGCAATCACCGCGGGGACGACGAAAATCGCAAGCACGGTAATCGTGAAGCTTTTGAAAGGCATCCACCACACGGGCAAGGTCTCTATGCTGCTCCATACCATGAAGTCGGGCAACTCCGGCGCGGAAGACTCAAGCTTCAGAAACATAGCCATTAAATAGCCACCTATTCCAAAGAACACGCCCTGACCCAAGCTGAGTATGCCGCCGTAGCCCCACATCAGTACGATGCCAATGGCAACAAAAGCCAGCGCCAGGTATTTGCTGACAAGATTTAGGCGGTAGGGATCTAGCCACAGCGGCAGGATCACGATCAAGAGAAGGCCCAGCACCAGGTAGGCGGTCAATTCTGTATTATTTTGGCGAGCGTTCATGCCTAGCCCCTCACTTTGGATGAGAACAAGCCTTGGGGCCGGAAGTAAAGCACCACGATCACACAAAGCAGGATGGTCACCTTGGCCATCGTGCCGCTCATCAGGTACTCCAGCGTCGTCTGCGATTGGGCAATCGAGAAAGCAGACAGCGCGGTACCAAGCAAACTTTGTACGCCTCCGAACACCACCACGATGAACGAATCCACAATATAAAGTTGTCCGGTACCCGGATTCGTCGAGCCAATCATGGTGAACACACTGCCCGCGATACCTGCCAGCCCCGAACCCAGTGCAAAGGTAAGGGCATCTACATTCTTGGTATTGATCCCCACGGCTCCACTCATGGCCCGGTTCTGCGTCACCGCCCTGACCTTCAGCCCCCAACGACTCTTGTAGAGCAATAGATAAACGCCGAGAGCGACAAGAATCGTCAGCCCAATGATGAATATCCGGTTAAGCGGAAGCTGGATATCCGCTGTAGGCTCCCAGGCTCCGGACAGCCAAGATGCCAGCGGGACACTCACTTCCTGGGCGCCAAAAATGCTGCGGTATAGCTGCTGGAGAAGCAGGCTCAATCCCCACGTCGCCAATAGCGTATCCAGCGGCCGGTTGTAAAAGAACCGTATGAAACTGCGCTCGAGCAGATATCCGAATGCGAAGGTGACACCGAAGGCGCAAATAATGGCCACAACAAGGTAGCCGCCCATCAAGGAAGGGAGGAATCGCTCGAAGGCCACCGCGACCAGATAAGTGACGTAGGCGCCCATCGCCATCAGTTCGCCATGAGCCATGTTGATCACCCCCATAAGGCCAAACACGATCGCAAGCCCCAGTGCCATGAGCAGCAATATGGTGAACAAGCTGAGTCCGCCGAAAATTTGCATGATGATGATATTCAGGCTCATCGCCTACTCCTTGCGTTGTGCATAGCCCTAGCGGTAAACCCGGACTCGGATCTTCAGACGAACGGGACCCCTGGACGAGCGTCATCCCGTCCGGTTTCGATCGCCTGTCCGATCAGATGGATCTATAGTTTCGGGAACGGGTTGGGCGCTACCAACTCGGGTGTCTCATGGACAATGTCAAACTGCCCGTCCGCGCGCGCGCGGCCGATGCGGACCTTTTTCCACACATGATGGTTCTTGTCATCGAAGCGGATGGTGCCTTCAGGTGCTTCCAGGCTCAGGCCAGCGCTGGCGGCAATGACGGCATCGGGATCGAACGAGTTAGCCTTCTCGACGGCGGCCTTCCATAAGTAAACCGAGTTATAGGCGCATTGCATCGGGTCGCCCACTACGCGATCCTGGCCATATTTGGCTTTCAAGGCCGCGACGAACTTCTTGTTTGCAGCGTTGTTGAGAGCCTGGAAGTAGCCCATGCAGGCATAAAAGCCGACTGCATTATCTTTGCCGATCCCGTCGATCTCGTTCTCTGAAACTACGGTAGAAAGCAGAGTGATTTTGGTGCCATCAAGGCCTGCCGCCCGGAGTTGCTTATAAAAGGCGACATTGCTGCCCCCGACGACAGTGCTGTAGATGCAATCGGGTCTGGCCGCTTTTATCTTGTTGATGATGGATGAGAACTCAGTATGGCCTAGCGGTGCATACTCTTCCCCGACGACGGTACCGCCGAGACTGGCAATGGTCGGCTTGGCAATCTTATTGCACGTTACAGGATAAATATAATCAGAACCAACGAGAAAGAACTTCTTGCCTTTCTCACGAGCCATCCAGGTTACCGCGGCGATGACAGACTGTGTCGCCTCTTGCGAGGTATACATGCATCGCTTGTCCTGCTCCTGACCTTCATAGTAAGTGGGATAGTAAAGCAGTCCTTTGGCCTGGTTAACGGCGGGAAGAACCGCTTTGCGCAGGGCAGACGAGTAACACCCGATAATGGCCACTACGTTATCGCGGCGCAACAAAACCTTCGCCTTCTCGGCAAAAATCGGGCTTTCGCTGGCCCCGTCTTCGACGTAAGGGATGATTTGCCTACCCAACACACCGCCGGACGCATTGATTTCTTCGATGGCCAGCTTCTCGGCATCAACCATAGCAGCCTCCGCAAGAGCAAAGGTTCCGGTCAATGAGTGTAAAAGGCCCAGTCGCACTTTATCGGCAGAAACTCCTTTGAGTTCCTTGGAATGGCCTACGGCTGGCAAGACGCCTGCCGCGACGAGGGAACCGCCTATCTGGATGAAACGACGCCGTGTCAAATGATTCATTATTATTCACCTGTTATGTAAGTTCAGAAATAAATCCGCTACCAACAACACAGCCAGGGTTCATCTATGCAAAGCAGGCCCTTGAAATCTTGGCATTCCTCGGGTAGAGGCATGCCTCTATTCTGTTGCGGTCTGTATGCCGCTTCCCGAACCAGTGCTCGCGGTGTCTCCTTCCCCTAGCACGAACCTGCGCCGCATCGGAAATTTTCGGAGCAAAAAAAACGCCTCACTTAGACATTTGATGTCTGAGTGAGGCGTTTTTGCCTTGCACCTAGCTGGCAACGTTGGCGGCCGGTGCGAAAATTTTGAGAGCGATTGCAAGCTCGTTTGATCGAACTCTACCTAGGACATTGATGAATGTCAATGTTTCTAGCGTAAATGCGGGTTTTCCATAGGTTTTTTAGTCACATACAACGAGTGGACAATCAATCATAGCGGCGTTATACGCTTCACAAGCAATTGGTCAATGCGGTAATGATCCACATCGACCACTTCAAATTTGACCCCGGCGTACTCCACGCTGTCTGTCGGCTTGGGGACTTTGCGCAACATGAACATCATGAAGCCTGCCGCGGTTTCGTAATTCTCTTCTTCGGGAAGCTGATCGATTCCCATGGCGCGTTTGAGATCTTCAATGGGAGTCCCTCCTTCGATAAGCCAAGACCCATCGTCACGTTCCAGAATCTGATTGCTTTCGTCCAGGGAGCTACCCCAGTTTCCCATGACGGTCACCATGATGTCGCTGAGCGTAACCACCCCTATCACCAGTGCGTACTCGTTGATCACCACTGCAAAGGTTTCTTTTGATGCCCGGAACTTATCCAACAGCTCCGACAACTTCAATGTGTCGGGAATGATCAAGACGGTGCGCAGACTCGCTTCGTTGATTTGAAACGACGACTGCCTGCCCAGCCAGAGAACCAGTATGTCCCGGGTGTCGACATAGCCGATCACGTGATCGATTACACCATCACATACTGGAAATTTGGAATAGGGATGTAGGGCTATCTTCTGGCGAATGCTTTCTTCGGATTCGCTCAAGTTAATAAAGACGACACTGTCGCGGCCGGTCATGCAAGATGACACCAGTCGGGACTCAAGCTCAAAAACGTTTTGAATGAAGTGCTGTTCTTGCTGCTGCAGCACCCCAGCCTGCGCTCCGGCCTCAACAACCGCCGAGATATCGTCAAAAGTGATATTGTCTTCGCGCGCGGTGTTGACGTTGAACAGTCGAAAAAGCAGGTTCGCCACCAGATTCAACACATAGGAAAACGGTCTGCAAATACGGATAAAGACGTTGATGGGGTTGATCACCGCGACCGCAAACCGCTCGGGAGCCATCATGGCCAGACGTTTCGGCATCAGGTCGGAGAACAGCACGAACAATAAGGTGACAAAAACAAACGAAAGAACGAAGCTGATCTGCTCCGCCCATGCTCCTATGTATACGTAGCTGAGCAAGCCAAGAAAATAAGGACGAAACGCCGCTTCGCCAAGAATACCGCCGAGGATGGCCACCGCGTTCAGCCCGATTTGCGATGCGGCAAAGAAACTGGCGGATTGTGCCTGTATTGCCATCACTTTCAAGGCGCGCTCATCCCCTGCTTCGGCCATGAGCTTGAGTTTTATTTTCCGCGCCGCAGCAAAGGCAATCTCCGTCAAAGAAAGAAAGCCGGCAGCCAGCACCAGAATTACCAACACCAGAATACTTTGAACTGAACTCACAAACCATCCTCACGCAAGGGCATTCGGGCGGTCGCGTCAATTAAGGCCACCCGTCGGCCCCACTCGTCGAGGAAGCCGGTGTAGATAATACCGAATACCTCGGTTGTCCGCGCGCAACTGAATCCTCAGTCGTTCATATCATCGTCATATTCGATCCCGGACTGCCCTATTTCCCTAGTCCTGAGGAAGTCCACATGAAACGCTTCCGTTTGTCGGTATTGGCCGCGGTAGTGAGTTCTGCCACGGCGGTCGCAGTGGCACAGCCGGAAGTTCCTGCCAGCCGCGACCCTAACCGGCAGGACGATAACGAACTGGTGCTATTGAACGCCAAACAGTTGCTTCAGGCAAAATAGTTTAATACGGCTGTAATGAGCACCCGGGATACTGGATGCTCACTTTCATCATAGTCGAGCAGTTCGATGCAAAAATATTACGCCCTGGATTCAGAAGACCTTCCGACCAACACCTCTGAAAATCAACATTTCCAGGATGTTGTTGCACGTGCAAGCAGCCGGCGCGGGTTTCTTAAGTCTGGTATTGGATTATCAGCCGCCCTATTCCTGGCCGGCCCTTTGGTTGCCAGGGCAAAAAGTGAAGACAAGGGCGACACTAAGCAACCCGCTACGCTACTGGGCTTCAACGCCATTCCAATTTCGACCGACGATACGATAAAAATCGCGGCGGGCTATACCGCCGCCGTGTTTGCGCCTTGGGGCACACCGCTGTTCGCAAACGCTTCCGAGTGGCAACCGGACGCCAGTGACGACTCCGCTGCACAGGCTCTCCAGGTTGGAGATAATCATGACGGTATTCATTTTTTTCCCATCGACGGCAGTAGCACTGAAGGCTTGCTGGTGCTGAATCATGAATACACTACCGTCGAGAACGGCGACTATACATGGCTGTTCGGCGCCAACGGCAGCAAGCCCTGGACGGCTGAAAAAACCGAAAAGGCCATGAATGCCCATGGCGTTTCGATAATTCATGTCTTGCGCGACGCCGCCGGAAAATGGGAGATCAAGCTCGATTCCCATTACAACCGTCGCATCACGGCTTCGACCCCAATGGACCTTACAGGGCCTGCTGCGGGTAGCGAACTCCTGAAGACCAAAGCGGATCCCACTGGAACGCGTGTGCTGGGTACGTTCAATAATTGCGGTAACGGCTGGACGCCATGGAACACCTACCTGACTTGTGAAGAAAATTTCAACAATTACTTCGGCACTACATCTGGCAATGACTCCCGCACTGCCGCACAGAAGCGCTATGGCCTGGCAGCCAACAGCACAGAGTACCGCTGGGAGGAATTCGTCGATCGATTCGACTATGCCAAAGAGCCGAACGAGTCCAACCGCCACGGCTGGATCGTCGAAATCGATCCTTTCGACCCTGCATCGAGACCCAAGAAGCGCACCGCACTCGGCCGCATAAAGCACGAGAACGCGGCGTACGCATTGTCTGCCGACAAGCGCATCGTCGTCTACATGGGTGATGATCAACGCGACGACTACCTATACAAATTTGTATCCGACGGCGTCTATCGGGAAGGCGGCGACACCTCGGCCCTGCTCGATGCGGGGAGGCTGTACGTAGCTAGATTTGGAGATGGCAAAGCCAACGGCGACTTCATGGGCACGGGAGTATGGATCCCGCTGGACAAGGCCGCGAATGCCAAGCTTGCCAAAGACCCCCGCTTTGGCAACCAGGCTGCTATCCTCGTCAACACGCGCCTGGCCGCTGACGCCGCGGGTGCCACCAAGATGGATCGCCCCGAATGGGTAAGCGTACATCCGGGAAACGGTGATGTCTACGTTGCCTTGACCAATAATGACAAGCGTACGACCCCTGACGCGGCCAATCCGCGAGCCCGCAACATCTACGGGCAGATCGTCCGTTGGCGCGAAACCGGCGGCGACGCGGCTGCCACCACATTCGAGTGGGATATTTTCGCGCTGGCTGGCAATCCAAAAAAACACACCAACCGTGACGACCTGATGTCGGGCTCGGCCAACATCACCGTCGACAACACCTTCAACAGTCCTGACGGCCTGGCGTTCGATAGGGCAGGCCGATTGTGGATACAGACCGACGGAAAGTACAGCAACTCTGGCGACTACGAGGGCCAGGGCAATAACCAGATGCTATGTGCCGACCCAACAAGCAAAGAAATACGCCGCTTCTTCGTGGGGCCCAAAGAGTGCGAGGTCACTGGTATTGCCTTCACACCGGATAGCAAGACTATGTTCATCAATATCCAGCATCCCGGCGAATCCGGCAATAGCCACTGGCCTGATGGCGGCAGCTCAATACCGCGTTCGTCCACGATCATTATCACTAAGGATGACGGCGGAATAATCGGCAGCTGAATGTCCGAGCGATGGCGGCTATGCCGGTGCCGAAGTCGCGCAGTGCTGTGCTAGCCGGCACGATCGAGCAAGGTCACATGGCCACGACTGTATTCGATAAGGCCGGCCTTTCGCAGATTGCCTGCCGCTGCTGTGACGCCTTCGCGGCGAACGCCCACTGGTCGACGGAGCCACCGATGCACGGCAATATGTCGTGCATAATACTTACCCAAAAAGGGGAGGAAACCAAAATACCGGTTTGACCTTTCCATAAGGGGGACTCAAATCGGAGACACACATGAAGAAGAAGTTGGTGGCCGTTGCCTTGTCAGCGGGATTTATCGGCCTCGCTCACGCGGAAACGTCCGTGATTTTGTATGGCAGTCTGGATGGTGGAATCGGGTATCAACGGGTAAGGGGCAATGATTTCAAGGCAACCCGCAAGGGAATGATCAACGGCATTCGTACTGAGAATCAGTGGGGTCTGCAAGGCGCCGAAGATCTAGGCAGTGGCCTGCAGGCGATATTCCAGGTGGAAAGCGGCTTTGATCTGAACACAGGCGACACTTCCGAGTACGAAACTCGTTTATTTGGCCGTCACGCCACAGTAGGTTTACAGTCCGAAACATGGGGACGGCTGGACGTTGGCCGGCAAACCAATATTGCCGCCAAATATTTTGCCGAGGTCGCCAGTCCATTCGGAGAAGACTTCAACCAGGCTTCAGTGTCGACAGCATTCAGTGCTGCCGACGTCCGCTATGACAATATGGTTATGTATCAGACACCCGAATTAGATGGCTTCCGGTTTGGCGTGGGGTATTCGTTCAACGCGAACGGCAGCCAGCAATATCGTCTGAACGGTGGCGGCGAGCCCAACGTTCGCGCCATCACAACGGGTCTGGTCTACGAAAACGGCCCTCTCGAAGCAGCCCTTACTTACGACCAGTTCAAGACGCCGACGGCAGTGAATGACCAGTATGACGAGGATGAGCGCGGCATAACAGTCCGGTCATGGAATATTGCAGCAAGCTACGACTTCGAAGTCATCAAGCTCCACGCGGGTTTCGGACAAACTCGTAACGGCTGGTTCTCCGAAATGGAAATTGGCGATGAGGGGTTGGAAGAGCTGTCGGCAGTGGACGGCCTGAAAGTGAACTCGTATGTAGCCGGCATCAGCGCCCCTGTGGGAAGTAGCGGGGAAATTCTTGCCGCCTGGACTGTGGCTGATGCCCGAAGCGAAGGCGACGCCAAGACGCAACATAGTTATAGCCTGGGTTATACCTACGCGCTATCCAAGCGCACCGACCTTTACGCTATTGGCTCCTATGCCAAGAATGTCGCTTTCCAGGACGATTTGAAAGCGACGCTGATCGGCGTGGGCATGAGCCACAAGTTCTAGTCGTCGGTACCTGCTTCATCGCTACTGTGGGCGAGTCCAGCCACCTCGGTTGCGGTCAGGTAGCGTGACTCGCCCGGCTGCAAATCAGCATCCAGCGCCACCGGGCCGATTCGTTCACAGTGCAAGGCAAGTACGGGAACGCCTATGGACTCGAACTTGCGCTTAATGTGAAAGTCCTTGCCTTCCTGGATGGTCAACCGGATGCTGCGGTCACCGACGCGAACAAGCGAGGCACACAAGCCCCGCTGCGCTTCGTCGTCCAACCCGGTGTCGGTCGCGACCAGGCTTTCGACATTTTCCGGGAGTGGGTCGGAAAGTGTGACGAGGTAGACCTTTTCACACCGGTTGCGCGGCGAAATGATGCGATGCATCCATTTACCGTCATCCGTGACAAGGATCAATCCCGTCGTGTCCACGTCAAGCCGGCCTACAGTCTGCAGACGGTCCCGTTTTTCCACGTCGAGAAGGTCGATTACCGGCGGATGTTGGCTATTGCGATTGCTGCATTCATGGCCGGCGGGTTTATTCAGCATCAGGTAGCGTAGTCCGATGAGGCACAAGGTTTCGCCTTCCCATTGAACCTCGTCGCCTTCCCGCACCTCATGCGTGCCGCGCTTACCGTGACATCGCCGCTGAGGAGCACGGACCGAGCCTGCGAACGTGTGAGATCGGAGCTTTCGCAAAGGTACTTGTCCAGGCGCATTCGGTTTCCAGATGGGTTGTTAACGCACGTAATATACAGGCTTTGCAGACTGCAATCAGGCTATTCCGATACGCTCGGCGGCTTTGCGAAATAATGCTTCGGTATCTGCAGAGAGCCGAAATGCAGCCACGAAACCATCGATCGAATAGGACGGCTGCAATTTATGCAGGGTACTCACCAAGTTGCGCGCTTCCTCCACCCGGCCGGCCAATGCAAGACACTGTGCCGCGATCGCCAGGATGTGGGCATGGGCATGCGGACGCGCTACCGCCATCAGGCTCCAGTCGGCGGCTTCGTCAAAGCGACCCAGCCGGACCAACGCAATCGCGCGCACGGCCAGCATTCCAAAGAGCAGCGGATCGAAAGGACTGAGGCGGCGTGAGTGATCGGACGAGTCGATGGCCGCCTTGGCATCTCCAGACTGACAATTGACGAAGCCCAGGGTGTAATGCCCGAGTGCAAAATTGGGGCTGAGGTCTATGGTGCGCTGCAGCTCGGTCAGGGATTGGTCCCGCTCACCGCGCAACCAAAGGGCCCGCCCCATCGCCCAGTGCGCGGCCGGATCGCGATCGTCGACAAACACGCTTTGCCCGGCAGTCTCGAAGGCAAGATCAATCTCGCGCTGGTGTTCTTCGCCCCAACCCTGAAACGCGTTTTGCCAATGAGTAAAAGACAAGCCGGCATACGCCCGTGAGAACGTCGGGTCGAGCCGCAACGCCGTCTTGAAGAACTGCATTGCCAACTCATTATCACCGCGGTTGAACCTGTACATATGCCAGAGTCCGCGGTGATGTGCTCCCCACGCGTCCAGTGAGCTGGGTGGCTTGAGGATGGCCCGGTTGCGCTCCGCCATCTCGACTTCGGTGTCGATCGATGCAACGATCCGGTCACCCATTTCATTGAGCGCAAGAAAAGTATCGTCCAGGCTGTAGTCAAAGAAGTCGGCCCACACGATACGGGCGGTTCTTGACTCAACAAGCTCGACATTCACAATGAGACGCTTCGCCTGGCGACGCAGCGATCCGCTAACAAGATAGTCAACGTTCAACGTCCGGGCGGCCTCCTCCGGACCTATATTGCGCTGGTCCAGGGCAAACGCAGTACCTTGTGCAATAACAAAGAGGCTGCGCAGTTTTGCGAGTCGGGTAATGATGTCGAAGGCAAGCGCATCAGCTATCCCGCCTCGCGCACCGCTTGGGGCCGATCGATCCAAGAACGGCATGATCACGATCGAGGCGCGGCGCGCACCGCTCGAAGAAGCGTCGGATTCACTGGCGGGCAGCGTCGCCCCCGCGGCACAGAGCAGTGTGTGTTCCGGCCCTGAATGACCGGCAGCGCGTGTCTTTGCATCCCGCCATGCCTTGCGCAAGGGTACAGAGTCCAAGCCCTCCAGCTCGAAGGCGCGAACCGTGGCCGCCAGATGTTCTTCACCTTCCCGCAACCGTCCGCGATGGGTAAGCGCCTGCAGGACCAGCTCGTGCACGCGCAGGTCGAAGGGGACGAGCTGCAACCACTTGTCAAGGCAGGAAAAGCTCTCCTGGGAACCGGTAGCAAGGCGGGCGACGAGGTGTTCGAGAATGGCAGCATGGCAGGCCCGCAGGCGCCGTCGCTGGGCGTTCAGCCAGCTTTGAAAGTCCGGGCTGCGCTCTATCTGCAGCCCCTCCAGAAAGTCGCCGCCAAATATTCCGGAGAGCGCACGTAGCCGTTCTGTACCCAACGTGGGAAGACCGTGTTGCATCCAGCGGTTTATATCGGTCACATCGACATAGCAATCGGTCAGATCCAGGCGGACCGTATCCTTGTCCGTCCTGACCCTGCTACGGGCCGGTTCGTCCAGCAGACATCTTGCCTTGCTCAGGCACCAGCGTAGCTCGCCCCGGGGATCGTTGGGTATATCCCATAGAAGTTCACAAAGACGCTCGCGCGTCAGTGCATGCGGAGCGAGTGCAAGGTAAGCGATCAGGGCGCGCAACTTGCGTGACGCCGGCAGGGTCAATGGGCGCCCCGCCCGGCTGATAGACATGCGTCCCAGCAGACCCACATGGATTTGCACCCCCGAAGTAAGGTCAGCGTATCGATCAGATTCCACGGTGATTTCCATGATCTCTACCACGATCGCCCCCACGATGGATGCTTATCGTAGCCATTAAGAGTCCGGCCCGTGATCGCAGCGCGACACGAATTCCGGCTCTTCACCCCGGCGGTGATCCAAGCCGTCCCACATACCAAGCCTCAATGGAGAACGACGATGTCCACATCCACGATTACCCAGCCCACCACCAGTCAGGCGGGCGATTCCGCACAACCTGACCTTGCCGCCTTGAAAATGCGCCAGCAAGCGACCTGGTCTTCCGGAGACTATGCCGTTGTTGGAACGACCCTGCAGATTGTCGGCGAGCAATTGTGCGAAGCCCTTGACCTGCGCGCGGGACAAAGAGTGCTCGATGTCGCAGCTGGCAATGGCAATGCGTCCCTGGCTGCCGCGCGCCGCTGGTGCGATGTCGTCGCCACCGACTACGTGCTTGCGCTGCTGGGCCGGGCACGTGAGCGCGCCGCCGCCGAGCGTCTGCAGATCGAATTTCGCGAGGCGGATGCGGAAGCCTTGCCGTTCGAGGACTCTAGCTTTGACGCCGTCATGTCGACGTTCGGCGTCATGTTCACGCCCAATCAGGAAAAGGCAGCATCCGAACTGATACGGGTATGCCGTCCGGGAGGAAAAGTTGGCCTCGCCAATTGGACACCCGAGGGCTTCATCGGTCAAATATTCAAGACCATAGGCAAGCATTTGCCACCGCCTGCCGGCGTCAAGTCTCCCGCGCTCTGGGGTACGAAGACGCATATCCAGGAGCTGTTCGAAACACAGGCAGCGTCGATCAGTATTGAATCCCGCCACTTCGTGTTTCGGTATCGTTCGCCGGAACACTGACTGCAAGTCTTCAAAACCTACTACGGCCCACTGCTCAAAGCCTTCGGGTCCCTGGAATCGTCGACGCAAGCCGCCCTGACCACCGACATCATGGCGCAGATCGAACGGTTCAATCGCTCCGGCGATGCGGGTATGGTGGTGCCCAGCGAATACCTTGAAATCGTCATAACGCGCAGGTGAGCAGCCTTTGGCCCCGGAGCGTTGATACCCCTTGGCATTCAGGGTGGCGACAGAAAGGAATTGATGCACGGCACAACTCCAAAACCGCAGCCCGTAGCGTGCGGCGTGGATAGACCCATATTCAAAATCATACGCCCGACAGCGCTTCATGCAAATAGAAATGCCCCGGCCTGCATGCAGGCCGGGGCATTTCACCCTGTGACGATATTACTCGTTGACCGTGATTCCCTCTGCCTTGATCAGGTCGCCCCATTTCTTTGTATCGGCGCTGATGATGTCGGCGAACTCTGCGGGTGTCGTCGGGGTGACATCCACACCCGAGGTCCCAACATACTTCAGGACTGACTCGGATTTCAGAGCTGCATGTACCGCCGCATTGATCGTAGCGATTCTGTCCGAGGAAGTGCCTTTGGGAGCGAAGATCCCATACCAGTTATTGGCGTACACATTCTTGATGCCGAGCTCGTCAAAAGTCGGCACCTCCGGCAAGACGCGCGACCGTTGCGGCGCTGCAATAGCAATGGGCAGCACACGATCGTCCTTGATAAACGACACCAGGCCAGAAATGTCGCCGAAGAAG
>LNAP01002944.1_pt1 | contig 31541 bp, 24 predicted proteins | sample 602601 | NCBI WGS metagenome assembly LNAP01 (sample SAMN02440304, study PRJNA202911) | soil metagenome | biome: Subtropical and temperate rainforests or woodlands; isolation source: soil samples (1 kg each in a 20% v/v slurry with milli Q water) were... ...
CTACACCCGCGAAGACGCTGACTTTCTGGTGCGCAACGAAGCCCTGGCGCCGGAGCGGATCATCGGCGTGGAAACCGGCGGCTGCCCGCACACGGCGATTCGTGAAGACGCCTCGATCAATCTGGAAGCCGTGGATCAACTGAACCGACGCTTTCCCGGCCTGGATCTGATCATCGTCGAATCCGGCGGCGACAACCTGTCGGCGACCTTCAGCCCGGAGCTGTCGGACCTGACCATTTACGTGATCGACGTGTCGGCTGGCGACAAGCTGCCACGCAAAGGCGGTCCCGGCATCTGCAAATCCGACCTGCTGGTGATCAACAAGATCGACCTCGCGCCGCTGGTGGGCGCATCGCTGGAAATGATGGACCGCGACACGAAAAAGATGCGCGGCGAAAAGCCGTTCGTGTTCAGTAACCAGAAAACCGGCCAGGGTCTGGAACAGATCATTGCCTTTATCGAGCGTCAGGGTCTGCTGACCGAAGCCGCGTGACTCCACATCATCAAGGAAGCCTTTCAATGAATTACACCAAAGCCTTCGGCGCCCTCGCCCTGTTGCTGGTTCCGGCCCTGGCCTTCGCTCACCCCGGACATGGCGATAACGGCCTGGTCGCGGGCATCAGCCATCCCATTGGCGGTCTGGATCACCTGCTGGCGATGATTGCGGTGGGTTTGTGGGCAGCGCAGCAAAAGGGCGCGGCGCGTTGGGCGCTGCCGTGCACCTTCGTCGGCACCATGCTGGTCGGCGGCTTGCTGGGTTTCGAAGGCCTTGACCTGCCAGCACTGGAAAGCGGGATTGCCGCGTCGGTTCTGGCGCTGGGCCTGGCCGTGGCGCTGGCGGTGCGTCCGCCACTGTTCATGGCGGTGGGTGCGACTGCGATGTTCGCGCTCTTCCACGGCGTGGCTCACGGCCTTGAACTGCCGGAAATGTCCAGCCCCTGGGCTTATGCAGCAGGTTTTGTGGCCGCCACGGCTGCGCTGCATGCCGCCGGTTACGCCGCCGTGCGCTTGCTGCCAACCGCCGCTGCGCCGCTGGTGCGGGTTGCCGGTGCAATCTCCGCTGCTGCGGGGGTTTGGTTGTTGGCTGCGTGACCATGTGGGACCGGCTTTAGCCGGGAAGAGGCGAGTACAGACGCATGATATTCATCGTTTGAACTGATATCTTCCCGGCTAAAGCCGGTCCCACGAGTTTGCTGCGCGACACATCAATTCGCGCTCCTGCTACCATGTCGCGCAATTCGCCCTTGCCGTGACGCCAGCCGATGCCCGATGTTTCCAGCTCCGCCTCCCCCTCCGACTCGAACACGGTTTTCGCCGCCCTTGAGGAGCATTTCCTGCGGGTGATCGTGCCGCTCTGGCTGGGTCCGGGTTGGAATGCTGATCTGGCGTTGCCGTACGAAGCCGTGGACGCCGAGCATCGCCCATTGCCGCCACAGCGCTACCGAGCCATGGCCTGCGCCCGGCAGCTATTCCTGTTTTCCAGCCTGATCGAACATCCGGCGGTGCCTGAAGCCGCGGCTCGCGCCGGGGCGTTGTTTCGCTCGCTGCAAAGTCATTTCCACGATGCCGAACATGGCGGCTGGTTCTACAGCATCGATGCGCAAGGCGCGCCACTGGACCGCCGCAAGGATCTCTACACCCACGCCTTCATCATTTTTGCCTGCGCGCATTATTGGGCCAAAGTCCGTGAGCCGCTGGTGGAATCAGTCTTCAATGCGGCGCTGAGCGTCGTGGCCGAGCGTTTCGCCGATGGCACCGGCCTGTATGAAGCGATGCTGGGCGAAGACTGGACCTCGCTGAACACCGGCCCGCTGCAAAATCCGCTCATGCACCTGGCGGAAGCCTTACTCGCAACCCTCGCGGTGCGTGAAGATGCCGCCACAATCGGCGCGCTGGATGATCTGGTACGCGGCATGCAGGAGCGCTTTGTGGATAACGCCCACGGGGTGATGCTGGAAAAACCGCTGGGCGCTGTGGATAACTGGTACGAGCCAGGTCATCAGTTCGAATGGTTCTTCCTGCTGGAGTCTTCGTCACGCCTGCGGGGCAGCCCGCTGCACACATCGTTGACCCAGGCATTCGCCCATGCCGAAGCGCAAGGCGTCGATCCGCAGACGGGCGGCGTGCTGGCGATGCTGGAAGTAGACGGCAAGGTTCGCGACGGTACTCAGCGCATCTGGGCGCAAGCGGAATACCTGCGGGCGCTGGCGTTGCGACCTGGCAGTGAAGCGGCGTTAGGCCGTGAGTTGCGCGCGCTGCAGACGCGCTTTCTGCACGCCAGCGGCTGGAATGAGTGCCTGGACAGCGCGGGTAAAGTCAGCCGCAGCGACATGCCGTCGACCACGCCGTATCACCTGGCGACCTGCTATATCGGCTTGGCAGAGTATTTTCGCAGCTGATTCAACGAACAAATCAAAATTTGCGGGAGCAAGCTTGCTTGCGAAGGCAGTGTTCCGGACTGACAAGTCTGCCGGTTGTACTGCCCTCTTCGCGAGCAAGCTCGCTCCCACACAGTCTGCACGCGTTTAATCCCGGCGTTTCAGGATCTACCCGCGATTACGATCAATCGCAAACCCGGCCCAGGTCTGGCTTACCGGCATCAGCTCAAGGCTGTTGATGTTCACGTGCGCCGGGGTGTTCATGATCCAGAAGATCGTGTCGGCGATGTCCTGTGGCTGAATCGGCTCGGCGCCGGCATAAGTGGCGTCGTACTTGCTCTGATCACCCCCGAAACGCACCAGCGAGAACTCGCTTTCGCACAGGCCTGGCTCCAGATTGGTGACCCGCACGCCGGTGCCGATCAGGTCATTGCGCAGGTTCAGCGAGAACTGCCCGACAAATGCCTTGGTGCCGCCGTAGACGTTGCCGCCCGGATACGGATAGTTGCCCGCAACCGAACCCAGGTTGACGATGCTTGCCCCGCGACCATGGGCGATCAGGCGCGGCAGCAGCAAGCGCGTGCTGTAGACCAGACCCTTGATGTTGGTGTCGATCATGGTGTCCCAATCGTCCAGATCGCATTTCGGCGCAGGATCGATGCCCAGCGCCAGCCCGGCGTTGTTGATCAGACCGGTGATCTTGGCGAACTCGGCCGGCAGGCCTTCGATGGCGGCCTCCATGGCGGCACGATCACGCACGTCCAGCACCAGCGTGTGCACCTTGGTCTGTCTGGACAATTCAGCGCTCAGGGCGTTGAGGCGCTCTTCACGGCGACCGGTCAAGATCAACGACCATCCGGCTTCGGCAAAACGGCGCGCACAGGCTTCGCCAAATCCGGATGTAGCACCGGTAATGAACACAGTGGAAGTCATTTCGTTCTCCTGAAGTGGCACGAGGCAATGCTGCCCCCTGGAAGCGTTAAATCGAACAAGGCCAGCAGAATGCCCGCCCAGACCGGTTACGGGCAAGTCTGTGGATAAAACATTCATCCAGCTGTACAAAAAACAACCAGCCACAGCCAAGCCAGTCCATACATGGCCTGCACGCAGTTTTACCCACGTTATCCACAGTCAGACCCACAGTCTTTGGGAGTAAGTGCAAAACAGTCCAAGCGAGGCATGGCGAGGGCTGCAGAGGGAAAGACGGGGTTTTTCCCTTGACGTCGAGCCTGGCATCTGTAAAGGCTGTGAAACAAGATCAGTCGGGGAAATTTCCAATGGCCGCTGCAAGCCAGACTAACCGGCACTTTGCCGACTATTTCCAATGCTTGCCCACAGACTTATCCACAGGTTGGGCTGATATAAAAGCTGTATGAAAAACCAGTCTTTAAATCGTTGACAAACACTGGGAATGGAACCAAAAAAACCGCTGATCAAAATTTGACCATATCGCTACAGCCCGTATAAACAAAGGGCTTCAGCCAGCTACTCCCACGTTATTCACAGGCACCTCCACAGTAAACCTGAACAAGTCAAAAGCGTGACAAAACAACTATTTGCAGCGGCTTTATGTCGCGGTTTAGTGGCGCGTCAAAAATGTTTTCCACAATTGGCGAAACTCACAATCAGCCTCTTGAATCCGTAGGAGCGGAGTAAAAAAAAGAGGCCGAAGCCTCTTTTTTGTTCACAGCGGTATCAAGCGATCAATGCCCGCCCAGATAAGCATTCCTGACCTCTTCGTTGACCAGTAGCTCCTTGCCGGTGCCGGTCAGGCGGATTTCGCCGTTGACCATCACGTAGGCCCGATCAGACAGTTTCAACGCGTGGTTGGCGTTCTGCTCAACGAGGAAGATGGTCATGCCGGTGGCCGCCAGCTCGCGCAGCGTCGAGAAGATCTGTTTGACGATGATCGGCGCCAGACCCAGGCTCGGCTCGTCGAGCAGCAGCAGTTTTGGCCGGCTCATGAGGGCGCGGGCGATGGCGAGCATTTGCTGCTCGCCGCCGGACATGGTCATGGCGCGCTGGTTGCGGCGCTCCTTGAGACGCGGAAACAACTCGAACATGCGCTGCATGTCCTCGGCCGAGTGTTTGTCACCAATCGGGATGGTGCCCATCATCAGGTTTTCCTCCACCGACATGTCGGGGAACACCCGCCGCCCTTCCGGCGACTGCGCGATGCCGTTGGACGCGATGTAGTGCGACGACTTGTGGGTGATGTCGGTGCCCTGATAGATGATCTGCCCGCTGGCGGCACGCGGCTGACCGAAGATCGACATCAACAGCGTGGACTTGCCTGCGCCGTTGGAGCCGATCAGGCTTACGGTTTCGCCTTCGTTGATGTGCAGCGAGACTTTTTTCAGGGCCTGGATCGGCCCGTAATACACATCGATCTCTTTCAATTCGAGGATCGGCTTACTCATACCAACTCCTCTTCATCAGCGCCCAGATACGCGGCGATCACTTTCGGATCGTTACGGATCTGTTCCGGCCCACCGGCGGCAATCACATTGCCGTGGTCAAGCACCACAATATCGTCGGAAATACCCATGACCATGCCCATGTCGTGCTCGATCAGCACGATGGTCATGTCGTGTTCGTCGCGCAGCAAGCGGATCATGCCGCTCAGGGCTTCGGTTTCCTGCGGGTTGAGGCCTGCTGCCGGTTCGTCGAGGCAGATGACCTGCGGCCGCGTGCACATGGCCCGGGCGATCTCCAGACGGCGTTGCTGGCCGTAGGACAATTCACCGGCAAGGCGGTTGGCGCAGTCCACCAGATCGACGACTTCCAGCCAGTAGAACGCGGTATTGATCGCGTCCTCTTCGGCCTGACGATAGCCCTTGGTGTTGAGGATGCCAGCCAGCATGCTGCGGTTGACCCACATGTGCTGGGCGACCAGCAGGTTTTCCAGCACCGACATTTCCTTGAACAGGCGAATGTTCTGGAAGGTCCGCGCCAGCCCTGCGCGGTTCACCAGATGGGTGCCGCCGAACATTTTGTAGTACACGCGGCTGAGGAAGCTTTTCGGCGAGACAAAGTCCGTGACCTGGAAAGGTTCGCCCAGCAGCTTGATGACGTTGGTCGATGTTCCGCGCGTATGCAGTTCGATGCGCCCGCCGGTGGCTTTATAAAAACCGGTCAGGCAGTTGAACACCGTGGTCTTGCCCGCGCCGTTGGGGCCGATCAGGGCAAAGATCGAGTTCTTGCGGACTTTGATGCTGACATCGCTGAGCGCCTTGATACCGCCGAAATGCATCATCAGATGTTCGACAGAGAGAATGATTTCGCTGCTCATGGCGTAACTCCCTGTTTCGCAGTGGCATTGGGATCAACCAGCACACCCTTGCGCGGGCGCACGCCGGTACGACTGATGCGGATCAGGCCGCGCGGGCGCCAGATCATCATCAACACCATCAGGATCCCGAACAGCAGGACGCGGTACTCCGAGAAGCTACGCAGCAATTCCGGAGCAACGGTCAACACGAAGGCTGCAATCACAACGCCGACGGTGGAGCCCATGCCGCCCAAAACCACGATAGCGAGAATCAAGGCCGACTCAAAAAAGGTGAACGACGTCGGATTGACGAAGCCTTGATAACTGGCGAAAAACACTCCGGCCAGGCCTGCCGTGGATGCGCCGATAGTGAATGCCGAAAGTTTGACCAGTACGTGGTTCAGCCCCATGGATCGACAGGCGATTTCATCTTCACGCAGGGCTTCCCAGGCGCGACCGATCGGCATCCGGGTCAGGCGGTGTTTGACGTACAGCACAGCCAGCACGACGAGGAACAGCACCGTATAGATGAAGATGAATTTCAGGTCCGGGTTGTAATCGAAGCCGAAGAACTCATGAATCGGCACTCCGCCGTCTTTGGCGCGGCGGCCGAACTCCAGGCCGAAGAAGGTTGGCGAAGGCACCGGCACGCCATTGGGTCCGCCGGTGAACGACAGCCAGTTATTCAGCACCAGACGAATGATCTCGCCGAAACCCAGGGTCACGATGGCCAGATAGTCGCCGTGCATGCGCAACACCGGGAAGCCGAGGATACATCCGGCCAACGCCGCCGCAATCGCCGCCAAAGGCAATGCCGACCAGAAACCCAGGCCCAGGTATTGATAACCCAATGCCAGCCCATAAGCGCCGATGGCATAGAACGCCACGTAACCCAGATCGAGCAGGCCCGCCAGGCCGACCACGATGTTCAGGCCAAGGCCCAGCAACACGTAGATCAAGCCGAGAATGACCACGGTCAGGATGTATTTGTTGGCGAAGACAGGGAATACGATGGCGATCACGATCAGCAGCGGAATGACCCAGTACAGTTTGCTCTTGTGGTCAGGCTTGAGCACATGCACGCCTGAGCTGGAGCTTTCGAAACCCTGGGAAATAACGATGCCTTTGGGCGTCTGCAGGAACAGGCTCATCAGGAAGCGGCCAACCATGACGATTGCCACCAGCCAGGCCACACGGGTCGGTTGCAGATTGAAGCTATAGCCGTCGAGGACGATGCCGACGATTGGACCGAACACAATCAGCGCCAGCAAACCGGCCACCACTGCGTCGATCACGCTTTGCTTGATATTGATGGGTTTAGCGATAGGAGCAGACATACTTTATACCTTCGCCACGAGTGGGCGACCCAGCAGGCCTTGAGGACGGAAAATCAGGATCAGGACCAACAAGCTGAAGCTGAATACGTCTTTGTAGTCGGAATTGACCAGACCGGAGAACTGCGACTCGGCAACCCCCAGGATCAACCCGCCGAGCATTGCACCCGGCAGCGAACCGATGCCACCCAGTACCGCAGCGGTGAATGCCTTGATGCCGATGATGAAGCCAGCATAGAAGTCGAATGTGCCGTAGTTCATGGTGATCAACACACCGGCCAATGCCGCCATGGCCGCGCCGATGATGAACACGTAGGAAATCACCCGGTCGGTGTTGATGCCGAGAATCGACGCCATCTTGCGATCCTGTTGGGTCGCGCGGCACATCCGGCCCAGCTTGGTGTACTTGATGATGTACGTCAGCACACCCATGCCGACGAATGCGGCAATCAGGATGAAGATCTTGGTGTAGGTGATCTGTACGAAGCCGCTGCCAATCTCAAAACGCCACGCGCCTTCAAGCAATGTCGGCACGCCCTGCTGGCGCGCGCCCTGACTGATCTGCGCGTAGTTTTGCAAAATCAGCGAGATACCGATGGCACTGATCAGCGGTGCCAGCCGGGTCGAGTTGCGTAGCGGCTTGTAGGCCACTCGCTCAATCACGAAGCCATAGACGCCCGTCACCACGATGGTGAAGACCAGAGTGCCGAGAATAAGGAACGGGAAAGATTCAACCCCGAAGAAAGACAGGACAGCCAGGCCGATGGCGGCCAGGTAAGCGGAGATCATGTAAACGTCGCCGTGGGCGAAGTTGATCATGCCGATGATGCCATAGACCATCGTATAACCGATGGCGATCAAACCGTAGACCGACCCTAAGGTCAGGCCGTTGATCATTTGCTGCAGGAAAATACCATCCATCACGCACGCTCACGAATCTTGAAAGGCCATTTGAATTCGGCCCGAATACTCCCTCGTGAGGTGCACCGGGCCGACATCATGTGGCAACAGAAGAACTCAAGGGGCACGAAACACACGCCCCATTTACGTAGACGAACCGGCGTACTCGAACGCCAGTACGGCTATCTCACTTCTGCTTTTCGAGCTGATGGTATTTACCGTCTTTATCCCACTGGTAAACCACGTAGTCGGAAACCTTCAGGTCACCTTTGGCATCCCAGGTTTTCTCGCCCATAACGGTTTTCACAGGGTTGGCTTTGAGCCATACGCCAGCAGCGTCGCCTTTGTTGGATTTGGCACCGTTGAACGCAGCAGCCAGAGCTTGCACCGAAGCATAGGCGTACAGGGTGTAGCCTTCAGGCTCGTAACCGGATTTGCGGAATTCTTCAACCACGGCCTTGCTGTCAGGCAGCATGCGCGGGTCAGCACCGAAGGTCATGTACACGCCGTCAACGTATTGCGGGCCGCCAGCAGTGGTCACCAATTCGTCGGTGACGATACCGTCATCGGACATGAACTTGACGTCTTTCAGGCCTTGCTCACGCATCTGGCGAACCAGCGGACCGGCTTCCGGGTGCAGCCCGCCGAAGTAAACGACATCAGCGCCCACGGAACGGATTTTGGTAACCAACGCGCTGAAGTCTTTCTCGCCACGGGTCAGACCTTCGTACAAGACCGGAGTCACGCCGCGTTTTTTGAGCTGAGACTGAGTCGCGTCAGCAAGGCCTTGGCCATAGGTGTCCTTGTCGTGGATAACCGCGACCTTCTTGCCCTTGAGCACGTCAACGATGTAGTCGCCGGCGACGATGCCTTGCTGGTCATCGCGGCCGCACATGCGGAACATTTCTTTCAGGCCGCGCTCGGTAACAGTCGGGTTGGTCGACCCTGGAGTGATCGCGATAACGCCCGCGTCGCTGTAGATTTCCGAAGCAGGGATGGTCGACGACGAGCAGAAGTGACCGACGACGCCGCTGACCTTGTCCTGGTCAACCAGACGGTTGGCAACGGCCACGGCCTGTTTAGGTTCGCAGGCATCATCGCCTGCAACCAGGACGATTTTTTCCCCGTTGACGCCGCCAGCCTTGTTGATGGCATCGGCAGCCGCTTGAGCGCCTTTCATGTATTGCTGGCCAAACGACGCGTTGGCGCCGGTCATCGGGCCAGCAACGCCGATCTTGATATCAGCCTGAGCAAACGAAGACACGCCCAATGCAGTAGCGACTGCAATTGCCAGAAAGCCTTTCCTGTAAAACGTCTGCGACATGAGTGGTGCTCCTGAAGTTTTTTTGATTAGCACTGCGACTACAGAGATTGCTCTGAGCAAGTGGCGTGCCATTCATTTTTTATTCTGCAAAAACTCATGGATTTGTTGAAAGTCGTTCGTTTAGAGCCTTCGTTGCAGGGCGTGCAACCGTCTAGGACGCGTCAGGTGCAACCCGCATGAAAAAAAGAGCAACCCAAGCAAACAAAACTAGCAACCCGTCCAATAAGCCACGTACAACCTTGCTGTAACAGCTTGCGTCACCGAAGTGCACACCGTAGGTGCGCTCGCGCTACGAGACGCACCAATTGAGGTTAGTGGATTAAGAGCAAAGCGCCTGATAAAGCAGCGGTTTTTGGTCAGATCACGACGCGCAGGCACTGACCGGCGTGATACAGGGAGAATCCCGCTTCATATAACGCGCTGCGCAGCCCGACGCCAACCAACGGCGCCATGGGCGTAAACGGGATTGGCAGCACTTTTGTGTCGCCTGTGCACAGATAATCGGCAAAGGCCTTGCCCACCACAGTGCCGGTGGTGTTTCCGCGACCGTTGTAACCTGTTACTGCGACCAGACCTGGGGCAGGTTCGAACATGCGTAACAGATGATCGGGCGTAAATGAGATGCAGCCGGTCCAGGTGCACTGCCATTCCACATTTTTCAGGTACGGGTAATAGTGCTGTTGCACACGATCCGCCCACGCCTTCAGGAACCAGCCCGGCTTTTGATTGCCATTGCCCAGGCTGCCCAGCAACAGACGACCGTCGGCATCGCGACGAATGCTGCTCAGCACCTGGCGCGTGTCCCAGGAACCTTGACCAAACGGCAAGATGCGCTGCGCCGCCTCGTCGTTCATCGGCGTTGACGCCACCTGATAGTAATAACCGGGGAAAAAACTGCGCCGCAGCTCGGTCCATTGGCCTTCGGTATAGGCGTTGGAGGCAATCACTACCTTCTCGGCGAGCACTGCGCCATGCTCGGTGACCACACACCATTTATCGCCCTGGCGTTCAAGACGGGTGACGGGCGAATGATCGAACAACTGCCCGCCCAGACGACCCACCGCCGACGCCAGCCCGCTGGTGTACGCCATCGGATTGAAAGTGCCGGCGCGACGATCCAGCAGCGCGGCGCTGATTTTCGTGGTGCCGGTGGCTTCTTCGCAAGCCCTGCCGGTCAACAGCTCGACCGGTGCGCCGCGACGCTGCCATTGCTGCTCGCGACTGCGCAGATCAGCCACGCCCTTGGCGTTATGGGCCATGTGCAACGTGCCTTCACGACGCAGCTGGCAATCAATGTCGTATTTGTCGATCAGGCTGAACACCAGCGCGGGCGCTGCGCCGAGCATCTGGTTCAACTGGCTGCCAATGGCTTCGCCGAAACCGGCTTCAATGTCATCCGGGGGAATCCACAGCCCGGCGTTGACCAACCCCACGTTGCGCCCCGAACCACCATGGCCGGTGCGATGGGCTTCCAGCACGGCAACCCGTTGACCTTGTTCGAGCAGATGAACCGCTGCCGACAAACCGGTGATGCCTGCGCCAATGACGCACACATCGACCGTCAACTCCCCCCGCAGCGCCTGGGCTTCAGGGCGTTGGGGCGTCAGCGTTTCCCACAGACATTCTTCGCGTAGCGGCATCGCAAAACCCCTGAAAAATCACCTTGTCTGGTCGGACGCCTTCGCGAGCAAGCTCGCTCCCACGCACATTTGTGGGAGCGAGCTTGCTCGCGAATAATCTGCAGGCGTCAACTCAATCGAAGGTAATCCCCTGCGCCAACGGCAGTTCCAGTGAATAGTTCACGGTCGCGGTCTGGCGACGCATGTAGGCGCGCCACGAGTCGGAGCCGGATTCGCGGCCGCCACCGGTTTCTTTCTCGCCGCCGAATGCGCCGCCGATTTCCGCGCCGCTCGGTCCGATATTGACGTTGGCAATGCCGCAGTCGCTGCCCAGCGCGGACATGAACTGCTCGGCTTCACGCACGTCGGTGGTAAAGATGCACGACGACAGGCCTTGCGGTACAGCGTTGTTCAGGCGCAATGCCTCGTTGAAATCTTCGTAGCCAACGACATACAGGATCGGCGCGAAGGTTTCGGTGCAGACCACATCGCTTTGCTCAGGCATTTCCACAATGGACGGGGAAACGTAATAGGCATTGGGGAATTTATCTTCCAGCTGGCGCTTGCCGCCGAAGACTTTGCCGCCTTCGCTCAACGCCTGTTCCAGCGCGTCCTGCATGTTTTCGAAGCTCTGTTTGTCGATCAGCGGGCCGATCAGATTGCCTTCCAGGGGGTGACCGATGCGGATTTTCTCGTAAGCGGTTTTCAGACGCGCGACGATCTCGGCCTTGACCGATTCGTGGGCAATCAGGCGACGCAGGCTGGTGCAGCGCTGGCCAGCAGTACCGACAGCGCTGAACAGAATGGCGCGCACGGCCAGATCCAGGTCAGCGCTCGGGCTGAGGATCATCGCGTTGTTGCCGCCCAGTTCGAGAATGCTGCGGGCAAAACGTGCGGCGACTTTCGGCGCAACTTCACGGCCCATGCGGGTGCTGCCGGTGGCGCTGATCAAGGCCACACGCGGGTCATCGACCAGCGCTTCGCCAGCAGCGCGGCCGCCAATGATCACCTGAGCCAGATACTTCGGCGCATCGGCGAATTCGCTGGCGACCTTGTCAAACAGCGCCTGGCAAGCCAGACCGGTCAGCGGGGTTTTTTCCGAAGGTTTCCACAGCACCGAGTTACCGCAGACCAACGCCAGCGTGGTGTTCCAGGCCCAGACCGCAACCGGGAAGTTGAACGCGCTGATCACGCCGACGACGCCCAGCGGGTGCCAGGTTTCACGCATATGGTGGCCCGGACGCTCGGAGGCGATGGTCAAACCGTACAACTGGCGGGACAGACCGACCGCGAAGTCGCAGATGTCGATCATTTCCTGAACTTCGCCCAAGCCTTCCTGAGTGATTTTGCCGGCTTCCCAGGAAACCAGCTCGCCCAGATCAGCCTTGTGCTTGCGCAATGCTTCGCCAAACAGACGGATCAGTTCGCCGCGGCGCGGTGCCGGAACCTTGCGCCAGGCCTCAAAAGCCACATCGGCGCGGCTGATTTGTTGCTCGACTTCAGCAGCACCTTCCCAATTCACAGCGCCGATACGGCTGCCGTCGATGGGGGTGTGAACAGGCTTATCGCCCTTCTGATAAAGCGCGGGGTCGACACCGAGACGGGTTAGCAAGTCGGTAAGCATGTTCTCTCCTGATTTCGGGAATACTGAAAATACGGGTAAATCCTCAGCCTCTAGTAATAGCTGGGTAAACGCGCCTCAACAAACGACCATTAGGCGAGATATCATTCCGTTTATTCATGCTGAGCACCGGAACAGGCAAAAAGGCCCGAACATGCTGAACAAACGCCACTTACCGTCGATCACTGCCCTGCAATGCTTCGAAGCTGTCACGCGCCACTTGAGCTTCACCCGCGCCGCTGAAGAGATGAACCTGACGCAAAGTGCGGTCAGCAAGCAAGTGGCGCAGCTGGAAGAACTGGTGCAGCACTTGCTGTTTCGCCGGGTCCGGCGCCGGCTGCAACTGACGCCCGCCGGCGCGCTGTATCTGGGCGAAGTGCGCAAGATCCTCAGCCAGGTGGAAATGTCCACACTGTTCCTGCGCTCTTATGGCGGTGAAACCGAAGTGCTGCGTGTGTCGACACCGCCGACTTTCGGCGCCCGCTGGCTGGTGCCGCGCCTCAAGGGCTGGCGGCTGCGGCATCCACATATTCATCTGGATCTGGTCAACGAGCAGGAATCCGATGATCTGGCGCAAAACCGCTGCGACCTGGCGTTCTATTTCGGCCAGGGCGCACGACCCGGCGCCGAGAGCATGAAATTGTTTGGCGAAGAACTGATCCCGGTCTGCGCACCGGGGAGTCTTCCGGATCGGCCATTGAGCGACCCGACGCAATTGACCGACCTGGTGCTGCTGCAAAGCGCTTCGCGCCCGCAAGGCTGGCACGACTGGTTCGAAAGCCAGGGTTATCACACCGAACACAGCTATCACGGGCCGCGCTTCGAAACCTTCTATATGTGCATCCGCGCGGCACAAGTCGGCTGCGGCGTGGCACTGCTGCCGCGTTTTCTGGTGGAAGAAGAACTGGCCGACGGCAAACTGGTCATCCCTTGGCAACACGCCCTGCCGAGCACCGATGCCTATTACATGGCCTACCCCGAACACGCCGCCGAAGTGCCGAAAATCCGGGATTTTGTTGAATGGATGGTGGAGCAGTCGAGGTGAATGAACGCGACCGGTAGGAGGGGACTTGTCCCCGAAAGCGGTGGGTTGGTGTGCGGGAATATCCGGACACTAATGCCGCCCGAAAGACCGCTTCGGGGACAAGTCCCCTTTCATCAAACACCGCAGAAATATCTGACCGACGAGAAACCCGTGGGACCGGATTTATCCGGGAAGGCCGCATTTCTGACGACGAAATGCAGTGAATGTACTAAATCCGGTCCCACATGTTCGGTGTTTGCTACGCGACAGCGCCGTGTCAACGACATGGCGAAATCTCCTACAGGTGCTGGCGCCTGTGAATCAAAGAAAACTGCCCCTCGTCAGCCGCCACTGGCATTATGTCCGCCATCGTCAAACACCACTGATTCAGATTCGTTTTGGCCGCGTGTGGCGGCCGGTCCTGCTGGAGCGACCCAATGAGCGAGAGCGCATTCTCCAATCGCATCGTGCAAAACTTGCTCGACACCGATCTGTACAAGCTGTCCATGATGCAGGCGGTCCTGCATAACTACCCCAACGTCGACGTCGAATGGGAGTTTCGCTGCCGCAACGGCGAGGATCTGCGGCCTTACCTCGGCGAGATCCAGCATCAGATCGAGCTTCTGTGTGAGTTGTCGCTGGGTGCCGAGGAATTGGGTTTCCTGGAGCGCATCAACTTCATGAAGCCGGATTTCCTGAGGTTTCTCGGTCTGTTCCGCTTCAATACCCGCTATATCAAATGCAGCATCGAAGACGATCAGCTGTGCATTCGCCTGCAAGGGCCGTGGCTGCACGTGATTCTGTTCGAAGTGCCAGTGCTGGCGATTGTCAGCGAAGTGCGCAATCGTCATCGCCATCCACAGATTCTGCTCAGTCAGGCCACGGATCAGCTACATCGCAAATTCGACTGGCTGACCGCCAATGCGCAGCCCGATGAGTTGGCCGCCCTGAAAGTGGCCGACTTCGGCACGCGTCGACGCTTTTCCTATCGTGTCCAGGAAGAAGTGGTCAGCGTGCTCAAGCGCGATTTTCCCGGCCAGTTCGTCGGCACCAGCAACGTGGAGCTGGCCCGCAAGCTGGACCTCAAGCCGTTGGGCACCATGGCCCATGAATGGATCATGGCCCATCAACAACTGGGACCACGGCTGATCGACAGCCAGATTGCCGCCCTCGATTGCTGGGTTCACGAGTACCGTGGTTTGCTGGGCATCGCCCTGACCGACTGCATCACCACCGACGCTTTCCTGCAGGATTTCGATCTTTACTTCGCCAAGCTGTTCGATGGCTTGCGCCATGACTCTGGCGACCCGGTGAAGTGGGCCGAAAAATGCATCTCGCATTACCAGAAGATCGGCATTGACCCGATGACCAAGACACTGGTGTTCTCCGACGGGCTGACTTTACCCAAGGCGCTGGAAATATTTCGCGCTTTGCGTGGTCGCATCAATGTCAGCTTCGGAATTGGCACTAACCTGACTGCCGACATCCCCGGCGTCGAGCCCATGAGCATCGTGCTGAAAATGACCGCCTGTGCAGGTCAGCCGGTGGCGAAGATTTCCGATGAGCCCGGCAAGACGCAATGCAAAGACCCGAATTTCGTCGCTTACCTGCGACATGTGTTCAAAGTGCCCGCTTAAATCAGTCGCACGCGAATCGCCGCCCTCAACTTACCAAGGAGTGAATCATGCAAGGCGTACAACTCCAGATTGCTGAACAATTGAAGGTCCAACCTCCATTCGCCGACGAAGGCGCACTGCAGGCGGAAGTCGCCCGGCGCATCGTGTTCATCCAGGATTGCCTGCAAAACGCACGGCTAAAGACCCTGGTACTGGGCATCAGCGGCGGGGTCGATTCCCTCACCGCAGGTTTGCTCGCCCAGCGCGCGGTCGAAGAGCTGCGCAGCAGCACCGGCGACGACAGCTATCGGTTCATTGCGGTGCGCCTGCCTTATCTGGTGCAGCACGACGAGCACGAAGCTCAGGCTTCACTGGATTTCATCAAGCCGGATGAGCGACACACCGTGAATATCGGCAGCGCAGTCAAGGCCCTGGCAGCCGAGATCAAGGCTTTCGAAGGCCAGAATGCCAGTGCCGTGGACTTCGTGGTGGGCAACATCAAGGCCCGCATGCGAATGATCGCTCAATACACCATCGCCGGCGCGCATCAGGGTCTGGTGATCGGCACCGATCATGCGGCCGAAGCGGTAATGGGGTTCTTCACGAAGTTTGGCGACGGCGCATGCGATCTGGCACCACTCAGCGGCCTGGTCAAAAATCAGGTCCGGGCCATTGCCCGCCACTTTGGCGCGCCGGAATCCCTGGTCGAGAAAATTCCGACTGCTGACCTGGAAGACTTGGTACCCGGCAAACCGGATGAAGCGTCCCACGGCGTGACCTACGCCGAGATCGACGCCTTCCTGCATGGCCAACCGGTGCGCGAAGAAGCGTTCAAGATCATCTGTGACACGTACCGCAAAACCCAGCACAAGCGGGAGTTGCCGTACGCGCCGTGAAGTGCCTGCGGTAATCCGTAGGAGGGGACTTGTCCCCGAAGGTTCTTTCAGGCGACATAATCTGGTTATTTTGTTGCCTGACCGATGGCCTTCGGGGACAAGTCCCCTCCTGCCAGTTCGCGTTTACCGTGATCGCCAGCAATAGAAAATGGAATGACCCCGTCGTTTTTTTTCGCTTGTCGGGTTCGGGCATTGGGGCTTAGATAGCGTCCTAACTTTCCCCGTCAGAGCCGCCGCCCATGTCCTCGTTCGAAGGTCTCTTCTCGCTCGTCGCTCGCACCGTTGGCCAACCCGCCGCCGATTGGCTTGAACGCCACGTCGAAGTACCCCAAGGTCTGCACGCCTTTGCCTGGAATGAGTCGGCACTGCATCGCGCCTGGCTGGCCGAAGCGCTGAACCTGTGCCTGCTGCACAAGCTGGTGGAAGCAGTGCCGGCCGGGCGCCAATATGTGGATGAGCAAGTCGAGCAAGGCCGCAAGGTGGTATTCGATCACGGCGCCATTCGTACCGTGGACTGGCCGGAAAACGGCGAATTGCCTCGCGGACGCCAAGCCTTCGCGCGCTTGCTGGAGCCGTTGGGCTTCACCGATGTGCGCACTTACCCGTTGACCAAACTCAACATGACCGGCTGGGCCTATCGCCAGCAGGACTTGCCGGAAGACATCGCGCAATTCTTCGTCTCCGAGCTGCACCCCGGCCGCTTCAGCGAAACCTTCCAGAGCGCCGTGACCCGCGTGGTCAGCTCCAGTCGCGACCCGCTGCAAGCCCAACACCTGAGCATCCTCCAGCGGCTGCGCCTGACCCGACATTGCAGCCTGCAGGAAGCCGGCGAACTTTTACCGGCGCTGTATCAGGCGTTCGACCGCCAGCATGGCGTCGTACAGCACTCCGACTATCAGCAATTGCTCAGCGAAAGCGCGGAAATGGCCTGGATTGCCACCGAGGGCAACAGCTTCAATCACCTGACTGATCGCGTAGCGGATCTGGAAGCCGTGGTTGCCGAGCAAAATCGCATCGATCGCCCGATGAAAGCCACCATCGAAGTGTCGACGTCCGGGCGCGTGATGCAGACCGCATACCGAGCCTGCACGGTCAAACGCCGCCTGATCGATGCCGATGGCCGCTTGCAGGAGCACCAGGTGCCGGGATCATTCGTGGAGTTCATTCAGCGCAAGACCGACCCGGATACGGGCCGCATCGACCTGAATTTCGACAGCAGCAACGCCCAGGGCATCTTCAAGATGACCGAGTCGAAAAGCTGAGAATTAAATCCGCTCCCCCCTTTGCACGGACCAGGCAGGACCGGACTTGTCCGGGAAAACGGTGGCGCAGATACCGGGTTGGGTCAGGCTGAATGATGCTGACCCACCCGCTATCGGGGACAAGTCCCCACCTACCGGTTTTGCTCAGTGGTTACTTAAGCGTCACAGTACCTTTCATCATGCTGATGTGGCCTGGGAACGAGCAGAAGAACTGGTACTTTTCAGCCGCGTCCAGCTTGGACACGTCGAAGGTCACCGAGTCTTTTTCGCCAGCGCCGATCACTTTGGTATGCGCGATCACGCGAGCGTCGCCTTCCTTCAGATAGTTTTTGTCGATGCCAGCACTCAAGCCGTCGGTGGCGATTTGCTGGGCATCAGCTTCTTTGCTCAACACCCAGTTATGGCCCATGACGTTTTTCGGCAAGCTGCCGGAGTGTTTGAGCTCGACGGTAAAGGTCTTGCAGCTTTTATCGATTTCGATGGCTTTGGTGTCGAAGGACATCTGGTCGGTAGAGTCGACAGTGACCTTACATTCGGCCGCCAATAGATGGCCACTAACCAGGGTCAACAGCGAGGCAGCAACAAGCTTGCGAATCATGGTGAATCTCCAAGGCAGGGTGTTCTGTTTATTTCTGTAAAGATTGCCTTATATAACACCAAGTTCCAATGACCTGCGTCAGGCGGAGCTCATGTCCAGACGCCATCTATCGCCCTGATGGAGACAATCTAACAGCCAGGCTCTTGAAAACGAGCGAGGATGGCCCATCGTTACTTTTGCAGGAGCAAATCGCCATGCTACTTTCGAGTCTGTTTCGTAGTGTCTTCGCCGCTTATGCCTGTGGCGCCAGTGGAGGCTGCACAGCGCATTCCCCTGCCGAGTGGCTTTAAGCGGCGAAAAAACACGATTTATGGCCCGCTGGCGGTGCACTTTGGACCGCCGGATGCACAACGCCGTGTGCCGGCTGCCGTTCTCAGGCAGAATGGCGGCATTTCCCGCCTAAACAGAGGATCGCCCATGGCTAAACCTAACTATTCCTTCGCCAAACGTCAGAGAGATCTGGCAAAAGAGCAGAAGAAAGAGGAAAAGCTGCAGAAGAAGAACGCTGCTCTGGCCGAAACCGGCGCTGAAGGCGAAACCGTTGAAGGCCAGGAGCCTGCCGACGAAGCGCCGGAGTCCGAGCAGACCGTTGCTGAAAACACTGCTGACGACAAGCCTGCCAACTGATCATCACAGGCATGTTCATTCGAACACGCCAGGCCCTAGTCTGCCGCCAACGCGGCAGACCCAGGCGCCTCACTTCCCCGCCTGACCTCAACCGCTGATTGGCATCACCGTCACCCGCACTTCCGGGTCATGGACGCCGCCGCCCAGAATGACCCCGCGCAACGGCGATACATCGGAAAAATCCCTCCCCCACGCCAGACTGATGTGCTCCAGCGCCGGCTGCACGTTGTTGGTCGGATCGAAGTCGACCCAGCCCAGCACCGGACAAAACACCGACACCCACGCGTGGGACGCATCTGCGCCGATCAAGCGTGGCTGGCCCGGCGGCGGCTGGGTCAGCAAGTAACCACTCACGTAGCGCGCCGACAATCCTCGTGAACGCAGGCACGCGAGCATCAAGTGGGCGAAGTCCTGACAGACGCCGCGACGGCTTTCCAGCACTTCCACCAGCGGCGTCGCCACTTGCGTGGCTTCATCGTCGAAGGTGAATTCGCGGAAGATTTTCTCCATCAAGGCCTGCACACACAGCATCAACGGCGCGCCCAGCGGGAAACACACAGCAGAGAAATCCGCGAACGATTGCTTGAGATGCACGTAAGGCGATTCGAAGCGATAACGACAGGCTTCGAGAATGTCCGCCGACATCGGCTTGGCGTTGTAGGTCATGCCGTTGCGGGTCAAGTCCCAAGCGGGCGACTGATGGAAATCCAGATGCGGCCGTTGCAGCACTTCCACCCGCAGGCGCGCGTTGACTTGCAACTCATCGTGGGGGCGCTCGAACGCCAGGCGGGTCAGCGGATTGCCGAACACATCGAGTTCGTCGCGACGGACCGTAGGAATCGGGCTGATCAGCAATTGCTGTTCAGTGCAGCGCTGCCACGGACTGCGGCGCGGCCACAGATGCGCAAGCTGCTGAGCCAGGGAAACCGGGCTGTCGTACTTGTAGTGCGTATCGTGAAGGATCTGGTAATGGGCGCTCATCAGACGGACACCGTACGCTGGCTGACATCATCGACATGGGCGAAATGGCGCAAGGCCAGTCGATCCGACACGTGCCCGCTGGCCTCGCCGATGCTTAACAACAGATCGGCCAGCCCTTCGAGTACCGCCTGCACGCTGCTTTCGCCGAACAATGGATTCTCCAGGGTGCCGAGATCGAAACTCGACAGACGCCGCACCAAGGTGCCAAGGCTCGCATCCCGTGGCGCGCCGAAGTCTTCGTTCAAGCGATTCAATGAGCGCGACACCAGCTTGAGCTGGAACAACACGGCGTGGGGGTTCTGGTCGTCGAGCAGCAGCAGGTCGAGCACCGGAATCAACTGCGGCACGGCCAGATAGCGCGAGCGATAGGTGATGCTGCTGTTACCCAGCTCCAGCAACCATTCCAGCCCCGCCTGATCAGATACCGCGACACCGCGCAGGAACGCCGCCAGGCTGTTGCTGAGGAACTTCAAGCGTTCGATCCGCCGGCCCATCATCAGGAAGCGCCAGCCTTCGTCACGGGTCATGTCATCCAGGGCAAAGCCGGACAGCGCCGCCAGGGACATCACCAGACGGTTGAGGAAATCCAGTAACTCGCCTAAATCCGGCTCCTCGCTTTCCAGGCTCATGGCTTCGCGTTGCAGCTCGACCAGCGCCTGCCAGTTTTCCCGGGAAAGCTTGCCGCGCACTTGCGAAGCGGCCCACTGCAAGCGTTGCAGGTTGGAACGCAGGCTGAATGGCCAGTCGTCGCCCAGCAAAGCGGCCAGCAAGCGTTCGTGCAGTTCGCCGGCCTCTTCTTCGTCCGGCAGCAGGCCGAGGCTTTCGCCCAGCGCCACAGCGGCCTCAAGGGCGACTGGATCGTCGCCGTCGATGTAGCGCGCGAGGATGATGCGCAGCAATCGCGCGCTGTCATCACATCGCTCGCAATAACGACCGAACCAGAACAGGTTTTCCACAACCCGCGACGGCAGATAAGGATCGCGACGAATCAGGTCATGCACGCCAAGGGTGCGCTGGCTTTTCCAGGGCTCGCCGCCGTTGGAGCGATCGCCCAGCACCCAGGTGTCCTTGCTCGCGCCACCCCGTTGCATCGACACCACGTCAGCGTCGGCCTCGGCCGCGACACGGGTCAGGCCGCCCGGCAGCACGCGATAACCATCAGCGCTGGCCACGGCGTAGACGCGCATGCCGATAGCGCGCGGTTGCAGGTGTTGGCCGTCCGGCTGCCAGATCGGCGCGTGGGACAGCTGGGCCAATTCCTGAGCTACATAAGCGTAAGGCCGCGCCTGCATGCGCAGTGCCAGGGCCGCGCGCTGTTCTTCGGTCAGATCGCGACCGAATACCGGCGCGAAGCTTTGTGAAGGAAACGCCGGTTTGATCAACAGCTCGGGCATTTTTTCCAGCGCCTGAGCCAGCACCGGCGGTTCGCCGCACCACCAGGTCGCCACGGAAGGCAAAATCAGTTCTTCGCCAAACAGGTGCTGACAAATTTGCGGCAGAAAGCCCAACAGCCCTGGCGATTCCAGCACGCCGCTGCCCAGGGCGTTGGCCACCAATACCCGGCCCTGGCGCACCGCTTCAAGCAAGCCGGGCACGCCCAGCGCCGAATCGGTGCGCAACTCCAGTGGATCGCAGAAGTCATCGTCCAGGCGGCGCATGATCGCGTGGACCCGCCGCAAACCACTCAGGGTTTTCAGATAAACCGTGGCATCGCGCACCGTGAGGTCGCCGCCTTCAACCAGCGGATACCCCAGTTGGCGCGCCAGATACAAATGTTCGAAATAGCTTTCGTTGAATCGGCCGGGCGTCAGCACCACGACCAGCGGCGCTTCGCTGCTGGACGGCGCCTGCCGGGCAAGGGTGTCCTGCAAGGCGCGGAAGAATCCCGACAGGTGCTGAACCTGCAAGTCGCGGTAGGTTTCCGGGAATGCCCTGGACACGATCTGGCGGTTTTCCAGCGCATAACCGGCACCCGACGGTGCCTGGGTCCGGTCGGCGGTCACCCACCAGCGGCCATCCGGCGTGCGCGCCAGGTCCACGGCGTACATATGCAGAAAGATGCCTTCCGGCGGCAGCACGCCCTGGCACGGCCAGAGAAAATTGTTGTGCCCGAATACCAGTTCGGCGGGCAGCAGGCCATTGGCGATCAGGGTTTGCGGGCCATACAGATCGGCCAGCACCGCATTGAGCAGTCGCGCTCGCTGGGCGATGCCGGCCGCGACGTGTTGCCATTCATCCGCTGGGATCAAATGTGGCAGCAGGTCCAGCTCCCACGGCCGGTCCGCGCCCTTGGGATCGGCGTAGACGTTGTAGGTGACGCCGTTTTCCTGGATTTGCCGAGCCAACAGCGCCTGACGCTGGACCAGTTGCGCTGGGGTACTGCGTTGCAGATGCTCATATAAACGCTGCCAGTGCGGGCGAACGGCCCCGTCGGGCTCAAGCATTTCATGATAAGTACCCGCAGAAAGCGGGTAGCGGTCAAGCAAATCAGGCATGGAAGGCTCGGCAGAGACTAAAGAATTCAGATTAGCGCAGGCACGCAACATGCCGACGACTATAGTCATCGGCAGGTTACCGCGCGGGCATTAACACTTTTAGTGCAGACGCATATCCAGCGTCATTGGCAATTCGTCATTGATGGTCAGCAGCGGCACTTCCAGTTTGCCGGGGGTGTGGCCGATCCTGAAGAATCGCGCCAGGCGCCGGCTTTCCGCTTCGTTGGCGTTGACCGGCAAGGTTTCGTAGTTGCGACCACCAGGATGGGCGACATGATACTCGCAGCCGCCCAGTGAACGCTGCATCCATGTATCAACCAGGTCGAAAACCAGCGGCGCATGCACCGCAATCGTCGGCTGCAGGCAATTAGCCGGTTGCCAGGCGCGATAACGCACCCCGGCGACGAACTCGCCGACGCGGCCGGTCGGCTGCAACGGCACCGGAATGCCATTGCAGGTCAGCAGGTAACGCTGCGGCGGCAGGCCGTTGATTTTCACCTGCAAGCGCTCAAGGGAGGAATCCACATAACGCACCGCACCGCCCGCTGCGCCTTCTTCACCCAGCACATGCCAAGGCTCCAGCGCCTGACGCAGTTCCAGCTCGATGCCGCTTACCGCGTAATCGCCGACTTTCGGGAAACGAAACTCCAGATGCGCGGCGAACCATTCGGCGCGCAGCGGATAACCCGCACCATTCAGCTCGACGATGACATCGGCAAAATCCTGCTCGATAAAGTGCGGCAGCATGAAACGGTCATGCAACTGCGTCCCCCAGCGCGCCAGCTTGGCCGGTGCATAAGGCTCACGCCAGAACCGCGCGACCAAAGCGCGCAACAGCAGCTGCTGAGCCAGGCTCATGCGCGCGTGGGGCGGCATTTCGAAGGCGCGCAGTTCCAGCAATCCCAGGCGGCCGGTTGCGCCATCGGGGGAATACAGCTTGTCGACACAGAATTCGGCGCGGTGCGTGTTGCCAGTGACGTCGATCAGCAAGTTACGCAGCAGGCGATCCACCAGCCACGGCGCGACCTCTTCGCCCGGCTTGGGCATTTGCGCGAAAGCGATTTCCATTTCGTACAGCGAATCGTTGCGCGCTTCGTCGACCCGTGGCGCCTGGGACGTCGGGCCAATGAACAGCCCGGAAAACAGGTACGACAGCGATGGATGGTTATGCCAGTAACTGAGCAGGCTGCGCAGCACATCCGGCCGGCGCAGGAACGGCGAGTCGGCTGGCGTGGCGCCGCCCATGACGAAGTGGTTGCCGCCACCGGTGCCGGTGTGACGCCCATCGATCATGAATTTTTCAGTGGTCAGGCGCGTCAGACGTGCTTGTTCGTAGAGAAACTCGGTGCGCTCGACCAACTCGTCCCAGGTGGCGGACGGTTGCACGTTGACTTCGATAACGCCCGGATCCGGCGTGATCCGGAAATTGGCCAGACGTGGATCGCTGGGCGGCTCGTAGCCTTCCAGCAGAATCGGGCAACGCAGTTCCTCGGCGCTCGCTTCGACCGCAGCGACCAGTTCCAGATAATCCTCAAGCTCCTCAAGCGGCGGCATGAACACGTAAAGCCGTCCTTCCCGCGCTTCGGCGCACAGCGCGGTACGGGTCAGCCAATCGGCAGACTCGTCAATCTTCGGCATGCGTTCGGCGTTAGCGTCCGGCTGCTCGATCAGGCCGCTGAGTTGCGACTGAATCTGCGCGCTGCCCGGCAACTCAAGAAAATCCTGGTTGTGATCAGTGGGATGGATAAATGGATATTCCGCGGCCTTGACCCACGGCTGGGACGCCAGCGGCAGCCGATAACCCAGCGCCGAATCACCCGGTACCAGCCGACAATGGTTGTCGCGCAAGTACCAGCGACCGCTCTGCCAGCGATCCCCGGCGGCATTGCGTGCCAATGGCAGGACCTGGCCGATGATCTTGTCCAGGCCTTGGGCGAAGACTTTGCGCAACCGCGCGCGCTCCAGCTCATCGCCGAGCCGCGAATCCTCAGCGCTGACGTTGACCGGCAGCGCACCTTCGCGCCACAGGTAATAGAAATTGTCTTCGTAGGCCGGGAACACAAAGCGTGCGGGCAGCTTCAGGCGCTCGGCGACACTGGCCAGGAAGCGGCCCGCCAGTTCACCGGTCGCGCCGTAATCCTGACTTTCATCGGCGATCAAGGCGTTGTTGTGCCAGACCGGCTGACCGTCCTTGCGCCAGAAGCAGTTCAGTGACCAGCGCGGCAGTTGCTCGCCCGGATACCATTTGCCCTGACCAAAATGCACGATGCCCAGCGGCGCGTAGTGTTTGCGCATGCGCTGGAATAGCTCGGCGGACAGCTCGCGCTTTTTCGGACCCAGCGCAGCGGTGTTCCATTCATCACCGTCGCGGTCGTCGATGGACACAAACGTCGGCTCGCCACCCATGGTCAGGCGCACGTCATCGCGGACCAGATCGCTGTCGATCTGCCGCCCGAGGGCCTGAATCGCCAGCCATTGCTCCTCGCTGTAAGGCTTGGTGACGCGTGGCGCTTCCCAGATGCGCTCGACGGACATTTCGTGCATGAACTCGGTTTCGCACGGTTCGACCAGGCCGCTGATCGGCGCGGCGGAAGAAGGCTCCGGGCTGCACGCCAGCGGAATATGGCCTTCGCCGGCAAACAGCCCGGACGTGGCATCGAGCCCGACCCAACCGGCGCCCGGCAAATACACTTCGCACCAGGCGTGCAGGTCGGTGAAATCCACATCGGTGCCGGACGGCCCGTCGAGGGCTTCGACGTCGGCCTTGAGCTGGATCAGATACCCCGAGACGAAACGCGCGGCCATGCCCAGATGACGCAGCAGTTGCACCAGCAACCACGCCGAGTCGCGGCAGGAGCCGGAAGCGTTCTCAAGGGTGAACTCCGGGGTTTGCACGCCGGGTTCCATGCGAATCAGGTAATCGATGTCCTGGCTCAGGCGCTGGTTCAGGCCGACCAGAAAGTCGATGGCGGGCAATGGCGTGCGGTCGATACTCGCCAGATACGCGGCAAATCGCGGCGTCAGCGCCAGCGTTTCCAGATAGGGCGCAAGTTCGCGCTGCTCGTCGCTGGCATAGAGGAACGGGATCTTCTCGGCGTAAGGCTCAAGGAAAAAGTCGAACGGATTGAACACCGCCATTTCGGCGACCAGATCGACTTCAACCCGCAACTCGCTGGTCTTCTCCGGGAAAACCAGACGCGCCAGATAGTTGCCTTGAGGGTCTTGCTGCCAGTTGATGAAGTGGTTTTCTGGCAAGACTTTCAGGGAATAGGACAAAACCCGGGTGCGACTATGGGCTGCAGGACGCAGGCGAACAATCTGCGGCCCCAGTTCCACCGCTCGGTCGTAGCGGTAATGCGTGACGTGGTGCAAGGCAATATGAATCGACACGGCGTGCCTCCTGCGAGCCTGGACGGTAATGCAACCGCGCAAGACTTATGCCATCCGGGCAAATACGGCGGTTGCGCAACACAACGGCAGACCAAAGCACCATTAAAGCGCTCACCCTGCCCTGCGGTGCAAGCGTTGCACAGAAAAAGAGCGGACGGAGTGAATTTTTCAAGTGTGGCAGACCGGGAGCGGCCCGTAGACGCGAATTCATTCGCGAGAAATTTGCCAGGTGACACCCTTACCTGTCGACGAAGAATGAATGCCCGCCTTACATTCTCCCAAGCCGCTCCCATAGGCTGACAAGCCGGCCCGACACTCCGGGAGTGAGGCGCGTGACTCCATTTTCAGTGATGAAATCCGGGTCGAATCGTTGGATTCTTACCGTACTTGACGTTGTCATCACGTAGTTATTATTTTTCCGTACATAGGGATTCATCGCCTTGTTGAATGCCGGAAGAGCACAGACGTCGTGTATGAAATGTCCTGTTTCTTTGTCCGTGGTTACTGACCCATCGCCGTCAGGACATAAAAATCAGAACGCAGAAATGCACAACGCCAACCCGGAGGTTGGCGTTGTGCATTTCAGGCAAACAGTATCAGCGCGGAACGGCTGGCTTGCGCTTCGGCGGTTTCGGGCCTTTGCCCTTGGCCGCGTCAACGCGATCCTTGGCTGCTTGTTTGTTGCGCACCATCGCCGCTGCCTTGGCTTCTTCGCGCTTGTCCCACGGTTTGCTGCCGTCACTGGCGCGCGGCGGCAGGCCGGTATGCTGGGTCTGGATCAGCGTGGTTTTCGGCGCTCTAGGGCTGGCGACTTTATGGCTGCCGGCAGGCGTCGAGTTCTTGCGACGCGCGCTCTGATAACCCTCGGTGGCCGGTTGATGGGCGGGAATCAGCTGATCCTTGCCCGAACCAATCAGGTCGGCACGGCCCATGCGGATCAATGCTTCGCGCAGCATCGGCCAGCCTTTCGGGTCGTGATAGCGCAGGAACGCCTTGTGCAACCGGCGCTGATCCTCGCTCTTGACGATGGTCACCGCGTCGCTCTTGTAGGTCACTTTGCGCAGCGGGTTCTTGCCCGAGTGATACATGGCGGTCGCGGTCGCCATTGGCGACGGATAGAACGCCTGCACCTGATCGGCGCGGAAACCGTTGCCCTTGAGCCACAAGGCGAGGTTCATCATGTCTTCATCGGTGGTGCCCGGGTGGGCCGCGATGAAGTAAGGAATCAGGTACTGCTCCTTGCCCGCTTCCTTGGTGTACTTCTCGAACATGCGCTTGAACTTGTCATAGCTGCCAATGCCCGGCTTCATCATCTGGTTGAGCGGACCTTCCTCGGTGTGTTCCGGGGCGATCTTCAGGTAGCCACCCACGTGGTGGGTCACCAGTTCCTTGACGTATTCCGGCGACTCGACCGCAAGGTCGTAGCGCAGGCCGGAAGCGATCAGGATTTTCTTCACACCCGGCAACGCACGGGCACTGCGATACAGCTGGATCAGCGCCGAGTGATCGGTGTTCAGGTTCGGGCAGATGCCAGGGAACACGCAGGACGGTTTGCGGCACGCGGATTCGATTTCCGGGCTCTTGCAGGCAATGCGGTACATGTTGGCGGTCGGGCCACCCAAATCGGAGATGACGCCGGTAAAACCTGGAACTTTGTCGCGAATTTCTTCGATTTCGCGAATGATCGATTCTTCAGAACGGTTCTGGATGATGCGACCTTCGTGCTCGGTGATCGAGCAGAAAGTACAGCCCCCGAAGCAGCCGCGCATGATGTTCACCGAGAAGCGAATCATGTCGTAGGCCGGGATCTTTTCCTTGCCGTACGCAGGATGTGGGACGCGTGCGTAAGGCATGCCGAACACGTAGTCCATTTCTTCGGTGGTCATAGGAATCGGTGGCGGGTTGAACCACACATCGACTTCGCCGTGCTTTTGCACCAATGCGCGAGCGTTGCCCGGATTGGTTTCAAGGTGCAACACGCGGTTGGCGTGGGCATAGAGCACCGAGTCGGCCCGGACTTTTTCCATGGACGGCAAACGAATGACGGTCTTGTCGCGGGTCATGCGCGGGCTGGCCAGGATCTGTACGACCTTGGCTTCGTTCGGATCTTCCACCGGACCCTTTTCCTGCTCGATGGCGCAGGCCTGGGTGTCCTGGGTGTTGACGTACGGGTTGATGATCTTGTCGACCTTGCCCGGACGGTCGATACGCGTGGAGTCCACTTCGTACCAGTCTTTGGGCGTGTCACGACGAATGAACGCGGTGCCGCGTACATCGGTGATGTCTTCGATCTTGTGCCCATAGGACAGACGCTGGGCGACTTCGACAATGGCCCGCTCGGCGTTGCCGTAAAGCAGGATGTCGGCGCAGGCGTCGATCAGGATCGAGTTGCGAACCTTGTCCTGCCAGTAGTCGTAGTGCGCGATGCGGCGCAGCGAAGCCTCGATGCCGCCGAGCACAATCGGCACATGCTTGTAGGCTTCCTTGCAGCGCTGGCTGTAAACCAGGCTCGCGCGATCCGGACGCTTGCCGGCCATGCCGCCCGGCGTGTAAGCGTCGTCGGAGCGGATTTTCTTGTCCGCGGTGTAGCGGTTGATCATCGAGTCCATGTTGCCCGCAGCAACGCCGAAGAACAGATTCGGCTCGCCGAGCTTCATGAAGTCGTCTTTGGACTGCCAGTTCGGCTGGGCAATGATCCCGACGCGGAAGCCTTGCGACTCCAGCAGCCGGCCAATGATCGCCATGCCAAAAGACGGGTGATCCACGTACGCATCACCGGTGACGATGATGATGTCGCAGGAATCCCAGCCAAGTTGATCCATTTCTTCCCGGCTCATCGGCAGGAAAGGCGCAGGCCCGAAACATTCGGCCCAGTACTTGGGATAGTCAAATAACGGCTTGGCTGCTTGCATGTCGATGACCGGTGTTGGTGTGCAGGAAGGCGATTCGCGTTGATAAAAATCGCGGTCGCGGAATATAGCACAAAATTTGATCAAGTCCGACGGTGGTGGTCGGATTTGGGTGCACGCGGCAAATTGCCCCCGTGGGAGCTTGACGAGGTTACGAGGCCTGCGATTGCGATGTGTCTGATACAACGCTTTCGCGGCCGTCGTTACCTCCGAACGCTCCCACTATTCGTCGTCGAAGTTATAGCTGCCCGGCGCGAGGTTTTCGAAGCGTGTGTATTTGCCGATGAACGCCAGGCGCGTGGTGCCGATCGGGCCGTTACGCTGCTTGCCGATGATGATTTCGGCGATGCCCTTGTGCTCGGTTTCCGGGTGATACACCTCGTCCCGATACACGAACATGATGACGTCCGCATCCTGCTCGATGGCTCCGGATTCGCGCAAGTCGGAGTTGATCGGGCGTTTGTTCGGGCGCTGCTCCAGGGACCGGTTGAGCTGCGAGAGCGCAACCACCGGGCAGTTGAATTCCTTGGCCAGGGCTTTCAACGAGCGGGAAATCTCGGAAATCTCGTTGGTGCGGTTGTCGCCGCCGGAACCCGGGATCTGCATCAATTGCAGGTAGTCGATCATGATCAGCGCAATGTCGCCGTGCTCACGCACCAGTCGGCGGGTACGCGCGCGCATTTCCGAAGGGCTGATGCCGGCCGTATCGTCGATGAACAACTTGCGATCATTGAGCAGATTAACGGCTGAGGTCAGGCGCGGCCAATCGTCGTCTTCCAGACGACCGGCGCGGACCTTGGTCTGGTCGATGCGACCCAGCGACGAAAGCATACGCATGATCAGCGATTCGCCTGGCATCTCCAGCGAGTAAACCAGAACCGCCTTGTCGCTGCGCAGCACCGCGTTTTCCACCAGGTTCATGGCGAAGGTGGTCTTACCCATCGACGGACGACCGGCGACGATCACCAGGTCGGATGGCTGCAGGCCGCTGGTCATGCCATCCAGGTCGGTGTAGCCGGTGGACAGGCCGGTGATGGCGTTATCGGTGTTGAACAGGGTATCGATGCGGTCGATGGCCTTGGTCAGCAGGTCGGTAACGCTGACCGGACCGCCCGTCTTCGGCCGTGCTTCGGCGATCTGGAAGATCTGCCGCTCGGCTTCGTCAAGAATCTCGGCGGCGTTACGGCCTTCCGGGTTGAAGGCGCTGTCGGCGATTTCAGTGCTGATGCTGATCAGCTGGCGCAAGGTTGCCCGCTCGCGAACGATCTGGGCATACGCCTTGATGTTGGCGACCGACGGAATGTTTTTCGCCAGTTCACTGAGGTAGCCCAGACCACCGACCTGGGAGGTCTGACCTTCCTTGTCCAGCTGTTCGGCAAGGGTAACCACGTCGATGGGCATGTTCTGATCGGCCAGGCGCGCAATGGCACGGAAGATCAGACGGTGGTCATGTCGGTAGAAATCGCCATCCGATACTTGATCGAGCACGCGTTCCCAGGCGTTGTTGTCCAGCATCAAGCCACCGAGTACAGCCTGTTCGGCTTCGATGGAATGCGGCGGCACCTTCAGGGCGGCGGTTTGCAGATCGTATTGCTCAGGTGCGGAGATATCGTTCATGACCACTCAGAATCAGGGGTTGTGAAAAAACCAGGGTACAGAAAGACAAAGGGCACGACCTGAAAACAGGTCGTGCCCGATGTTAATCCTCTAGCGAGCAAGTCGCCAGATGATCACGTACTGCTTAAGCAGCTACCACAACAACGCGTACGGTTGCTTCTACGTCGCTGTGCAGGTGCACGGCTACGTCGAATTCGCCAACGTTGCGGATAGTGCCGTTCGGCAGACGAACTTCGCTTTTTGCAACTTCAACGCCAGAGGCGGTCAGTGCATCAGCGATGTCGTGGGTGCCGATCGAACCGAACAGCTTGCCTTCGTCACCGGCGGTGGCAGTGATAGTCACTTCCAGCTCAGCCAGTTGGGCAGCGCGATTTTTGTCTGCAGCCAGTTTTTCCAGCTCGGCACGACGCTCTTCGAACGCTGCAATGTTGGCAGCGGTCGCGGCGGTAGCTTTACCGTATGGCAGCAGATAGTTACGACCGTAACCGGCCTTAACATTCACTTTGTCGCCCAGGTTGCCCAGGTTGGCGACTTTTTCCAGAAGGATCAGTTGCATGTGAAAATCCTCTTAACTTTTAACCTTCACCGTTCGCAGGGCCATTACCGGCGTCTTTCGACGCCAGGCGTCCGCGAAAATCAATCAGGCTGTCGACAATGGCTAACAACGCCAGCAACGGATAGATCAGCTGCATGAACACCAGCAGCGTTATGTACATCCCCACCAGCCAGAATTTGGCGAGTCGCTTTTCAGCCACCAACCCGTGCATCAGGGCCAGCCCGGCGAATACCAGCGGTACGCTGCACAACGGTGTCAACATCGCCGCCTGCGAACCGAAATTCGGCCCTACAAGCATGCACACCAGCAGCATTAACGCTGATACCAGCGGGAGTCTCACAGCACGAAACTCGCGCCCGAAACCTCCAGGGTTGTACAACAACGCTTGCCAGTAGCGCCCAAGAATCAGGCTCAGCACACTGACGATTTGCAACAAGGCCGCTATCAGGCCGTTCAGGACCGGTGCAATCAATGATCCCAGGCGCGCTCGCTCTTCTACGGACATCTGATCGTAGAGACCCGAGAGCATCGCCGGCAGGTGTTTCTGCAACTCCTGCGACATCGCCTCGATGGGTTCGCGGAAAACCGCGCCCAGAATCACTGCATACAACAGACCCAGTGCCACGCTGGCCAGCAGCGTTCGGACCCAGGACTCGCTGGCGCGAAGAACCATCGCCAACCCCAGCGAACCTGCCAACACCATGAAGGTGCGAGGTTCACCCAGATACCACCAGACCAAGGCCGGCAGCAGAGCCCAGGCCAGGACGCCAAACGCGTCTCTGAACCCGCGCCGCAGGAGCACTAGGCAACCTGCAGCAGCACTCAACCAGAACAACAACGGCAATGCCGCACAACCAACCACTACGAGAGTGGCCTGCACGCGGCCGCGCATGATGAATTCAGCCATGGCGCGCATGCGTCTATCCCTTACTACTTATGTCGACTGCCCGGTCTCAGCGGCCGTGGCTGTCGGTGTAGGCCAGCAGGGCCAGGAAGCGGGCACGCTTGATAGCGGTGGCCAGCTGACGCTGATAACGTGCTTTTGTACCAGTGATACGGCTTGGAACGATTTTGCCGGTCTCGGATACGTATGCTTTCAGCGTGTTGAGATCTTTGTAATCGA
>LNAP01009135.1_pt1 | contig 31488 bp, 33 predicted proteins | sample 602601 | NCBI WGS metagenome assembly LNAP01 (sample SAMN02440304, study PRJNA202911) | soil metagenome | biome: Subtropical and temperate rainforests or woodlands; isolation source: soil samples (1 kg each in a 20% v/v slurry with milli Q water) were... ...
TAGCGGCGGTTGATGTTGGTGATGACGCCTTCGAACGGCTTCTTGGTGTCGTAGGAGCGCACCCCGTCCTCGTAGGAGAACTTGATCTCGTCCTCGCCGGAGCCATGCAGGATCGCGTCTTTGGTCTTCTTCGGCAGATCCTTCCATTTGGTGGTCAGCGCGAACTTGTAGTGCTTGCCGAGCGCCGTCAGCGTCTGCACGTAATAGGGCGACGACGACTTGGCCCAGGGCGCAATCGCGCCCTTGCCGATGGCAAGCTCCTTGTCGGGGATGACGAGGTCCTCGTCGACATGCTGCTCGACGCCGAGGCCGCCGCAGGCCGGGCAGGCGCCATAGGGGTTGTTGAACGAGAACAGGCGCGGCTCGATCTCGGGGATCGTGAAGCCCGAGACGGGGCAGGCGAATTTCTCCGAGAACAGGATGCGCTCGGGGCCGCTCTTGTCGTGGATTTTTGCGGTCTTCTTGTCCGATTTCTTCTCGTCGCCCGCTGACGCCGGTGCATCGGCATATTCGATCACGGCGAGGCCCTCGGCGAGCTTGAGCGCCGTCTCGAAACTCTCGGCGAGGCGCTGGCCGATGTCGGCGCGCACCACGATGCGGTCGACCACGACGTCGATGTCATGCGGGAATTTCTTGTCGAGAACAGGCGCCTCCGCCAGCTCATGAAAGCTGCCGTCGATCTTGACGCGCTGAAAGCCCTTCTTGAGCCATTCGGCGAGTTCTTTCCGGTACTCGCCCTTGCGGCCGCGCACGACCGGCGCGAGCAGATAGAGCCGGGTGCCTTCGGGCAGCGCCAGCACGCGGTCGACCATCTGCGAGACGGTCTGGCTCTCGATCGGCAGGCCGGTGGCGGGCGAATAGGGCACGCCGACGCGCGCCCAGAGCAGACGCATGTAATCGTAGATCTCGGTGACGGTGCCGACGGTGGAGCGCGGATTCTTCGACGTCGTCTTCTGCTCGATCGAGATCGCCGGCGACAGGCCGTCGATCTGATCGACGTCGGGCTTCTGCATCATCTCCAGGAACTGGCGGGCATAGGCCGACAGCGACTCGACGTAGCGGCGCTGGCCCTCGGCATAGATAGTGTCGAAGGCGAGCGAGGATTTGCCGGAGCCTGACAGGCCGGTGAACACCACCAGCTTGTCGCGGGGAATCTCGACGTCGATGTTCTTGAGGTTGTGCTCGCGCGCGCCACGGATCGTAATTGCGCGCAGGCTCGAGCCCGCGTTCTGCTGTTGGCGCTTCGCCTTGATCACTTCATCCATCCCGCTGGTCCTCAAGGAATCCCAAAAGCGCGCGATCGCGCCAATGTTGAAGGCGCGCTTCGCCCGGAACCGGGATCGGCGCCGATGGGGTTGGCAGCGAACGTAGGAAGAACGAGGACGGATTTCCAGTGGGACTTGCGAATCGTCAACGGATTGTTGGCGCCTTGGCGGCAACTGGCAGGAGCGGAGCACAAGGGAACAGGCGAAGGGCCGGCGCGAGGCCGGCCCTTCGTTCTCGTTCGGACGCGGACACGGAGGAATCCGCGCTTGAGCAGGACCTGGAGGAGTCCTTGGGGCTTCGTAATGGGGGTCAGTATTTGGCGACGAGCGGGCCGCCCCAGCGGTAGTTGATGCGGATCAGGCCCATGTCGATGTCCTGGCCAATCCGGTCGGTGCGCGCGAGAAATCCGCCAGTGAGTGTGGCGAAGTCGGCGCTGTGATGGCCCAGGAACACATGATTGTACTCGCCGCCGACAGACCAGTTCTCGGCAAAGCCCCACTCCACGCCGATGCCGATGGTGTAGCCCCAGCGGGTCTGGTTGACGCTGTTGAACGCGAGTGCAGGCACGCCCGGGAAGAAGGTGTCGTATTTGTCGTGCGCCACGGCCGCGCCGGCCTTGCCGTAGAGCAGCAGGCTGTCGACGGCGTAGCCCATCTGGCCGGTGAAGAGGCCGAAGGCGTCAATCCTGGTCTGGTTGGTCAGCGGGGCCAGTGCCACGCTGACATTGTTGCCCTTGAAGTCGGCCCAGTTGCCCTGGCCCTCGATGCCGAACACCCAGCGCGATTTCTGCCAGCGATAGCCGACCTGTCCACCGATCGTGCCGCCGCCTGCGTTGTGGCAGCCTTCGCCGACGGCTGGATCAACCGCGAGGCCGAGCGCGCTGGTCACGTTCCAGCAGGCGTGGGCCCAGCCGCCGCCACCGTTGATGCCGGCATACACGCCGCTCCAGTCGTAGGCGAGGACAGGCGCGACCGGCGCCTTGGAATACAGCGGCAGATCGGCAGCCGCCGCCGGCGCGATCGCGCCGAGTGCGAACAAGCCGGCCGCGGCCAGCGCACAAATCTTCATGTCAGATCCCCAACTCACCAAGCCAATGCGCGGGTGCGATTCGCGCCCCACGATTCCTTGACGGTTGGATGCTCGTCAGCGCGAAAACAAAAAGGCCGGCGCAAGGCCGGCCTTTCGTAGCGCGATGGCGTTGGAGGCGAAGATCAGTACTTCGCTTAGTACTTGGCGACCACCGGGCCACCAAAGGTGTAGTTGAGGCGGACGGTGCCCATGTCAACGTCCTGCTTGATATTGTCGATGCGGTCGTTGAAACCGAGAATCGTGAACGAGTTGTTGCGCTTGCCCATGAACAGATGGTCGTATTCGATCGCAACGGACCAGTTCGGCGCGAAGCCGAATTCGAGGCCGGTGCCGACCGCACCACCCCAGCGCGTCTCGCTTGCGCTGTCGATGACCACGCCGATCACACTGCCGTTGTACTTGGCGTGCGTGACGGCGGCGCCACCCTTCACGTACCAGAGCACGTTGTTCCAGGCATAGCCGACCTGGCCGGTGAACAGGCCGATCGCATCAATCTTGGTCTCGTTGACCAGCGGCGCGAGCGCCAGGCTGGTATTCGAGCCCTTCAGGTTGGCCCAGTCGCCCTGGGCCTCAAGGCCGAACACCCAGTTGGTGGACTGCCAGCGATAACCGATCTGGCCACCGACGACGGCGCCGGTTGCATTGTGACAGCCCTCGGCCGTGTCCGGACCCGCAACGCCGGCGATATTGTTGACGTCCCAGCAATTGTGGCTCGAGGCACCACCGGCGTTGGCGCCGATATAGAAGCCGGACCAGTTGTAGATCGAGGCCATCGCGACCGGCGCCTTGGTGTAAGGGCGGGCCGCCAGATCGGCCGCCGATGCGGGAGCCGACGCGCTGAGTGCGAACAGGCTGGCCGAAGCCAACAAAATCTTCTTCATTTCGATTCCCCAGTTCCGTTTCTCTTTGTCGCCTTCCGCGCGGCGGAAGAGCGGCGGACCCAATGACCCAACTGACGTCACTCTCTTACACCATTGAAGCCAAAGGTTGTGTTACCGAGTCGCCACATCTCGCCGAAAACGTGCGGGAGCGGCCGGCCCATACTGGTACGCGTGAAAAACAAAAAGGCCGGCGCGAGGCCGGCCTTTCGTAACGCGATGGCGTTGGGCGCGAAGATCAGTACTTCGCTCAGTACTTGGCGACCACCGGGCCCCCGAAGTGATAGTTCACGCCGACCTGCACGGTGTGGAGGTTGAGCGTGCCGGTGGGCAGGGCGCCCGAGAAGTAGGTCTCGCCGCCGAGGCTGCGATAGAGGTACTCGCCCTTGACCGACCACTGCGGCGCGAAGAACGCTTCGACGCCGGCGCCGACGGTCCAGCCGGAGTGCCACTTGCTGTCCGACGCGGTCACGCCGAGCGCAGACAGAGACAGCTTGTTGTCGATCCAGGCGTAGCCGCCGGTGCCGTAGAACAGGACCTGGTTGACGGCGTAGCCGATGCGGCCGCGCACGGTGCCCATCGCATCGGTCTTCGAGGTGAGCGTGGTGGTCACAACGCCGAAGCCGGGGACGGCAACGGGGCCGGTCGCCGAAGCGCTGACATCGGCCCAGGCGCCATCGGCCTCGATGCCGAACACGACATTGCCGGTCTGCCAGTTGTAGCCGGCGGTGCCGCCGACGAAGCCACCCTTCATCTTCGGATCGCCCGAGCCGTTCTCCCAGGCGCCGCCACCGACGATACCGAGATAGAAGCCGGTCCAGTTGTAGACCGAGGCCACAGCCACCGGTGCCTTGGTGTAGGGGCGGGCCGCGAGATCAGCGGCCGAAGCCGGAGCGGCGAGAGCGAACAAACAGGCCGAAGCCAACAAAACCTTCTTCATAATCAACCTAATCCCAGTCCCGGTTTCTGTTTCTGCCTTCCGTGCGTTCGGAAGGACATCGGACGCGTTGGTCCAACTGACGTCGGCTTACACCATTGAAGCCGCAAGTTGTGTCTCTCAAAAGCCACAGCGGTTGCAGAATGTAATGGTCGTTGACCCATTGTTCCGGCGGCTTGCGCGCAGCAAAAAGGCCGGCGCGAGGCCGGCCTTTGATCTGCAAGTGATATCAGAAGGATATCAGTACTTCGCGACGACCGGGCCGCCCCAGTTGAAATGATAGTTCACGCCTGCCTTGATGGTGTGGACGGTGTCCTTCCACTCCGAACGATCGGTCGGAATCCCGCTGTACTGGATCGAGCTCTTGCCGAAATCGATGTAGTTGTACTCGACCTTGGCCGACCAGTTCGGAGCGAACATGTATTCGGCGCCGGCACCGACCGTCCAACCCCAACGCCAGTCATTCTGGACGAAGACGTTTCCGGGAATGCCATCGTAGCGGTGCTGGATGTCACCGACCGCTGCACCGCCGCTGACGAACCAGAGCGCGGGACCAGTCGAGTAGCCGAGACGGCCCTTGATGTCGCCGAAGCCGCGAATCTTCGTGAAGTAGGTGTCACCGACGCCGGCATTGATCTCGGCAGAACGGCCGCTGATGTCAGCCCAGTGGTAGTCGCCCTCGATGCCGAATACGGCCGGGCCGGACTGCCAATTGTAGCCGAACACGCCGCCGACGAAGCCGCCGCTGGTGTCATACTTCTGGGTCCCGGCGAAGATCGCCGTATTCGGAGCGTCGAAGAAGGTCTCGTCACTACGGCCCCAGCCGCCGCCGCCCTGCACACCGGCATAGAAGCCGGTCCAGTTGTAGATCGGGGCGGGCGCGACCATCGGCGCCTTGGTGTAGGGACGCGCGGCCATATCAGCCGCATTCGCAGGAGCCGCCAAGCCCAACGCAGCGGCACCCAATGCAACCAGCAAAGTTTTATTCATTACGGTCTCTCCCATGTTTGTCCGCTTCACAAAATTCCCCAAAGCGGACCATCAGGCGCGATGCCCATACGATCTAATTCCGAGGCAAAGCTAGCCCGATTTGGCGCCAGAGTCCGTCTCCGAAATACCACAGTCGCGAACGAACGAAATGGAACTAAGTAAATGAATGTTAAGTGATTTTTCGTCTTACCGGGAACCCAAAAAAGTTCCATCGGGTTCCGTCGCCGTAGTCCAGTTTAAGTTCCACTCTGCCAGTTGATTCAGCAGTTACTCACCACAGACCCAGTTGAGAACAAATCTGGAACAAGCCCATCGTCGATACTATATATGGGGATAACCTGAGGGGTGACGGGCTGATCCGCCCTCGCGAGCGTATAGGGTTCGCCTCAACAGGGTGGCAGAGGACCGTTTCGCGCGGACCCCGCCTTTGAGATTCAGTGGCATTCGGAGTGGAGAGCGGCATGGCGGGAAGCGTCAACAAGGTCATTCTGGTTGGAAATCTCGGCAAGGATCCTGAAATCCGCCGCACCCAGGACGGGCGGCCGATCGCGAATTTGAGCATCGCGACCTCCGAGACCTGGCGCGACAAGGCGACCGGCGAACGCAAGGAAAAGACCGAGTGGCACCGCGTCGTGATCTTCAATGAAGGACTCTGCAAGGTCGCCGAGCAGTACCTGAAGAAAGGCGCCAAGGTTTACATCGAAGGCGCGCTCCAGACCCGCAAATGGACCGATCAGGCCGGCGTCGAGAAGTACTCCACCGAGGTCGTGCTGCAGGGCTTCAACTCGACCCTGACGATGCTCGACGGCCGGAGCGGCGGCGGAGGCGGCAGCTTCGGCGACGAGCCGGGTGGCGATTTCGGCTCCTCCGGGCCCGTCAGCAGCGCGCCGCGCCGTGCGGTTGCCGCCGGCGGTGGCGGCGGCCGCAACAGCGACATGGACGACGACATCCCGTTCTGAGAACGGCGGTCGCAAGACGAGGACGCGCCGGCAGGATCGGCGGCGCTTCCCGTTTCGTATGAGCAAATCTCACTAATCGGCAGGAAGGGCTCGGGATTTCCGGGCCCGCTTCATGTTTGAGGTGAGCTTGGATCGCCGATAGGCAAACGGGCTGACGGGGTGGGCTCGCCGCGCGACTTGCCCGGCGGTGCGGGCGGCTTGGGAATGCCGATTCCGGGTTCTTCCAGGGCGTTGCTTGTAAGGCCTTAAGTCGTTGGAAAAATAAGCGGAAAAAGCGCTTCCCTTGACCCCCGCGAGGGTGGTTATCAGGGGGGCGATGCGCTATATGATTCCCAGATAAAACCTCACCGGATTCCCCCTTGGCTGACGACGACGACAAGCCCGGCGACCAGCCGGCGCAACCCTCGGATATTCGACCCGTCTCCATCTTCGAGGAGATGAAGAAGTCGTATCTCGACTACGCCATGAGCGTGATCGTGGCGCGGGCGCTGCCCGATGCCCGCGACGGCCTGAAGCCGGTGCACCGGCGCATCCTGTACTCGATGCACGAGCAGGGCCACACGCCCGACAAGAAGTACGTCAAATCCGCCCGCGTGGTCGGTGACGTCATCGGTAAGTATCATCCGCACGGCGACCAGTCGATCTACGACGCCATGGTCCGCATGGCGCAGGACTTCTCGATGCGGGTGCCACTGATCGACGGTCAGGGCAATTTCGGCTCGGTCGACGGCGATCCCCCGGCCGCCTATCGTTACACCGAGGCGCGGCTGACCAAGTCGGCGCTGGCCCTGCTGGCCGATATCGACAAGGACACCGTCGACTTCCAGCCGAACTACGACAACAACGAGACCGAGCCGTCGGTTCTTCCGGCCAAGTTCCCGAACCTCCTGGTCAACGGCGCGGGCGGCATCGCGGTCGGCATGGCCACGAACATTCCGCCGCACAATCTCGGCGAAGTCATCGACGCCTGCGTGGCGCTGATCGACAATCCCGCGCTCACCGTCGACGAACTCATCAACATCGTGCCCGGACCGGATTTTCCGACCGGTGGCGTCATTCTCGGGCGCGCGGGCATCCGCGCCGCCTATCACCTCGGCCGTGGCTCGATCATGATGCGGGGGAAGGTCGCGATCGAGACCATCCGCAAGGAGCGCGAGGCGATCATCATCACCGAGATTCCCTACCAGGTGAACAAGGCGACGATGGTCGAGCGCATCGCCAAGAAGATCGAGGGCATCGGCGACCTGCGCGATGAATCCGACCGCGACGGCTATCGCGTCGTGATCGAATTGAAGCGCGACGCCGTGCCGGACGTGGTGCTGAACCAGCTCTACCGGTTCACACCGCTGCAGACGAGCTTCGGCGTCAACATGGTGGCGCTCGACAGCGGCCGTCCGCGGATCATGCATCTGAAGGACCTGCTGGCGATCTTCGTCGACTTCCGTGAGCGGGTCGTCACGCGTCGCACCAAGTTCCTGCTCGCCAAGGCGCGCGATCGCGCCCATATCCTGGTCGGTCTCGCCATCGCGGTCGCCAATATCGACGAGATGATCCGCGTCATCCGGACCTCGCCCGATCCGACCACCGCCCGCGACACCCTGATGTCGCGCGACTGGCCGGCCCGGGACGTCGAGGACATGCTGACGCTGATCGACGATCCGCGCCATCGTATCAGCGAAAACGGCACGATCCGGCTGTCGATGGAACAGGCGAGGGCCATTCTGGACCTGCGCCTGCAGCGGCTCACCGCACTCGGCCGCGACGAAATCCGCGACGAGCTCGACAAGCTCGCCGGCGAGATCGCCGACTATCTCGACATCCTGCGCTCGCGCGAGCGCGTGCTTGAAATCATCAAGACCGAGCTTGCCGAGGTGAAGGCCGAGTTCGCCACGCCGCGCCGCACTGTCATCATCGAGCAGGAAGGCGAGGTCGAGGACGAGGACCTGATCCAGCGCGAGGACATGGTCGTCACCGTCTCCCACGCCGGCTACGTCAAGCGCGTCCCGCTGTCGGCCTACCGGGCCCAGCGCCGCGGCGGCAAGGGCCGCGCCGGCATGCAGACCCGCGACGAGGATTTCGTCAGCCGCCTGTTCGTGGCTTCCACGCACACGCCGGTGCTGTTCTTCTCGTCGCGCGGCCAGGTCTACAAGGAAAAGGTCTGGCGGCTGCCGATGGCCGCGCCGAACGCGCGCGGCAAGGCGCTGATCAACATCCTGCCGCTGGAGCAGGGCGAGCGCATCACCACCATCATGCCGCTGCCCGAGGATGAATCGACCTGGGGCAACCTCGACGTGATGTTCGCGACCACCGGCGGCAACGTCCGGCGCAACAAGCTGTCCGACTTCGTCGACGTCCGCCGCTCCGGCATCATCGCCATGAAGCTCGACGAGAACGAAGCGATCGTCGACGTTCAGATCTGCACCGAGCACGACGACGTGCTGCTCACCGGCGCCGGCGGCCAGTGCATCCGCTTCCCCGTCACCGACGTTCGTGTGTTCACCGGGCGCACCTCGATGGGTGTGCGCGGCATCGCGCTTGCCGAGGGCGACAAGGTGATCTCGCTCGCGATCCTGCGCCACGTCGAAACCACCTCGGACGAACGCTCTGCCTATTTGAAGATGCGCCGTGCGGTCGCCGGCGAAGCCGTGGCCGACGAGGCTGCGGTGGATGCCGAGGCCGAAGAGACGACCTCCGGCAGCTTCCAGCTTCCGCAGGAGCGCTACATCGAGATGTCGGCGGCCGAGCAGGTCGTGCTCACCGTCTCCGTCAACGGCTACGGCAAGCGGACCTCGTCCTACGAGTACCGCACCACCGGCCGCGGCGGCAAAGGCATCGTCGCCATGAGCGTCAACAACCGCAACGGCAACCTCGTTTCCCCGTGGAGGATGCCGATCAAATCATGCTGGTCACCGACAAAGGCCAGCTGATCCGCTGCCCGGTCGAAGGCATCCGCGTCGCCGGCCGCTCGACCCAGGGCGTGATCGTGTTCGACACCGCCGAGGACGAGCATGTGGTGTCGGTCGAGCACATCACCGAAGAGGCTGAGAGCGGGAACGGCGCCAATGGGGAGACGAGCGGGGAGTGATCATTCACCCCTCGCAGCCCGGAAGGCGCGAAGCGAAATCCGGGCTACGAATTTCCCTAAATCTCCAGCTCCGTCCCGAACTCCACCACCTGCTTGGTCGGCACGCCGAAGAACGCCGCGGAGCGTTCGGCGTTGCGCTGGAGGAATGCGAACACGCCTTCGCGCCAGACCCACATGCCCGGGACGTCCTCGCGCGGGATGATGGTCTCGCGGCCGACATAGTAGGTGACGTCGGAGAGGTCGAGGCCGGGCAGCTTGCCCTGGCGGCAGGTGAGCTTGAGCCCGTCATAGATCGTCGGGTTCTGCATGAAGCCGTAATGCAGGATCACGCGGGTGATGCCGGTGATGATCTCGATCACCTCGGCGCGCTCCTCGTCGGCAATGTGAGGAGCATCCTCGATCAGGACGGTGACGAGGACGATGCGTTCGTGCAGCACGCGGTTGTGCTTGACGAACTGCGTCAGGGTCAGCGGCACGCCGCGCGGCGCGGAGGCCAGGAACACGGCGGTCCCGGGCAGCCTTGCGCTGCACTTGTTGACCGCGGTCTCGATCAAATCCTCCTCGGGCTGGCGCAGCCGCGCCCGCGCGGCCTCGACCAGCTTCACGCCGGCCCGCCAGGTCAACATCAGGAAGGCGACGAGCGCGGCGAGCAGCAGCGGAAACCAGCCGCCCTCGAACAGCTTGATCGAGTTGGCCGAGAAGAAGATCATGTCGATCACGAAGAAGAATCCGTTCACGGCGACGACGAGCCAGGGCGAAAAACCCCACTGGATCGCGAGCAGCGCGGCCAGCAGCGTGGTGATCGCCATCAGCAGCGACACAGCGATGCCGTAGGCGCCGGCGAGCGCGTCCGAGGTGCCGAAGCTCAGCACCGCACCAAGTGTTGCGGCGGCGAGCAACCAGTTCACCAGCGGCACGTAGATCTGGCCGATGGCGTCGCTCTGGGTGTGGCGGATCTGCATGCGCGGCAGGAAGCCGAGCTGGATCGACTGCTGGGTCAGCGAGAACACGCCGGAAATGATCGCCTGCGAGGCGATCACGGTCGCGACCGCGGAAAAGGCGACCAGCGGATAGTGCAGGGCGTCGGGGCAGAGCTGGAAGAACGGATTCTCGATCATGGTCGGATCGGTGATCAGCAGCGCGGCCTGCCCGAAATAGTTCAGCACCAGCGCCGGCAGGCAGATTGCGAACCAGGCGAGCCGGATCGGGAAGCGGCCGAAATGCCCCATGTCGGCATACATGGCCTCGCCGCCGGTCACCGCCAGAAACGCCGCGCCGAGGATGGCGAAGGAGACGTGGAAATCCTGGTGGATCAGGAACTCGAAGGCATAGAGCGGGCTGAGCGCGGCCAGCACCGCCGGGGCCTTGACGATACCGTGGATGCCGAGCGCGGCGAGCACGACGAACCAGGCCAGCATCACCGGGCCGAAGATGCGGCCGATGAATCCGGTTCCCTGCTTCTGCATTATGAACAGCCCGATCAGGATGACGACCGTGACGGGTACGACTACTGGTGCAAGCGAGGGGGCATCGACCTTGAGGCCTTCGATCGCGCTGAGCACGGAGATCGCCGGCGTGATCGCGCCGTCGCCATAGAGCAGCGCGGCGCCGATCAGGCCCACCACCAGCAGATGGGCTCGCCAGGTGCCGGGTTGGGCGTGGCGGGCATGCAGCAGCGCCAGCAGCGCGACGATGCCGCCTTCGCCGCGATTGTCCGCGCGCAGGATCAGCAGCGCATATTTGAACGAGATGATGAGCAACAGCGCCCACAGGATCAGCGAGGCAATCCCCAGAACAGCGTCGTGGCTCAATGTGCCGCCATGAGCGGCCGCCTTGGCGGCTTCCTTCAGGGCGTAGAGGGGGCTGGTGCCGATATCGCCATAGACCACCCCGAGGGCGCCCATGGTCATTGCTATCGGGAGGGGGGCCGGACGATGGCCGGAAGCGACCGCGGGCGTGCTGGACAAGTGCAACCCCTCAATGGGATCGCGCCCGGCGGGTCATTCCGACGGGCGCGAGCATCAGGCAGTCTGCGACGGGACGTCGCAAATATCCATGGGATTTATGTGACGCGAAGCTGACAGCCCGCCTACGGCGTGCGGTCGGCCGTCACCAGGCGCGCCTCGCGAATGTTGGCCTTGGTGCCGGCGCGGCGCAGGCACGAGGCTTCGAAGTTCGGCCATGCCTGCTGCGAGCAGTCCTTGCCGATGTTGCGGATATCGAGCCGGTCGCCCTTGGCGAGCGGCTGCGGGACGCTCGCTTCGACTGATGGAGCGAAGCCGGGAAGGACGGTGAGGGCAGCAGCCACAAAAGCGGCGATCGCAATCGCTGAAAGGGTCTTGATCATCGACGGTCCCCTGTGATGCGGCCGCTACGCCCAGTGTGCGGCCCGTCATTCGTTGGGTGGATTAGTAACCATGGCCAGTTTCCGGACGTCTTCGCGGAGGCGGGAAATGGTTTCGTTCGCGCTCCGTTTTGTTTCGCGGCCGCCCTCAGGACGAAACAATCGGCGCGATTCAGACACGACCTGGCGGAATGACTGGGCGGGGAACCGGTCCGGCTTGCCGGGCCGGGCGGGGCGCGGTAGGACGGGGCCATGCCGCGCATTGCCTTCTATCCAGGTTCCTTCGACCCCATCACCAACGGCCATCTGGACGTGGTCCGGCACAGTGTTCCCCTGTGCGACCGGCTGGTGGTCGCCATCGGGGTCCATCCCGGCAAGAAGCCGCTGTTCACGACCGAGGAGCGGCTCAAGATGCTGCACGAGGTCTGCGGGCCGGTGGCCGCTGCAGCCGGCTGCGTGCTGGAAGCCGTGACCTTCGACGATCTCGCGGTCACTGCCGCCCGCACGCACGGCGCCACCATCATGATTCGTGGCCTGCGCGACGGCACCGATCTCGACTACGAAATGCAACTCGCCGGCATGAACGGGACCATGGCGCCCGAGGTGCACACGGTGTTCCTGCCGGCCTCTCCGGCGGTCCGCCCGATCACCGCCACTTTGGTGCGTCAGATCGCCGGCATGGGGGGCGACGTCTCGGCCTTCGTACCGCCGCTCGTCGCGGCACAGCTCAAGGCAAAATTCGCCTGATAACGGCGCGTTTCCTCTTTCATCTCTGATCCGGAGTTCTCATGATCCGAATTTTCGCAGTTCTTGCGGCGCTTGTATTCGCGGTGCCGGCGGTGGCGCAGCAATTGCCGGCCAACCTCGACAAGGCGAACGCCATCGTCATCGACACCACCAAGGGCCGCATCGTCATCAAGCTGCGGCCCGACCTCGCGCCCCAGCACGCCGAGCGCATCAAGCAGCTCGCGCGCGAGGGCTATTACAACAACGTTCCGTTCCACCGCGTCATGGACGGCTTCATGGCGCAGACCGGGGACGGCCAGAATTTCAACGGCACCGGTGGTTCTAAATATCCGAACTTGAAGCAGGAGTTCTCAAAGGTGCATTTCGCACGCGGCATCGTCGGCATGGCCCGGCGCGGCGACAGCGTCGACACCGCCAACTCGCAGTTCTTCATCATGTTCGCCGACGGCGGCAGCCTGGATAACCAGTACACCGTGATCGGCGAAGTCGTGCAGGGCATGGACGTCGTCGACAAGCTGAAGAAGGCGCCGCCCGGCTCACCCAGCGGCAGCGTCACCGACCCCGACAAAATGGTGAAGGTGCAGGTCGCCTCCGACATCAAATAGGGTGGGAGATGGCGCGTTGCGGCAACAGGCTTCTGCTGGTCGCCGCGATGCTGCTGATGGCTGCCTCCGGCGCGGCCGCCGGGGACGGGCAGGTCGATACCATCCAGGACATCTTCCGGCATTTGCGCACCTGCTGGAGGCCGCCGCCGCCGGCCAGGGCGCGCCCACTCGACATCACCGTCGTCGTGAGCTTTAACCGGTCCGGAAATATTCTGGGCCATCCGAGGATTTCCTATGAATCCGCGGAGGCCTCCGACAATGACCGGCTGCAATACCGGATCGCGGTGATGGAGGCGTTGCAACGCTGCACGCCAATGCCATTTACCGATGCAATGGCCGGCGCCGCCGCGGGACGTCCATTCGCGATCCAGTTCCGTAGCCGCAGAACGTCACCTGACAAGACTTCACCTCCAACGCAAGAGAGACGAGCATGAGCGTCACCGAAAACACCTTGATCCTCGAGACCACCCAGGGCCCCGTCACGATCGAGATGCGTCCCGACCTCGCGCCCGGCCATGTCGCGCGCATCAAGGAACTGGTCCGCGAAGGTTTTTACGACGGCATCGTGTTCCACCGCGTGATCGAAGGCTTCATGGCGCAGACCGGCTGTCCGCAGGGCACCGGCACAGGCGGCTCCGGCAAGAAGCTGAAGGCCGAGTTCAACAAGGAACCGCATGTGCGCGGCACCACTTCGATGGCCCGTGCCGCCAGTCCCGATTCCGGCGATAGCCAGTTCTTCATCGTCTTCGACGACGCCCGCTTCCTCGACAACCAGTACACGGTGTGGGGCAAGGTCACCGAGGGCATGGAGAATGTCGACAAGATCAAGCGCGGCGAGCCGGTGCAGAACCCCGACAAGATCGTCAAGGCGCGGATGGCTGCCGACGCGGAGTGATCTCGTAGCAGTCATTCCGGGGCGATGCGCAGCATCGAACCGGGAATCTCGAGATTCCAGGTTCGCGCTTTGCGCGTCCCGGAATGACGCCAATTGAGGCGCAGCGGCGTAATGCGCACCGATCTCTTCGACTTCGACCTGCCTGCCGAGCGCATCGCGTTGCGCCCGGCAAGCCCGCGCGACTCCGCGAAGATGCTGGTCGTGGAGGGCGGCGCGCTGCGTGACCAGATCATCGCCGACCTGCCGCAATGGCTGAAGCCCGGCGACCAGCTCGTCGTCAACGACACCAAGGTGATCGCGGCGCAGCTCAAGGGCCGCCGCATCGGGCGCGAGACCGAGCCGAGGATCGAGGCGACCCTGATCAAGCGCCTCGACGGCTCGCGCTGGCAGGCGCTGGTGAAGCCGGCGAAGAAGCTCACCCCCGGCGACCGCATCCGCTTCGGCAATGAAGGCAAAGTCTGCCTGCTCGGCCATCTCGACGCCGAGGTCGAGGCCAAGGGCGTGGAGGGCGAGGTGACACTGTCATTCTCGTTCCATGGGCCTGCGCTCGACCAGGCGATCGCCGATCTCGGCAGTCCGCCGCTACCGCCCTACATCGCCTCCAAGCGCACGCCCGACGATCAGGACCTCGCCGACTACCAGACCATGTTCGCCGCGAACGAAGGCGCGGTCGCTGCTCCGACCGCCGGCCTGCATTTCACCCCGGCGCTGGAGCAGGCGCTGCGCGAACGCGGCATCGGCATCAACCGCGTGACGCTGCATGTCGGGGCAGGGACGTTCCTCCCCGTGAAGGTGGACGACACCGAAGGCCACAAGATGCACGCCGAGTGGGGCACGATCTCGGCCGAGACCGCGGAGAAGCTCAACACCGCGCGGAAGAATGGCGGCCGCATCATCGCCGTCGGCACCACATCATTGCGGCTGCTTGAAAGCGCTGCCAGCGAGGACGGCGCCATCCAGCCGTTCATGGCCGAGACCTCGATCTTCATCACCCCCGGCTATCGCTTTCGCGCCGTCGATATCCTGCTGACCAATTTCCACCTGCCGAAGTCGACGCTGTTCATGCTGGTGTCGGCGTTCTCCGGGCTCGAGACGATGCAGCAGGCGTATGCGCACGCGATCGCGAGCGGGTATCGGTTTTATTCGTATGGGGATGCGTGTTTGCTGTTTCGGGCAGCGCCGTAGGGTGGGTTAGCCGTAAGGCGTAACCCACCTCTTTTGTTTCTGCGGCGAAAGAAGTGGTGGGTTACGCCATCACTCGCTGCGGCAACAGCTCCGCGATCTGCACCGCATTCAGCGCCGCGCCCTTGAGCAGCTGATCCGCCGCCACGAACATCGAGATCGAATGTCCACTGGGATCGCTGAGGTCCTTGCGGATGCGGCCGACCAGGACGTCGTCCTGGCCCGAAGCGTCGATCGGCATCGGGAAGTAGTTCTTCACGCGGTCGTCGATCACCTTCACGCCGGGCGCCTGCGCCATGATGGCGCGGACCTGGTCCTCGGTGATCGGCTTCTCGCATTCGAAGGTGATGGCCTCGCAATGGGCGCGCAGCACTGGTACGCGGACGCAGGTCACGCCGATGGCGATCCTGTCGTCCTCGAAGATCTTGCGGGTCTCCTTGATGACCTTGGTCTCTTCGTCGTTGTAGCCGGTGTCGGGATCGACCGCGGTGTTGTGATTGAAGAGATTGAAGGCGTAGGGGTGCGGCATCACCTTGGGCGTATAGACCTGCCCATTGAGGCTGGCGCGGGTGGACTCGACGAGTTCGTCCATCGCGGCGGCGCCGGCGCCGGAGGCCGCCTGGTAGGTCGAGATGATCACGCGCTTGATGCGGTTCTTCTGGTGGATCGGCCACAGCGGCACCAGCGCGGTGATCGCGGCACAGTTCGGGTTCGCAATGATCCCCTTGTGGTCGCGGATGCGGTTGGCGTTGATCTCGGGGATCACCAGCGGCACGTTCGGGTCCATGCGGAAGGCGGAGGAGTTGTCGACCACGACCGCGCCGGCCTTGACCGCGAGCGGCGCGTACTTCCTCGAGATGCTGCCGCCGGCGGAGAACAGCGCGATGTCGACGCCCTCGAAGGCGCGCTCGGTCAGCTCCTCGATGACGACGTCCTTGCCGCGGAACGATACCGTCTTGCCGGCCGAGCGGGCGCTTGCGAGCGCCTTGAGCTTGCCGACGCGAAAGCCGCGCTTGTCCATGGTGGCGATGAATTCGGCGCCCACCGCACCGGTGACGCCGACAATCGCGACGACGGGAGTCCTCCATTGAATTGCGATTTAAACAACAAAAAAGCCCCGGACCATCATGGGCGGGGCTTCGGTAGAGCTGATTGCGTTTTAGTCGACGACTACAAGCGCACGCCTCCCCGGGCCCCGAAGGCCGTGGTGGTTTTGGTCGTGCGTTTGGTGGTCGTGAACATGGCGGCGACTTATGCGGGAGAGTCTGGCGCCCGTCAATGGCTTTTCGGCGGGATTGTGGCCGGCGCTATTTGCCCCGAGCGCCCGGCGGCTCCAGGATGACCTCCTTGAGGTCATCGCCGCTGATGACGACGATCGAAAAGTTCAGCCGGCCGCCTTCACGCACCAGCCCGCCGCTGATCGCCTTGCCCGAAGCCGCGCGCTCGGCGACATGCACGGCATCCGCGAGACGGTGCCTGATCGCACCGAGCGCTGCGAGGTTGCTGCGATCGTCGAGGTCGAGCTCGGTGAGGGGGAGGGCGGCTTCGCCGCCGATAAGCTCGCCGGTCGTGGCGTTGATGGTGTGGCGCCAGATCCGGTCGTTGTGCAGGGTCTTCACCCGGTAGACCGGCACGCCGGAGCCTCCGTCAAAACTGACATCCGCCGTCGTGGCGCCGGCGTGACGGGCTTCCGCAATCGCCATGGCTTGGCTGATCGAAATCGACGAGCTGCGGAATCGTTCGATTTCGCGGCTGACCGCCTGGCGGTCCGCCTCGGCGTCACCATCTGTGTTGCCGTGAAGCGCGGTCGGCGTGCCCGCGGTCACGACCGCCTGTGCGGGCGGTGCGAGGAGTAGCGCTGGCAAGGCGATCGCGAGCAGTCGCGAAGTCCATCGTTTTGCTGTCGTCATGCGCGAAACCCTCGGCCAGCGAGTGTGCCGGATGATCGTAAAGAATTCGCGGCCGACCTTGGGCATCGGCCGGCCGCGGAGCGTCGTGGCGGGCTGTACCCGTCGCGGCGGTCTTAGCGGTCCGGACCACCTTGGGGCTGGTGAAAAAAGCGGTCCGTATCGCTTATAACTAAACCATACCGTATCGTTTTATTTTGGTCAATGCCGCAGGCGTGTCCCTGTGGGGGACAGGCCGCAATCTCACGGAATTGTCAGCGGGAGGGACGGCGCCGCGGAGCGGCTTTGGCGGCATCCTTGACGCGGCCGGCCGGTCCCAGCGCGCCGGCCAGGAATAGCTTGATCGCGACGCGCATCCGCTTCTCGGCGGGTTTTATTTCCATCGGTGTTCCGAACGTCGCCAAGCGGTGGGTGTGGCCAACGACGACGTCGAGAAACACCTCGGCGGCTATGGTGGTGTCTTCGACGTCGAGGGCGCCTTGGGCCGCCAGATGATCGAAGAAGCGCGCGGTCGTGGCGACGGCCTTGAGCCAGCCTTCTTCCTTGCCGAGCTTGGCGATGTCAGGGAAATTGATGGCTTGTGACGTCATCATGCGGCTGAAGGCCATGGCGTCCGGCCCGCAGGTGAATGTCAGCATTTCCCGCCCGATCTCGACCAACCGCTGCTCGACGGAGATGTCGGACGAACTGCCGAGCTGCGTCTCGGCCGCCGCCGACAGCGGGGCAAGCCATCGCGCGATTTCGCGCCTCAGCACCGCCGTGAACAGGCCGCGCTTGTCGCCATAACGGGAGTAGACGGTCGGCTTGCTCACGCGCGCAGCTTCGGCGACCGCATCCAGCGAGGTGGCGTCAAAGCCGCGATCCAGGAACAGGCGGGTGGCGACCTCGATCAGCCGCTGGTCGCGCTCGATGGCGGCGCTTTTCGTTGGCCGTCCGCCGCGCGATTTCGGCACGTCGCGCCGTGGCGCTGCCGGTCTTGTCCTGGTCGCAGCCAATCCCATGCCCAATGATTCCTGCGGGGTCGTAACAATGGTCATTCGCTCTATAACGCGCAGGAACGGGGGCGTCATCGCGAATCTGGCCGAATTGGCCGTATCGTCAACGGTCTTGAAAGGACGTCGTTCCGGCGTGTGAGTCCTAGGGGAGCGTCGACGTCCAGGCCTGTCCTGCCGCCGCTTTCTCATAACCGTACTGATACAGCGCCCGCATATAGGGGGTGTCGAAGCCTTCCGAGGGCGGCGCGGGATAATCGCGCGCGATGTAGGAGAGATGGAAGCCCAGATTGTTGCGCTTCGCGAAGTCATAGGTCGAGAAGATGATGGACCGCGTCTGCGACTGGGTGATCGACGACAGGCTGCGTGAGGCGACGTCAATGGTGCTGTTGGAGACCAGCTCGAAGTTGCGTTCGATCTTCTTGTTGACGAGAATGTAGATGTCCATCTTCGCGTTGCCGGGCAGACGTCCCTGGAAGAGCAGGGCCTCCGGCAGCGTCAGCACCGGCGCCGTCACGCCGCCGTCGACGTGCATCTCCTGAAATCTGCGCCCCTGGCCCTCGGCTTCGATCAGGATAGGCGGAAACACCAGCGGGATGCTGGCGGAGGCTGCCATCACGTCGCGAAACAGTTTGAGCGCCTCGGGCGTGCCCACGGCGGCGATCTTGCCCATGTCCCAGATGGCGGTTCGCTGGGTGTCGAGATCGGTCGTTACGATCAGCAGCCGTCGGCCCTTGGCGTTTTCGCGCGCGACCTGCTCGAGGATCTCCGGCCCGACATAGCGCGCCACCAATTCGCGCAGCCGTTTATTGCCGAACAGGCCGGAGCTGAACAGCACGCGCATGATGCTGGGATCGTTCAGCAGGCTTTCGGCGATGCCGCTGGTGTAGACCTCCCTCAACGTGTCGTCGTATTGCGATCCAAGAAACGCAAAGGGCGCGATCAGGCCGCCGGTGCTCACGCCGGACACGACCGAAAAGGCCGGGCGAGTGCCGGCCGCGCTCCAGCCGTTCAGCACGCCCACGCCATAGGCGCCATCCGCGCCGCCGCCAGAGAGCGCCAGATAGCTCCTGGTCAGGGGGAAGCTGAATTTCGTGACGGGGTCGTCGGTGTAGCGGCGCAAGCCGTCGATATCGAGCACGCGCGACGTGGTGGCGTTGGCGGCCGTATAGGGCGTGCGGGGCAGGGAGGTGCAGGCGGAGAGCGCCAGGCTGCAGGTCAGCACCAGAGATCCGATCAGGCGGGCACCTGTCTGCCTTGTCTGGCCACGCGAGGGGACGGACATTTCGGTCGAACATGAAGCGGAGGGCATCGTCGGTGGCTGGCAATCACGCATTTGCAGCCGCCGGCAAAATCTGCCGCAGCATCCCGTCCAGCCCCAAGAAGAAACTACACTGTATCGTTTTATTTTGCAAGCCGCGGCGCCATCAAGTCCGCGTCAAATGTGTCCCACTCTGATGCATCGCGCGGCCAGAGCGGGTTGATCGGCCTCGCCTGACACGCAATAAGCACGGCCATGAATCTGCCCAACAACAATCTGCCTAATCATTTCGAACTGCTCACGACCGATGGCGCCGCCCGCACCGGTCGCCTGACCACGCCCCACGGCGTGGTGCGGACGCCAGCCTTCATGCCGGTCGGAACCGCCGGCGCCATGAAGGGCATGCACTGGCGCGAGGTGCGCGATGCCGGAGCCGATATCGTGCTCGGCAACACCTATCACCTGATGCTGCGTCCCGGCGCCGAGCGGATCGCCGCGCTCGGCGGCTTGCAGAAGTTCACCGGCTGGAACGGTCCGATACTGACGGATTCCGGCGGCTTCCAGGTGATGTCGCTGTCGGACCTGCGCAAGGTGACCGAGCACGCCGTTACTTTCCGCTCGCATATCGACGGTGCCAAGGTGGAGCTGTCGCCGGAGCGCTCGATCGAGGTGCAGCGCTTCCTCGGCTCCGACATTGCCATGCAGATGGACGAATGCGTGCGGTTGCCGGCCGAGCGCGACGACATCGACCGCGCGATGCAATTGTCGCTGCGCTGGGCCGAGCGAAGCAAGCGCGCCTTCGAGAGCGCGCCTGAGGGTTACATGCTGTTCGGCATCGTGCAGGGCGGCGATATCCCGCAGCTCCGTCATGCCAGCGCCGAAGGCCTCACTGCGATCGGCTTCCACGGCTACGCGATCGGCGGTCTCGCCGTCGGCGAGCCGCAGGCCGTGATGCTGGCGATGATCGACGAGACCGCGCCGGCACTCCCGGCCGACCGGCCGCGCTACCTGATGGGCGTCGGCACGCCGGACGATATTCTCGAAGCGGTCAAGCGCGGCATCGACATGTTCGATTGCGTGATGCCGACGCGCAACGGCCGCCATGGCGTAGCCTTCACCCGTTTCGGTCAGGTGAATTTGCGCAATGCGCGCCATGCCGACGATCCGCGTCCGCTTGACGAGGAGAGTTCGTGGCCGTCGGCGCGCAGCTACGCACGCGCCTATCTTCATCATCTCGTCAAGGCCGGCGAGACGCTCGGGGCGATGCTGCTGTCGGAAATCAATATCGCCTACTACCAGTTCCTGATGCAGGGCATCAGGAACGCGATCGCACGCGGAACGTTCGAGGAGTTCTACCAGCGTACGCGCGAGGACTGGGCGCGGGGCGATATCGCCCCGCGCTGAAGCGTGGTGGGCGTCAGTTGCAGACGATCCGCTGCTTGACGGCGTGTTTGGTCACGAAGCCATAGCCGCAATTGTCGCAGGTCCAGAGATAGCTGATCACGTGGTCCGAGACGTAGGCGGAGGCTTCTGCAGCGACCATGGAGTCGGCGCAGACGGGACAGGTAGGCAACTCGCTGCAGCGCGGATCACGCCTTTGCACTACGGTCGACAGCACTTCAGCAATTGCTGACATCGTGGTGACCTCCCTGCTTCAAAAACAGAGTTTAACATAAGCAGAATCAGTTGACGAGGTCGCAACACAAATGCGTTGGTTTTCTGCTAGTTTCAGTTCACGTGATTTTGCGACGCAGCGTATTTAACATGTGCCGCATTGTCGCTTGCGTGTCGCCGCAAGCTGTCCGTAACTGCGGGAAGAGCTTCGATCAAAGCGCAAACTGTCGTCACAGGGAGTTTATCATGGACGCATCGTCCACCACGGGTGCAGCGCACCAACCCGGCCGTGGCCGGATCTACGACTCGATTGTCGAGGCTTTCGGCGACACCCCGATCGTGCGCTTGCGACGGCTGCCAGGCGCGCACGGCGTCAACGCGACCATTTTGGCAAAACTTGAATATTTCAATCCGGCCGCGAGCGTGAAGGACCGCATCGGCGCGGCCATGATCATCGCGATGGAGAAGGCCGGTGTCGTCAAGCCGGACACCGTGCTGATCGAGCCGACCTCCGGCAATACCGGCATTGCGCTCGCCTTCGTCGCGGCGTCACGCGGTTACCGGCTGAAGCTGGTGATGCCGGAATCGATGTCGATCGAGCGGCGCAAGATGCTCGCCTTTCTCGGCGCCGAGCTGGTGCTGACGCCTGCCGCGCAGGGCATGAAGGGCGCGATCGCGACGGCCGAGGAGCTGTTGAAGACGACGCCGAACTCGGTGATGCCGCAGCAGTTCAAGAACCTCGCCAATCCGGAGATCCACCGCCGCACCACCGCGGAGGAGATCTGGAACGATACCGGCGGCAACATCGATTACTTCGTCGCCGGCGTCGGCACCGGCGGCACCATCACCGGGGTCGGCCAGGTGCTGAAGCCGCGCAAGGCTTCGCTGCGCGTCGTCGCGGTCGAGCCGGAGGAGAGTCCCGTGCTGTCGGGCGGCCAGCACACGCCGCACAAGATCCAGGGCATCGGCGCCGGCTTCGTGCCCGACATTCTCGACCGCTCGGTGATCGACGAGATCGTGAAGGTCAGCTCGACGATGGCGATCGAGACCTCGCGCGCGCTGGCGCGGCATGAGGGCATTCCGGGCGGGATTTCCTCGGGCGCGGCGATCGCGGCGGCGCTCCAGATCGGCAAGCGGCCGGAAGCTGCGGGAAAAACCATCCTGGCTATAGTGCCATCCTTTTCCGAGCGGTATCTTTCGACGGCTCTGTTTGAGGGAATCTAGGACATGGCGGATCAACCCCCGAGGCGACCGCGCACGCTGGGCGATGCCAGGACCGAGGCCGAGGCGGCATTCAAGAAGGTGACGGCCAAGGTCGTCGTCGCGCCGCCGAAGCCGAACGTGGCGCCGGGGATCAAGGAACAGGTCAGCCTGCGGATCGACCAGGACGTGCTGGAGTTCTTTAGGGAGGGCGGACCCGGCTGGCAGGACCGTATCAACGAGGCGTTGCGCAAGGCTGCGGGGAAGTAGGCTTTCGGCCCCACGGTGAGCGCGACCAACGAAAACGAAAAGCCCGGCGCGAGCCGGGCTTTTGCATGCTGTATCCTGCCTGCCTCAGCGGCGGAACATGCCGCCCATCATGCCGCCGACAACGCCGCCGACAAAGGCCGCGCCGGCATCGCCGCCGCCACCGCTGTTGCGATGTTGGGCCGGTGCCGGTGCGCTCTGGGCCTGGGCCGGAGCACGCCGCGCCGGCTTCGGGCTGTCGTCGCTAGCGGTGGCGGGGGCCGCCACGATCTCGGAGAGCAGGGCCTTGTGCTGGAGCTTGTTGAGGTAGCCGGTCGACGGATAGCCGCGGGCGGCCTGCCAGCGCTTCAGCACCGTGCGGGTGTCGTCGCTGAACACGCCGGTCACCTTGGTGTCGAAGCCGAGCCCGGTCAGGCGGCGCTGCACGTCGCGGCGCTGGCCCTTGTCGAGGCCGATCTGGTCCTCGGTGAGCTGGGTCGAGTCATCGGTGAAGGTCGCCGGATCGATACCGGAGTTGAGGTTGCGGGTGGCCGTGGACGGGCCGCTCTTGATCGCCGCGAGCCGCGCCAGGGCCAGCGCCTTGAACTGGCCGTTCGGATAGGCCGAGAGATAGGCGTTGAGCTCTTCCGGCTTGTTGGATTCCTTGACCGAGCGCCAGTACTCGAGTTCGACGCCGTCAGAGCTGCCGGCCGCGGCTGGCACGACGCCGGAAGCGGTCGGCGCCGCGTTGGCCACCTGTGTCTGCTGCGAAGGGTTGAGATAGACCGCGCCGATCAGGTTGGTGTGGCCCCAGGGAAGCTGGCCCTTGCGGGTCTCTTCGTTGACCTGGGCGCGCACCGACGTCATCGCCTGCTGGATCTCGACGCCGGGCTTGGTGATGTTGTCGATCAGCGCGCGGGTGAAGGGGCTGTTGTTGCCCTCCTGACCGTCGAGCGCGGTCTGGCCCGGCCCGGTGGCGAACGCGATCAGCGTGCCTTCGCCGGACTTCATCTCGGCAAGGCCGCTCTGCACGTTGACGCTGCGGGTGGCGGAGTTCGACTTGATCTTGGCGGCGAACGGATTGTCGCGGCAGGCATCGAGGAAGACGAGCTTGACCTTGGCATCCCCCATGGTCTGCTCGAGCGTCAGGTCGATGTTGATGGCTGCGCCGAGCTTGACGTCCATCTCCGACTTGATGTCGGCATCGACTGGCAGGAGATAGTTGCTGCCGCTGACGGCGATGCCGTGGCCGGCGTAATAGAACACGGCGACGTCGGAGCCCTGCGCCTTGCGGCCGAAATCCAGCAGCTTCTCGGTCATCTGGTCGCGGGTAAGGTTGGATCCTTCGATCACCTCAAAGCCGACATTGCGCAGCGTCGACGCCATCGCCTTGGCGTCGATCGGCGGGTTCGGCAATTGCGCGACGTTCTTGTAGGAGCCGTTGCCGACGACGAAAGCGACGCGGCGGTCGGCCTTCGCGGCCCATGCACATCAGCGAAGCGAGGAGGGTGAGATAGCGCATCTGAAATCCCCAGAATCGAATTGCAGGCAGCAACAAATTGGCAACGAACTTACACGACACGCCCGGTTTCGCGCTAGCGAAACGACAGTTCGCCCAACCCATTGCTTCGCGGCCGAATGTGCACGATGGAATGCCCCTCCAACGTGATCCAAATCACGCTCGACCACTTTGTTTGTCGCGCGAGGCCGCGCGCGGGTTCACTGGGCGCGGGCCGGAATTGGCGGTGCGGGCTTCAAATTCAGGAGATTCCCGCAGAGGATCATCGCGGCGCCAAATACCGTCCAGGAGTCGAGCCGCTCTGAATACAGCAGCCAGCCCACGGTTGCCGTGAGCGGAACCCGCAAGAAGTCCATCGGCACCACGATGGTCGCATCCGCGTAGCGGAGCGCGCTGGCGAGGCAGTAGTGCGAAAATGTGCCGCAGACCCCGATGACGAACAGCCAACCCCACATCTGGGGTGACGGCCAGGTCCAGACATAGAGCGTCGGCAGCAGGCCCACGACAAACTGCACCACGATCATCCAGAACAGGATCGACAAGGCGCTCTCGGTCCGGGTCAGCGATTTTGCGAGGATCATGGAGATGCTGAAGCCGATTGCGGCGCCGAGCGCGATCAGTTGCCCCGGATTGATCTCGCCGGTGGCGGGCCGCACGATCATGATCACGCCGACGATGCCGAGCACGATGGCGGCGATCTTCCAGACGGTCATGCGCTCGGCGAGGAACGTTGCGGCCAGCAGCGCGGTCCAGATCGGCATGGTGAATTCGATAGCCACCACCTGGCCGATCCCGATCAGCGTCAGCGCGTAGAACCAGCCGAGCTGCGCGAAATAATGGACCCCGTTGCGCGCGAGGTGCTGCGGCAGGCGTCTGGTCGCGACCGCCTTGAAGCCGCCGGACCGGTAGATGATCGGCAGGAGCAACGTGAACCCGATCACCGACCTCACTTCCATGATCTCGAAAACGTTGAGCTCGCGCGTGGTCTCGCGTCCGGCGACCGCCATGACCAGCATCAGCGCCAGCCAGCCGGCCATCCACAGTGCAGCCATCGCTTTGGACGGGGTCGCGGTCATCGGTGCGGGTGCGGGAGATCGAGCCTGAGGGAGGGCGGGTATCGGCGACATCGCCGCCGTTTGCAACGGCCAAATCTGCGGATGCAGCGATGCGGGGCGGCGTGCTAAGGCATGGGTGAACAACGACAAGAGACGGGAGATATTCGCTCATGCGCATCTTGCAGCCGGCCGAATGGAAAAAACCGCGCGGCTTTTCCCATGGCGTGGTGGCGGAAGGGCCGGGTCGCTGGGTGGTGCTGGCCGGACAGACCGGCGGCGACGAGACCGGCAATTACGCGCCCGACATGGCGGCGCAGGTCGCAACCGCGCTGACGCGGATCATCAAACTTTTGGGTGAGGCCGGCGCGGGTCCCGAACATATCGTCCGCCTGACCTGGTACCTCACCAGCCGCAGCGAATATGAGACCGCGGGTGCCGGCATCGGCGCGGCCTGGAAGGAAACGCTGGGGCGCAATTTCCCGCCTTCGACGCTGCTCTATATCGGCGGTCTCGTGGACGACCGGGCCAAGGTCGAGATCGAGGTCACGGCGTTCGTCCCGAACGCATAAAAAATCGACCCGGCGAGGTCGCCGAGTCGATTTGTCATTCGGGCGTGGCGGCTTAGCGCGACATCGAGATGTTGGCGCCGCGGAACTGGCTGTCTGCGCGCATCGTGACGTTCTGCCTGTTGCCACTGGTCTTCAGCGCGATGTTGGCGTTGAAGCCGGCGGCCGAGGCGACCACTTCGAAGTTTCCGCCGCCGCCGCGGCCCTGGAGCGAGCCTGAGATGTTGCGGCTGGTTTCGGACCAACTGCCGGTGATGGCGCTCCCCTCGGCCCTGACGCTGGCGCCGAGGTTGAACTTGTAGGCATCGCTTGCGCAGGTCAGCGACATTTCCATGGTCGGTCCGATCGGGGCATATTTGGCCCGGCAGCGGATCCGCTCGGTCGAACCGTCATCCAGCATGACGGTACCGCCGCCGCTCCAGTTGCCGGCCATCGGAGCAAACGGGCCGGACTGCGCCTTGCTTTCCGAGCCGACGATCCCCGCAGCAAACATAACCGTGGCCGCGATCAGCAGCCGCCAGTTCCAGGCGCGAGCCGTAATTGGTTTATTGGCGCGATGCTTCCCACCGCCCGCTGCACGGTATGCCTGCAGATGCTCCATTCCACTTCCCCGATCCGGCGTTGCCGTTGAGTTGACCGTTGGCATATGCACCATTGATCGAAACTTTCACAAGACCCTCACGGCCGATGGTGCCGGAAACGTTAGCGCCGGGCGCAGTGATCCTGCCGTCGGCAACCGTCAGCAGAGAACTTGCGGTCGGCTCGCAGGTGCCGCTCTTGGTGACGATGGTGACCTGCCAGTTGCCGTCATAGGGGCTCTGGGCGAAAGCGGGGGCGGCGAGGGTGCCGGCGAAAACTGAAGCGGCACAGAACGCCGCGATGCGACCAAAACGCATAAAATCCGTCCTTCAATGTGTCTGATATTCTGACGCTTATTCGGGCGGAATGTGACGGAAATTTGTTGCGATGCCAAAGCGAAAATTGTTCCTGTTGGAACAATGGTTTATTTGCGTTTTTCGCTCCGATTTTTGAAGCAAAATCAACGCGGCTTCACGTTAAGGGTAAACGTCAGGAGAGACTCGGCGCGGAGGTCGCGAACTGCTCGTCCTGAGTCTTGGACGGCAGCGCCTTGTGGACCTTGGCATAATCAATCACGTCGGCCAGCAGCTTGAGCCCGAGCGGGGCGAGGGCACGCTCCCACAGTTCGCGCGCGGTCTCGCCCTTCTTCACGAAGCACCACTCCTGGGCGGCGATCGCGCCAGCGTCCATGCGGTCGGCGAGATGATAGATGGTGCCGCCGGCGATCGGATCGCCCTCCTTGATGGTCCACTCCACGGCGGCCTTGCCGCGGTGTCGCGGCAGCAGCGAGGGGTGGTACCCGATCCCGCCGAGCCTGGCGGCGGCGAGCGCATCCTTGCCGATCCGGGCGTGGCTGTGGGCGGTGATGATCAGGTCGGTGTCGGGGGCGATCTCGGAGGCGACCACGAGTTTCGGATCGGCCTGCACCACCACCTCGATTCCGGCCGCCTTCGCGGTCGCGGCGAGGCGATCCTCGGCATCGGCCACCACGACCCGCACGATCGAGACCCCGTGTTCCCGGAGCATGTTCAGGGTGGTCACGCCGAAATGGCGGGAGCCGACAAGGGTAATGCGCATGGGTGTCCGATCCGTCTCGCAGCTGCGTCATCCTCCCGATAACACGTCCGCACGCCCTGTCACCACCCGCCCGGCGTTTGCGCCGGTTATCAACAATGCGCCCGGGGACCCGTCACCAATTTCTATCACGACGCCTATTACGGCGAGGAGCCGTCGGCGCTCTATCGTGGCTACGCCTACCGGCCATATTATCGCTATAGCGTATATCGCAGGTTGCCGCGCACGTATTTCTGCGTCACGGACAAGCGTTGCCGCTCCGCCACGGTGGACGACAAACCGACGGCGCGCCGGTTCCTGTGTTTCAATTTTAACAGAAGGAATCCGTCGTCTGCCGTTAGAACATGCACCAACCGGGGCTGGCCAAATTTCATTCCGAATCCGTTTTCGAACCCGGCTTTGGCCGCTGGCGTGATCGCCAGCGGCTTTTTCATGCCGCGCGTCAAGAAATCATGTGACGGTAACGCGTTCTCAACCAGCCCGGCGTATCGACGAATCCGTCGCGGATTTGTATTGCGTACCGCGACACCAAAAATGTCCCGCCGGCGCGGGTGCGCCGCGCGGGCTTTTTTGCCGGGACCGATTTCATGCCGAACGCAATTGAGCAGATCGTCAACGCCTATGTGCGGCTGAAGAACCGCCGTGGCCTCGACGCGCTGATGATGCACAGGCAGCGGCTCGCGGTCGATCTGAAGAGCAAGTCCGGCTACGATTTCAGCCTGCCAATCGGCCAGATCGACGAGGAGATCGCGATCATCGAGGAGGGGCTCAGCCGGCTCAAGGCTGAATCCGCGGATCCCGGTGCGACACGTCCGATCTGACGTGATCAGTCGCGCCGGCCGCCGTCGATGACGGTGAACAGCGGCCGCGCCTGGGTCGGCTCGACCAGCAATTCATCCACAAGCGCGGTGGCTGCATCGACATATTTCCGTGTCGGCTTGTCCAGCGCACGCTTTGCCTCGTCGTCGAGCGCGACTTTCGCTGCCTCGACCAGCTTGTGCATCCGCACTGCATGGTCGTCGCCCGCCGTCAGCGTCGCGCGCGCCAGCGAGCGCAGCACGAACAGCTCGCCCTCGAGGCGGAGCAGACGGTCGTTGAGCCTGGTGAGGACGGCGTTGAGGTCGGCCATTTCTGGTGCTCGTCGCGAAGGATCCGTCCTGATCTAGCGGCGATCGGTGAACGGACTCCAAATGCCAAAGGCGCAATTGGGGTGATCGGGTGCCTCGCGGCACCAGCGATGCCGGCGATGTGAGATATCGTGACGTCGCGGTGCGTCGTTGGAGCGTGGTTCCCTCCCCAAATGGAAGCTCGGGTGGATGTCTGGAGCACACGCGATGCGGTCTGTCCTGGCCTTGGCCCTGTTGATTTCAACATGCGCGTCAGCTGTGGCTGTGCCGATACGTCACGTGCGTCCGCGCGACCATGTCGTGGCCCATCCGGCAGAGAACGCGCCGGTGCGGCCCGGCTGGTACAAATTTCCCGGGTGGCCACCGATTCCGCCGTCGGAGAACAGGAATCTCGATCCCTCCAATTTTGGCGGAGGTTGATCGCAGCTTCACGCCGCGGTCCTTGCGAGATAGTCGCGCGCGAAGGCGAGATACCAGTCGAGGCAGCCGGGATTGGCCATCGCCTCCTTGTTGATGACCTTCTCGACCGGCTGGCCGAGCAGCAGCTTCTTGATCGGCAGCTCCTGCTTCTTGCCCGAGAGCGTGCGCGGGATCTCGGCGACGGCGAAGATGTCGTTCGGCAGGAAGCGTCGGGACAGACCGGCCTCGATCGCCTTGTTGATCCTGGCCCGCATCGCGCCGTCGAATACGACGCCCTCGCGCAGCACGACGAACAGCGGCATGTAGCTGTCGCGGCCGAGATATTCGAGGTCGACGACGAGGCTGTCGAGCACCTCCGGCAACGCCTCGATCGCGGAATAGAGCTCGCTCGTGCCCATGCGCAGGCCGTGGCGGTTGATGGTGGCGTCGCTGCGGCCGTAGATGATGCAGGAGCCGTCCGGATTGACCTTGAGCCAGTCGCCGTGCCGCCACACCGGTCCGCGGCCGCTGCCGTCGAAATTGTCCGGATAGGTCTCGAAATAACTGGAGCGATAGCGCGCGCCGTCCTTGTCGTTCCAGAAATAGAGCGGCATCGAGGGCATCGGCTCGGTGCAGACGAGCTCGCCGACCTCGTCGATCACGGCATGGCCCTGCTCACTGAAGGCTTCCACCGCGGCTCCGAGCGAGCGGCACTGCATCGCGCCGGGCGTCTGCGGCAGTTCGCGATTGCCGCCGATGAAGGCGCCGGCGAAATCGGTGCCGCCGGAGATGTTGGCCCACCAGATGTCGGCCTGCGCGGCGCGGCCGTTGGTCTTCGACAACGCGGCGAAGCGCTCGTTGAACCAGGCCTGGGTGTCGGCGCTGAGCGGCGAGCCGGTCGAGCCGAGGCAGCGCAGCCGCGAGAGGTCGCCGGCCGCGGCCAGATCGATCTCGGCCTTGGCGCAGCTGGCGAAGAACGCCGCGCCGGCGCCGAAGAAGGTCGCTTTCGCCTGCGCCACGAAGCGCCACAGCGTGGTCCAGTCCGGCTTGTCCCTGGCGCCGCCGGGGCTGCCGTCGAAGATGCAGCAGGTGGTGCCGCTGAGCAGGCCGCCGACCTGCGAATTCCACATGATCCAGCCGGTCGAAGAGTACCAGTGATAGCGCTCGCCGAACGAGTTCCCGTGATAGGAGCAGCCGAGATCGTTGTGCAGGCCGAGCAGTGCGAGCACGACGATGACGATGCCGCCATGGCCGTGCACGATCGGTTTCGGCAGGCCGGTGGTGCCGCTGGAATAGACGATCCAGAGCGGATGATCGAACGGCAGCCATTCCGGCTCGAACGCGTCGATCGCGGCGCTGGTCCTTGCGAGGATATCGGAGAGCAGGGCATCCGGGGCTGCCGGCGCGCCGGTCTCGCTGTGCAGGATGACATGCTCGACCGTGGGCAGGGAGCGACGGAGCTCAGCGACAACGTCTTTGCGGTCATGCCGCCGGCCGGCATAGGTGACGGCGTCGCAGGCGATCACCACCTTCGGCTCGATCTGCTTGAAGCGGTCGATCACGGCGGGCGCGGCCATGTCCGGCGCGCAGACGCTCCAGACCGCGCCGAGGCTGGCGCTTGCGAGGAACGCGATGATGGTCTCGGGAATGTTGGGCAGATAGGCGGCAATGCGGTCGCCGGGCTTGATACCCCGGTCTTTCAGATGCAGCGCGAGCGCTGCCGCCTTGCGCCGCAGCTCGGGCCAGCTCGTTTCCGTCAGCCTGCCGTCTTCGCCGCTGCTGACGATCGCAGGCAGGCCTGCGGCATGAGCCGCCTCGACGTGCCGGAACACCTGCCGCGCGTAGTTGACCTGCGCGCCGGGAAACCAGACCGCGCCGGGCATTTTGCGCTCGGTGATCACGGCGGCAAACGGCGTTGGCGATTGCAGATCGTAATAGTCCCAGATGCTGCGCCAGAAGCCGTCGAGATCGCGCACCGACCACTGCCGCATCTCCTCGTAGTTCGCGAAGGTGAGGCCACGCTGTGCGGCGAGCCAGTTGCGATAGAGGGCGATCTGGGGAACGAAGGGTGCGGTCATTGCATGTCGGATTCTGTTGCGGGGAGGGGGAGTTTAGCGGGAGTCGTCGCTGAGCAGAAGCGTCAGTTCCTCATCCCTGCGCCACGGCAAAGCGCTCGCCGCCGAGCCCGGCCGGATTCCGCGCGCCGGCCCTGAAATGCTCGCGTTCGCACGTCCTCAAACCAAATGCTAAAAAACAACCCCATGCACAGTAGCGGAGACATTGAAAGCATTCGCAATTTTCAGCCGCTTGCAGGCAGGCCCTTCCCGGACGTGGTCTGACGTGAACCGCTCACAGATATCGCGACTGCGCTTTGCACTGCGTCGTCCGGATTTGACACGTCGGGCAAAACACTGGCAGAATGGCATCATCGAAAAATTCGTAACACCCGCGTGGAGAAATCCGCTGCGGGTTTTTTCATGCCGGAGCCGTTGCCATGATCAAGGGATCGCTGTTGTCTCACGCAACGCGCAACACAGGTTTGCCCCGGGGCGATCGTTGCCATCAGGCTCGGCCAACTTGCCGGCCGCGCCAGCCTTACCACCCCACGCCCGCCCAGCGCCGGCCGAACACCGGCGGCTTGGTCTTCACCGCCTTCCAGCCGAAGAAGTGATGCTTCCCCGACCATGCGTGCACCTCGCCGCTGCAGATGCTGCATTTGAACTGGCCTGAATGCGGCTCGGCGTGCTCCTCCCTGGTCGCGGTGTAGTTCATGCCGCAACCGGGGCAGGTGAATTCTTCGATCGTCCAGATGCTGTTGGCCATTGCACCGAAATTGTTTTTGGGACCTTGAGACAAAGCGTAGGCGCGAGCTTTTGCAGCGGCGTAAACCGGTCGGCGAAATTCCGGTTAATCGCCGTTAGCCAAACCCGGCGGGCATGCGCGCGGAAGATCACCTCGTCGCCATCGGCCAG
>LNAP01002600.1_pt1 | contig 31482 bp, 46 predicted proteins | sample 602601 | NCBI WGS metagenome assembly LNAP01 (sample SAMN02440304, study PRJNA202911) | soil metagenome | biome: Subtropical and temperate rainforests or woodlands; isolation source: soil samples (1 kg each in a 20% v/v slurry with milli Q water) were... ...
CAGAACGGGCACTGATAGCCCTTTACGACACGCACCTCGATGGGCATGTGGTTGCCGGCGATCTCGCCCCAGGTAGGGCCCGGGCGCGGGTTCATTTCAGAAGCTCCCGCCAGTCTCGCCCCTGACGTGGGTAGTAGCCGTAGCCGCCGATCGATACCCCTTTGCAATACTCGGCTTTAAGGTCTTTTATCGAGCGGTTGCGACGATTAGGCTTATCGGTCCAGCACATGCGCCGCAAGGCTTTGCATTTTGCGCCTCTCATCCCGGAAACTCCCCGCTAGTGAATTTTGCTTCCCCGCCGGCGGCCACGACCAGTTCCGCAAAACGCTGCTGAGCCCGCTCGTGTTCGTTGGCTGGGTTGTAACCGGGCCATTCAGGCTTTTTACATTCCCGGCTAACAAAACGGGCAATCCGTTGGCCTACCCATTCCTGCGTCACGATAAAGGAGTGCCAGCCGATCAGGTCGTGCGACTTGACCACCTTGTTCAGGGCGGCGGTGTCGTTTGCCAGGCCGAACCTCGTAGGAATTCCGCGTTCATCTTTGAGGGCGCCGACGTTGTTGCGAAAGAACGTATAGCCGTGCTGCGGCGCGGCCAGGCGCACCGACGACTGCACAAAGCTCTCGCCTTTACCCTTGAGGCTCGAAAGCATCTCGCTGGTGAGCTCCGGGCAATGGCCGAAGAGCATGCGCAGCTCGGCTACCGCCTGCGTGCTGATCTGGTGACGCTCCGCCCAGGTTTGGATAATGTCGGTCATCGCTTTTTATCTCCACGTTGGGAATTGATCAGCGGCGCCTTACCCGGCTTGAGGCGCCACCGCGTGTAAGCATTGCAATCTAAGCAGTAAACCACCTGACGCGTGCTAAGCCGCGCAACGTCAGGGCTGCCGCATTTCCAGCAGGGTGGGGTCATACGGCCCCCAGCGCCTGCAGCACACAGAAAATATTAATCGTCTCAACCGCCTGCGCCTTAGCGTCAGCCAGGGCGTTATGGGCAGTACCGCGTGTGGCTTTCTCGACCAGATGGCCGAACTCCACCGACAGCGTGCGTTGGTCGCGCAGTTGCCAGAATTTCCAGGGCGCCTCGACGCCGCAACGCCGGTATGCGTTGCCCAGCCACTCGGCGTCTTTATCCCCGCGTTGCCAATAGGTCTCGGCGCCTTCGCAGAACAGACGAAAGTCTTTGAGGGCTTCGGGCAACGAGTGGTGCGGCAGGTCTTTACCGAAAATATCGGCCTGCGCCTGGGCATTCTGTTGCATCCACCAAACCACGGTCGACGCGTCAATCACACCCGAGGCGCCCAAGCCATTAAGCTCGATGAGTCGATAAAACTCCGGCCCGAGCTCGCCCGTCTTTCGGTCGAAGCGAACAGCGCCGATGGAAAGGATCAAGGCTTGCGGCCCGATGCCCAGCGTTTCAAGGTCGAACGATATATCATCGTTCATAATTTGTAAGGGCTCAGAGAAATATAGGCATGGGCGTAGCTGTGTCCAATAGGCGAAAACGTCGCGATAGTTGACGGACCGCGGAGGTCCAACTGTACGCCCGAGAATTTTTTACCCTGAAGCTTTGCGCAGGCCTTCCCGACATCGGAAAGGGCGTCAGCACTTAACCCGATAGTGGCCGTCGGAACCTTCTCACTAATAGGGGCGATGCGGCGCCAGTCGGGGTATTTCCCCTCGATGCCTTTAAGCGGCCAATCGCGGCCGCTACGGTCTTTCAAGTGCAAAGTGCCTTCATTACTGTCGATCTGCAGGCCGGGAAGGTCTTCACGCTTAACCGCCCCGAGTAGCATTTTAATGTCCGCGGCACTGACGATAATATCGGCTTCATTTACAGCAGGCAGGTCGACTACTGACTCGATAACAGCGATCCGGTGACCGTCGGTGCCTACCATGGTCAAACTCGTAGTGCGCAACTCGATCAACACGCCATTGAGGTAATAGCGAATATCTTTGAGCGCGGCTGCCGATGAGGCAAAGCGCAGCATATCCAGGAAAGTAGCTTGATTCATCATGGCCGGAGTCTCAGGTTTCATTGATTTGAGCCCGTAGAGTATTCGGGCATGGTTACTCCGTCAAGTATTAATTTAGCAGTGATGCGCTCGCGTAGGGCAATCGTCTCGGACTGCGGTTGCCCCTGGGCGCTGAGCACGTCCACGCCGAACAGGTGGAAAAACCGCCGCTGCATCTGACTGTCGTTGTCCCCTTGTACTTTGCGCCAGCCACCCCATACGCCCATCGTCCACTTGAGGTGCTCGATCTCCGCCAGGTGCGCCCGGTGCCGATTCGATTGCGCCGCGTAGCCGATCTGCGGCACGCGCTTCGAGGCCAACCAGGTTTGATACTCCTCGATTGTCGGCACGTTCTTGCGCACCGTGGCATAGAGTTCCTGCAGCATCTCCTCGGTCAGCAGCGTTAGGTCGCCGTCGACGTGCTCGGGGTCCGTTCTTACTAAAATCTCGGGAAAGAACCCACAGTAAGGGCAGGCTTTATATATGCGTTCATACGGCTGGCAGCAGGGCAGGCCGACTTCCACTAGGTGGCCGGCGGCAAGCATCTGGTTATTGCTCCAGCCAGCTAGGCGATAAGCCTCCCAGGTATGGCCGTCGGGGTTTGTCAGGCGCAGGCCGGGTAAGGAATGGCTTCACCCGTCGTCGCTTTCTTACTATAGCGGCCCATTGTCCAAGTGCGGTGCGGGGCTTCGGGCGGCCCGTCAAAGCGAACAATGTTTGACCCGTGGTCTATCAAAATACCGAAAGGCTTAGGGCTCTCGGCAATGCGTGCGAGCCGTTCCGCATCAGTTAAATCGTCATACCCCGCCCATTGATCCGGGCGCAATCCGAGCCGTAGGAGCCGGCCAACGCGTTGCATGTAGCGTCCGAGAGAGTTGGTAGCCGTGCCCAGGATTACAACCTCAAGCGCGGGCAAGTCCACGCCTTCGCCCAGCAGGTCGCAGTTTACGATCATGTCGATCTCACCGGTTTCAAGCTTCGAAAGCCTTGAGTCCCGCTCTCCCGTTTCCATCTCGCCATCGACCGCCGCCGCTCGAACCCCGGCCTTTTCAAACTCCCGCGCTACCTGCACCGCGCGCGCAACGCTCGACACGAAGCAAACCCCCTTCTTGCCCGGCGCGTACTTGAGATAGTTATCGATAATATCGCCTACCAGGTGGCCGTCGGCGTCTTCTACCGCTTCCAGGCTAGCGGCGGTGAACTCGCCTTTAGCCCCGACTTTTGCGTCTTCATAGCGCACGGTGCAAGGGACGGTAAAAATCTTGTAGGGGTTGAGGTACCCCATGCGCAGGCCGTCGAGCATTGAAGGCCCGACCACCATAACGTCAGCGAAGCCATCAGACGCACGGCTTAGGCCTCCGCCGTCCCCCCGCTTGGGGGTGGCAGTGACGCCCAGGCCTTTAATGTCCTTACGTGGGAACATCAACGCGGCCTTGCCCCACTGGTTGGCGCGCTTCCACGCCTCGTCAAACGTTTCACCTTCTCGTTGATCGCCACCCTGCGCGTGGTGCAGTTCGTCACCCACCCACAGATCGACCGACGCCAGCCATTGCTGATATTGGAAAAATGCCTTTCCGCCTTTCAGGCCGATCAGCGTGGCGACACTGGCGATCGCGACCTTAGCGTTGCTGTCGTGGTAGCAAACCCCGTGCTTGCGCAGTAACTTGGCGATGATCATCTTGCGCACTTTAGGCTGTGCGATGATCCGAAACGGGATACGGAATTCATTCATGGTTCCGCAAAGCTGATAGACCAGCTCCATGCGGTGGGCGAACACGCACGTGCCCCCTTTATTCTCGGCCACTACGGCTGTCAGCAGGCGGGCTTTACCCATACCCGTGGGTAGCACCGCCAACACGTTACGGTGGCCGAGTTTCCACTCGGTAAAAATGTCGTTGAACATTTGACGCTGGTAGGGGCGCAAGTCGACAGGCAAAGGCCGCGGTATTTCGTAGGCACTCATTCAGGGCTCCAGGTATTCGACTTACGAGAGTTTTCCGATCCTGTAAGAATCTGTAGATTGGCCGGGACATGCAGGCCGGAAACTAGTCGACCGACAAGCGGAAGAATATGGTCTACATGATGCGGCGTGCCAGTCTCAGCGCTTATCTTTCTCGCCTCAGCATAAAGCTCGGCGATACGACTAAGGTCTGCTTCAGTCAGCCACCCAGGGGTCCGTTTTAGTTTAAGCGCACGCCGTGAGGATGCGTAAAGACTTACCTTATGAGGGTTTTTAGCCCTCCATTTTGCAGTACCGGCAGCTACTTTTTCCATATTCTTAACCTGCCATTCTTTTATTTGCGCCTTAGCCCATTCAGGATTTGCAGTCCTCCACTCTGCGCTGCGTTCACGCGCTCGCCCTCCGCAGTTACGGTATTGCTCTTTTTTCTTAGCGCGTTGACACGCTTTGCAATAGCTGCAGAAACCGTCGGGCTTATATTTATCGCGATTGAATTTCTGAGGAACTTCTTTTTCCTCCCTGCAAGCAAAGCAAATTTTAGTTTGCATTTCAAAATCTCTCGGTGCTAATCTGTGCCCAACGTAACACGAAGACGCCCGAGGTAACAAGATGAGCCGCACCGCAATTAACCTTAAAGTTGACCAGGATCTGCGAAAGGCTCTTGCCCAGCTCGCCTATGACCAGAACCGAACGCTGTCTAACCTGATCGAAACTGTTTTACGTAATCATGTCGCGCAAACCTCCAGCCCCGCTAACGCCAAGTGAGCCAATAACCATGGAAATTGTCGTAAACCCAACCGAAGAAAACCCGAGCACCCTGCGCGCCTTGGCGCTGATGCTCAACTCGATCGCCTCCGACCGTGACGGCGGCGGCGGGGGCTTTAAAGTCAACGTCAATGCGTCTGGAGGCGTTAATGTTGCCGCAACCATCACGCAGGAAACCCTCCCAAAGTCGCAGCCGGATACGCGCGCTGCAGCTGGTGCCTCGGAGGATTTGACCCCGCCACCGCCAAGTGCCAATGCCCCGGACGACTCGAACATCTCCGGCGTGTTGGACAAAAACGGACTGCCGTGGGATGAACGTATTCACTCCAGCAGCAAGAATATGAACGCCGATGGCACTTGGCGCTACCTGCGCGGCGGTGACGTTGATCTGCGCGCCACTGTCGAGGCCGAATTGCGTGCGAAAATGGCGAACGATGAAACCCCGCCTGCGCCACCCATTGTCGATAATACTGGCGACGTTCCCCCGCCACCTCCGCCACCTGTTGTGCAAGCGCCCGCCGCCGACGCCCCTCCACCGCCGCCACCTGTCGTTGAGCCGCAAGCCGATCCGGCGCCTACCGGCGTAACGGCCGCCGCCGTGTTCAAGCGGGTTACCGAGCTGAAAGCTTCGGGACAGATCGACCAAGCCGGTATTGACGCAGCACTGGCAAGCGTTGACGTTGAATCCCTGGCCTCGTTCATGAAGCGCGCCAAGGAAGACGGCCTGCCCGCCGCAGTACTCGACGCCCTCAACACCATCGCGGGGGGCGAGTGACCGGCCATAGCCGCCTAGCCCCTTCAAGCGCCTTCAGGTGGGTTGAATGCCCCCTGTCGGTCGCTTTGAGCGAGCAATACCCGGACCTGATGCAAGACCCGTCAGGCCCCGAAGGCACCGCGGCGCATTGGGTTTGGTACTCGATGATCAAAAGTCACACACCTGTAGTCGGCGAGCTGACACCCGAAGGCATCCAGGTTACGCAAGAGATGCTCGACGGCGCCCTGCAGTTCGTCAACAAGGTGTTTGCCATCGCCAATCCGCACCAGGCGATGCGCAAAGTCCGGCTTGAAGAACAAAGCACGATGGCCGGAATTCATCGGATTATGTTCGGCACGCCTGACGCTGAAATTGATCTGCTCGAGGAGGTCGGCGAGTACCATATTGTCGACTTCAAATACGGCCATCGTTCCGTTAGCCCGTTTGAAAATTGGCAGTTGGCCGGGTATGCGTTCGCCTGGAGCTGACCGCCGACCAGATCGATAACGCGAAAGTCTTTTTTCACATCGTGCAGCCGCGTTGCTACCACAATCGGCCAGCCAGCCAGACGTGGGAAACAACGGGTAAGAGTTTGCGCCGGATGTGGGAGCGTATGCGCGAGTCGGCTAAGGAAGCGATCACCCTTGAACTGGCGGCCTACCCAAAACTCGGGCCGCATTGCCGTGACTGCCCAGGGCGTCGAGCTTGCCCGACGTTCCGCACCAATACCGGGGCCAATATCGATTGGGTTAACCGGAGCTGGCCGAACCAAATGCCGCTTGAGGCAGCAGGCGTTGAGCTGTCATTCATCCGTGGGGCGCTTGAGCAGTTGAAAGCCGCTGAGGTGGCGTTATCCGAGCAGGTCGAATACGAGATTAGCCAGGGCGGGTTTTCGCCGCACTGGGCGCTCGAATCGATGCCAGGTCGTGGGCGTGAGTGGAACGTGCCGGTTGAGCAGGTAATCGAGCTAGGCGAGATGGTCGATACGCCGCTCACCAAAAAGCCTGAGCCGATCACCCCGTCACAGGCGATGGATTTATTTAAGAAAAAAGGCTTTGACACCTCACTCATAGCCGAATACTCTGTTCCCAAGAAGGGCGCAGTGTCCTTGAAACCGAAAACTGACACGCTCGCTAGCCGAGTATTTGGAGTAAAGAACAATGGCATGGCATGACGAATCCCACGTAATTACCTGCGACGGCGTTGTGATTTGGGAAGCGATTACCAAACCTGACACCAACGAGGCCGGCGACCGCCAAACCTGGAACCTGCGTATCGCCGTAATGCCGAACGCGCCGGAAGTTGCGGAGTTGCAACAGCTGGTGCAGAAAGCTCTGCGCGATAGCAACAAGAAAGGCGTTTCGGTTGCGAACCCAGGCAACAACCCGATCAGCCCGATCGATGCTGAGAAATTCCCCGAGTTGCCCGGCCGCGTTTGCTTCAGTGCCGGCACGATCCAAGGTGCGCCGCCGGTCATGGACGCCAATGGCGCCGAGCTCGCGCCGCTGAGCTACGGCCCGAAACTCTATAACGGCACCGTGGTACGCCTGCTGGTGCACGCTTATGCCTACGACAACAAACAACGCGGCGTTAACTTCGGCCTAGATGGTGTGCAGATCATCGACGGCAATGCTCCACGTTTGAGCATCGGTGCGGCTGGCATGGCTAAAGATGCGGTCAAAGCGGCATTCAGCGGCATTGCTGCACCGAGCGCTCCGCCTGCCCCTGGCGCCGTGTCAGTTGACTTCCCGCCTGCCGGCTGGCTGGTTCACCCCACGGCTGCGGGTTTCTTCTATTGCGGTCAGGAAGTACTGAGCGAGGCGGACCTGCGTGCCAAGTTTCCGGCCGCACCGCCTGTATCGACTCAGCCGCCAGCACCACCTGCTGCACCGACCCCGCCGCCAGCGCCGCACACCAGCTACATGGAACCTCCAGCACCACCAGCTCCGCCCGCAGACTTCCCGCCTGCTGGCTGGTGGGCGCACCCAGGTGTTCCGGGTAGCTTCTACAATGCTCAGAACGAAGTGTTGACCGAGGCGGCGTTGCGCGCTCGCGGTTGATCGACTAACGGTTAAAACTAGGGCGGCTTTGGCCGCTCTTTTTATAAGGGGTGCGCAAATGTCCGACCTAATGACTTGCGGGGAATTCAAGGCGATGATCCGAGACCTGCCCGACCACATGCCGATTACCTTCGGCGTTACTGAAATTTCAGATGGCGATTATTTTGGCGGAGAGGTCGATAAAGACGGCGTCTTGGTATTGTACGAGGGCGCTTACGCGACCAGTGAAGGCGACCGCGAAGTTATTCGGATAGAGGTAAAAGTCTCGTGACCGCTATCGCCCCGCCACCTCCGCCACCTGTACCCTATGGCACCCGCATACCGGTAGGCCCGAGCTTTAGCACGGTGCTCGCTGACATGGACTTTGAAGGCTACAGCGCCGCCGGTTTTGTTTGGCACGGCCCAACGGCTAAAAAGCCGCTCGGCTATTGGACCGGACCGCCAGGCGCCGCGCAGGGCAAAAAAGGCCTCAACGTTATCGGGTCACGGGTCTACTCGGAGCATCCCAGCACCGAGGCGCTCACCTTCAGCTATGACCTCAAGGACGGCCACGGCACCCGCCGTTGGAAACCCGGCCAACCTAACCCGCAACCGCTTTTCGACCACTTAGCGGCAGGTAAGCTCGTTGAGGCCCACGGCGCCGGGTTTGAGCTGAATTTCTGGAACGAAGTTTGTGTTCACCGCTACGGCTGGCCGCCTTTAGACGGCAGGCAATTGCGCTGCAGCATGGCGAAAGCCCGGGCTTTCGGCCTGCCCGCCGCCTTGGCTGACGTAGGCGCGGCGCTCAACCTGGATACGCAAAAGGATAAAATGGGCAAAGAGCTGATGAAAATCTTCAGCTGGCCCAAAGAGCCGACAAAGAAAGACCCGCGGTGGCGCATCCTGCCTGAGCACGAACCTGAAAAGTTCGCACGCTATGAGGACTATTGCGATACCGACATCCATACGGAGTCCGGTGTTAGCGCCCGGTGCCCGGACCTGCCTCAGCAGGAGCTCGATTACTGGCTGGCCGATCAGGCGATCAACCGACGTGGCATTGGCGTCGACACGGCCGCCGTGCGCGACTGCATTGCCGTGGTCAACGAGGTGCTCGTCGCCTATGACGAGGAGATGTTCAACCTGATCGGCCTTCGCACCAGCCAGGCTAAAAAGCTCGTTGAGTGGCTGGCGAACAACGGTGTTATGGGCAGCGACGGGCGCCCGGTCAAGAGCCTGGCCGCCGAGGAGCTTGAATTCCTCTACGAGCAGCGCGAGCACTACGCCTACCCAATTGGCCGGGTGCTGGAGATTCGTGGCTTGACTGCCTCGGCAAGCGTTAAAAAGGTGTTCTCGATGGCGAACCACGCCAGCCGAGACGCGCGCTTGTGCGATCTGTTCATTTACCACGGCGCTCGCACGGGCCGTGACACGCACGCCGACGTGCAGCCGGGCAACTTGCCGAAGGCCGGCCCCGAATTGCGCTGGTGCGATAACCAGGGGATTTGCAGCCGGCCTTATGCTAAGCACTTCGACCAATGCCCATGGTGCGGGTGCTCGGCGGCATTCAGCAGTGAAGAAAGCCCGGTGGAAAAAGATAAAGGCTGGTGTTTTGAAGGGGTTGAGCACGTTCTTGAAGTGCTGCAAATGCGATCGATGCACGCGCTTGAGCACTTTTTCGGCGATGCGCTGTTGTGCATATCGGGCGTGGTTCGATCGCTGCTGGTAGCCAAGCCAGGGCATCGGCTGATCTGTTCGGACTATGCCAGTATCGAGGCGGTAGTGGCGGCGGTGTTGACGGGTGAAGAGTGGCGGGTCGAGGCGTTCCGCCGTAAGGAGGATATTTACCTGCACGGGGCCGCCGGCGTAACGGGCAAGACCTACGAGTGGTACAAAGAAAATGGGTTCAAGAAACACCCCGATCGGCAGAAGATAGGTAAGCCGGCAGAGCTTGGACTCGGATTCGGCGGTTTCAGCGGCGCCCTGTTCGCGTTTGGGTTCGAGGGCGAAAAGCGGGACGCTGATAAAGTATGGATGGCGTGGCGTGCGGCAAGCCCGGCGTTCGAAGAGATGTGGGGCGGCCAGTATCGCGGCGTACCTTGGAGCCCGACCAGTATTGAGTTTTTCGGCCTCGAGGGCGCGGCAGTTAACGCCGTTCTGAAGCCTGGCGAGGTGTTCTTTTTCCGGGGGATCACCTACCAGGTTCTTGACGACGTGCTCTATTGCACGCTGTTAAGCGGCCGGCGCATGGCATACCACCAGCCCCGGCTATGGTACGGCGCCAAGCGTGACGGCTGGGTCGAGTGCTACTCGCTCACCTATATGACCTGGAACACCAACGCCAAGATGGGCCCCAAAGGCTGGGTTCGCATGGAAACCTACGGCGGCCGGCTGTTTGAAAACGTCGTGCAGGCCACAGCCCGAGACATCATGGCCCATGCCGTGGTCAAGCTCGAGCGTGCCGGTTACCCGGTCGTCCTGCGCGTGCATGATGAGGTGGCCGCAGAGGTGCCGGAGGGGTTCGGCTCATTGGCTGAGTTTGAGGCCATCCTGACCGACCTGCCCGACTGGGCTAAAGGCTGGCCGATTCGTTGTGCAGGTTATGTCAACCCTCGTTACCACAAGGACTAAATGTGTTAAAGTGTGCGACTAGCCCCTCTGAGAGCGCACCTATGCTTCATAAAATTTGTCCTAAATGCTCTATAGATAAATCTTTTTCGGAGTACTCAAAATGCGCAGCGAGAAAGGACGGGGTTCGATACGAGTGTAAGACTTGCGCCACAAAAGCAAGGGCTGAGTGGGCGATTAAAAATCCGGAAAGGAACCGTGAGTTAAATAGAAACTGGACGCGTAAGAACCCGGAAAAGAATAGGGCTAAATCCTCCGCTTGGAATGCGGCCAACCCGCTTTGGAAACAGACTCGGGACCGCGCATATTACGAAGAAAACAAGGAAGTTTTTCGAGAAAAATCCAAAAGCTATCGGGACAAAAATGCGCCAGAAATAAAGTTAAAAAAGCAGGCGTACTATCTCGATAATAAGGAAAAGATTTCGGTACTCCGTAAGCTTCGCTACCAAGAAACTAAGCAAGAGTCTCGGGAGTACTCAATCCGTTTTAAGAAAGAGAACCGTGCTTACTATAATGCGGCAGGTCAAATGCGGGCGCTTAAAAAGAAGAAAGCGACGCCAAGATGGCTTTCAATTGAACAAATCGAGGATATGCGAAACCTGTACCGGCTTTCCGAACTAATGACCTCCGAGACCGGCACCGCCCATCATGTGGACCATATCGTGCCGATAATGGGTGTTGGGGTGTGCGGCCTCCACGTCCCCTGGAACCTACGAGTCATTACACAGGAAGAGAACTTAAAGAAAGGTCGAAGGCTTCCGGACGAGCTCAAAGATTGGGTTTTTCACAAAGACTGACGAACGGTATTGACAGGGTGTTCAAGGCTGAATATTATAGGCTCATCGAAACGAACAACGGAGCAAGACGAGATGAAAAGCCATGACCGCCCGTATGCAGCCAAAGGCGCAACTTCTTATCGGTGCAGTACCCCTTACGGCTGGGTGATGATTGGTGCGAAGGATCACGACGACGCCATGAACGAAGCCAAGCGCTCAAGTAACTTTGCGAAGCGCGAGAACCTGGAAGTTTGGGACGGATCGCGCTACGTGCCCTGCTAATACAACCCCGCCCACCTAAAGCCCCTTAGCCGGGGCAAGGACTCCCGACCATGCAAGCCATGATCTTTGCAATGCTCGTCGCCACGACGCCCGGCCAGCCTGCGGATAACCTGGCAGCCTTCTTGACTGAAGACGGGCCGCAACTCTGCCAGGCGCTGGCCGACGGCCTTAACCGCACTGGTACCGAAACCCTTTACGTTTGTGAGGTGATCAATGACTGATTACGTGAAGCTCAAGCTTGTCGGCAATCCGCGTGACGCCGACTACCTGACGCCCGGTAAGGTCTACGAGGCGGAAATCGTCGTGTTTGGCTCGGCCCTTATCGTCGACGACACCGGCGAAAAAATCCAAATCAATCTGCTGTCGTGCCCGCACGCGCGGCCAGCCAAATGGGAAGAGGTGCAAAATGATCACTGATAAAACGCTCGACGAAGCGCTGGTCGAACTGCTTCGATGCAAAAAGGCCCTCGAGGCGTTGCGTGCGAAGCGTAAAAAGATCACTCGGGAGCAAATGGCCGAGATGTACAGGGCACCGTCTAGTGACGGCACCTATACCGAGGAAGACGTTCGCGCTGCACTTAGCGCGCCTTTCGTTTCGCCCTATCGTCGCCTAGCGCCGCAACACGCCGCCGCAAAGCGTGCAAGCCTGGACCTGACCCGCAAACTGGCAGACTTGAGGGCGGGACGATGAGCGCTCTAACGCTGTTGCTTGTTGCGGCTCTTTGTACGGACGGGCCTAAAGAGCCCTGTTCTTATATGGACGTGACCCAACGCCTGAAGGTTACGACCGATGCGGGATGTTATGAAAAAGCTTTAGAGGCTAACGGGCACAACGTTAGCACCTCTCAACGCCCGCGCTACAACTGCGTTACGCCGGCCGAGTACCTTGTGCTGATAGGCGAGGAGCCCGCTCCCGTAAAATCTAAAGGAGGGAACGTATTGTGATGAAAGCATTTTACCTTTTACTGGCCTTGTTTTGCGGCAGCGCGACTTTGCTTCCGAGCACATCAGAAAATCCGCTTTTGTTGAACATCTTTTGCCAGTTAGGGGCTATAGCCTGGGCGTTCTCGGCCGGCAGGGCTGACTAGCCCGTCATAGCTAGCCTCACAGGCAAGCCCCGCTATTCTAGCTCGTGACTTCTCCGAGTCGGCTTTGACAGCTGCCGTACAGGTCGGAGAGCACCATGGCGGCGCGGGTCGCTGACGCGCCGCTGGTGCTAGCTGGGGCACTCGCGCCGGTTCTACCGAGGCGGGCTTGCAGCTTGGCGAGTTCCCCGCGCAGCCGGTCAGTAGCAGCGCGCTCGCCAGCAGCGCTAAGGCGCTCTTGCTCAAGGGCTTGAGTTGCATCACGTTGGACCTTTTCGGCGTGGAGTTGATCGGCGGTTTCCTTGGCCCGTGCAGCCTGTTCGGCGTTAGCCCGTGCGTTTGCGTCATCGGCGTCCCGTTGCGCCCATTGAGCCTGCCAGGCGGTGCGCTCGGTCGACTTGCCGTGACTATAGACGAACCAATGGGATGCACTGAGCGCCAGCACGACGGCTATAGCGGGCCCCCATCTGCGCAATAGCTCAAGAGACCAGACCATACGCCTCCATTGCATCGCGGTAGCTTGCCGACCATTTAGCGCGCAGTTCTTCAGGCTGACGCTTGAATGCGCCAGGGCGCCAGGTACGCAGATAAAGGTCCCATGCGCCCTGTTCGCCTCCTACGGCCGGCAGGCGTTGCGGATCGGTGTAGTAGAGCAGCCGAGCGAACGCGGCGGCCAATACGGGATCGTGCTGAAGGGCCTCATAAACGGCGAGCCGGGATGCTGCGATACCGCGCGCTTTACATACCTGGGAGGCCAGTGATGCAGTCGACGGGTGCTCAAGGACACCACGAACACCGCCGCCTGACTCAAACTGGTAGTCGCCCACCGCCGGGCCGCCGATTTGCTTCGGTAGTCGCTTCGGGTTTTCTTGGCGGGAAGTTGCGTAGAGAAGTAGCTTGCCCTGTACGGTCCGCATTGTAACGGGGAGCAGCGAGAGGCCAGCCTCGATATCGAGTTGCAGAGGGTTCATGCGTGGATCTTCCGGGGTATGATTTTCCCCACATTACCACGGCACATGACGATCACGCAAAATACGGCGCCCCACCCACCGAGATTTAGCCATTGGCCGCCCAGGGATCGCGGCTCGATCGCCCCGGTCAATAGCCCGATGCCTAGTCCGGCGTTGCACATGGCGAGCAGGGCGGCCAGCGATGAGACCCCGAGACGGTAGCGGGCGCCCTTGGGGTGATAGGACAAAAGCAGTAGCGCAATGCCCAAATGGAAGAAAATGCGAGTGCCGGTTAGTACGCTCTCAAACTCCATCGCTGCCGCCCCGCCGTTTAAATAGAGGAATGCGATCAAGAATAGATTCGAGCCAAGCTGGCAGGGGGCCACTCTTGTCGACAGTAAATGTGACAGCGGAAAGGGCGGAAAGCGCCACCGCGACGAGCATGGCTTTCTCGTTCCAAGGCTGACCAGCGACTCGCCCATAGAAAAAGACGGCGCCGGCGTAACCGGTGCCGAATGAAAAAGGGATCAGCTTGAGTCGTTGCCAACCGGCGGTCGCCATGGGCGCAAACAGGAGAAAGCAGCAGCCTACCGCGGCGCCAGTAGCCGCCCAAGGATGGACGGCCATGGCAACCATGCAAAATAGCGCGGTAGATTCTCGGGTACACTGGTCGAACATCGCGGCGCCCCTAGAGGTCGGTAACAGGTGTGCGCCAGTGTACCATGGTTAGCTAAACGTCCATGTTCCGCTAAGAGGCGTTACGACCCAGGTAGTAGCGCTAATCGCTTCGAACTCAATCCGATTACCGATTTCTGCTGTTGCGCCAACTGCCATATTTGTACTGGCCGCAGCGGTAATCGTCAGCGCGGTAGCTCCCAGCTTCATTACCCGAAGTTTTGTCCCGAGTACGGGCGTCGGCAGAGTGACCCTGACCGATTGAGGTTTGGGAAGCCGGTGCAGATGAACACCGACTCCGTCCACGCATCGCAGATCAGCTCAAGGGTACGGATGATTATGTCCGTACCCCCCGAGGCGAAAACCTCTTCTAGGGTAGCCATTACCAGCTGTCCAGGGAGGTCATGTACTCAATGACGATACGTAGCCGCGCGCTCGCTGTACCTCCGGTGACAGACACGTTCGTGCCGTCGATTGAGGCGATGGTGGCGATGCTGGCTTCCCCCGATGCGCCCATGCGGATAGCTTGAGCGCCGATTACTCGGAGTTGTGCGCTAGCAATGCCGTGGGCTCCGGTGTAGTTGCCTGACGCGTCAGCGGTTACCAAGAGAATACGGGTCTTGCGCACCCCGATAAAGTTCCCGGACACGATCTCGCTGTTAGCGGCTGTGAAGTTATCCTTATAGCACCCCAACAAGTTGGAAGCCGGAGGGCCGGACGTCCAGCCGTTTAGTGTGTTGCCGACCATCATGTTAGCGGCGTCGTCCGATACGAACTGGATAGCCACGCCGGTATTCGCGTTAGCTGCCGACCACGAGCAGTTGACAACCTGGAGAGCCCCAGAAGCCTGCACGGCGTGCGGCTGGGTGTAGTTGGTGGCACCCGGTTCAAAACGTAGGCCATGAAGGGCGATTACCCCGCCGTCCACACGAACCGGCTGGGCGTCGGGATTAGCGAGCTGAAGGATCCCACCGTTAACCTGGATCACCGCTTGGTCGAAGGTGTTGATATCCGGCACAGGAGACGTAGTGCTGAGGTAGAGACCTCCTATTACGACCTTGGCCGTGCCCGACGCGTATACAGATGCGTAAGCCGAGGTGTTCAACTTCGAGGAGTACATCAACCCTATGTTAACTTTACCGCCGAGGGCTTGTAGCCGTGAACCGTTGCCGTCACACTGGAACTTTCCGATTTGAATAGGAAGCGCGGTAGAGGCACCCGTAGTCAAAACGGCGGCGCAATTAAATGTGCTAATCGAATCGATATTCACCCCGTCGTTATTGCCAATCTCCGCTGCGATAGTGGTTTGGTCGGCGTACACGCTGTTGAAGAGTGTCGAGAGGTTAACGATACCGAAAGGCCAGAAGTGCCAGTGGCCCCCGTGTACAAAGTCGGAGGAGCCTTCTAGCAGCAATCCTTTATTCAAGGCTCCGATTTCGAGGAAACCCAGAACGCCGCCTCCGCTATTGCCGGTGCAGGAGATCCCGTTGTAAGCATTCTCGATCCGGATACGGTCAAAGATGAAGCGCGGCATAGCTGTTGCTTCCAGCGCCCAAGGGTACTGGGTCACCGCCGCCCGAGAACTCTGATCCGCCTGTACGAACTGGAAGCCCACATCATAAATTTCAGCTGCGGTTTCGCCACCCGTGCACTTGACCACAGAGGACGCCAGCATATCGAAGTCGAGACCGACAAGGAACATCGACTGTGTGCGCCCGGCTCCTCGTAAAGTGGTGTTCGCCCCCCGGCGAACCTGGCCGGTTACGCGGCTTTTCTTGGCGGGCCATACGACACTGTAGTTTTCTGCCAAGTTCCAGGCCGCAGTGTCGTCTGTCGTCCCGTCGAGCTTAGCGCCGAATATCTGGATGTCGTACATCGGGCTGATACGCAGCTTCCATCGGCCGCCGTCTGCCGCTACTCGAACAAAGGGGAAGGACTCTGCGGTAGTCGTGTCAGTGGCGTCTAGCAGGTAAGTGGCGCCCGTATCAGCGATCTGTACGTACTTGCCCGGCAGGGAGCTGGACAAGCTCGTCATGGCGGACCAAGACGCTACTTCAGTTAGCCCGCCGCCGACGTACTGCCCTCCCAGGGTTCCGGTCAGTTGGGAGCGCAGCACTGCGTCGCCTGCGCTAAGGAAATAAGCGGAGTCCGTCGCCCATGTGCCCGTCAGAATGTACGGAAGCTCTGTTGAAGCCTTTGGCAGCCAGTATTCGCCGTCTTGTCTAAATATCTGATTGCGTGCCGTAATCGTAAGCCCTGCGGCATAGTCGCCTATGTAGAGGTATCCCAGACCAACAATCAAGGTTTGGAACTGGGATTCCATGCCCGCCCAGCTAATCCGCTCGACGCCTAGACGATCCTCAAAAGTTAGGGCAGTACCATTGACACCTTGATCCAAATTTTGAGCATTGTCGTACAGGTCTTTAGCTGCCGTCGAACCTAGGGGATTACCTGTTGCGTACGTAGTCATTGCTTATCCTCAGAACCCGCGCCCATTGGCCGAGTATAGCTAATAGTAAAATTTCCTGCGGTGCCAGAGGCATGCACTGGGAAACCGAGGGCAGTTAAACTCAGGGCCACTAGAACCACCTCCCTATCGCGATATAAGATATCCCTGCTATGGCCGTATTAGACAGACTCATCAGGTATACAGCACCGCTTTGTGTAGTTGTCGGAGAGTTATTAGGCGCTGTCCACGAGAAATATGCACTTCCACGGTCGGGTGAGTAAGTTATGGTAGGCGCTGCGATAAACGCCACAGGAAAAGTAAGAGCCGCTGTACCTATATAATAGATACCGCCGGATGCTGTAGTAGGCGTGTACGTAGAGGCTGACGCCCCTGTGCAAATCAAAGTCCCATCAGCGAACTTTGTGTACCTTCCGTTTGCGTTGCTACCTGTTTCAACAATCGCACCCGTGGGCACGCCGGAAGCTTGGGAGACAGTACCCAAGATCGCCGCAACAGCGGCAGTGCCTAGTCCTAAATTCGTGCGAGCTGCTGCTGCTGTGGTTGCCGCTGTACCTCCGTTAGCAATAGGGGTCGCGGTAGTCGCCGCTGTGACCAGGCCTTTAGCATTGACGGTAACAGAACCATACGTTGCGGCTGTCACACCACTGGCCGCAAGCGTCAACGCTGCGGTAGCATTCGCTGAACCGTCGAAAGATACCGACCAAGAAGCATCGCCCGTAGCGCTAATAGTACGAGACGTAGCGAGCTTCGTAGCTGTCGCAGCATTAGCTGCCGCAATTAAGGCCGGGATACCTAAAGTAGTTTGCGCAGTGGCTGCGTCGGCATCGTCCAGTAGCGTGCGGGCGAAAGCCGTGAGAGTAGCGAGACTCAAGGCCCCAGCGCCCGAGAAGTAGGGCAATTTATCAGCAGAGCCGACGAGGGTGCCTAATGCGCCTACGTTGGTAGGCAGCTTACTGTTCGCATAGGTGCTTAACATAAGCGCGGTGGGCTGCTTGGTCACAAGGCCCTGGACCGCTACGAATATATCGGCATCCTGTATAGCTACGCCGGCCGGTAGGGATGTGATTTTCTTCTGATCAGCCATTCGTCATTACTCGGTTGCGAGGCCGTAGCCATCTTCGGTTAGTAGTTCGAATCCGTCTTCGGTCAACAGCGTGTAGCTGATCATCCGAGGCCATTCACGGTTCATTGCGTAATCAAGTATATTGCTTTCCAGAAGGAATTCAGGAAATTCCCCCCAGCCTGGGGCAGGCGCGGCGCGCTCCCGCAATTCAAGTTCTGCGCTATACGCCCACAGGTTCGGCCCTGAACGACTCGGGCCGCTGTACACGTCTGTAAATCGGCAAGTATATAGCGCGTAGCCCAATGGGGTATCAAGGGGGCACTCAAACCATTGAGCCCCGTCTTTCAACTGATCACGCCACCATGCCTCAAATACCTGGCTATGAATATCATTGAACAGCCAGCTTATACGTGCGGCTTGAGGCACGCTGGTAAACCGGCGCCGCTGCATCGCCCGACCCGATACAAGTGTCGAGCGCAGTAACGGGGAGACGAGCTGATAGGCCCTGCCTGAATGCAAACCTCGAGGTAACCCGCTGGGGTAGTAGACTGTCATGTAGGCATCGCCGTAATGTCGTCATAGAGATAGACCTCGGCATTATACCCGACAGCCTCGACGCTTGCGCTAGTCGTTCCGCTAGGGGATACCGAGGTTACCAGTACTGGGTAGCTCCAGCGCTCCAGCGGACCGAATTGAATATGTGACGGCTCAATGGTCCAGGACACGTCAGGACTGAAGTCCAATGCGGGAACGGTGAGTCGGTAGTCGTCAACGCGCGTAGCCACATACGGGCCCGATAAGGTGCCGTCCGGGCGGCGCAATGCGGCTACGTGTGGGCCACCCGCTGACCAGTCCAGGGGCTCAGACGATTCCAGCAGCACTAGGCCGTTTTCTGTCGCGAATCCTAGGAGGAGCGCCGATTGACCGTAGCCCGGCACGTCGTCGGAAACCGAGCAGTAGGAAAGGTAACGGCTGTTCAGGGCTGACATTTCGGTTCCCCAAGCAAATTGTTCTCGGCGGTATTTTTGCAGCTGCCGATGTCGGGCAGCGATCCGTAAGGCTTGAATGTAGTTCGTAACCCCCGGAACCTCGATCTTTTCCACAAACGACCCCGCGTCCCCGGGTAGCCTGAACGGGATGATTTCATCGGCCCAGGTTACGCCGTTCTTATAGGTCAAATCTACACCGTCGTAGTCGTCTAATTGACCCGGTAACTGGTCAGTACGCACTACCCCCTGGGTCATGGTGTGCGGCGTGTACATGTGCTCAAAAGTGAAACGGGGCTCGTCGCGTACTGGCCGGACGCGACCGCGATCTAGTGTGACCTCAGCAAAACCCGCACCGAGCACCTCATTCAGAAATTGGAAAGCGGTCGTTTCGGAGTCCACCGCCAGGTTAAAGGTATCGCCCCTCGCCTTCCAGGTCTGGTCTAACCTATCCCATTCCGGCAGATCGAAATCCGCGTCTTGGTAATCAAGCGTCCCGAGCGCGTAAAGGGCAGGGGGTGCTAGTTGCCTAGTTGCCGTTTCTGGCTGCCATGCGGCACCATCGCGAGTGGGCAAGATCCTTGTGCCGATTACGTAAACAAGGCTTTCGGTTTGCGAGGCGATCCGGTCCGATATCTGGATACGCAGGCCGATAGTCGTGGCTCCGGCGTAGGAGGTAACCGCGGGCAGCCTCGCCCGAAGCCCGTACCACTGCATCTTGGTGTGGGAGCTGATATTGTCATCGAGTGGGTAGGTTTTACGCATCCGCATCTCCGCCCGCATGGCATACGGGAGGGTTAGGCGCAGGGTGAAACCTAATTGATCCAGGGTGGCGTTAGAGTGCGAATAGGGGAGCGCGGTCCAGGCCCCTGCTATCGCCATGTCCCGGTATTCGACTACATAATCGGCATTGAGAGTAATAACCGCCCCGCGATCGGTTACAAAGCAAAGCCCTTCAGGGAAAAAGATATCCCATTCTACGGTGTCGGTCACCTCGCCCTCAGGACAAACCGGAAAAGGCCCGCGATAGCCCCCTTGCAGGCTCGAAGAGTCGACCGAGAGCAGCGCAGACGAAGTGGTCAGTGCGTCAAAGCCCGGAAAGGTTGCGTCAATTGCCCCAGCGGCGTTTAGGCGGCTCACGGTAATAGTGTTACCCGATCGTGCGGTAATTCGGAATCGCAGCCCCTGCGGCCCTATGGCGGCGGCCCCGGTACCCGTGATCAGGCCGTTAGCAGGCGCACCGCCTGCAAAGTTGAGTCGAAGTTCGCCGCCCGAATAACTGAAGACCTCGTATTGCCCTGCGTTCGTTCCGGCTATCTCTACTAGGTCACCCGTCGAAGGGTTGAGCATCCCGAGCGGACCGGTTATTACATCTCGGTCAACGCCCCCGCCATCGGTAACAGTATAGGTATAGGGTACGACTGCGCGGATAGTCAGGCCGACAACCCAGTCGGCCGGAAAGGCCCCCGCGCCGCTTGGGATAGTGATGGTGTAGCCCGAAAAGACATACGAGCTTGCGCCAGGGTTCGGCGTAATGTTAGTGGTCGGCCCTAGCTCAAGGCCCGCTGCACCCGTGGAGTTTGAGCCTACTTCGGGCGCGGGGTACCAATTATCAAATGCCCGATTACCGGCGACCGACTCACCGGGCTGATAGATCTGATAGCTGCCCTGATCGCCAAGGGAGATAATCGGAGTGTCGCCGATCCGCACATTATTAGCGCTAATCTGGAAACGCCCAACCCCAATGCACAAGCCCAGCTCGAGCCATTGTGTCCGGGGGTCACTAAAGTATTTGCGTGGATTTACAACGTAGTCAGGGTATATCCGGGTAGTGCCGAAGGCTTCACGGATAACCTGGCCCAGCTTGGCTTTGTTGCCTCGTGCGCTACCCGCCGATAGAGACTCGCCGGAGCCTGGGGAGCTTGGGGTGCCCGGGAGCTTGGGCATTAGCATGCCGAACACCGCTTTTACCCCGGCAAAAAGGGCCACGGTAATACTGAAGGGGTCGGTGCCCCGCGGCTCAACGCAGACTACGACGTTATCTTTGGGGCGGATAATAAAAGTCTGCCATTCGGGTTCGTCTATTATCTCGCCATCAACCGTTACGCTAAACGGCATAAAGTCGCCAGGGGCGTAGGGCTCTTTGCAAACGGAGTTAAACCAGGCGGCTATCGTCATGCGGCGCTTGATTGTGTACTCTTCGCAGAGGCCGTCAAGGTCAAGCGTCAGCTTGTTCGGGTAGACTTTTATCACGATAGAAAATCACCTTGTAATAAGTGTCGACAAAATCTGCAACGCTTTTCCAGCGGGGGCCGGAGCCCTGATTCGTCTCTAATACCGCTAGCCTACCATCTATCTCGACCACTACGCCCACATGCACAAACGCCGTGCCGCGAAAAACGGCTGCTACAGCCCCGGGTTCCGGGAGGCAGGCTTCGAGGGTCGAGTGGACGCGTTTGTACTGACGCTGCATCTCTAACGGCTCAGCTCGGCTAACTGGACCGATTGAAGGGAGCTGCGGCAGCCCCATGTCCGCCCGTACTGCAAGCAATTGACCCCAGCAGTCGAGGCCTTCCATTGATCGGCCCCGGTCGACGTAGGGCACCGCTAAAAGCGCATGAATATCGATCATTGGCCCAAGTACCTAAGGCCGGGGAACTCTGCCAGGGTGAACCGGCGACGCGGCCATGCAGCATTTATCAAATCGAAATATCCACCGGTTAATTGTACGGTAGTTTCGGACATCTCGGCGGTTCTCGCCGGCATCACGATGGGGCGCTCGGCAGGTGCTCCCGGGTCGGATTCCAGGTACAGGCGCATAGTCAGGGTGATGCGGGCGCCTGCGGCCTTAGCCTGATCGATTAGCTGCTGGGCCGTACCGCGTACATTATCGACAGCGATCCCTAGGCTCTGCGCGCCACTGTTGTCACGCTTGGGCAGGGATACGTCTAGCCCTGAAGCCAGAAAGGTCACAACGCGTCCGTCTTCGAGCGTAAAGACTTGATTGTCGAAGCCTGCACAAATAAACAGCGACTCCGCCCACGCTGGGCAGCTCAGCTCTAACGTCGGGATTTCACAATCCGTCCCGCCGCTGGCCCTGGCAATATCTAAAATACTCATTGTCCCGCCCTTTTAGTGCCGGTGATCCGGTTGGCTGTTTGGCCGGTCTTCCCGCCGCTCGCCATGTCGCCATTAACCACATCAATAACCCAAGTCCGATCGGCTTCGCTGAAAGTACTCTTGACCGACGTACCTGGCGCAGCCTCATAGATGTTGACTATCGGTGCCGCGCTACCACCGCCCCCATCCCCGCCCGCACTGGCTTCGCGGTTGTTCACCACCTGGCCGCGTTGGTTGGGGATCATATACTGCTGACCGCCCGCTGTGAAAATCTCCGGCGCGCCGCCTTCGTTGACCCGGTACACGCTGCCGGGGTTAACCGCACCACCGGCGCGCCTACCGCCGCCGAAGCTTTTAGCTAGCAGCATGGTCGCCAGCAAGGCCGCGCCGCCGATAACCGCCGCGCCACCAAAGGAAGCGATGGACGACAGGCCAGCCGCCGGAGCCATGGATGCCGCCACCGCGGTGCCCGTGGTGGCCGCTGCGGTTGTCGTAGTCGCCGCGATGGCCCCAGTCGCTCCCGCCTGTACGGCGGCTACGGTGCCGATGCCCGCCGTTTGCACGGCGGTGGTGCTGGCCGCGGCAGCCTGCATCATGATCTGCTGCTTAACCCAGTCGACACCCATCTGCACGAACGCGCCAACCACGGTGTTCAGCACGGTGTTTGCGATACCGCTGAGTGCCTCTTGTAGGCTACCAGTGCCCGATACCAGGCCGGCGATAGCGGTAGTAGCCCCCTGGCCCAAGGCGTCGATGCTGTTGAGCAGGATCTCGTTACCGATCGCCTGAGACTTGAAGTTCTCTTCTTGCAATTGCTTCATCTTCTCAGCGTTAGCCAGCTCGCCCGCATGCTTGAGCTCTTGATATCGCTGGTCGCTGATCAGCTTTTGATTATTGGCGTCCTGAAGCGCTTTAACCTCGTCTTGGTAGCTCATTTGCTGGGCGGCAATCGGGTCTACCTGGGCCAGTAGTTCCTTGGCGCCTTTAAGGTCGTAGAGCGCACCGGCAACGTCCCGGATTGTTTGCACCTGCTCGGGGGTCGCGTATTTGTTTAGCGACAGCTGCGCCTGGTCCATTGCCAGCTCGCGCGCTGTTTTGTTAACCGACGCAAGCTCGTCGCCCAATTTGGCGAAAGCTTTTTGGTTATCCTCAACACCCTTTCTCTGCTCGGTAGCCGCTTTTTTAGCCGCTGCGGCGGCCTCGCTTTCGCCTTTCTTCTTGGCGCTTTTTTGCTTGGCCTCTGCCTGCTCAAGGTTGTAAATTTCCGCCGCCAATTCTTTGGCACGGGCCACCTGCTTAGGTGTAGCCTCATCACCTAGTTTTTGGGTAGCCGCCAACTCAGCGCGCTTAACCCCTATTTCTTTAAGAAGGTCGCGCTGATCCTGCAACCCTTTGATAACCTTTGCCGAATCCGCGTCTTCGGGCAGGGTAGGGGTGACGTTCGGGTCGCTTTGAGGGGTTTCCCGGTTTTTGATTTTCTCCTGCGCGTCGGCGATTTTAACCAGGGCCGCGCGTCGGGCCTCGAGCTCTTTGTTCACGTCGTCGATGGCCGCACGAGCCTCGGTCTGACGTTTTGTGAAATCGTCGTTAGTTTCCCAAGGGCGCTTACTCAGCGTGTTGAAGTCACTGTAAGCCGCGCTGAGGCGCTTGTTCAGCTTTTCAATATCGTCGCCCACCTCATTGGCTGACCGGCTTAGCTGGTTGAATGTGAGGGTGCCCAGCGACTGGTTTAGCTGGTCAACGTTTACCTTTGTTTCGCCCGCGGCCTTGCTGAAGTAGTACAGCGCGGCGGCGGCGATCAGGATCACCCCGACCGGACCCCCCAGGAAAGTCATTACCGTTTGCAACCCTTTGATCGCCAGCCCTGCGCGAGTGGCTACCCCAGCGTTGGCCGCAAGGGCGGCGTTCAACTGCTGAGTAGCTAAGGTGGCTTCGGATTGAGCAACGGCCAGGGCGTTAGCCATTGTGGCGTGGTGCGCAAAGCCTACCGCTGCGGCCTCAGCGGCACGCGCGGCGGTAAGTGCAGCGGCGGCCGACGCCTCGTTGGCGCGGGCCAGCATCAGGTTGGACGCGGCGGCGCTTTGGTCTGCCGTGATCTGTGCCAGGGTCGCGCTTAACAGAACGGCCTTCGTTGTGATGTAGCCCGACATGGCGCCTACAAGGCGGCCGGTTATCACGGCAGCCAGCACAGCGGCGGAGGAGCTAACCGCAGTAATAGCAGTGGCGACCCCATCACTATTGCTACCGAACCTCAAAAGGTTGTCGGCCGCCATTATGATCCCGTCGGTAAGATTTTGCAGAACCCCGGTTTGTTGTTCGACGGCGACAAAGAATGAAGTAACGGCGGTTTTTGTCCGCACTGCGGCGTCGACAAAGTTGTTAGACATGTCCGCCGCTGCTTTTGCGTTGGCGTCAAGTGACTTGCGCAGGCCCTCGGTCAGTTGCGCGGCGGTCAACTTGCCCTCGGCGCCAAGCTTGCGAATCTCCGCGCTAGTCTTGCCGGAGGCCGTGGCGATATCGCCAATTACCGAAGGGATCGCGCTGGTTATGGTTTCCCACTGGTCCGCCGCCACCTTGCCGGTGTTGATCGACTTCGAAAAGCCGTCAATTGCCGCTTGGGCCTTGTCGGCGCTGGTGGCATTTTTCACGAAAGCAAAAGACATGGAATCGGTAACGTCTAGCGCCTGCTGGGTACTGTAGCCCATCGAGCGCAAGGAGTTAGCCGTGGAAATATAAAGCTCTTGCGCTTCCTGCAATGAGCGGTAGGTGCCGTTGGCAGTGTTCAACAAACGGGCCTGCACGTCGTTGAACTCTTCGGTTGACGACGTAGCCATTTGCACCCGTTCGGCCATTTCCTGATACTTTTGCACCATCTCGGCGATGCCTGCCACAACGCCCGATAGCGCTACCGCAGCGATGGCCTTAGCCAGGGCGCTCATGCTAAAGCTAAAGGTGTTGGCGTTATTGGAGCCGTCGGCCATTGTCTCGGCAAGCTTTTTTAACGGGTCCGTGGCGTCATCCGAAGCCTTGGCGGCCTCTTCGATTGACGCAGCCGTACTCACGATGCCCTTGGCCGCAGAGCCCTTAACGGCGTTTACGGAGCCCGCAAAGTTGCCCACCGAACGGCCCGCGTCCTTAGCTTTGGAGCTGACGTTAGAGAACCCGGAACCCGCCGCGTCCAGGCCGGATTTTACCGAGGTATTGAGGGTTTTGGCGGTGCTGGCGGCGACCCGATCCGTTTGGGCTAGGTTAGCTTCTAGTTGGTCGAGGGCCTTGTATGCCTTGGTCGACGAATTGACGAGCGGTTCGGTCTTGGCATCGACCTGGTAAAAGATGGTTCCTAGGTCCTCCATGTGAAGCCCCTGTTATAAGAGGAAGTGCTCCGCAGCGCCTTTCCTGAGGTTTTCGATAGCCCATGCGGGCCGAAGATTTGGAAGGCCCCAGCATGCCCTAAACTCACGGCACTCAAAAGACTCATACGAAAAACTCCTGATCGGCACTATGTGGTCGATGTGCCATTCGTGCCGGTTTTCCCAGCCCATTCCGGGGAGAAACTGCCGTTCAATGTGATCAGCCAATTGTTTACTAGTGTACCCGACACTGGCCCAAAAAGATCCGGTCACCGATCTTACAGGCGTCCGAAGGGCTCTTCTATCCAGGGCTTTTCTAACCAAGCCAAGCACCCTCAGTCGCATAGCATAGGCAGGGTCCGAGTCCTTCCTCGCTAGCTCCTTAGCTAAGATTTTATGACGATTCTTTTGATTGGACTTTTTTGCTGCGACTCGCTGACAAGGTTTGCAGTATCCATATAGCCCGTCTTTTTGAGAACTGGACTTAAAGTAGTCTAAGAAAAGTTTAACTTCACGGCATTTAGGGCACTGTTTAGAAACACCGTCCCGGTAACAGTCTAGAGTTTTTCGCGGCCTACCTGCCTTTGCTTTAGCGGCGTGGCACCCTCGACACCAGCTATCTAGTTTACTTTTACGATTGGCGGCATAGAAAAACTCGGATTTAGGTTTTTCTATGCCGCATTTTGAACAGGTTTTCATAGTACCCTCCTAGAATGTAGGTAGAGTTTACTACGAAAGCCGTAGGGTCATTTACTTTTTCCCCGCGCGCGCTGCGTTGATTCGTTCAAGTCGAGCCAGTGTAGCGTCAACGTCACCGGCGGTCATGGGTTTAACGCCCGGCTTGGGTGGGTACTTCGACCGCATCACCTGAACGAAACTGGTCATCGTCAGGTTCCAAGCGTCCGATTCGGTCATGCCTAGGTGGGCGATGGCGGCGGCGACATACTCCGCGGCCTTAAACTCGGTCATCGGTTCGCCGACGCGCCCCGGCTCCGGTTCAACGTCCCCCATAATGCCGTGACGGATCAGCCCTTGAGCAATCGCCAGGATGTCGCCCATCGGCATCAGGCCCGCGCTATAGGCTATGCGCCCGCGTCCGGTAGGCACGAGGCCGCCGAACAATGCGCCGGTATCTTGGTCACCCGAACAGGCGTAAACCACGGTCAGCGCCCGTTCAAAGCGTTCCTTGCGAAAGCGCTTGAGCAAGTAGGGGTTATCGGGTTCGGTAGCCAGGAGCAGGGCTGTGGTTTCGACGATCTCGGCAGGCGTACCGATTTGGGTCATAGAAAAAAGGGACGGCCGCAACAAGTACGAACGCCCCTCCGCTTCTATGCCGACTTCGCCAATGGCGGTCAGCGCGCGCATTTACACCTCGATAAGCCAGGCGGTCACATCGGTGATGGCGGAAACCTCAAGCGTCACCGCGCCCACCAAGTAGGCCCGGTAGTTCGCCAGCGGGATGGCGGCAGTAGCACCTGCGGCCACGGGGATGGACGCGCCGGTTGCGCTGTTGAACGTCGCGCCGGTACCCGGCACCTTGACAGTAGCCGGCGCGTCGGCACCATCCAGGGTCAAAGTGATCGAGGACGCCGAGCCGTTGCGCACGAACAGGATCTGCTTGGCGGTCGGCAGGTAGGTGAGGGTATTGGAAAGGTCGACGACTACCGGTGTTACGACGGTAGCCCCGACCGCATCGAAGGGGCGAACTGCTGGAAGATTAGCCATTATGGCACCACCGGAGTGTCGGTAACGATGAGACCGAACGGCGAGTAGGCGATCGACGCCTCGAACGAACGGGTCACAACGTCAGTGGTCGGGGCGGAAAGCGAGATGTTCGTGATGATCATGAACGCTTCGTAGGTCAGATCCGGACCGGTGAGGCGGATCCAGGCGTAAGGCTTGCCGCCGGTAGCCGCACCGGTGATAACATGTTTCACCAGGGCGATTTGGTTGACCTTGCCCACTTCGTCAGTAGAACGGGCCACGAGGTCGCCGCTCAACGAGTAGTTGAGGTAGCTGGCTGCGTTGTCCTTCAGGTTGCCCACGGTCAGGTCAGAGGTCGTGTCGATGGTATCCCATTCGACCGTCTGCTCTTTGCTGGTGAAACCGCCGATCGGCATATAGTCGCCCGACGCCGGCTTCGTGTCGCCGCAACCGGGGAACCACTCGAGGGCGTAGTCGCCGCCCGTCATGGATTGGTTTGCACATACTGGCATTTTCTTGCCCTCTATCAGATATTCAGTTATGCCCGAGAGGGCGCCTAGCATATTAACGCATCACGGCACAGCCCGTCAGCCTGATATGATGTTGATGTTGATCTCGTACCAGACACGCTCCTCGGCTGTGTAGCCCGGCCCGACCGGCCCGCCCTGCATACGGAACAGGGTCACGTCGCAATTGCGGTTATCGGTCTTCAGGCGGTCGCGCAGGCCATAGACGATAGCCCGCAGCGGATTGGTATCGGCGTTGCCCTTTTGACGGCTCAGGAAAATCACGCGCACCGAGTCGTAATCAACACCCAGGTTATTGCTGACACTGCCCCCCATTGAGGTCAGCACGCACAGGCGTTTAGTGGCGTTGGTCGGGTTGTCACGCCAAATACCCTGGCTGACCTCAAAGCCGTAGCTCGACCAGTTTGGACCAGCTTCAAGCCATTGCTTAACCGCTTCGACTGGAATGGTCATAGTTTCATCTCTTCTAAAATCGCGGCTTTAATGTCGGCCAAGCCGTCGCGCTCAAAGCCTTTAGTCAACCACTGCGGTTCACCCTTCCCAGATCCTAGCGAACTATCCCAATAATTGCCGGTTTCCGACCCGCCGCCAAATGCCTGAGACATTTTCGGCCCGAACTCAGAACGGTTACTCGTTACCCCGAAGTGCGCCCGGGGCTGACCTCGTAGCGTTCCGGGCATCTCATGCACTGCAGCGGCGTAACTCGCTGTGTAACCATAAAGGCCTTTCCAGCCACTACTGGTCTTTTCGACTCTGCGGAACCGGCTATTAACCAAGGTGCCGAGGTCGACCGGTGTCAGGGTGTCGGCATAGCCCCCGCCTATGATAAGCACGGTGGTGATACAGTTTTCGGTCATCGGGCCGGTGATCTTTTCGAACGTAGCGGCGAGCTTGCTGCGCACCGCGCTCATGCCTTTAGCTGGCATTTTGTTGCCCTCTTGAGCTTTTCTGAATTCTACCAGATAATTGATAGGCGGCTAGGCTGATCCCCGAACACACGCTCCACCCGATGCGTGCTGCCGCAGTCTCTATCGGGCGTCCTGAGGGCAGGGCTTTGATTTCTCATTCAAGATTGCTTGAACTTCTCGACTATAACTGCGATTCCGGTATTTTCACTTGGCTAATGCCTACGTCAAATCGCATAGCTGTTGGGTCACCTGCTGGGGCAACGTGTCGCGGGTACCTACAGATACAACTCGACGGAAAAATTTATAGGGCGCACCGATTAGCATGGTTTTACGTCTTTGAAACCTGGCCGTTACAGGTCATCGACCACATTGACGGCAATCCCCGGAACAATGCGATCCTAAACCTAAGAGACACTAGCCAGTTTGAAAATACCCGTAACTTGGGGCTTTCGACTAACAATACTAGCGGCTTTCACGGAGTTAGCTTTGTGACGAAAAGCAAGCTATGGGCAGCCCATATAATGGTCAAAGGCAAATCGATTTATTTAGGTGCTTTTAAGACGCCAGAGGCCGCGTCTATTGCCCGACAAAAGGCCGATGCGCAGCATGGATTTACCATCAGGTAACCGTCCGGTAATCAGGAATCGGGTCACCCAGGCATTGCATATCCCATTCCATATGCGTCTTGATCTCCTGCCAATCCGTTTCGGTCTCGGTGTTGAGCTTGATCAAATCGCGGTACTTAGGTCGCGGGTCTTCGGACCAAATAATGTAATTGCTGATGAACTCGCCGCCGTCGAGGCTGAGCGGGTTGCGCATCTCCTTGGACTCGGCGGCCCAGGTGCAGGCAATCGTGTATTCGTCGCCGTAAACAATCGTCCCGGCGTAGGCGTCCTCGGACACGAACGGCTTGACCGTGGCGGTGTTGCGGTATGACCAGCGGGATACTTTACTCACAACGGAACGCCCTCCCGACCATCATGCCGCACGTAACCCCGTTCGGGTCTTCGGGGACTATGCCGTCCATGCAGCCGGTCTTGTCGAGCCCGCGCAGGAGGTTCAGGTATTTGTTGTAGCCTTCGCTCAGCGTGCCGAACGCGTAAGACTGCGAAGCCCCGGACGGCGCCCGTTGCTGGGTTACCTGGCGATTGGGCTGCATGATGCCGAGCAGCGCCAGGGCGTATAGGTTGATCAGCGAGATGGTGCCCGCCGGATACCCCTGGGCGACCAGGCAGTCGTAAGCAGCGTTGATCTGATCGACGAGCAGCTGTAGGAAAAAGTCGGGAATATCCTCGATGCCCAAGGAGGCTAGGAATTGCTTGGCTTGTTCCAGGGTCAGTTCCACGGGCAGGGCTCTCCGATTAAGGCTTACAGGGTATCGTAAAATAAATGCTTGACGAAGTGCGCAAGGGCGAATAGTCTTAGCTCAACAGCAACGAACAACGGAGCAAGACGGGATGACTACTGACATTCACCGCGCAATGACTGCCGCAGAACTTGAAAAGTTTCGTGATGCGTGTGCGCTTGGTGACTCTGCTGCAGAGCTGTTCACTATCTGGAGCGGCAAAAAGGCAACCCGCGTTGTCGCTGACACCGTTGAAATCGAATTTCCTTACACCGGGATTTTGAAGCACGGCGTAACCAACACCATCCGTGTAGGTGCGAAATACCTGATCGAGAACATGAACGCTTTTGCCGAAGGCCGCCGCCCTTAACCAACCTCGCCAACGCCCCTTAACTGGGGCTTTGCCAGTAACAACACACGGAGCCTTCAAATGCCCAAATTCATCACCGCCATGCTCTGCAGTCTAACCGCCCTAACCGGCGCACTGCTCGGCGTCGGCCTTTTCGGCTCTGAGCCTGCATCTGACCAACAAATCACGCTGCTCGGCCTGTCGCTTCTGACCGGCTTTGCGGCAAACGCCCTGGGCTATTGGGCCCTTGGGCGATAGGAGCAAGACGACATGGCGGTGAAAGAGGCAGCTAAAGAAAGCAGGGCCGACGAGGCTTGGAAAAAGATTCCGGTTTGTGCCGATCTCGACGAGGATTGCCCTGATGTTACGGACCATCTCGCGTGTTGGCTTTACGACATGGGGCGCGGCAAATGCCCCTTTTGTTCAAGTGACTGCAAATGAAACCTAAACGGCCACCCGCGCCCGGCTTCGTGTGGGTCAAGGTGCTCGACGGCCCGAATAAGGGCGAATGGGCGCAGGTGTTGCGCCGTGAATATCAAACCCTGGAGAAAAAGCGATGAATTCAATTAGCTATTGCGATTGCCGTCAAGGCCGCGACCCCTGCACCTGCAACCGTTACGCCTCGGCGGCGCGCACGCATTGCAACAACCTCAAAGGGATCTATGGCGCCGACATGTACGCGCCTGCCGCCGTGCAGGTGCTGCGCACTGAGAACGCAACCTTGCGCCGCCGGGTCAAAGCCTATGCGGCGGTCTCCCTGCTCGGCTGGGCCGCGGTAGTGGTTATGGGGGTGGCGCTGTGAGTCAATTAAAAGGTGACAACTTAGCCTTTCCGGCGCGTTACGTGTCTTGGCGTAACTACCGTGCTGCCTTCGGTGCTACTGGCCGGGACTTGCCTGACATGGCCGACGTGAAGCTGACCAATTACGAGGTGGCGCGGTTCGAACGCCTTGAAGCCGAAAAAGCGTTAGCCGCGGTACTGATCGAGACCGATCTGCTGCGCAAGAAGCTGAAGAAAATCAAGCGTATATTGCGCGAGCCTAAAACGCAGACAGAAAAAAGCCCCGGTTAAGGGGCTTTCATCGTGCTACTTTTTGGCTTTCGCTTTGTCCAGGATGTCCTGGGCTTCAGCTTCAGCGGTTTGCACCTTCAGGGTCGCTTCGGCTTCCGCGTCCTCAAGGAGCTTTTTGGCTTTCGCCTCAGCGTCCTCAAGGATTTTAGCCGCCTTGGCATCCAGGGCTTCCGACTGATCAACTGCTTTGCCCAGGGGGCGCGTGCGGCTGCGGAACAGCTCGGAGGTTGGCAGGTTGTCGTCGCCCACTTCCAGGGTCAGAATGTCGCCGCGCGACAGGTTCTTATGCTTTGGGTGGTCGACAATAGTGCCGATCAGCTCGAATTGCGCAGTCTTAGCCATTATGCCGATGCTCCATATGCAACGCCCGCACGGCCCGCTTGGTCTGCCTTGATCAGGAGGCCGGAAGCACTCCAGGTCATCCAATGGTAATCGGCAAACGGCACGTTACGAGGGATTGGGGTAGTGTTGACGGCCATGCCGGTCAAAGGCTCGATGTACGCCTTGTTCAGCACAACGCCGACCATTTGGTTGCCGACCAGCAGTTGCGAGGTCTTGATCGCGGCGATACCCGGGGTGTCTTCCAGGATCGCACGATAGAACGAACGGCTGATAGTGGTGGCGTCCACGGTGCGCAGCAGGCTGGTCTCGATCTCCGGAGAGAT
>LNAP01001202.1_pt1 | contig 31440 bp, 30 predicted proteins | sample 602601 | NCBI WGS metagenome assembly LNAP01 (sample SAMN02440304, study PRJNA202911) | soil metagenome | biome: Subtropical and temperate rainforests or woodlands; isolation source: soil samples (1 kg each in a 20% v/v slurry with milli Q water) were... ...
CAGGATCTTGTCGTCCAGGCCCGGCCGCACGCGCCCGCTGCGGGCGACGAACAGCTTTTGCATGGCGCCGGACAGCACCACGGCCACGCGCTGGGGCGACAGGTTCACCGCGGCCGCGATGTCCGCCACGTCGGCGCCGACGCGCAAATGCCAACGGTGCTCGAAGTTGGGCGTGCTGTCGAGGCCAAAGCGGCGGGCCAGGATGGCGTATTCCTCGGCGCTGAGCAGGGCTTTCACCTCGGCCCGATCCCAGGCGTAGAAGCGGCCTTCCTCGCCCTCGGAGTCGGCATCCAGCGCCGCGTAGAAGCCGCCGCCCGGCGCGCGCATCTCGCGCAGCGCCCACTGGCCGGTGGTGTGCAGCACGGCGTCAAAACGCGCGCTGCCAGTGATTTGCGCCGCCTGCGCGTACAGGCGCAGCAGCTGGCCGTTGTCGGAGAGCATTTTCTCGAAGTGCGGGATGTTCCATTCCGCATCGACCGCATAGCGGCAAAAGCCACCGCCCAGGTGGTCGTGGATGCCGCCGCGGGCCATTTGTTCGAGCGTCAGCAGCGCCATGCGCAGCGCCTGTTCGTCACCGCTGCGGGCATGCTCGCGCAGGCAGCGCTCGATCAGCGGCGCCTGCGGGAATTTGGGCGCGCCGCCAAAGCCGCCGTGCACGGGGTCGAACAGGCCGCCCAGTTCGGCCATGGCGCGGCGCAGCGGCGCGTCGCCCAGCACTGCGGCAGCGTCGCCCAGCGCCTGATTCCGGGTCAGCGCGTCCAGCAGGTGATGATTCTGCTGGTCGATTTCCGCCCGATGGCTGCGGTAGTACTCCTCCACCCGGCCCAGCAGGTCGGTGAAGGCCGGCAGGCCGTAGCGGGCCTCCTTGGGAAAATAGGTGCCGCCGAAGAACGGCACCTGGTCCGGGGTCAGGAACATGGTCAGCGGCCAGCCGCCGCCGCGGCCGGTCAGCATCTGGTGGGCCAGTTGATAGATGCGGTCCAGGTCCGGCCGTTCCTCGCGATCGACCTTGATGTTGACGAACAGGCTGTTCATCAGCGCCGCCGTGGCCGGATCCTCGAAAGATTCGTGCGCCATCACGTGGCACCAGTGGCAGGCCGAGTAGCCAATCGACAGCAGGATCGGCTTGTCCTGCGCGCGCGCCAGGGCCAGTGCCGCGTCGCCCCAGGGGTGCCAGTCGACGGGGTTGTGGGCGTGTTGCAGCAGATACGGACTGCGCTCGGCAGCCAGGCGGTTGGCCGGGTGGCCGGATGAGGCGGCGTTGGACATGGCGACAGGCGGTGGCAAGCGGGGTTGTTGGATCATGCCGGATAATCGGTGCCCATGTTGCACCATCCCGCCATCGATCCGGTCGCCCTGCACCTTGGCCCGCTGGCCATCCGCTGGTACGGCCTCATGTATCTGCTCGGCTTCGCGGCCGCCTGGTGGCTGGGTCGAAGGCGCGCGCGCCGCCCCGGCAGCGGCTGGCAGGCGAGCGAGCTCGGCGACCTGATTTTCTACTGCGCCATGGGCGCGGTGCTCGGTGGGCGCATCGGCTACGTGCTGTTCTACCAGCCGGGTTACTACCTGTCCCATCCGGCAGCCATCCTGCAGGCCTGGCAGGGCGGCATGTCCTTCCACGGCGGGCTGATCGGCGTGCTGCTGGCGTGCTGGCTGTTCGGGCGCAAGACCGGGCGCGGATTCTTCACGGTGACCGATTTCGCGGCGCCGCTGGTGCCGACCGGGCTGCTGGCCGGGCGGCTTGGCAACTTCATCAACGGCGAGCTGTGGGGACGGGTCACGGACCTGCCCTGGGGCATGGTCTTCGAGGGTGCCGGCCCGCTGCCGCGCCATCCGTCGCAGCTTTATCAGGCGGCGCTCGAAGGCGGGCTGCTGTTCGTCATCCTGTGGCTGTATTCGGCCCGGCCGCGGCCGGTGATGGCGGTGTCCGGGGTGTTCCTGATCGGTTACGGCACGCTGCGTTTCATCGGTGAATTCGCGCGCGAGCCGGATGCCTTTCTGGGCTTTGTCGCCTTCGACTGGCTGACCATGGGTCAGCTGCTGTGCCTGCCGATGCTGCTGGCCGGGGCCGTGCTACTGGTGCTCAGCCGCCGGCGCAGTGCGACCTGATGCACGGCTTCTTTGCCGAACTGGTCATCATCCTCACCGCCTCGGCACTGGTGCTGGCGGTGTTCTACCGCCTGCGCCTGCCGCCCACGCTGGGCTATCTGACCACCGGTTTACTGATCGGGCCCGGTGCGCTCGGCCTGATAGGCAACCAGGAGGCAGTGCAGTACCTGGCCGAGTTTGGCGTGGTGTTCCTGCTGTTCTCGCTGGGGCTCGAATTTTCGCTGTCGCGCCTACTGGCCATGCGTCGGCTGGTGTTTGGCCTCGGCGGCGGGCAGGTGCTGATCTGCACGGCGGCGTTCATGGCGGTCGGGCTCGGGTTTGGACTGTCGCCGCCGCTGGCGCTGCTGATGGCGGCGGTGCTGGCGCTGTCGTCCACCGCGGTGGTGACGCGGGAGCTGGCCCGCAGCGGCGAGCTGTACGCCCGCCACGGCCAGCTCGGTGTGGCGGTGCTGCTGTTCCAGGACCTGGCGGCAGTGCTGTTCCTGATTCTGATCCCGGCGCTGGCGACCGAGGGCGACGGCCTGCCGCTGGTGCTCGCCCTTACCGTCGCCAAGGGCCTGGTGCTGTTCGCGGCGCTGATCGGCATCGGCAAGTGGGTGCTGCCGCGGGTGTTCTTCGAGGTGGCCAAGACGCATTCGGATGAGCTGTTCGTGCTCGCCGCGCTGCTGGTGGCGCTGCTGGCGCTCGGCGCGCCGCATTTAGCGGTTGCATGGCTGTTCGGCGTGCCGGTCATGCCGCCGCAATACGATCTCGTGCTGTTCGTGCTGATCGGCTTGGCGACCTCGGCGCAGCCGCTGCTGTTCGGCATGTGCCGGCAGCTGGTCGACGCGCAGACCGCGGGCAAAGCGCTGGCAGCAGTAAACCTCGCCTTCTTTCTCGGCACCGCACTGATGCAGTCAACCACGGGCGCGGTGGCCGCGTTCGCGGGGCTGCCGGCGGTGCTGCTGTTCATGGCCGCGGCGCTTTTCGTCGGCGTGCTGATCTTCCTGGCTTACACGTCGCCGACGCGGGCGATTGGGTAGTCTACCTTGAGCGCTTGAAAGCTCGGGCGATCAGCAATCAGAATTGGAACGCAGTTGGGACCCTTGCGTTGGCGTACGACCGAGGAGCGCCAAATGGCCGAAAAATTCGATCCTGCGCGTGCCGACAAGCACGCTGATCCGGCCCGGAAGGACCGCCGCGTCGACAAGGCCGACGACGCTCTAGAGAAGGGTTTGAAGGACAGTTTTCCGGCATCCGACCCGCCGAGCAGTACCCAGCCCGGTAAGACCCCCGCGGACGGCCGGAATTAAGCCTTCCGCGTTGCGAATGTGAGGGACCGACAGCTCTACGAGGCTGAGGGAGCAGCGGCGCCCAAGGCTCGCTCGTCGATCAAAAGCGGCATTTGAAAAGTAAAGCGGGTCTCATCGTCCGTCGAGGTCACATCGATGGTGCCGCCGTGGGCCGAAGCAATCTGGGACACGATGAAGAGCCCCAGACCCAGTCCTTGCTGATTCCCGGTATCCCGCCCGCGCACATATGGCATGAACAGCTTGCCCAGCGTGGCCGCGGGAATGGCCGGCCCCCGATTGATGACCGAAAGAGAAAAACTACCGTAGGTTTGCGCACGCACGAAGACGGGGGTCTCAACCGCGCTGTAGCTGAGGGCGTTGCCGAGAAGATTCGAAAGCAGGCGGGCAATCCGTTGGCGGTCGGCGAAGACCGGCTTTGTGATGGCAAACTCGGCTTCGATCCGCCGCTGGGGATGCGTGGCGCGCATCTCGTCGACGATCTGCCTGAGCAAGGGTTCCAGCGGCTCCATCGACGGTGCGAACGACATCCTACCGCCGAGGCGACTGCGCGCGAGATCGATGACATCTTCGATCAGCGAAGACATGCGAATGGTGCTGGTTTCCATCATGGCGACGAGGGACTTCGCCTTCTCGTCGAGCGGCATCTTTTCGAGGAGGCGCGTGCCGGCCGCGATCGCGGCAAGCGGATTGCGCAGGTCATGACCGAGCACCGCCATGAACTGCTCCTGCAATTCTGCGGCGGCCTTGGCGTCCAACAGATTTGCCTCGGCCGTCGCGACGCGCCTTGCGGCATCGAGATGAATGCCGATCAGGTCGGCGAACAGCCGGAACATGCCGATGACGCCGGGATTCTTCAGCTTCGCCGGCTCCGGATCAAGGGCGCAGAGCGTTCCGAAAAAGCTTCCGTCGGCAAGGAAGATCGGCATCGAGATGTAGGACTGAAAACCGTACATCGCCGGCGTATGATGATCCGCGTAGCACGCATCCTGGGCGACGTGATCGATCACCACAGCCTCGCGGGCCTGATGTACCTCGTGACAGATCGTCGTTTCGACCTTGAGCTCGCCCCCGGCGCCGAGGCCGAGCCCGACCTGGTCGTGGGCCGCAAGACAGACCCAGCGATCGCCGGTGACGCGAGCCACGGCCGAGAATCCCAGCCCCGTCACTTGAGACACGACCGCGAGAATCGTCGGAACCGCCGCAATGGCTTCGATGGCGTCGATATCGGCTTTGAAGTCGTGGTCCATAAAGCTCCATTGCGCACCAGCCGGGCGCGGTCAACGACTTAATCGCGCAGCCAAACTCAAAGTCGGTGTTCATGATCAAATGGCCAAGGAACAAGCCTGGTTTTCATCACTTGGGTCCACAGCAGATGGGAGTCCCGGGTTGAAAATACTACTTGTGGAAGACGAGCCGCTGATCCTTCTGGACGTCGAGCTCGGGTTGCAGCAAGCGGATCATACAGTGATCTCGGTCTGCAATGCGGACAGGGCAATCTCCATCTTGCGGGCACAAGCCGTGGACCTCGTCCTGACCGACATCGATATGCCGGGTTCCATGGATGGACTCGAGCTGGCTGCTGCGGTGCGCGATGGCTGGCCGCCGGTGAAGATCGTGCTCATGTCGGGAAAGAGACGCCCAGCCGACGGAGAACTCCCGCCACATGCCCGCTTCATGCCCAAACCGTTCAGCCAATCCCAGCTCTTGCAAACCGTCGGCGTCTGGTAGAGGGCCGCCGGGACCTGCCACGTCGCGCTTCCTGTTGACGACTGCGTTTAGCGGCCGGCCGCATGACCGTGAGCCGTTCTGGAGACTTGCACAAGATTGTCCCGCGAAGGATGCTGCGGCGTACCAGCATCCAAGGGACCTGCCATGCCTGTCGACACCAAAGCCGCCACCGACCGCCTCATGCGCTTTCTCGCCGTCGAGGGCGTGACCGGACAGGAGGCGGCGATCGGGCGGGAGCTCAGCGCCGCGCTGAAGGAGAGCGGCGTTCCGGCCAAGGCGATCCGGCTCGACGACGCCAACACGCGCATTCCCGTGCCGACCGAGACCGGCAACCTCATCGTCGACCTGCCCGGCCGCGGCGCGCTGCATAACCAGCCGCGCATCATGTTCATGACCCACATGGACACCGTGCCGCTCTGCGCCGGCGCCAAGCCCAAGAAGTCCGGCCGCAAGATCGTCAACGAGGCCAGGACCGCGCTCGGCGGCGACAACCGCTGCGGCTGCGGCGTGCTGGTGACGCTGGCGGCCGAGCTCGAAAAGCAGAAGCTCGACCATCCGCCGATCACGCTGCTGTTCTGTGTGCGCGAGGAGAGCGGGCTCTACGGCGCGCGCCACGTCAAGCTCGACGAGCTCGGCTCGCCGGTGATGGCCTTCAACTACGACGGCGGCTCGGCCTCCAATGTCGTGATCGGCGCGGTCGGCGCCGACCGCTGGAGCGTCGAGATCTTCGGCCGCGCCTCGCATGCCGGCGTAGCGCCCGAGCGCGGCATCTCCTCGACCATGATCATGGCGCTCGCGCTCGCCGACGTGCAGGCCGGCGGCTGGTTCGGCAAGGTGGTGAAGGGCAAGGGCGCGAGCGCGCGGATGGGCACCAGCAATGTCGGCCCGGTCACCGGCGGCGAAGGCCGCCCGGCGGGTGATGCCACCAACGTCGTCACCGATTACGTCCATGTGCGCGGAGAGAGCCGCAGCCACGACGGAAAGTTCTTCAAGGAGATCACCAAGGCCTACAAGGCCGCGTTCGAGAAGGCCGCCAAGAAAGTGACCAACGCGCAAGGCAAGTCCGGCAAGGTCAAGTTCAAGGCCGAGACAGACTATTTTCCGTTCCGCATGAAGGACAGCCAGCCCGTCATCAAGCGCGCGGTCGAGGCGGTGTCTGCGGTCGGCGGCACGCCGAACGTGCGCACCGCCAATGGCGGCCTCGACGCCAACTGGATGGTCCGCCACGGCGTTCCGACCGTGACGTTCGGCGCCGGCCAGAACGAGGCCCACACGATCGACGAGTGGATCAATCTCGACGAATACGACCGCGCCTGCGCGCTGGCCGTGCAGCTGGCAACGATGCGGTGACCGAGTTCGTAGGGTGGGTTGGCGCAGCGTAACCCACCACTTCTGCTGCCGCGGAACCAAAGTGGTGGGTTACGCCACGCGACTGCGCGTCGCGCAGTCGCACGGCTAACCCACCCTACAAAATAAAACACAGGGAGGCCACATGGCACGCATCGCGACAATCGAGTCCGGACTCTACCGGATCCCCCTCCCCGTCACGCTGTCGGACTCCACGCATGGCGAGATCGCGGCGTTCGAGCTGATCACCTGCCGCGTACGGGACGCGGATGGTGCGGAAGGCGTCGGCTACACTTACACCGTGGGGCGCAATGGCGGCGCGACCGCTGATATCCTCAGGCGCGAGATTCCGCCGCTGGTCGAGGGGCGCGAGGCCGACGACACCGAGGCGATCTGGCATCACGTCTGGTGGGGCCTGCATTATGGCGGCCGCGGCGGGCCGGCGGTGCTGGCGCTCTCCGCGCTCGACATCGCGCTGTGGGACCTGAAGGCGCGGCGCGCCAAGCTGCCGCTGTTCCGCCTGCTCGGCGGCTTCGACGCCCGCGTGCCGTGTTATGCCGGCGGCATCGACCTCGATCTCTCGGTCGAGGCGCTGCTGGCGCAGACCGACGGCAATCTCGCCAAGGGCTTTCGCGCCATCAAGATGAAGGTCGGCCGGCCCGATCTGAAGTCCGACGTCGCGCGCGTCGCGGCCATGCGCCGGCATCTCGGCGACGGCTTTCCGCTGATGGCGGACGCCAACATGAAGTGGACCGTGGAGGAAGCCATCCGCGCCGCCCGCGCGTTCGTGCCTTACGACCTCACCTGGCTGGAGGAGCCGATCATCCCGGACGACGTCGCGGGCCACACCCGCATCATGCAGGCCGGGGGCGTGCCGATCGCGGCCGGCGAAAACTTGCGCTCGCTGTGGGAGTTCAAGAACTACATCGTCGCGGGCGCGGTGTCCTATCCCGAGCCTGACGTCACCAATTGCGGCGGCGTCACCGCCTTCATGAAGATCGCGCGGCTCGCCGAAGCCTTCAACCTGCCGGTCACCAGCCACGGCGCGCACGACATCACCGTGCATCTGCTCGCGGCCTGCCCGAACCGGTCGTATCTGGAGGCCCATGGCTTCGGGCTGGACACGTATATCGAGCATCCGCTGGTGCTCGAGGACGGCAAAGCCCTGGCGCCGGACCGCCCGGGCCATGGCATCGGCTTCGACTGGAAGGGGCTGGCGAAGCTGGCGTAGCACTCATGCCCGCCATTCCGGGTTCGCGCCAAGAGGCGCGCCCCGGAATGACAGAGAGAAGTGCCGCGCATTGCTGCACGCGAGGCATTCCAAGGCACTGGATGCGGGGACCGGATAATCGGCTATGGTCGCCGCAGCCGGCCCTCCTTGCGAAAGACCCCCGCTTTGACCCCCGAACTGCACCAGAAACTGACCCAGTGGCGCCGGCACCTGCATGCCCATCCGGAACTGGGCCTCCACGAGAAGGCCACTGCCGCCTTCGTGCAGGACAAGCTCACCGAGCTCGGCATTCCCTTCGAGGCTGACATCGGCGGCCATGGTGTCGTCGCGACGCTGACACGCGGGTCTGCGCAGGGCCGCGTCGGCCTGCGCGCCGACATGGATGCGCTGCCGATCACGGAGGATACCGGGCTTGGCTACGCCTCGAAAAATCCCGGCGTGATGCATGCCTGCGGGCATGACGGGCACACCGCCTCGCTGCTCGGCGCGGCCGCGCTGCTGGTCGCCGACACCAGCTGGAGCGGCACCGTCGACTTCATCTTTCAGCCCGCCGAGGAAGGACTTGGCGGCGCGCGCGCGATGGTCGGCACGGGCCTGTTCGAGCGCTTTCCAATGACGCGGGTGTTCGGCTTCCACAACTGGCCGGGGCTCCCTGCCGGCACTATCGCGGTCCATGACGGCGTCGTCATGGCCTCCGGCGGACGCGTCAGCATCGCCATCGAGGGCCATGCCGGACATGCCGGCATGCCGCATCTGACCCGCGATCCCGTGATGGCGGCGGGACATCTGATCGTGGCGCTGCAATCGATCGTGGCGCGCGGCGTCGATCCGCTCGATACCGCCGTGCTCTCGCTCTGCACGCTCGAAGGCGGCAAGGCGCGCAACCAGATCGCAGGACGCGTCGAAATCGGCGGCACGCTGCGGTATCACCGCGACGCCGTGAAGGACATCATGGTGGCGCGGATCGAACAGATCTGCGCCGGCATCGCAACCAGCTTCGACGTCAAGGTCACGCCCGAGATCGTTATGGGCGTCGGCGTGGTGGTCAATACACCTGACGAAGCGGGCCTCGCGCGCCTCGCCGCGGAGAAGGTGCAGGCCGAGGTGCGGCGCGACCTCGCGCCCAGCATGGCCGGCGAGGATTTCGCCTTCTATCTTCAAAAGCGCCCCGGCGCCTTCGTCTGGATCGGCAACGGCGAATTGCGCGACGGCGCCGAACTGCACGGCCCGCGCTACGATTTCAACGACGCGATCCTGCCCGTCGCGTCCGGCTGGATGGCGGAAGTGGCCAAGACGGCGCTGAGCGCGAACTAGCTAAAGACGGCTTGGCGGGATGGGCGGTTCGCGGGTGGCGATCGTGCAGCAGCCGCGCGAGGGCTTCGCGTTCCCCCGCAAGGCCTTTCATCGCCGTCTCGAACAGCGCCTCCTGGAGGTCGCGCGGCATGTCGAACGGCTCCAGAAGGCCTTCGCAAAGCTCGGCAAGGAGCCGAGCGGGACGCAGTGTCCGGCCATCCACGGCATCATCAAGGAAGCCAACGAGACCGCTGGCGAGATCGAGGACAAGGCCGTGCTGGACGCCGCCATCGTCGCCAACGCCCAGGCCGTCGAGCATTACGAGATGTGCCGCTACGGCACGCTGATCGCCTGGGCCGAAGAGCCCGGACACGACGAGATCGTGCGCTTCCTGACGACGAACCTGAATGAAGAGAAGGCCGCCAACACCAAGCTGAACACGGTGGCTTTGCGCAAGGGCGTCAACGCCAAGGCGGTCAACGCGGCATAGAAACGCGCAAGACCGGAGCGGCTCCGCAAATGGCGGGGCCGCCTGGCATGGTCCAATCCGCTCGGCTAGATGATCCCGCCCTGCCGCAGCGCCGCGATTGCGGCTTCGTCATAGCCGAGCTCGGCCAGCACGAGATCAGTATGCTCGCCGAGCGTCGGCGGACGGCTCGCGATTTCACCCGGCGTTTCCGACAGGCGGACCGCGGCGCGGGCGAGCGGCGCGGACTTCGGCAGGCCGGGATAATCGACGTCCTGCAGGAAGCCGGCGGCACGGATGTGGGGATGATCCAGCGCCTGTTGCGGACTCAGCACGGGCCCGGTCGGAATCATCGCCTTGCCCAGTGCGTCGACGGCCTCCTGCGTGGTGCGTTCGGCGCACCAGCGCGCCATGCGCTCGCTGATGACGGGGCCGTTGTTGCCGCGGCTGATGTCGTCGGCAAAGCGCGGATCGTTCAGCCACTGCTCCTCCTCGCCCATCAACTTCGCCCAGCGCTTGAACAGCGGATGACCCGTGACCTGGCACAGCACCCAGCCATCCCTGGTGCGGTAGATATCGGCCGGCGCCGCGGTCTGGCCGAGATTGCCGGTCGGGACGCGGTTGACGTTGATGACCGCCTGCTCGATCAGCGTGGCGTTGGTGAAGGACAGCGCGGTCGCAAGCAGCGCGCCCTCGACGATCTGCCCGCGCCCGGATTTGCCGCGCTCGATCAGCGCGGCGAGTGTTCCAAACGCGCAATGCAGCGACGTGCCGAAATCGACCCAGTTCACCGCGGCCCGATACGGCGGATCGCCGGCGCCGGTCATGTAGACCGAGCCCGACATCACCTGCCCGACCCCATCGAAGCCGACCCGGTCGGACCATGGCCCCGGACCGCCGAACGCGGTCGCCGTCGTCAGGATGATGTCCGGCTTGATCGCCTTCAGGGAGTCGTAGTCGAGCCTCATCGCCTGCAGCGTTTGCGGTGGCAGGTTGGCGACGACGACATCGGCGGTCTTGACCAGCCGGCGCATCACCTCCTGCCCTTCCGGCTTCATCGGGTCGAGCGTGATGCACTTCTTGTTGCGGTTGACCTGAAGGAACAGCGCGCCTTCGCCGCCTTCGCCGACCGGCGCCACGAAGCGGTCCTCGCTGCCGTCGCGCTTCTCCACACGAATGACCTCGGCGCCGAATTCTGCCAGCAAGGTCGCGCAATAGGGCCCGGCGATATAGCGCCCGAAATCGAGGACGCGCACGCCCTCCAGAACTCCTCCCATCGATCCCATCCCTTCCATGTTCTTGCCAGATTACAGGGACTGGCTGCCACGGCAAGCCGGCAACGGACATTGCGCCTGCTCTCGAGATGTGATCGCCGGCCGGTTTCGGCCGGCGGAAATTGTGCTCTAGTATGGCGTGTCCGTCCCCCAACGAGAAGCACATCCATGCCGCAACAATTCGATCGATCCCAAGAAGATCTCGGCAATGCGATCCATTTCGAGCACGTCAACATCCAGGTCCCGGATCAGCGCCTCGCCGCGCTGTTCTACGTCACCGGGCTCGGGCTCACCCGCGATCCCTATCTGATGGTGTCCGACACCAACATGTGGATCAATGCCGGACGCAGCCAGTTTCATCTGCCGAGCGGCAAGCCGCAGGTGCTGCGCGGCCATACCGGGCTGGTGATCGAGGGCCGCGAGGCGCTGCTGCAACGCCTGGCCTCCGTCGTGAAGAAGCTCGAGGGCACGGCGTTCGCTTTCGCCGAGCATAACGACTACGTCGAGGCGATTTGTCCGTGGGGCAACCGCATGCGCATCCACGAACCGGACGCGGCGCGCTTCGGGCGCATCGCGCTCGGCATTCCCTATGTCGAGTTCGACGTGCCGGCTGGAACGGTGCCGGCGATCTGCGCATTCTACCCCGAGGTCATGAACATGCCCGCAAGCTTGCGGGACGGCGACGGCACGGTCGCCGCCGTGCAGACGGGGCGCGACCAGCATCTCTTGTTTCGTGAGACCGACCGGCCGCTGCCCGGCTATGACGGCCATCATGTGCAGATGTACGTCACCGACTTCTCCGGCCCGTACCGCAAGCTGCTCGCGCGCGACCTGGTCTCGCGCGAGGACAACCAGTACCAGTACCGGTTCTGCGACATCGTCGACCTCGACAGCGGCAAGCCGCTGTTCACGGTCGAGCATGAGGTCCGCAGCGCGACGCATCCGATGTTCATGCGGCCGATGGTCAATCGCAATCCGGCGGTGAACAACCGCAACTACGCCAACGGCCACGATCAAGTGTCATGGGCGATGGGGCTGGATCAATACGAGGGATGAGCGCTGCCTGGACAATGCTGCCGAGACTAGCACGCCAGCGACAAAATCACGGCCGCCCGCACCAGCGTGACTCCAGTCACGGCGAGCAGCGGACGCGTGCGGCATCCTGTCCACAGTTGCGAGGATGATCCCGCAGCGTCAAGACAGGTGAGATAACATGGCCCATCAGATCAACAACGACGGCGCGAACTTTGAACTCTCGATCGAACAGCTCGATGAAGTCGCCGGCGGCGGCTGGTTCAGCAGCGCCACGCACTGGCTCGGGAACCAGATCCACGACGCAGGCCAGGCCATCGGCAAATTCCTCTCGAGCACGCCGGTTGCGGTGATTGCCGGCATCTTCGTCGGCGGCGGCGCGATTGTCGTCGGTGGTCAGGCTGCGACGAGGCAGAACTGAGCCTGAAGCGCGAAGCAAGACGCCCTGATTCAATTCACAACAACCAAACTCCCGGACCCCAGTCCGGGAGTTTTTGCTGTCATCGCCGGCCACCAGTCACTTCGGTATCATTGCCGGCGCATCTCACAGCATCTGTCGCCGCGCGAATAGCGAGAAGGTTCCGCCGGCGGCGCTCAGCTCCGCGAACGTCCCGGTCTCGACGATCTTGCCGTCGACCAGCACGATGATCCGGTCGGCGCGCTGCACGGTGCTGAGCCGGTGCGCGATCACGATCCGGGTGACGTTGAGGTTTTCCAGCGCATCGCTGACGATGGCCTGGGATCGATTGTCCAGTGAGCTCGTCGCCTCGTCGAACAGCAGGACGCGCGGGCGCCGCGCGATGGCGCGCGCGATCATGATGCGCTGCCGCTGTCCTCCGGAGAGCGTGCTGACACCCTCTGACACTTGGGTCAGCATGCTCATCGGCATGGCCTTGATGTCGTCTTCGATTCCCGCGAGGCGCGCAGCTTCCCAGGCCTGGTCGAGCGGCAGCCGGAGCCCGCCGCAGATGTTCTCGTAGATGGTTCCGTTCGCCAGCTTCGCGCTCTGCAGCACGACGCCAAGCTGGCGCCGCACGGCGCTGGCATCCAGCGTCCCGATCGATTTGCCGTCGTAGAACACCGCTCCCGATTCCGGATGCTCGAACCCGAGGAGAAGCCGGAACAAGGACGATTTTCCGCTTCCGGACGGACCGACGATCGCGACGTATTCTCCCGGCGCAATCTTCAATGTGACGTTGTCGAGCACCATGGGGCCGCTCGAAAGATACCGGAACGACACGCGCGCGAGTTCGATCGATCCGGACAGCTCTCCCGGCAATTTCCGGTCGTCGGAAATCTCCGTGGGGCTGGCGATGAGAGGCCGCAGCCGGACCAGCGGCGGTATGGCGATGAGCGCCTCGCTCAAGCCGCCGGCCCAGGCGCCGATGGCGCCCATCGCCTGGCCGAAGGCGGAAAAGAACGCGAAGAACGTGCCGATGTCCTTCAGCAGATTGCTGTCGGAATAGGACGCATAGGCGAAGATGATCAGCGTCGCGATGGTGGGAAATGCGGTCTCGAACGCACCGAGGCCGTTGCCCGCGACCTGCGACGACACGAAATACTGCTTCTGGGTCGCGAACTGCCTCGACCAGATTCCGAGCGCGCGCTGCGTCGCCCCCGATACCCGAAGCTTGCCGACGCCCGTCAGCAATTGAAGAACAAATCCGCTGACCTTGCCCTGCTGATTGAAGTGCTTCGTCTCGAAATGCAGCCGGATCAGGTTGGTGCCGACGATCGCAGCCGCCCTGACTGACGTCAGCACAAGCGCGATCAACGCCAATTTGGGACTGTAGTAGAGCATCAAGCCAAGGCTGAACACGCAGAACAGGCCGGCGATCATCCCGCGCAGCGCGTGGCCCGTCAGGGCACGCCGCGCGGCGTCGATGCCCATCGCGCGGTCGACCAGCTCGCCGGCCGTGAACTCCCGGAAGATGGCGGTCGGCAGCCTGAGCAGACGATCGATCATCGCCGCCTGCAATCGCCAGTCGATCGTCGCTTCCATCCGGAGCATGACGAGGCCTTGCATGACCTGCACACCGGCCACCGACAGCGCCGTCAGACCCAGCGCCAGCGCGCAGAACACGAGCTGGTCGAGCTCCGATCTCGGGATGATGGAGCTGATCAGCAGATTGGTGACGAAGGGTGTCACCAGGGACAAAAGCCCGATCACGGCGACCGCCAGCGCGATTCGCAGGCCGCTCCCCCGCGCGTAGCGCAGCGCGAATTGAAGAAGATCGGAAGACTTCAGGGGTCGTGACGGCAGCGGCGGATAAAACATCGCCGTTTCCGGAGCGATCTGCATCGCCACGGAGCGATCGACCCGCCGACGAATTTTCGTCAACGGATCGGTCATGACATATCCACGGCCCGGCTCGTAGACCAAAGCGACGGGTTCGCGCTGCTCGCCAAGCCAGCCGACCAGCGGTCCGGCATCGGTTCTCCACCAATCCGACCGGAGCAGCACCTGTCGCAGCCGCAGGCGGGCATCCTGCGCGATTTGGGCAAGGGCGGTGAAATCCTGCCGGGCGCCGTCGATCCGTCCGGAGATCGCAATCGGCGTGCGCATCGCGCCGCCGACGATCTGGCAGGCGCCGGCCAGCCGGTCCGACCGGGATGCATCGTCCGCGTCGTGATCGAAGCGCCGCACCATGATGCCGGACAGGCGATCGAAGGCTTCCATCGATTGCGCGGCCGCGAGCGCGTTCCGATTCGCCAGACGCTCGCTTTCGTCCAGTCGCTCACGGGCCAGCATGCCCTGCACGCATGCGACGAAGCTCTGGTGAAACTGATCGATCGCCGGCCAGATCGCGCCGGCGACAGGTGCCGCACTGGAGGCAATCACCGCACACCCTTCCTCGCCGGCCTGGACCCACAGGCCGGACGTCAAAGGCAGCGGATGGCTTCCTGCCGCGTAAGCCGTCCCTGCTCCCATCAGCCTGAGCTGACCGCGCACCACGGTCAGCCAGAGCAGGCCCCGCATCGGGCCGCGGCCGCACGCGCCTGGCGGCAATGCAGCCTCGCCTTCCGGCACTTCGGCCATCTGCCACAGCGGCGCCGATCCCGCAACGAAGCGCGCGAGACGATCGATCCAGCGCATTGCCTGGGCCTCTGATGACGGCTCGGCTCTCCAACGCGCAGACGCGCGCGAGCCGTCGGTTCCGACCGCAATGAAGCTCAAGCCGCCGGCGGACGGCAGATCGGGAACGATGTCCCCGCTCTCGACCCGAAACAGATGATGTCTGCCGCCGTATCCGCCGTCGCCGACATCAACGGCAAAAATGTCGACATGGCCGGCGACAATCTCGAGCACCCAGCCATGGTGATCGAGCAGGATGGGACGGCGGCTATCCAGCGCCAGCTCGATCGGCAATTCCGCCGACGCGACAAGGCTCGCACCCGACACAATGCTTTCGACGTGACCCGTCATTCCTGAGACACCAGTCGCGCATACTCGCCGCCCAGCGCCAGCAGGGTCTCGTGCGTTCCGCGCTCGGCGACCTTCCCCTGCCGCAACACGACGATCTCGTCGCAATCCCTGATCGTGCTCAGCCGATGCGCGATGATGACGCAGGTACAGCCGGAGCGGCGCAGATTGTCGTCGATCGCCTTCTCCGTGACCGGATCGAGCGCGGCGGTCGCCTCGTCGAGAACCACGATGGAGGGACGGCCGACGAGAGCGCGAGCGATCTCGATGCGCTGACGCTGCCCGCCGCTGAAATTCGTCCCGCCCTCGTTGACATAGGACTCGTAATTGCCGGCCCTGATGGCGATCTCGTCCTGTATCTCGCCGTCCTTCAGCGCCCGGGTCAGGTCGACATCCGGAACGGTCCAGTCCCACAGCGTGAGATTGTCGCGCACCGTTCCCTCGAACAGGAAAATGTCCTGGTCCACATAGGCGATGGAGTTTGCCAGGATGTTCGGCGGGACATCCTGGAGCGGAGCGCCGTCGATCAGGATTTCACCGGCCCACGGCTTGTTGAGCCCACAGATCAGGCGGCCCAGCGTCGACTTTCCGCTGCCGGACGCGCCGACGAGCGCCACACGCGATCCCGGACTGACGGCGATCGAGAGATCGGCGATCAGAGGCGGCTCGAGCAGCGAATAGCCGAACTGCACGTTCCGGAGCTCAATGCGTCCGGCGAGCTTCGCGGGGAAGCGCTGGCCCGATGCATCATCCTTCGCCGTGTCGCCGAGCGGATAGTTGTAGACGTCTTCGAGGCGGTCGAGCGCCCCTCGGATCAATTGAAATCCGCCGGCCTGGTTGACGAGCGTCGCCACCGGCTCGGAGAGGCTGGCCGTCAGCGATTGGAAGGCGACGAGACTGCCGAGCGTCAGCGATCCCTCGATGACCCGCAGACCGCCGAGGATCAGGATCGCCGTCATGGTCATGCCGGAGATCAATGTCGGGATCATGTCGAGCATGATCGAGGACGAGGCCAGATCGCGCTCGGCATTCAGAACCTTGGCCTGGATGCCGGACCATTGTCCGAACGCCTCGTCTTCGAGGCCGCTCGCCTTGATCGTCTCGATCGACCTGACGATGCTGACGACCGCTCCCAGCGACTTGCCGCGCTCCTGTGACAGTCCGCGGCTGAGATCCTCCCGGCGCCGGTGTGAGAGCCGCAGGGACAGGACGTTGAGCAGCGACAGGCCGATGCAGATCGCGGCCAGCCATATGTCGTAGATCGCCATCGCGGCGGCAAAGAATACGACGGAGGTGAGATTGAGCACGTTTGCCGCAATTCCGCCTGCCAGCAGCCGCGCGATCTGCTCGTTGGCGGCGACGCGCGTCGCGATGTCGCCGGCGTGGCGCTGGGTGAAGAACTCCATCGGGAGTGCCATCACCCGCCAGAGAAACCGGCTGATCATCACCACCGAGAGCTTGGTCTGCAGCCTCAGCAGCAGCGATTGCTGCAGCAGCGTCAGAATCGTGCGGATCAGCGCGGTGATGGCCATGCCGACCAGCAGCGGCCGCAGCCACCCCGTCAGATGCTGGATCAGGATGTCGTCGATGAAGATCTTCGAGAAGCTCGCGGCGACGAGGCCGGGAATGACCATGACGAAGCTGAGCAGGACAAGCAGTCCGGCCGCGGCCTTCGAGCCGCGAAGCTCGCGGACCAGCAGGCGCAGCCCGCCGGGCTTGCTGCCTTGCGGGACGAATCCGGCGTCCGGCTCCATGGTGAGCACGACGCCGGTAAAGCTCCTGTCGAGCTCGTCGATGCCGATGCGGCGCCGCCCGAAGGCGGGGTCGTTGATGTAAGCGTACTTCTCCTCGATCCCGTCGAGGACGACGAAATGGTTGAAGTTCCAGTGAATGATGCAAGGCGTCGGCGCGGAACGCAGTGTCGCGAGCTCCTGCCGAAATCCCTTGGCGGACAGGCCGAAGCGGCGCGCCGCCCTGACGATGTTGCTCGCCTTGCTGCCGTCGCGCGAGACGCCGCATTCGACGCGCAATTGTTCGAGCGGCACCCACCGGCCATGGAACGCGAGCACCATGGCGAGGCAGGCCGCGCCGCATTCCGCCGCCTCCATCTGCAGAATCGTCGGTGTCTTCTTGATTCCGGAGATCGGTGAAGCCTGACTATCCATCGACCCCGGTCAGCTTCCTGAGGAGGGGGACGACGAGATCCAGCGGGCGCCGGTTCCGGGTGGTGATTTCGGCCTGGGCCAGAGTGCCGCTGGTCAGGTGAACTTGCGGCCCCCGTCCGACCGCCCATCGATACCCGCTCACCGTCGACGCGTCCTGGCTCAGGGACACGGCGACAGCGTAAGGCGCGCCGTCATGCGAGAACACCTTGACGAGCTGATCGTTGTGGAGGACGGCCGTCATACCCTGGGGGGTCACGGGAAATTCGGAGACGCTCGAGACGACCCCGATCATCGTGCCGAATTCCTCGCGCTTGACGGTGCTCGGCGCCACGCGCACCTGGAAGCCCGGCTTGACGCTCTTGCCCTGATCCGCGGGGATATAGACGACCGCCTCGAGCTTGGCGCCCTCGTCCTCGATCAGGACCACCGGCGTGCCGACGCCAAGGACCGAGCCGGTCGACGTCTTGATCTCCAGCACGCGCCCGGCAATCGGACTCAAGACCCGCGAATTGCGCCCCAGGGTTCCCGCCAGCGCCTGCATCTCCCGGCGCGCATTGTTGGCCGCGAACTCGGCCTGCTGCAATTCGCGCGCGCGCTGGGTTTCGAGGTCGGTCTTCTGCGCATGAAGCTTGAGGATTTCGTTCTGCGAATCCGTCCGCCGCTGCTGGGCTTCGGTCAATTCGAGGCGGCGGTCCTCCAGCGTCTTGCGCGTTGTCAGGCCCTTTGTCATCAGCTGCTCGAGGTTCTTCACGTCGATATCGAGCGACTGAACGCGCTGGCCCGTCGCCTCGATCACCTTGTTGAAGGCGGCCTCCAGCTTCTCGAAATTGGAGGCCTTGACGGCAAGCTCCGCCGCGACCTTCGCGGCCATGTCGTCGTGTTCGCGCTGACGCTCCTTGTACGTTTCCGCGGCGTTGCCGTATTTCTGCTCGATCTCGGTTTGTGAGATCTGCGCAATCACCTGCCCGCGCTCGACATGGTCGCCGACCGAAACGCCGAGCGACGCAAGCCGTCCTTCCGCGGCGGAGACCGCATCGACGACGCGACCGCTGCCGACCAGGATTCCCTGCCCCGAGACGCGCGACGGAATCCGGCCGAAAATACCCCAGACGATCGCCGCGACCAGCGCGGCCGTCACGACGGCGGCGAGGATCCAGTCGGCCGGCCTGGTGATCGCGACAAGATGGTCGAGCTCGTCGGGCGATGCCGCACGCTGCAACGCGCTGGCGCGAAAAATCTGTTCGGTACCGGTGGTCACAGTTCAGCCTCCCGCCGCCGTCCGAGAATGCGATTGAGCGATCTGCCCGGCGGCGTTAAGCTTGCGACGAGACCGGATTGAACCTGTCGAGGCGGAAGAGATCGGACGCAGCTGATGAGATGGCAAACGGATCGCATCACACCTGTCGCAACGGAACGCGTGCTCGCCGCACGGCACGCATGGCGATGCCTTGGCGTTCTGCTCGCCATCAATGTGTGCGTGAACGCGTGCCTGGCCGGCGTTCTCAGCCAGGCCGATTTGAAGAAGGTCGAGGATCTCCGGCCGATGTTCGCGGGCCTGATGGGCGATCTCGTCCAGACCACGAAGCGGCCTGACATCACCGCCGTCGATGCAGATTGCGTCAAGTCCACGATGCAGAACCTTGTCGAGATTTCGCAAGAGCTGTCCAGTTACGAGTATCTGATCACGATCGAGAAGGAGTTGACCAACGTCGGTGAGAACGATCCGACCCGCGATGTGGTGAGATTTGCCATCGATCAGTCGACCAGCATCCTTGCAAGCCAGCGTAAGAAGATTGCGCAGCTTCCCGATCAATGTACGAGATCCGCGCTGGCGCTGGCCAAGTCCCAACAGGCGCTTCAAGTCGTGGACACGACGGCCGGGATTCTCGGTTCTATTCGCTCCCGGCTTTGAGCCGCCCGATCGCCGCGCGCGATGACGGAATGGAGACCGCCGATGGCGGTGACGGCTGACGGACGTGTCGCATAGGGTCGGACCTTGCCGGATCGTGAGTTGAAAGAGGTCATCCGATCGGATGATGCGCTGCGAATTATTGACTGGCCTGTCCGGCAAAATATTCCATGACCGGCCCGGTTGCGCGGTGATCGTCGTCACACAGGTCGACGCGCATCCTTCAATTGAATATCCCGGGACGAAGGCCCGGGATGCGCAAGTTGAACAGCTGTGGACCTGGCTGGCCGTCAGGACATTCTGTGCGGCACGGTCGGACCCGGGCCTGAGCCCGTCGGGGGATGGGTAATCACCTTGATGATGGCTTCCGCGACTTTCAACCCATCGTGCTTGAGCCAGTCCCAGGCTGAGGACGCCTCGTGCTTGATCCAGCCCCACAGGCCGCCACCAGCGACGGCATCAAGCTCCTCGAGCGAGAGCTCGCAATTTGCAAAGTCGTTGTTCGTCGGAACGCTCATCGTCTTGTCTCCCGTTGACGCTGCGAGTCCATCCCGCAACCACAGGAAACATGCCGGCGCGCCGCCGGAGCTGCTGTGATCCCGGTCACCCGGTCATCATGGGCGGTGCTTTTGTCGCTGCGATCCGAAGGGGCTCACGGGGCCATTGTCGCGGCAGGGTCATTCGTCTGTCTCGACGCCGAAAATATATCCCACAGCGCGATAAACATGGCCGCGATCACCGGACCGATGACGAAGCCGTTCAGACCGAACGCTTCGATCCCGCCAAGGGTGGAAAAGAACACCACATAATCGGGCATCTTGGTGTCCTTGCCGACGAGCATCGGGCGCAGGAAATTGTCCACCAAGCCAATGACAAAAGCGCCATAGGCGATCAGCAGGATTCCCTGCCAGGTGGCGCCGGTTGCGAGAAGATAGATTGCCACCGGCATCCACACCAAGCCAGATCCGATAGCCGGAAGGAGCGAGAGGAAGGCCATCAAGACGGCCCAAAGCAGCGAGGCGTTGATGCCCAGAAACCAGAACATCACGCCGCCGAGAGCACCCTGCAGAAGCGCGACGAGCAGGTCTCCCTTGACGGTCGCGCGGATGACAATGGTGAATTTGAGCAGGAGAGCATTCAGTTGTTCAGGGCGCAGGGGTATTGCATATCTCACCCGCTTCGACAGGGTCGTCTCGTCCCGAAACAGGAAGAACAGCAAGTACAGCATGGCAAAGAGATCTACAAAGAATCCGAAGGTGCTTTGACCGATGTCGAGCGCCTGCGCAGCAATGAACTGGCTTCCCTTCAGGAGAGCACCGGAGAGTTTCTCCTGGACTCCGCCCAGGCTCGCGATACCGAAGCGGTCGAGCAGACCGGTTGCCCAGAGGGGAAGTGCGTCGACGATCTGTTGAAACGACCGCACGAGATCCAGTTCCCCGGACTGAATTCGCCCATACACGGCCGACGCCTCCCGAGCGAGCGCCGCGCCGACCAACGCCAATGGCAAAATGACCATCGTCACAACGATCATCACCGTTGCGATCGCAGCCAGGCTACGCCTCTGCTGGAGGCCCTCCAACAGTCTCCGGTAGAGCGGCGCAAATACGACCGCCGCGACGACGCCCCAGAGAATCGCGCCGTAGAATGGCCAGAGAATCCAGCCGAACGCCACTGACACCGCGACGACCAAGCCGAGGAAAACTTTGTCTTCGAAGGCGCTCATATCGGCTTCCCGCTATATCAAGTGTATGACACCAAGGCCGCTTTCGCGGCGATCTCAAGAGGATGGGATCCTCACCACGAGATTGATAGCACTTAAGCGCCTGGTTTGCGCCGGATCGCAACGGTCGATTTCCGTGGAACGGGCCCGGTTGGCGCCCGGGACGGTCGGGATACCATGGGACGACTGGGCGCGCTGCATTGCGCTGGATCAACCCGCGATGCGCACGTAATGCGACAAGCACATCTCGCTGAGGAGAACATTGAATGTCTGCCCTGCGTGCGTCAGCACAAGAGGCCTCACCACGCCTTGTCCGCGCGCTGACACTGACCCACGCGGTTCTGTACGGGCTGGGCGTCACCATCGGAGCCGGAATCTACGTTCTCGTCGGCATTGCTGCCGGACGCAGTGGCATGCACGCGCCTCTTGCCTTCGTTGGCGCAGCGCTCGTCATGGCCTTTAGCGCGGCATCATTTGCGGAATTGGGTACGCGCATGCCGGTGAGCGCCAGCGAGGCGGCTTATGTACAGGCTGCATTCAAGCGCAACTGGCTCAGTTTGGCCGTCGGGCTTCTCGTGGTCGCGACCGCATCGGTATCGGCCGCCACGATCAGCGTTGGCAGTTCGGGTTATGTTGCGGTCTTTGTCTCTGCACCGGCGTCCTGGATCATTGCTGCGGTTGTCCTGGCGATGGGCGGCTTGGCATGCCTCGCTACGGTCCAATCGGTCACTTTCGCGGGTGCCATGACGCTTGTCGAAGTCGGCGGCCTGGTGCTGATCATTGTTGCCGGCCTCGGCCACGGCACCGACGTTGTCACCCGCCTTCCAGAGCTATGGCCTTCGGTCGGTGATACCGCAGCCTGGACCGGAATCGCCGGGACATCACTCATCGCGGTGTTTGCCTTCATCGGGTTCGAGCATGTCGTCAACGTTGCAGAGGAACTGAAGGATCCCAGTCGGACCCTGCCCCGCGCGCTGTTCCTGACCCTGGGTCTGACCGCCCTCATCTACGCCATGGTCGTATGGATCGCCGTGACGGCAGTGCCTCCACAGGAACTCTCGCAGTCCTCAGCGCCCCTTGCTCTCGTCTTCGAACGTCTCACCGGCATGCCGCTCATCACCATGAGTGCAATTGCCGTGGTGGCGACACTCAACGGCATCATTGTTCATATGATCATGATTGGCCGGGTGATCTACGGTCTTGCCGACCAGGGCAACCTGCCGAGGGTCCTCGCAAGACTGAACCCGGTCACGCACACGCCTCTTCTGGCGACCGCGATTGGCGTCGCGGCTATTTTATCGCTCGCGCTGGCGGTTCCTCTTGCGGGCCTTGCGGATCTGACGGCGCGCTTCACGCTCGTGGTCTTCGCCACCATCAATCTCGCGCTCATCAAGATCAAAAGCGGCAACGACGTGCCGCCGCTGGGTGCATTCATCTGCCCGCGCTGGGTGCCGTTCGCGGGCCTGATCTCCAGTCTTCTGCTTCTTGCGCTCGATCTCATCATTCGATGATCCCATCGAATGGCCTGGTCCAGCGTGCCGCAGAGCTGTGCAGCCAGCCAGACCGGTTTTGCACGCAATTTCAGCGGGAGGGGAGCTCCTGGCTGGGGCGGGAGGGTACCCAGTCAGAAATCGGGCTCCGCGCGCCCCCGGAAAACCTCGCAGAAACACAGGCGAACACTGGGGCTGTGTAGCAGCTGCGTGCGGCAGGACCAATCGGTTCTTGGGCGTTCTAGGACTTGGCCCGGCCGGGCCGCCTGAGGCCAAAGGCGGCTGCGGAAGCGGCTGGAAGCCTTCGCGGGAAGCGGCCGGCTCGGAGGCAGGCGGCCTGCTCGGCAGTCGCCACAGGCCGCCCGTCGGTGGCCTGCGCGGCGGCGGACGGCGATGCTCTATCCGTCGGAGGGCTTGGTGATCGGGCGGAGGAAAGCCGCCTGGGCACTACCTCCCAACTTGGGAAGCGTCCGTCTCAAGGCGGTCATCAGATAACTGATAAGCTTTCGCTGTTTACCTCATCAGTCCCAGAACGGACGCCGTTTGTGCAAGGATCTTGTCGGGCCGCCAAATTGCCTCCGTCTGCGGCGCCCCGTCTGAATTGAAGACTGACCTTAGCGGCTGAGCCATGCAAATAAGTCACCACGCTCGCTTTTCACTTGGCCCGAAGGTGTCGGCCGCGAGCGCCACGTGCCTGCATCGGCGCGGGTTCAGTTGTTGATCGGCCATTATTTCAGGTCGAATGAAACTGACGTCCTGCGCGGTGACCTACGAGGGCAAATCCCCCCGAGCGCCACCTGCCATGAGAGTTGCCAACGATTCATCTGCGGTCTGGGCCGAGCTTTATTCTGCCATACGCCTGATATCACGACAGGTGCCGCGCGATGCCTTCGCGGATAAAAGCCACAATTTCGTCCTGCCGCTCCTCGAGACGGGACACCGGGCCGCCGACACCAAGGACCAGGTCGCGTCCGAAATCGCGCTTCGGCAGCAGGACGGCAATCACACCCGCGTCCTGGACGACGATGTGCTTGGAGAACATGTAGCCGTCGCGCCGGATGCCGTTGACGATCTTCATCAGCGCATTCAGCTCGAAATGCTCTTCCTTAGGGCAAACAAAACCGACGTGCCCGGCGTCGCTTCCGGTCCCGCGTAATTTATGCTTATCTCGCAACGAACCCGAATTGAGAATCTCGACGAAACGCTTCGGGAAAGGGTGGTCCATGACCGATCAGTCGCGAGAAGCTGTCGAGCTGCTGCTCAAGAACCGTCAATCGGACAATCGGCAATCCTATCTCGTACGCGGCCGCCGGTACGAACAACTCTCCGCCAACGATCTTTGCAAGCTCTGGGCGGAGCAGATGAACCGCTGGGCCGACGACTCGATCGCGTTCGACCAGAGGGCCCTCAACGATCTTCGGGTCGAGATGGGATTGCGAGAGATCGCACCGCCCCTCGAGCAGATCGCGGAAGCGAGGCAGAAGATTCTCGCGAAATCGGGGAAAGCGTTGGCGACAATTTTTGCAGACCATCCGGAAACAAAATAGCGGTGCTCAAAGGTCGAGTGGACGATGCCGTCCAGCCAACAAGGTATCGTCAGCGCCTCTTTTCACATCCATAGAAATGCGACGCCGTCCCTGACGTGCATTGGCATATGTGGGCCAGCTCCCTAATCTGAAGTCAACAAGGGAGACCGGGATGAACGAAACGCTGCTGTTCTCACCACTACGTATCCGTGATGTCGAGCTCAAGAACCGGATCGTGGTCCCGCCGATGCTGCAATACGTTGCAGAGCACGGTTTTCCGACGCCCTGGCATCTGGGCAACGCGGGCAAGTTCGCGGCCGGCGGCGCGGGTCTCGTGATCGTGGAATCGACCAAGGTCGAACGTCGCGGATGCGGGACGGTCGGAGACCTCGGCATCTGGGACGACAAGTTCATCGCACCACTCCGCCAGATCGCCGGCTTCATCAAGTCGAACGGCGCGGTGGCCGGCATCCAGCTCGGACATACCGGCCGGAAGGGCAAGGCCCGGCGCCCCTGGGAGGGCGATGGGATCCTCTCCGCTGAGGAGCTTGCAGACGTCGATGACGTCCAAGGCTGGGACCTGATCGGTCCGAGCGCGTTGGCGTTCGGCAACGGCTATTTTACACCGCGCGCGCTGGAACGTCGTGAAATTCCTGATGCGATCGACGCCTGGGGCAAGGCGGCGGCGCGCGCCGACCAGGCCGGCTTCGACGTCGTCGAACTGCATGCCGCCCATGGCTATCTGATCCATTCGTTCCTCTCGCCAGAGGCGAATCAGCGAACGGACGACTATGGCGGCAGCGAAGCCAACCGCATGAGATTTGCCGTGGAGGTCGCCGAATCCGTTCGCGCGCATTGGCCAGCGTCAAAGCCCCTGTTCGTCCGTCTGTCGATCGAGGACGAGGCGGGTTGGGGACCGGCGGAGAACGCCCGGCTGGTGCGCATCCTGAAGACGAAGGGCGTCGATGTCATCGACTGCAGCACCGGCGGCCTCAACAGCAAGGTGCCGAATTTCTTCCGCCTCAACGCGTATGGCTATCAGGTCCAGTTCGCGGACTATATCCGCCGCGAGGCCGATATCATGACCATGGCGGTCGGTCTCATCATTCACGGCGACCAGGCCGAAGGGATCCTCCAGGACAAGAAGGCCGACCTCGTCGCGGTCGGCCGCGAGTTCATCCACAACCCGAACTGGGCGATGGATGCGGCACAGAAGCTCGGCGTCGATCCGACCTTCAGCGCGGTCCCGCCGCAAATGGGATACTGGCTCGAAAAGCGCGCCCGCCGCGGCTTCGGCGGAAATCCCTCCACGTGGCAAAAGGGCATCGCGGCGGATAGCTGACCTCCGCCTGGCGCTGCTTGCACCGCCATACTGCTTGTGCTGATTGTTTGCGAGGCGTGCTGCAGCTCGCCTCGTGCAATCCAGCAACTGCGAGCCAACAGCAAACATGTCGTACGAAGACTTGATCAAACAGACCGAGGCGCGACGGCCGGCGGCGTGGGAACTGCTCGGCGTCGGCGCCGTCGCCTACGACAAGACACGCGACCGCGTCGTGATCGAATGGCATGCCGAGCCGCGGCATTGCCATTCGACCGAAGGGCATCCAAAGGGCGGAATCGTGCAGGGTGGGATCATCACGGGCTGGCTCGACGGTGCCATGGCCACCGCGTGCCTATTGCGCGGCGAATACCGGATCACGGTCGCCAGCCTCGAGATCAAGGTCGCGTTCTTGCTGCCCGCACATCCTGGCCTGTATCGCGCCTACGCCAAGGTCGTCCGGCAGGGACGCAGCATCGGCTTCCTGGAAGCCGAACTGCGGGATTCAAACGATTTGCTCATCGCAACGGCAAGTTCGACGGCGGCCCTGCGCGCCAAGAACCCCGCCGGGGAGAGCCCGGCGTGATCCCTTCGGCCTGTGGCTCTCAGAAGCCGTAGAGCCGGGCCGCATTGTCGATCAGGATCTTCCTGCGAACGGCCTCGTCGGGCACGCACCGCTCGAACAGATTCATCAGCACGGCCTCCTTCGGAATTGCATCGTCGGTGTGCCCGACATGCGGCCAGTCACTGCCCCAGACCAGCCGGTCGGGGTTTGCGGCAACCAGCGCCCTCATGAAATCCTCTGTGTCCTTGTACGGGCTGCCGATGCGCGTGTTACGGTCCGCGCCGGACAGCTTGCACCAATAGCGGCCGCTCTTGAGTCCACGGTCGCAGAACCATTGGTAGCCGCTGTAATTGACGGTTTTGTCCGCCATGGTACGGCCCTGGTGGTCGATGACGAAATCGAGCGGGAGCTTTTCGATCTCGGGCGCGAGCTGCTGCAAATCGCCGGTCTCGATCCAGAGCTGCGCATGCCAGCCGCGCTCGGCGATGCGCGGCGCCAAAGCCTTCAGGTCGTCCAAATTCATCCCGCCGCCCGACATCACGGGCTTGCCGTCCTGGTACAGTAGATTGATGCGCACGCCCTTGAAGCCGGCCTCGGTCAACTCGTCCAGCCGCCTGTCGGTGACGTCCTGGTTGAGGATAGCGACCGCGCGCAGTCTGTCCGGAAAGCGCTTGAGGGCTTCGAGCGTCACCTCATTGTCCGAGCCGGCGTTGCCGGCATGGACAATGACGCCGCGCGAGATGCCGATCGACTCCCACACCTCGAACAGCATCTCGACCGGAAACTCCTGCTTCGGCGAAAACCGGCCGGCATGTTCGGCCGGGAAGCGATTGAACGGTCCGTAGATATGGACGTGGCAGTCAGTGCTGCCGTCCGGGAATTTCTCGAGCTTCTCAGTCATGAATGCCCCTCACTTGCCGGTGAAATTGGCGGATCGGCGCTCCGCCGTCGATTTGACGCCTTCGCGGAAATCGTCGGTCACGCGCAGGCGATTCTGCTCGGTGAGTTCGTGATCCGTCGCATGCTTGACTCGGTCCGCAAGCCCCGCGCGCATGGTGGCGCGGGTCGACAGAAGGCCGAGCGGCGAGCATTCAGCGATTTCCTGGGCCAGCGACATTGCGGCCGCACGAACCTGGTCCTGAGGAACCAAAACGCTCGCCAATCCCATTGCCAGCGCCTGCTCACCGGTGACGCGTCGGCTGGTGTAGAACATCAGCTCGGCGTTCGACTTGCCGATGGCTTCCGGCAGCGTGACGGTCAATCCGAACCCGGGATGGAAACCGAGGCGCGTGAAGTTCGCGGCAAACCGGGCCTCGGGGCAAGTTACGCGGAAATCCGCCGACATCGCCAGGCCAAAGCCGCCGCCGATCGCCGCGCCCTGCACGGCCGCAACGATCGGCTTCTTGTTCCGGAAGATGCGGACGGCCTCGATATAGAGGTGGCCGCCATCCCGCCGGTCGTTATTCGCCTGTGCGTCCTGGGCAGGCGTATTGAAATCCGCGCCGGCGCAGAACGCCTTCCCCTGCGCGGCAAGGACGACGGCGCGGATCTCGCCGTTCGCGTCGATCTTGTCGAGTGCGTCGGCGATGTCGCGAATGAGCTGGAGATCGAAATAATTCAGCGGTGGCCGCTGGATCTCAATCGTTGCGACGTGGCCTTGCGCGGTAACCGCGATATCAGTGCTCATCTGGTGTCAGATTCCTCTTGTCGTGATCAGCGAAGTCCGAGTCCGCGCGCGATGACGCCGCGCAGGACTTCCGTAGTGCCGCCCTGGATTGTGAGCTTCGGTGCGATCTTGAGTTCAAAATCCAGCTCGTTGCGGAATGCATCCTCTTCGTCGTCCTCGAGGTCGAGCAGCGAAGCGAGCTCGCGGACCCGATGCGGCAAGCCCTGCTCCCAGACCGTGCCAAGGTCCTTGACGATCGCGGCCTCGACGACGGGTTCGCGGCCCGCCTCGAGCATCCCCGCCACCGAAACGGACATGCGGCGCAGCGTGTGCAATTGCGCGACCTGCCGACGGTCACCCTCACGTCCGGCTTCGCGCCCGCCGCCTTGTTGACGCGCCGCCGCGCCCATCAGCAAGAGAACATCCTTTTCGCGCGCCCCCGAGCCCTTCACGCGCGCGCTATGAACCGGCAAGACGTTCGTGAACTCCACGGCGTCACGCGCATCGCCCGCGAGGCTTTTGCCCGCCTTGAGCTTGCAATCGGCACTTCGGACCAGAGCGACCGCGGCCCCATCGTCTGCCGTGGCCAGCACGACAATATGCTCGACGTCGCTGGCGAAGGGCACCATGCGGGCACGACCGCTGATGCGCCCGGCCTTGTCCAGAATGAGATGATCTTTCGGCCGCACCGGCGCCACCGTTATCGACCCACCCGGGGCGGTCAGACCCGCACGGTCCAGCAGCCACCCGGCCAGAAGCGTCTCCGCCAGGGGCACTGCCAATGCCGCGCGGCCCGCTTCACGGATGATACCAAAGCCATCGGCCAGCGACGCCCCTGCCCCGCCGGCGGCCTCGGAGACCCATGCGAGGTCGAGGCCAATCTCCTGAAGCGACGACCAGAGCGGCACCTTCCAGGCATCGTCGCGCTTCAGCACGATGGTCTGCGGATCGGCCAGATCCGCAAGAACACGCGCGGCTGTTTCGACGACGAGGGTTTCGGAAGCTGACATCGACATTCTCTCTATGTGGATGAGGGGCGCGGGCCGATCACGCCCTCGCTCCGCAGCGTAGCGATCTCGGGCTCCGACATGTCGAGCATCGACGACAGAACCTCGTCGGTGTTCGCGCCCAATCTGGAAGAGACCGCGGCCGGCAGCCTGTCGGCGCCGTGAATGCGGATCGGGCTGTCCGGAATCACGATCCGCCCAAACTGCGGATGCTCGATCCATTCCAGCATGCCGCGCGCATGCATGTGGCGGTCGTTGCACACCTCTTCGAGATCGCGGACCGGTGCGGACGGCACCTTGAACTTTGCGAGCGCAGCGCAGGCGTCCTCGCGGGTGATCTTCGAGCTCCAGTCCGCGATCAGCTGGTCGGTTTCGTCCATATTGCGAACGCGCGCGACCTTGTCAGCGAAGCGCGGATCACCGGCGAGTTCCGTTCGCCCGATGGCCTGCAGCAGGTTGGCCCAGTGCCTGTCGTTGGTCGCGATGATCGCGATGTAGCCATCGCTCGCTGGATAGACATTGTACGGTGCCGCGGAGAGCCCGCCGTGGCGGTTTCCGGTGCGCGGCGGCGCCCGGCCGATGTCGTACATGTAGGCCAGGTTCGAAGCGAGCGCGGGAAACACGGCCTCCTGCATCGCCACTTCCACGAGCCGACCGACGCCCGTGATCTGCCGCTCGTACAAAGCCGTCATCACGCCGGCATAGAGATGAATTCCGCTCATGAAATCGACCAGCGCCGGACCGGCCTTGACAGGCGGACTATCCGGAAAGCCGGTGACGCTCATGAGCCCCGACACCGCTTGAACAGTCACGTCCATGGCGAGGTTGTCCTTGTCCGGTCCCGACAGCCCGTAACCGGATCCCGACGCGTAGACGAGGCGTGGATTGAGTTCGTGCAGAACGGACCACCCCACACCCAGCCTGTCCATCACGCCCGGCGCGTAGTTTTCCAGCAGGACATCGGCGCCCTTGACCAGGCGCTTGAGGATCTCCTTGCCCTTCGCAGACTTGAGATCCAGCGTGATGCACTTCTTGTGACCGTTCAGCATTGCGAACGGTGCGCCCGACCCGCGACTGACGCTGTCGCGCTGACGAACCGGTTCACCGGCAAGCGGCTCGATCTTGATCACCTGGGCCCCGGCCTTGGCCATCAGATAGGTTGCGTAAGGGCCCTGATAGACCTGACCAAGATCGATGACCGTAAGGCCATCGAGCGGAAGATTGCGTCGACCCTGCATGTGTCTGTCTCAATCCCTTGCAACGAGCTATGTGCGCTAAGCGCCGAGATAGGCTTCCTGGATGTCGGGCGCATCGGCGATTTCGCCGGCGGATCCTTCGCGTACGATCGAACCGACGCGGAGCACATAGGCCCGGTCGGCGATCTTGAGTGCTGCACGCATGTTCTGCTCGACCAGGAGCGCCGAGAGACCCTTGGCCCGGAGTGCGCCGATGGCGCCGAGCACGAATTTGGAGAAGAACGGCGACAATCCGAGCGACGGCTCGTCGAACAGGATCAGCCGGGGGCGCGCCATCAGACCGCGACCGATGGCGAGCATCTGCTGCTCGCCGCCGCTGAGATTGCCGGCGGCCTGCCGAAAGCGCTCGCGCAGACGTGGAAACATGCTCAGCACGTCCTCGACCGTGAACATGGGACCGCTGCCGAATGCGTCGACGATCTTCAAATTCCCCTCGACGGTCATCGACGGAAAGATCTCGCGCCCCTCGGGGACGTGGCTGATGCCGGCCCGGCTAAGCGTCCAGGGCTTGCGCCCGTCGATACGTTGGTCCGCGAATTCGATCCGGCCCGCCGTGATCGGCAGAACGCCGGAGATCGCGTTCAATAGCGTGGTCTTGCCGGCGCCATTGGCGCCGAGGATAGCAACGATCTCGCCGCGGTTGACGGAGAGCGAGACGCCGCGGAGCGCGACGACCTTGCCATAAGCCGCCGAGACGTCCTTGACGGTCAGCAGCGTGCCATCACTCGTCATCGTCAGCCCCCAGATAAGCGGTCACGACTTCCGGATGACGGAGAACGTGATGCGGAGCATCCACCACGACCGGCTTGCCGTCGACGACGACGAGCGCGCGGCCGCAGAGCTGCCGGATGACCGCCATGTCGTGCTCGACGATCAGGATCGTCCGACCCGGTGCGATCGCACGGATCAGCGCGATGAAGTCGGCGGTCTCGCGACCGTTCATGCCGGCGGCGGGTTCGTCGAGGAACATGATCTTCGGATCGGACATCAATGCGATTCCGACGGCCAGCCGGCGCTGCACGCCATAGGCCAGCACGCCGGCCTTGCGGTTTCGCTCTCCGTCGAGGCCAATCAGCCCAAGAACCTCCTCGACGCGGGCGTGGAAGGCCTGCTGATCCCGGACATAGGACTTGCTGCCGACGATGCGGCCCAGGACACCGTGGTGAAAGCTCGCATGGCGCCCGAACAGGAGATTTTCCAGCACCGTGCTTTCGGCGAACACCGCAGTTCTCTGGAAGGTTCGAGCGACGCCCGAGCGCGCGATGAGATGCGGCGGCATTCCCGAGATTTCGCTTCCCATGATGCGGATTGATCCGCTGGTCGGCACGGTGATGCCGCAGAGGATGTCGAACAGTGTCGACTTGCCCGCACCATTCGGGCCGATAATGCCAAAGATTTCGCCTTCCTCGACATCGAGGCTGACGCCGTTCAGGGCCGTCACGCCACCATATCGCTTGACAATGTCCCGGGCCGAGACGACTGGACGCTCAGCGGCTGCGATCGTCATCTGCCCTCCTTGCCAACCGGTCACGCAGAGCAACGCCCAGTTGATGCAGTCCGCCGGGGGCAAACATCATGATCAGGATGATGATCGACGAGAACACCAGGATCCTCACGTTCGG
>LNAP01001820.1_pt1 | contig 31424 bp, 24 predicted proteins | sample 602601 | NCBI WGS metagenome assembly LNAP01 (sample SAMN02440304, study PRJNA202911) | soil metagenome | biome: Subtropical and temperate rainforests or woodlands; isolation source: soil samples (1 kg each in a 20% v/v slurry with milli Q water) were... ...
GTGCGCCCGGCCGGGCTGGGGGCGCGCGACACGCTGCGCCTGGAGGCCGGCATGAACCTGTACGGCCAGGACATGGACGAAGACATCACCCCCTACGAAGCCGCGCTGGCCTGGACCGTGGCGCTGGACGAGGGCCGCCCGTTCATCGGCCGCGACGTGCTGGAAGCGCAGAAGGCGGCGGGCGACGCGCGCCAGCTGATCGGCCTGGTGATGGACGAGAAGGGCGTGCTGCGTCACGGCCAGCCGGTGCTCACCGCCAGCGGCCAGGGCGAGATCCTGTCCGGCACCTTCTCCCCGACCCTGGGCAAGGGCATCGCGTTCGCGCGGGTGCCGGCCGGCGAACTGGGTCAGGTGCACGTGGACATCCGCGGCAAGCAGGTGCCGGTGCGCGTGGTGAAGTTCCCGTTCGTGCGCGAAGGCCAGGCCCAGCCGGGCGTGCTCGCCGACGCCTGATTTTTTCCCGGCGCCGACCTGTCAGTGGTCGGCGCCGGTGGTTACACTACCCCCGTTTCTTGACCCCTGAAATTCCTCGGAGCAGTCCCATGAGCGAGATCCCCGGCGACCTCAAATTCCTCAAGTCCCATGAGTGGGCACGCGTCGAAGGCAATGGCCGCGTCACCGTCGGTATTTCCGACCACGCCCAGGGCCTGCTTGGCGACCTGGTGTACGTCGAACTGCCGGCGGTGGGCGACGAAGTGAAGGCGGGCCAGCAGGCCGCCGTGGTCGAGTCGGTCAAGGCCGCCTCGGACGTGTACAGCCCGGTCACCGGCACCGTTGTCGAAGTCAACGAAGCGCTGTCGGACAAGCCGGAAACCATCAACGAAGATGCCTACGGCGAAGGCTGGATCTACGTGGTCGAGTTCTCGGCCAACGACGAGTTGAACGATCTGCTGGGCCCGGACGAGTACGCCGAGCTGCTGGAAGACGACGAGCACTGATCGTCGCCTGATCGCGAAGAACGGCCGCCTGGTGCGGCCGTTTTTTTTTGCCTGCGCGGTGGCCGTCGGCGTCGGCGTTATCCGTACGTGACGAAAACGCCCGCGTTGCGGTCCGCCATCGCGATGCCGTCGGTGGCTTATGCGCATCGGTGGGGTGCGCATCGGTGTCCGGTCATGAGCGCGCGTCGGGGTGTCGGCGTGCGCGCCGGGTGTCCTCGCCGAGCGCGTGCGCGGTGCACATCCGGGTCGCGCGCGGCGGTCGCGGCACGTCGAACCGGTGCGATCGGGGAGGCGGCGACCGCCTGAAAGTTTGCGCATTTGCGTAAATCCGGTGGCAAAACGCGATCGAAGATGTGAAAAGTTTTCTCCTCTGTTTGGGTGCGGTGTGGGTAGCGTCCGGGGCGCCGCCGGGTGCGCGTGCACGGTTGCCCGGATACGCGCGGTGCGCGCGCACTGAAAATACGAAAGTGCTTCTTTTAAGCGGTTTTCTTTTCGCCTGCCGCATGCGTTGCGCGTCCGGTCGCTGCGTGCGCGGCAGCATTGCACGCCGTTGAGGGTGTTCGCCGAGGGCGCCGACGTCGGGTCGCGGGGGTCTTCGGTGTGAAAATTTTTCGCCCCGGTTGTTGACAGTGAAAAAAAGCGTGATTAGGTTTCGCCACAGCAGACCTTGCTGCGAACAGAGTGAGCAGAATCGACATCCAGTCGCGAAGCACAACCTGGACATCCACCTCGCGTCAGAAGACGGTGGAGATGGCTTCGCTTCCCTCAGCGAACCGCAAGGCCCCTTCCCATTCGATACCCGCCTGGCCACCTGCGGTGGGTATCCCCGTATCCGTCACGACGCGCTTGACGCGACGGCGGTCCCCGCGATGTCGCACTGCGGGTTTGCTTTACCTGGGCGTTTCCACTCCATAGATCACTGACGAGGAGCCATCCCATGGCAACCAAGAAAGCTGCGAAGAAAAAGCCGGCCGCCAAAAAGGCCGTCAAGAAGGTAGCCAAGAAAGCCGCCGCCAAGAAGGCCGTGAAGAAGGTAGCCAAGAAGGCGGCTGCCAAGAAGACGGTGAAGAAGGCAGCGAAGAAGGCGACCGCCCGCAAGGCAGTGAAGAAGACGGCAAAGAAGGCAGTCCGCAAGGTTGCCAAGAAGGCCGCCGCCAAGAAGACCGCGAAGAAGGCAGTGAAGAAGACGGCGAAGAAGGCAGTCCGCAAGGTCGCCAAGAAGGCCGCCGCCAAGAAGACCGCCAAGAAAGCCGTTCGCAAGGTAGCCAAGAAGGCCACGGCCAAGAAGGCGACCAAGAAGGCTGCAAAGAAGACCGCAAAGAAGGCCGTACGCAAGGTAGCCAAGAAGGCCACCGCGAAGAAGGCGACCGCGCGCAAGGCTCCGGCCAAGAAGGCGTCCGCCAAGAAAGCGGTGAAGAAGGTTGCAAAGCGCAAGCCGGCCGTTCGCAAGAAGAAGGCCGCCCCGGTCGCCCTGCCGGCAACCCCGGCACCGCTGATCTAACGCAGTTCCCGATGCCGTAACTGAAACCCCTTCCCTGGCAGCCCAGCGGGGAGGGGGTTTTTTTATGGGCATTCGGTATGCGGATCGCGGCGCACGGTGTCTGGTAGAGCCGACCGTTGGTCGGCTGCCCTTCGGCGGTTGCAAGGCAGCCGACCAACGGTCGGCTCTACGGCATCCGGACGCCCCGATTTCCGTCGGCCGCGACGTTGGTCGGTACGACCCCATCCCGTATGCGGATCGTCGCGCGCGATGTCCTGGTAGAGCCGACCGTTGGTCGGCTGCCCTTCGGCGGTTGCAAGGCAGCCGACCAACGGTCGGCTCTACCGCATCTGGACGCACCCCGATTTCCGTCGGCCGCGACGTTGGTCGTTACGCCCCCATCCCATATGCGGATCGTCGCGCGCGATGTCCGGTAGAGCCGACCGTTGGTCGGCTGCCCTTCGGCGATTGCAAGGCAGCCGACCAACGGTCGGCTCTACCGCATCTTTACGTTGGTCGGCATGGCCCCATCCCGGTAGGTACCGACCGTTGGTCGGTACGCTCCCCACCGCACCCCAAACCAAAAAAAGGCGGCCAACCGGCCGCCTTTTCGATCCATCCCGCGCTGCGATCAGCGCGGCGAGGCAACCGCGCGGTTGGACGACACGCCCTTGCGCTTGGTTGCCGGGGCGCCGTCTTCCACCATCAGGTTGTCGCTGCCGAAGTCGGTGTCCACGTCCAGCCAGCGTTGGGTGGGCAGGCCCATGGCCTGGTCCAGCACGGTGGGCAGCAGGGCTTTCGCCGTTCCACATGATGGCGATGCCCAGGTCGCGTTCGGGTACCAGCGCGACCAGGCCGCGATAGCCCTGCACGGCACCGGCGTGGAAAATCACCTCATGCCCGGCGTAGTCGAAGTTGCGCCAGCCCAGTGCATACCCGGCCGAGTGCAGGCGCTCGCGGCGCCAGCCCGAGCGCATCTCGCCGGGGGTGTTGATCAAGGTTGAGTGCAGCGTGGCCAGCAGCGGCGCAGGCAGCACGTCGGGGCGGTGGCCGGTGTGGGCCAGCAGCCACTGCGCCATGTCGCTGGCGCTGGCGTTGACGCCGGCTGCAGGCGCCAGGCGGTAGTAGGTGGGCTTGGGATTCAGCGACACCCAGCCGTTGCGGCTGCGCACATGCGGGCGCGCCCAGCGCGAACTGGCCTGGATGCCGGCCAGGCCGAGGCTGGCGTCGTCCATGCCCAGCGGCTTGAACAGGCGGCGTTCCACCGACTGCTCGTAGAAGCTGCCGGAGGCCGCGTAGACCACGTCGCCGATCAGGCTGAAGGCCACGTTCTGGTAGGCATAGCAATCGCCCGGCAGGCACTTGAGCGAGGTCGAGGCCAGCTTGTGGGTGAGCGTGTAGTACTCGGCGTTGGCTTCCACGTCGCGGTCGTACGCGTTGTAGGGCAGGCCGACGCGGTGGCTGAGCAGGTCGGCCACGGTGAGGCGTTCGGTGGCCTCCGGCGAGCTCAGCTGGAAGCCGGGCACGTAGTCGGTGACCTTGCTGTCCCAGCGCAGCGTGCCGTCATTGACCAGCAGGCCGGCCATGGTGCCGGCGAAGGCCTTGGACAGCGATGCCAGGCGGAACACGGTGTGCGCATCGACCATCTGCGGATTGTTGACGTCGGTGACGCCGTAGCCTCGCGCGCTGAGCACGCGGCCGCCCTGGACGATGGCCACGGCCATGCCGGGCACACGCTCGCCGTAGGTCAGCTGCTGGGCCATGGCTTCGATCGCGGCCACGTTGAAGCCCTGTGCCGGCGGCAGCACCTGCACATTCGCCGGCGTGGTGCGATAGGCGGCCGGCTGGGTGTGCGCGATCGTCGCGGTGTTTTCGATGTTGACCGGGAAGGCGCCCGGCGCAGCACTGGGCGTCTGTGCAGTAGACGACATGGCGATGGGCATCAACATGCCCAGCAACCCGGTGGCCGCCGAACGGATCGGGCGACGCCTGCTGTTCTGATTCATCGTTCTGGACCCGTGCGCAACTGCTGTGGGTGATTCTAGCGCTGCTTTTCCTGATTGCACAAACCAAGCGAAGATGAATGCGTATCTGGTTGAAAAGGCCCGGTTTTTGCATCCGTGGCGTGCGCCGTGCCAGCGCCGGCGGCGCACCCCTGTTCAGCTTGCCCCGGCCGCCTCGATGATCCACTGCGCGGCGCGTTCGGCCAGCATGATGGTGGGCGCGTTGGTATTGCCACTGACCAGGCGGGGCATCACCGACGCATCCACCACGCGAAGGCGGCGCACCCCGCGTACGCGCAGCTGCGGGTCGACCACGGCGTCGGCATGGGTGCCCATCGCGCAGGTGCCCACCGGGTGGTAGATGGTTTCGGCCTTGGCGCGGATGAACGCCTCCAGTGCCGCCTCGTCCAGGTCCTGCCGCGGCGGGAAGATCGGCGCCCCACGCCAGCGGTCGAACGCCGGTTGGCGCAGGATCTCGGCCGACATCCGCACGCACGCTTTCATCATCGCCAGATCCGCCCCCTCGGCATCACTGAGGTAATTGGCCTGGATCCGCGGGGGCGAGGCGGGGTTGGCATCGCGCAGGCTGATCCGGCCCCGGCTGCGCGGGTGCAGGGCACACGCATGCAGCGTGTAGCCGTCGCCCGGCAGGCGGTGGCGGCCGTGGTTGTCCAGCATCGCCGGCACGAAGTGGAACTGCACGTCGGCGCGTGCGTCGTCGGCCAGCGGTGAGCGGGCGAAGCCACCGGCCTCGGCGATGTTGCTGGTGCCGGCGCCGCGGCGGCCACGCAGGAAGTAGTCGAAGGCGATCCGCGCCTGGTTGCTGCGGTCGTAACTCACGCCCGGATGGGTATGCACCAGCGTGCAGATGTCCAGGTGGTCCTGCAGGTTGGCACCGACCCCCGGCAGGTCGGCACGCACCTCGATGCCCTGCGCGCGCAGCGCCGTGGCCGCACCGATGCCCGACAGCATCAGCAGCTGCGGCGAGTGCACCGCACCGGCGCTGAGGATGACCTCGGCGCTGGCCGCGGCATGCCGGTGCTGGCGACCGTGGCGGAAGTACACGCCTGTGGCGGTGTCGCCATCGAAGCCCAGCGCGGTGGCATGTGCGCCGGTGAGCACGGTGAGGTTGCGTCGGTCACCGGCCGGGTGCAGGTAGGCGGTCGCGCTGGAGCACCGCGCGCCATCGCGCTGGGTGACCTGGTACAGACCCACCCCGAGCTGCCCGGCGCCGTTGAAGTCGTCGTTGCGCGCATGCCCAGCCTGCGCGGCAGCGTCGAGGAAGGCGTCGGAGAGCGGGTTGTGGTGACGCAGGTCGGCGACCGACAACGGGCCGGCGTCGCCGTGCAGGGCGCTGCCGCCGCGGCTGTTGGCTTCGCTGTGCAGGAACCACGGCAGCACCTGCGCCCATCCCCAGCCCTCGGCGCCGTCGGCGGCCCAGCGGTCGTAGTCGGCCGGCACGCCGCGCACGTAGCACATCGCATTGATCGCACTGGAGCCGCCCAGCACCTTGCCACGCGGCCACCACAGGCGGCGGCCCGCCAGGGCCGGCTCGGCGTCGGTGTCCAGGTTCCAGTTGATGCGGCGGTTGTTGACCAGCCGCGCCAAGCCGGCCGGCATGTGGATGAACGGGTTGCGGTCGCGCGGACCGGCTTCCAGCAGCAGCACGCGGCAGCGCGGGTCGGCGCTGAGCCGGTTGGCCAGCACGCAGCCGGCCGACCCGGCACCGACGATGATGTAGTCGTACGTGTCCGTCCCCACGGCTGGCGGCCCCTTCGGTAGGTAGCCCCGAGCATAGGGCAGCGCGGCCCGCGGCGGGGCAACGCGATCACGGCTACGCAGCGTTGCGCGGATGAGGGGCGCTGCTACTGGCGATGTTGCGGTGCATCGTTTACCTTGCGCGCTTTCCTGCCCGGAGTTTCACGATGCCGCCGTTGTCACGCCGCCCGAGCCGGGAGTGGGTGCGATGAGTGCTGCAGCAACGGCGCCGGTGCGGCCCGGCATGCGCGGGGCGCTGCGGCAGTCGCCGCCGCTGATCTGGGCGTGCGTGTACTTCTTCTGCCTGCTCAGCGGCTACTACGTGCTGCGGCCGGTGCGCGAGGCGATGGCCGCCTCGGCCGACGCGCAGGCGGTGTTCCCGCCCGTGTTGATCGACTGGTTCAGCGCACACGGCATTGCGATGCAGGACTTCGTGCTGCAGTTCCTGTTCACCGGCGTGTTCTTCATCATGCTGGTGCTGCAGCCGCTCTACGGCGCGGTGGTGAGTCGCTACGCGCGGCGGGTATTCCTGCCAGCGGTGTATGGCTTCTTCATCGTCTGCCTGCTGGGCTTCTACGTGCTGTTCGACAGCGGCGTGCCGGGGCGCGGCATGGCGTTCTTCTTCTGGGCCGCGGTGTTCAACCTGTTTGCGGTGGCGGTGTTCTGGAGCTTCATGGCCGACGTGTTCTCCAACGCCCAGGCCCGCGAGGTGTACGGCTACATCGGCGCGGCCGGCACCCTTGGCGCGTTCCTGGGGCCGATCATCACGGCGGCGCTGGTCAAGCGGGTCGGGATCGCCAATCTGATGCTGGTCTCGGCCGGCTTCCTGACGGCCTGCCTGGTGTGCATCTGGCGGCTGCGGTTGTGGGCGGTGGCGCGCGAGCAGGAGCAGCAGCTGGCCTCCGGTGAAACCCCGATGGGCGGCAGCGTACTCGATGGCCTGAAGCTCATCGCGCGTGAGCCGCTGCTGCGCTGGCTGGCCGTGCTGGTGCTGTTCGGGGTGGGGGTGGGCACGCTGCTGTACAACGAGCAGGCCTCGATCGCCCGCCAGTTCTATCCGGATGAGGCAGCGCGGACCGCGTTCTATTCGCAGATCGACCTGGCGGTGAATGCGCTGACGCTGGTGCTGCAGTTGGGCCTGACCCGGTGGCTGCTATCGCGCCACGGCATCGCGCCGGCCCTGTTGATTCCCGGCGTGGCGATCATCTTCGGCTTCCTGCTGCTGGCGGCCTGGCCGTTGGCGCTGATGGTGGCGATCGTGCAGGTGATGACCCGCGCCAGCGAGTTCTCGCTGGCCAAGCCCGCGCGCGAAACGATCTACACCCGGGTGGACCGCCAGTGGCGCTACAAGGCCGGCGCGGCGATCGACACGGTGGTCTACCGCGGCGCGGACCTGACCTTCGCCTGGGTGCACAAGGGGCTGTCGGTGTTCGGGTCGCACGCGGTGTTCGCCGGGGGCGTGCTGGTCGCTGGCTGCATGACGGCCGCGGCCATCGGCCTGCTGCAGGAAGAAAAGAAGCTGCCGGGCGAGCGCCCGGAGTAAGCTTCATCGACCCTCTTCAAGGCCTGCCCATGTACTGGACCGCACTGACCCTGACCCTGCTGGTCGCCCTGCTGCACGTGTACTTCCTCGTGCTGGAAATGTTCCTGTGGACCAAGCCGTTGGGGTTGAAGACCTTCCGCAATACGCCGGAAAAGGCCGAAACCACCCGCGTGCTGGCCGCCAACCAGGGGCTCTACAACGGCTTCCTCGCCGCCGGGCTGTTCTGGGGACTGTTCGACCACCTGCCGATGCTGGTGAACTTCATGCTGGGCTGCGTGATCGTGGCCGGCTGCTACGGCGCCTACAGCGTCAACAAGCGCATCTTCTTCATCCAGGCCGTGCCGGCGATCCTGGCCGTGGCCGCGTGGTGGATGGTCCCCGCCTGACCCCGGGGGGGGTAGAGCCACCCCATGGGTGGCTGCGCGGCACCAATCAGCGCTTGACCGGTGACAACCACATGGCGATCCGCGCCTGGAACACGGCCGTGCCGGCGTCGTCGCGCACCTGCACAGTCACTGGCAGCGCATAGCCGGCCTCGGCGGCCACGATCGGTTGCTCCGGCGTGGCCACGGCATGCTGCGTGCCGGTGGCCTTGGCCAGGTACTGCACCTCCATGCCCTTGGGGATCCAGCGCATGCCTTTGGGCAGCGAGGCATCCACCATGAGCCCGGCGGTGAGCTCGGCCAGGTTGCACAGCGCGATCGCGTGCACGGTGCCGATATGGTTGGTGACCTTGCGCCGGTGCGCGATGCGCCCTTCGCAACGGCCGGGCTCGAGCAGGGTGATGCGCGGGGCGATGCTGGCGAAGTAGGGCGCCTTGAAACACACCGCGCGCGAGAACAGCCAGCTGCCGGCAGGCCAGCGCTGCATGCGGCGATACAGGTTCAACAGGGGAGCGGACATGGAGGCCTCTCAAAAAAACGGCGGACCGAAGTCCGCCGTTGTGGGTTACGTTGCTGCGTCGATCACGCCGCTTCCTGGGCCTGTGCGTCCTTGCGCTCGCGGTCGTAGTAACCGGCCGAGCGTAGTTCGCGCGGATCGAAATCGTCCACGGTGATGGTTTCCAGGGTGAGCGCGCGCAGCTCTTCGAGCAGGGTGCGTTCGTCCTGGGTAATCACGCCTTCGGCAACCGCTTCATCCAGCTGGGTGGTGAAGTCCAGGGCTTCGATGCCCTTGGTCTTGACCGCCTTGATGAACTTGCGCTCGACCGGCTCGGCCATGATCGCCTTGGACAGGTAGCTGTTGATGCGGCCACCCGGGTTGTTCTCGCACGGGGTCAGGAACACGCCACTGGCGAGACGGTCGCGGGCTTCGTTGGGTGCCATCAGCAGCGCGGCCACGCGGTGGCCCAGGCGGTCGCCCGGGGCCTCGGCACGGCGGCCGAACGGGAAGATCAGCAGCCACATCAGCCAGCCGATCGGACGGATCGGGAAGTTGCGCAACGCCGCCGACAGCGACGTTTCGATCGTGTGCACGCTGTCATGGAAGGCCCAGGCCAGCAGCGGCTGGTCGGCCACCGGCGCGCCTTCGTCGTGGTAACGCTTGAGCATGGCGCTGGTCATGTAGATGTGGCTCAGCACATCGCCCAGGCGGCCGGACAGCGATTCCTTGAACTTCAGCTTGCCGCCGAGGGTCATCATCGAGATGTCGGCCATCAGTGCCAGGTTGGCCGAATAGCGGTCCAGCTTGCGGAAGTAGCGGCGGGTGTAGGCATCGCCCGGGGCGGCACCGAAGCGCGCGCCGGTCAGGCCGAACCAGAACGAACGCACGGCGTTGGAGATGCCGAAGCGGATGTGGCCGAACAGGCTGCGGTCGAACTCCTGCAGGCCGGCACGGGTGTCCGGATCCTGCGCGGCCTTCATTTCCTTCAGCACCCACGGGTGGCAGAGGATCGCACCCTGGCCGAAGATCAGCAGGCTGCGGGTCATGATGTTGGCACCTTCCACCGTGATGGCGATCGGCGCGGCCTGCCAGCTGCGGCCGGCAAAGTTGCGCGGCCCCAGGATGATGCCCTTGCCGCCGATCACATCCATCATGTCCGAGATCACTTCACGGCTCATGGTGGTGCAGTGGTACTTGGCAATCGCCGACGGCACCGACGGCACGTCGCCGCGATCCACCGCAGCCGCCGTGGCCTGGCACAGCGCGCTGATCGCATAGGCCTTGCCGCCGATGCGCGCCAGCGCTTCTTCCACGCCCTCGAAGCGGCCGACCGACAGGCCGAACTGCTTGCGGATGCGCGCGTAGGCACCGGTCACCACCGCACCGGCCTTGGCACCGCCACTGGCGGTGGACGGCAGGGTGATCGAGCGGCCCACGGCCAGACACTCGTTGAGCATGTTCCAGCCCTTGCCGGCCTTCTCGGCGCCACCGATCAGCTGGGTCAGCGGGATGAAGACATCCTTGCCGCGGATCGGGCCGTTCTGGAAGGTCGAGTTGAGCGGGAAGTGGCGGCGGCCGATTTCCACGCCGGCGGTGTCACGCGGCAGCAGCGCCAGGGTGATGCCGATGTCGCGGGTGGTGCCGATCAGGCCGTCCGGATCGTACATGCGGAACGCCAGGCCGATCAGCGTGGCCACCGGGGCCAGGGTGATGTAGCGCTTGTCGAAGGTGAGCTTGACGCCGAGCACCTGCTCGCCGTTCCACTCGCCCTTGCAGACGATGCCGTAATCGGGAATCGAGGTGGCATCCGAACCAGCAAACGGACCGGTCAGGCCGAAGCAGGGCACTTCGCGGCCATCGGCCAGGCGCGGCAGGTACTGGTCCTTCTGCGCCTGGGTACCGTAATGGTTGAGCAGTTCGCCCGGGCCAAGCGAGTTGGGCACGCCGACGGTGGAGCTGACCACGCTCGACACCGAGGCCAGCTTCTGGATCACCTTGTGGTGGGCCAGCGCGCTGAAGCCCAGGCCGCCGTATTCCTTCGGAATGATCATGCCGAAGAACTTGTTCTTCTTGATGAAGCTCCACAGTTCCGGCGGCAGGTCGGCGTAGACGTGGGTGATTTCCCAGTCGTTGACCATTTTGCACAGCTCTTCAACCGGGCCATCCAGGAAGGCCTGTTCCTCGGCGGTGAGCTGCGGCTTGGGATAGTTCAGCAGGATGTTCCAGTCCGGGTCGCCGGTGAACAGCTCGCCTTCAAAGCCGACCGAGCCGGTTTCCAGCGCGATGCGCTCGGTCTGCGACAGCGGCGGCAGCACCTTGCGGAACACTTTCATCATCGGCGCGGTCAGCAGCGGCTTGCGGATGAAGGGCAGCAGCAGCGGCACGGCGATCACCGCGACGATGGCCGCAGCGACGATGGTGGCAGTCTGGTTGATGTACGGGATGAACCAGCAGGCGGCCAGCAGCACCAGGCTGACGATCGTCCAGGTGATCAGCCGCATCCGGTGGTAGGCGACGATGGCGCCCGCCAGCAGGATGGCCAGGAAGGGAACGACAATGCTCATGAGCGTGCTCCGGTGACGTGCTCGGTAGTGGCGGACTGTGCAACGGCGGAGGCCGAGGGCAACACGTCCAGATAGTCCAACACAGTAGCGGTAAAGGCGTTGTTGTCATCACCGGCGACCATATGGGTGGCCTCCGGCAGCTGCACGTGGCGTGCATGTGGCACCAACGCGAGGAACTCGGCCACCGTCTGCGGGGTGACCAGGGTGCTGCGCCCGCCGCTGACCAGCAGCAACGGGCATTTGACCTGGCGCGCCGCCTCGGCGAGCGCGTCCTGGTGCTGTTCGCTGTCGCGCGCCAGTTCGGCCACCAGGCGCGGGTCCCAGTGCCAGCGCCAGCGACCATGGCCATCCTCGCGCAGCAGGGCGCGCAGCGAATCGTCGGACTTGCGTGGCCGATGCGGCATGTACGCCGAGATCACATCGGCCGCCTGCGCCAGCGAGGCGAAGCCGTCCGGATGGGCGGTCATGAACATCAAAATCTTTTCGACCCCGGCGGTGTCCCAGCGCGGGGTGATGTCCACCAGCACCATGGCCGAGAACAGGCCCGGCCAGCGCGATTCGGCGAGCAGCCCGAACAGCCCGCCCATCGAGGCGGCAACCAGGATCGGCGGCTGCGGCTGTTCGCCGGCCAGCACGATCAGGTCATCGGCGAACTGTTCGCCGTGGTAGGGCAGGTCGGCCGGGTTCCAGTCCGAGTCGCCATGGCCGCGCGCATCATAGGCCAGGGTCTGGTAGCCGGCAGCCGCCAGGGAGTGCGCGGTGGACGTCCAGGCATGCCGGGTCTGGCCGAAGCCATGGGCGAACAGCACGGTGCCGCGGCGCCCGGGCGAGGAGCGGGTGGCGGCCAGCACGGCATCGTGCGCGCCGGTCAGTCGCTCATCGTCAACGCGGGGCAGGGTAGAAGAAGGAATGACCATACTCGCTAGTATGGACCTGCCCGTGGGCATGTCAATACTTGGGGGTATGGAAGCCCATCGCAGCGCGGCGGAAGGGCGCCGAGTCCGCCACGGTGCGGGCGTTGGCGCGGGTCACAGCGTGCCATTTTGGCGGACACGGACCCCGGCGTATGGTTAAATCAACGCCATGAATGAACCTGAAGCTTCCGCCGGCGAGCCACGTGCCGGCCGCAACAGCCGCCTGAGCGCGGAAGACTGGGCCCAGGCTGCCCTGGACCTGATTGCAGAACAAGGTGTCGGTGCCGTGGCGGTGGAGCCGCTGGCGCGTCGCCTGGGGGTCACCAAGGGCAGCTTCTATTGGCACTTCCCGTCCCGTGACGCGCTGCTGCAGGCCGCGCTGGAGCGCTGGGAACTGTTCGAGCAGGAGCAGGTGTTCGGCAGCCTCGAAGACGTGCCGGATCCGCGTGCGCGCCTGCGCCAGCTGTTCCAGGTGGTCGCCCATGAGGTCCAGCCGCACATCATCTACAGCGAGCTGCTCAAGGCGCTGGACCACCCGATGGTGCGCCCGGTCATCGACCGCGTCTCGCACCGCCGCCTGGAATATCTGGTGGCCTCGTTCCGCCAGGCCGGGCTGAGCCGTACCGATGCGCAGCACCGCGCGCGCCTGGCGTATGCGGCGTACGTGGGCTTCCTGCAGCTGTCGCTGCAGCTGCAGCAGCCCAAGCAGGCCCGCGAGGATTTCGAGGCCTACGTGGAGCATGTGATCGAGACGTTGATCCCGATCGGCTGAGGTTACTCGACCAGTACCTGGGCGCCGTTCAATTCGGCGATGGCCGTGACCAGCTGGCTGACCGCATCGCGTTCGACGTCGGTCAGGTGCGGGTTCCATACATCGAACAGCAGCACCACGCGGGTCTGGGTGCCGCGGTTCCAGGCTTCATGCTCCCAGGTGTCGTCAAAGCTGACGCAGCGTCCCGTCTGCCATGCATGGGTCTGCCCGGCCACGCGCAGCGCGCAGTGCTCGGGCACCACCAGGGGCAGGTGGGTGACGATGCGGGTGTTGGTCACCCCGGTATGCGGGCGGATGTGCGAGCCGGGGCCCAGTACGGAGTAGAGCGCCTCCGGCGCATGGCCGGGAATCTGCACCAGCGTGGTCGCCTGCAGGGCGGCGGCGGTACGCGGGCAGCGCTCGCAGTTGTCGTCATAGCGCCGGCCGTGCCGATGGAAGAAGAACCCATCCCAACGCGCCGCTGCGCCTGCTTCGCCAGCCAGGTAGCTTTGGCCACCCGCCGTGGCGGCCTCCCCGAGGAACGGTTGCAGCAGGGCGCGTTCGTCCAGCACCGACAACAGCTCCTCGCGCAGCACCCCGGTCTGGTCTTCAAGCGCCTCATACCAGGGAAACAGCGACCGCTCCAGATAGGGCGTGGCCGGTAGGTCAGGGAAATACAGGAAGCTCGGGCGCTGCAGCGGATCGGCTGTCTGCAGGCGCATGCGCCCCAGGTAGCCGTCCACGGCCTTGTCCACCCGTCGCAGCGCCTGGGCGCCGTGTTGGGCGTGCAGGGGCGCAAGCAGGCGGCGAAGCACGTCGTGACGCCCGTGCGCGAGGAACTGCATGGCGTGCAGTACGCGTGGGCGAAGCCCCGGCGGCGTGCTGTCGTCGCTCAGCCAGTTGCCCTGAATCTGGGCCGCGTTGACGGCCAGAAAGTACGTGGTCAGCGCCAGGTGCGGCCGGCGCTGCTGCTCCTGCACCCAGCCCAGGTACAGGCGGGCGACAAAGAAGCCGGGGTCCAGGGCCAATGCGGCGCGCAGCAGTGGCTCGGCGGCATCGTACTGCTGCTGTTGAATCAGTGAAACGGCGAGGTTCTTGTGCGTGCCCACATCGTCGGGCGCCAGCGCCAGTGCGCGTTGCAGCAGGCGCGTCGCGTCGTGGTGGTTTCCGCGCGCGCTGTGGCACAGCGCGATGAAATTGAGGGCCTGCAGGTTGTCCGGGTCGCGTTGTCGTACCTGCTCGAAGCAGCGTTCGGCGGCGCCGGGGTTGCCTGAGGCGGCCAGCCGGTGGGCTTGCTCGATGAGTGCCGACAGGGGCGGGGGCAAAGGGGCGGGCATGGGCTTGACCGTCGTGTGCGGGAAAAAAAGTGGCCCCGTTTCCGGGGCCACTGTGTCACTTATGCCTGGCCCAGATCAGAAGCGCTGGACGTAACGCATGTAGTAGTAACCACCCGGGGTGTCATACGAGTAGTCGTAGGTGTTGGCGAAGGCACGGCCGGCCAGCGGCGGATCCTTCTTGAACACGTTGCGACCACCGATGGCCACGGTGGCGTTCCACGGCAGGTTGTAGCGGCCTTCCACGTCGTGGTACAGCACCGACTCGATGTGGTTGCGCGGGTCCGGCTGGCCGGCCAGGCCCAGCTTGTCCGGATCCGAGCACAGGCCGGCAGCCAGGTGCGCAGCCGTGCGGCCGATGCAGCTTTCCGACAACGAAGAACGGTAGCGCATCGTCCAGGTCACGCCGAAGTCACCCAGGGTCCAATCGGTGGTCAGATTGGAGCTCAGGCGCCAGCCGGGGGTGTCCTGCTCGTAGATGCCGACCGAGTTCTCCCAGTCGGCGTCCTTGTTGGCGCGCGACTTGTCGGTGGAGACGTAGGCGCTATCCCAGTTGAACGAGAAGCTGCCCCATGCGGTGTCCGGCAGGCGGTAACGGACGCTCAGGTCGAAGCCTTCCACCTCACGCTCTGCCAGGTTGCGCGGCAGCAGGAACATGTTGGTGATGCGGCCGGCGCCATCGCGGACGAAGTAGCTGCTGTCGCAGTAGCTACGATCGCCATTGGGAGCAACGTAGCACTGGTCCAGGATGAAGTCCGAGGTCGGGGTGCTGATCGCGTTTTCGATCTTGATCTTGTACCAATCAAGCGCGATGTCGAAGCCCTGCAGGTAGCTCGGGCTGTAGACGAAGCCCAGGGTGTAGTTGGTGGCCGTTTCCGGACCCAGGTCCGGGTTGCCGCCGAGGGTGAACGGGAAGATGGTCTGACCGCCGTAGCCCAGGCCAGCGTTGGTCTGCTGGACGAAGGTCGGGGACACGCCACCGGCGACGCAGCGGGCCTGGACATCGGCGGTGTAGCCACTCCAATCGGAGGAGCAGGGATCGCCGAAGTTGATGTAGCTGTCGCTGTTGCCGCGGTACAGATTGGTGATCGACGGCGCACGGAAGCCTTCGGACCAGTTACCACGCACCATCAGGTCGTTGATCGGCTTCCACTTGAAGCCAAACTTGCTGTTGGTGGTCTGGCCGAAGTTGCTGTAGTCCGAGAAGCGCGTGGCGGCGCTGAGTTCCAGCAACTGGGCACCCGGCAGGTCCGACAGCAGCGGCAGGGCCAATTCCAGGAAGGCGTCGTCCAGCGAGTAGGCGCCGGCGGTGGCCTTGCGCGCATTACCCGAGGTGTAGCCGGCGGCGACCAGGGCATCCGGATCGTCGTAGCCGCTTTCCTTGCGGTTTTCGAAGCCCAGCGCGAAACCGGCCATGCCGCCCGGCAGCTGGAACAGATCGCCGGCCAGGTTGGCGGTGAAGCTCTTGCTCAGGTTCTGGTACTGGTCATGTGCGGTGAACATCACATAGTCCAGCTGTTCCTGGTTGATCGAGCCGGCCGAGCTGAGCGGGTTGATCGGAATGCAGCCGGCCACGATCGCACCCGGGGCACCGCACTTGATCACGCCGTCGGTGTCCATGAAGGACGGGCCGGTGGCGGCGTTCAGGTTCAAGGTGTTCAGGTCACCGCGCATGCGGTCGTTCTGGTCGGTACGGCTGTAGCGGTAGCCCGCATCCCAGTTGAACGCACGGTCGGCGAAGTTGAACACGCCTTCCAGACCACCGTAGAAGTGGAAGGTCTTCACGTCCTGGTTGTAGATGCGGGGCTGCTCGGTGAAGCGGCGGCCGTAATCCAGGTCACGCGCCTGCGCAGTGCCCTTGTACGGGTTGAAGTAGCTGTCCTTGTCCAGGCCGCGGGTGCCGGCCAGGTAGAAGCCTTCGGTGACCGGGAAGCCGGCCAGCGCCTGCTCGGACTCACGCTGGTTGTACAGCGCCTCGGAACGGAAGGTCACCGAGTCGGTGATGTCGAAGGCACCCTGCACGAACAGCGAGCGACGCTCCGACGGCGTCAGCAGGTAGTTGTCCGAGGCGTAGTTGTAACCATCGCCCGCCGTGGTGTACGGGTGGTAGTTGGCGAGGTCGCGCGAATCGGCGCCGTTGTTGATGACGCTCATGTCGACGCTGTCGAGCGCGGCGTAGTAGTCGTCTTCGTTGGTGAACTGTTCCGGCCAGATCGCATTGCCGGCGGCATCGACCGGCTGCCAGATCACGCCCGAGGACGAAACCGAGCTGCGCTGGGTCAGACCGAAGGTGGGGTTGCGCGAGATCGCGCGGTCGCGGGCCCTTACAGCGTCATCCTTGCTGTAGCTTGCGCTGAACAGGATGTTGCCGCGGTCGCTGTTGGCGCCCATGGTGAAGTCGTAGGCCTGCTGCTGGCCATCGCCCGGGCCCATCTGGCCGACGTACACGCGGGCTTCCGCGCCTTCGTAGTCCTTGCGGGTGATCAGGTTGACCACGCCGCCGATGGCGTCGGAGCCGTAGATCGACGAGGCGCCGTCCTTCAGCACTTCAACGCGCTCAACCGCAGCGATCGGAATGGTGTTGAGGTCGACCGAGGCATCCAGGGCGCTGACCCAACGGCGGCCGTTGACCAGCACCAGGGTGCGTGCAGCGCCCAGGCCGCGCAGGTTGACGCCGGACGAGCCGTCGCCGCCGTTGTTCACCTGGGCATTCATCGAGAAGCCGTTGTTGGCGCTGATGTTCTGCATCAGCTGGCCAACGCTGGTCACACCGGAGTGCTCGATGGTGTCACGGCTGATGACCAGTACCGGCTGCTGGGTTTCGGTGTCGACCGAGCGGATGCGCGACCCGGTGACCTGGATGCGATCGAGGTTGGTTGCGCCGGTGGTCTCGGCTTCCTGGGCCTGCACGGCGCCGGTGGCGCCCGTCGCGACCAGCGCGATGATCACCGCGTCACGCAGTTTGTTGGATTTGAAATTCATTGCTCTCTCTCTCCAAGGGAATCTTGGGTATTCACTGGGGTGTTTGCCTGCGGCGGCACCAAATGAGCGCCAATCACCACGAGGCTGACTCGATAGTAACTGCCGACTGGAGAGAATTAAAGCCACGTTAATGAAAGGTGTGATCTGCGTTAAATTCGGCAAAGTCGTTGTGGATCAATGATTTTCTGCGATTGTTCGCGCCAAGGGTCTCGATTGTTAATTGTTTGTGATGAAAATAGTTGCAGTTGATTTGTAACGATATGTATCGAGAGGTATCGCCACGTCGCATCTGTAGGCGAATGCGGCAGTGGCGATACACAGTTGGGCAGCACGGGGCCGCCTTGGAGGGCAGGCGTCGTTCGAGAGCCGGTATTCCGAGCATAAAAAAACGCGCCTTCAGGCGCGTTTCTGGCTAGATCGACCGCGCCGTTCGGCGCCCGTCGATTACAGATCCTGTTCGTAACGGACGTACGGCACGGTGCCTTCGTCGGTGCTCTCGTTGCGCGGTGCGAACGGATTCTTGCCACGGGTGATCACGTTCTCGGCACCCACGGTGAGCTGGCCGCTCCAGGGCGTGCGCCAGGTCAGGCCGACTCCGAGGCCTTCCCATTTGCCGGGCTGGCCGGGCACATCGACCACGCGGCCGATGATGTTGCCGCTGAAGTTGCCGTAGCCGGCGCCGATGGTGAGGCTCTTGCTGTCCCAGCGGTCCACGATGGCCGGGGAGGCGTCGGACAGCGGCACCAGGCGTGCCTTGGCGTAGGTGCCACCGATCGAGACGAAGCCTTCGCGACCGATGTTCTTCTGGCCGAACACGGTCAGGTCGTTCTGCTCGGCGCGCAACGCCGGTGATTTGTTCGGGCCGGCCAACCACGCCGGCAGGGTGTCACGGCCGGTGCCGGCGGTGATGCCCAGGCGACCGCCGGGACGGTTGAACGCAGCGGTACCGCTGACCCGGCGACTCAACGAGGTGTTCTCGTCGTCATCGCCCAGGCTGGCGAGCATGCAATGACTGGCCAGGCCGCTGATGCTGGTGCCGCGGCTGCTGTTGCAGAGCAAGCCCAGCGAGTCGCCCGAGGACAACCCGAAGGCGGCATCGAGCGAACTGCGGCCGAAGTGCCAGCGGGCGCCCACGGCCTGTTCGCCGGTGGGTTCCAGGTACAACAGGGCCTCGACCTTGCCGCTGCCCTTGTTCCACACCGGAATGACCGTGCTGTCCTGGCGCGGCTTGTTCTGCGCATGCGCGCCCGTCATCGCGGCGAGGGCGATCACAAGGGCGAGCGGTAGACGCAGAAGGGAGCGCATGGGAACTCTCAGACAGCAGCGGTGAGCACAAGTTCCCGCCGAAGCGGGACACTGATCCTAGGGCGTTTATGAATTCTTAACAAGTCTTGGTTCTCCCCAGAACAAAACTCGTGCGGCAATTACTGAAGCCGTTCAGGTGCCGGTGAGGAAACACCGGTGTCGCTGAACAGTATGGCGAACTCCGTCAACGGAAAGTGATACTCCTGTCCGCAGAATTCGCAACGCACTTCCACCGCACCGGTCGGTTCGGCGGCCGCGCGGGCTTCCTCCTCGCCCAGCGACTGCAGCATGCCTTCGACCCGCTCGCGCGAGCACGAGCATGCGAAGCGCAGGCCCCGCTCGCCGAGCAGTTCCGGCTTCTCTTCATGGAAGAGGCGGTGCAGGAGATCATTGCCCGCCACGTCCAGCAGTTCCTGCTTGCCCAGGGTCTCGAACAAGGCGCTGGCGCGTGACCAGCCGTCGTTGTCGCCTTCGTCGCCGGGCAGCTTCTGCAGCAGCAGGCCGGCGGCCCGGGTGCCGTCGGCGGCCAGCAGCAGGCGCGTGGGCAACTGCTCGGACTGCCGGAAGTAGTCCTCGAACGCTTCGTCCAGGCCGGCGGCGGTCAGCCCGACCAGACTCTGGTAGCGCTGCGGTTCGCGCGGGTCCAGGCCCGGGTTTTCGATGGTGATGGCCAGCAGCGCGTCATCGCCGAGGGTGGTGAGGTCACGCGGGGCGTCGCCGCTGTCGGCCAGCTGCACGATGCCGCGCAGGGTGCCGGCGGCCGTGCATTCGGCGAACAGCGTGCGCATGGCGGTATTGCTGCGCAGCTGGATCGACAGGCGGCCATCGACCTTGGTGTGGCCGGTGAACAGGGCCGAGGCGACGGCGGCTTCGCCCAGCAGCTCGGCGGCGGCCGGCGGATAGACCGCGTGCGACAGGATTTCAGCCCAGGTCGCATCGAGGTGGACATGCACGCCGCGGACGCCGGCATCGGGGAGCAGGAAACGGACAAGGGTGTCGGATTGGGCGGTCATCGGTTCTATGGGCGCGCGAAGTGGGATGCAGTTGCCGGATAATGCGCCGACAACCGTGCAAGCAAAGGATGCACCACTAATGGGGGCAGAGCGCAGCAACCTCAAGGCCGAGCCGGGCCTGGAACCACCGCGCCCGCGACGCTGGCACTGGAAACGACTGCTGTGGCTGCCGGTGCTGTTTGCCGCGTTCAGCGTGCTGCAGGTACTGGTGCTGCGTTTCATCGACCCGCCGGTGTCCACGGTGATGCTGTGGCGGTACGGCGAGGCGCTGGGCCAGGGCGAGTGGGACTACCGGCTGCACTACCAGTGGCGCGACCTGGACCAGATGGCACCCAGTCTGCCCATTTCGCTGGTGGCCGCCGAGGACCAGCGTTTCCCCGTGCACAACGGGTTCGACCTGCAGGCCATCGAGAAGGCGCGCGACCACAACGCCAAGGGCGGTCGTCTGCGCGGGGCCAGCACCATCAGCCAACAGGTGGCCAAGAACCTGTTCCTGTGGCAGGGCCGCAGCTGGGTCCGAAAGGGCCTGGAGGTCTGGTATACGCTGCTGATCGAGGCGCTGTGGCCGAAGTCGCGGATCCTGGAGATGTACGCCAACATCGCCGAGTTCGGGGATGGCGTGTACGGGGCGCAGGCCGCGGCGCGGACCTTCTGGCACACCGATGCCTCGCGCCTGAGCGCCGACCAGGCCGCGCGCCTGGCCGCGGTGCTGCCTGCGCCGCGCACCTACAGCGCGGTGCGCCCCGGCCCGTACGTCTCCCGCCGCGCGGCCTGGATCCAGCGCCAGACCCGCCAGATCGGCGGTATCGGCTACCTGCAGACCCTGGAGTGAGCTGATGGCCCAAGACCGCCTGACCGTGGTGATCGCCGCGCGCAACGAGGAGCAAGCCCTGCCGCGGTTGCACCAGCGCCTGCGCGCGGTGCTGGACCGGCTCGATGCCATCTCCACCCGGGTGCTGTACATCGACGACGGCAGCACCGACCGCACCTGGGAGGCCATGCAGGCACTGGCCGCCCGCGACGCACAGGTGGAATTGCTGCGGCTGTCGCGCAACTTCGGCAAGGAGGCGGCGCTGACCGCCGGCCTGGACCTGGTCGCCGAGGACAGCGCGGTGATGATCCTGGATGCCGATGGCCAGGACCCGCCGGAGCTGATCCCGCAGTTCGTCTCGGCCTGGCGCGAAGGGCATGACAACGTCTTTGGCACGCGGGTCGAACGCGATGGCGAAGGCTGGCTCAAGCGCTTCACCGCGCACGGTTTCTACCGCCTGATCGGGCGCCTGTCCAAGACCCCGATACCGGCCGACACCGGCGATTTCCGCCTGCTGTCGCCGCGTGCGCACCTGGCCCTGAGGCAACTGCGCGAGCGCCATCGTTTCATGAAGGGCCTGTTCGGCTGGGTCGGCTATGGGCCGCTGTCCATTCCCTACCATCGCCAGGCGCGCATCGCCGGGCGCAGCAAGTTTGGCGCGTGGAAGCTGTGGAACTTCGCCCTGGAAGGCATCACCAGCTTCTCCACCGCGCCGCTGCGCGCGGCCACCTACCTGGGTCTGATCGTGGCGGTGCTGTCCTTCGTCTACGCGGTGATCGTCATCGCGCGCGCGCTGGCCCATGGCGACCCGGTCGCCGGCTGGCCCAGCATGATGACCGTGGTGCTGTTCCTGGGCGGCACCCAGCTGATCGCGCTGGGCCTGATCGGCGAATACCTGGGCCGGCTCTACGAGGAAGCCAAGCAGCGGCCGCTGTACCTGGTCCAGCAGTGGCAGCCGGCGCGCGAAGGCGTATCCTTCGAGCCAACCGAAGCAGACGGAGCGCGCCATGCGCACAGTCAGGCAGTTGCTGGCGGGCAAGACCGCTGAACTGGTCACGGTGACACCGGATCAACCGGTGTTCGAGGCGGTCCGCAAGATGGACCAGCATGGTGTCGGTGCGGTCCTGGTGATGCGCGGCCAGGTGTTGGTCGGGATCCTGTCCGAGCGCGATTACGCGCGCAAGGTGGTGCTGCTGGAGCGCTCCTCGCGCAGCACCCGGGTCGAGCAGATCATGACCACCGAGGTGGTGACGGTGGAACCGCAGCAGAGCGTGGCCCACTGCATGGAAGTGATGACCAGGCGCCGCTTCCGCCACCTGCCAGTGGTGATGGAGGGCCGGGTGATCGGGGTCGTGTCGATCGGCGACCTGGTCAAGGCGGTGATCGAGGACCAGCAGGCCGATCTGGACGCGCTGCAGCGCTACATCGCCTCCTGAGCGCGGCCGCCTACTTGGCGTACTTGCCACCGCAGTCGCTGTCCTGGCCGGCCCCGGTGTCGATGGTGGCCAGCAGGGCCGCCGGCGGCGCGATGGCGCCCAGCGCCAGGGCCACGGCGCCGCGCAGGCCCAGTTTGCCCGGGTCGGGGTGGAACGAGGGGTCCTTCAACGTGCCACCGATCTTCAGCGGTGTGCGGAAGCTCAGGATGCTGCGGTCCTTGGGACGCGGGTTCAGTTCCAGCGCCAGCGATTCGTCCTTCAGATTGATCTGGCCGCTGCCGAGCACGATGGTGTCGGTGGTGTCAAAGGCCATGCTGCGGGTCTGCATCAGCCCGTTGGTGACGCCGAAGTCGGCGAAGGCACAGCGGATCGGCACCTGCTTGTCCTGGTTGAACAGATAACCCAGCGACTGTGTCACGTCCAGGCCGGCCAGTTCGACCAGCAGCTGCGGAATCTGGCCCTTGCCCATGCCTACCGCCACCTCGCCGTTGGCGTTGCCGGCCATGTGCGCGATCGAGTTGCCGGTGGTGTCGACGCGAACGTGTCCGCCGATGCGGCCGGTGGCGGCCTGGGCGATCTGGGCCTGGGGGAACAACCGGCCCAGGTCGAGCGTGTGCATCTGGATGTCGGCGCGGGTGCGGATGGTCGGGGCGCGCGCGTCCATGCCGATGTTCGAGCGGATCTTGCCGCCGGCGACGCCGAAGTCCAGCGGCTGCAGCTGCAGCAGGCCGTCGTTGAGCAGCAGGTGCGCATCCATGTCGTCGATGGGCAGTCGGGTATTGATGCGTCCGGCCTGGAGGCGCACGTCGGCATCCATCGCGCGCAGCTTGGACAGGTCATAGGGATCCTGCGGCAGCACGCGTGGGTCGGCGGCCAGCCTGGCGGCCCTGGCTTCCTGCGCGGCGTTGCGGGTTTCGCCGGCACCGCCTTCGGGCGGCGCGCCGATGAAGCCGGCCAGATCATCCAGATCCAGCCGCTCGGACACCAGATCGGCCTGCAGCTTCAGGCGCGGTCGGCCCAGGATCACCGTGGTCGAACCGGCCAGGTCGCTGTCGCCGACCTTGCCGGCGAAGTGCTGGTAACGCCAGGTGTGGCCATCGCGGGTCAGGTCGCCGTCGATGGCATACGGCGGTGATTCGGGCAGGGCCACGCCGATCAGCCGATACAGGTCAGCCAGGTTCTGCCCGGACAGCGCCAGGTGCAGGTTGAACTGGCGCAGGTGCAGGGGGTCGATCAGGGTGCCGCGCGCCCGCGCCTTGGTGTCGCCGGCGGCGGCATGCAGATCGACGCGATACGGGCGCTGGCTGTTGGCCAGGTCCAGCGGCGACTGGATCCGTCCACCCAGGGTGAACGGGTCCTCGCTCCAGCGGCCGGCGCCGGTCAGGTCGATCGGCGGTGCCCTGTACTGCGCGTTGGGCTTGCCGCTGCTGGCCTGGATTTGCAGGTCGGTCTTGTTGGCGGCATCCAGATAGTGCAGGCGCCCGCGCTCGACCACGACCGCGCCAAAACGGGTCTGCATGCCGCCCTGGTCGTCCTCGGCCGTGTCACTGTGGAACACCCAGTTGCCACCGCCCTGGCTGGCTGGGCGCGATTCCAGTTCCAGCACTGGCTGGGTGATGCGGATCGCCGGCAGGAACAGGCTGCGCTGGAACAGCAGCTGGCCCAGTGCCACGTCGATTTCCAGGCGCTGGGCAGTGGCCATCTCCGGCGCGGTCTTGCGCGCCCAATCGGCGTTGGCCAGGCGCAGGCGATCGGCGCCGATGGTGGTGATGCGGCCCAGGTCCACGTCCAGGTTGCCGTCGATATGGAAGGCGCGCCCGGTGTTGGCCGCCACGGCCCGCTCCACCGGGCCCTTGAACCAGTTCCAGTCCCAGAAGCCGATCAACAGCACGATCAACACTGCCGCGATGGCCAGCGCGGTCAGGACTGGATGGGCGCGGGCGACATTGCGCGAGGGCGGCTTGGCAGGGCTCATGCGGGGCCACTATCGACAGCCTGGGTGTCTACGTGCTGCGAAGGCAGGATCAGGCGTTCAGCCCCGCCCTGACGCTCCGCGAAGCCGATCAACCGCCGTGATGCAGCCGTGGTCCCACCACCTGGCCGGTCACTGCAACGAAGTGGCAGACGCTGCCGGCCAGCACGAACAGGTGCCAGATCGCGTGGAAGTAGCGCACCGAGTCGCGTTGGTAGAAATAGGTGCCCAGGGTGTAGAAGATCCCGCCGGCCAGCAGCCAACCCAGGGTGAAGGCATCGACCGATTTCAGCAGGGGTTCGATCGCCACCACCACCAGCCAGCCCATCGCCAGGTACAGGCCGGTGGAAAGCAATCTGAAGCGGCCGGTGAAGAACAGCTTGAACACCACCCCGAACAGCGCGATCGTCCAGACCGCGGCAAACATGCCCCAGCCCCATGGGCCGCGCAGCCCGATCAGCAGGATCGGCGTGTAGGTGCCGGCGATCAGCAGGTAGATCGCGCAGTGGTCGAAGACCTGCAGCCGCGCCTTGGCCATCGGATGCTGGATGGCGTGATACAGCGTGGAGGCCACGTACAGCAGCAACAGCGTCACGCTGAACACGATCGCCGTGCCCAGCTGCCAGCCATCGCCGTACAGCGCCGCCAGGGTGATCAGCACCGCGCCGCCGGCCAGGGCGGCGATCGCGCCCAGGCCGTGGGTCAGGGCACTGGCGATCTCGTCGCGGACGTTGGTCTTGGGATGTGCCTGCAGCGCCATGTCCTGACTTTATCGCAGCCCATTCCCGGCCAGATGTGAGAATGGGCGGAGAGGCTGCACTGCACCCAAGTCAGGTTGAGCTTGTGTATGCGGCGGGTCGCTGGTCGATCGATGCCTGGATCAGTCGGCCAGCGCGCTGTGGGCGTGCTCGCGGGTCGCGCGGAAGACCACCTCCGGCGCGCGTTCCTGGGCCAGCTGCAGGTTGACCCGGGTTGGTGCCAGATACACCAGCTGGCCGGCCGCGTCGATGGCCAGGTTGGCGGCGTTCTTCTCGCGGAACTCTTCGAGCTTCTTTGGATCGGCGCACTCGATCCAGCGCGCGGTGGTGACCGCGACCGGCTCGAAGATCGCATCCACGCCGTATTCGTCCTTCAGCCGGTAGGCGACCACCTCGAACTGCAGCACGCCCACTGCACCCAGGATCAGGTCGTTGCTCATCAACGGGCGGAAGAACTGGGTCGCCCCTTCCTCGGACAGCTGGGCCAGGCCCTTCTGCAGCTGCTTGAGCTTGAGCGGATCGCGCAGGCGCGCGCGGCGGAACAGTTCCGGGGCGAAGTTGGGAATGCCGGTGAAGCTCAAGGATTCGCCTTCGGTGAAGGTGTCGCCGATGGAGATCGTGCCGTGGTTGTGGATGCCGATCACATCGCCCGGCCAGGCTTCGGCGGCGATCTCGCGGTCGGAGGCCATGAAGGTCAGCGCGTTGGCCAGCTTGTGCTCCTTGGCCGTGCGCACGTGGAAGGCGCAGTGAACTTGCCCGAGCACACGCGCATGAACGCCACCCGGTCGCGATGCTGCGGGTCCATGTTGGCCTGGATCTTGAACACGAAGCCGGACAGCTTGTCTTCTGTTGGTTGCACCTGGCGGCTGGTGGTGGCACGCGGCTGCGGCGGCGGGGCGTGTTCGACGAAGAAATCCAGCAGCGGCTGCACGCCGAAGTTGTTCACGCCCGAGCCGAAGAACACCGGCGTCTGCCGACCGGCGCGGTAGGCGTCCAGGTCGAAGCGATTGCTCGCGCCCTGGACCAGCTCCAGCTCGTCGCGCAGCTCGGCCAGCATCGTCTGGCCGATCTTCTCGGCCAGGCCCGGCGCGTCGAGCGAGGGAAAGATGGTCGAGTCCTGGCGGGTGAAGTTGCGGCCCGGCTCGTACAGGTGCACCTGGCCGGTGATCAGGTGGACCACGCCTTTCAGGCGCTGGCCCATGCCGATCGGCCAGGTCACCGGCGCGCACTGGATGCCCAGCACGGTTTCCACTTCATCCAGCAGCTCGATCGGATCCTTGCCCTCGCGATCGAGCTTGTTGATGAAGGTCATGATCGGGGTGTCGCGCAGCCGGCACACTTCCATCAGCTTGATGGTGCGCTCCTCCACGCCCTTGGCCACGTCGATGACCATCAGCGCCGAGTCCACTGCGGTCAGCACCCGGTAGGTGTCCTCGCCGAAGTCGGCGTGGCCGGGCGTGTCGAGCAGGTTGACGATCTTGCCCTCGTACGGGAACTGCATCACCGAGGAGGTCACCGAGATCCCGCGCTCCTTTTCCAGCGCCATCCAGTCCGAGGTCGCATGGCGCGCGGCCTTGCGGCCCTTGACCGAACCGGCCATCTGGATCGCACCGCCGAACAGCAGCAGCTTTTCGGTCAGGGTGGTCTTGCCGGCGTCGGGATGGGAAATGATGGCGAAGGTGCGGCGGCGCGCGGCTTCGCGGGAGACATCGGACATGGTGGTGGCGCCGGCACGGGCGCTGATGAGCGGTCAGGAAGCCGCAGGTGGTCCGGACCGGACGCGTTTGGACCAACAGGCGCGCAGGAGCGCACCATGGGCGCGATGGGGCTTCCCCGGAACAGCCCCATCGCGCCCATGGACCCCCTGCGCCCCTCAGCCGGCCAGCAGGCGCTCGAGCTGGGAAGCCGAGGCACGCGCCATCGGCTGTTGGTCCACCGGCGAGAGCGGCGCCTGGCGCAATGCCTGGCGCGGCAACACGGCCAGTTCGAAGTGCACCCCGTCGGCGGCAAAACCCCACACCGTGACCTCGGCATTGCGCTGGCGGTCCATGCGCAGCCGGCGCACGCGCGCATCGGCCGGAATGCGCTGGTCGTCCAGGAAACGGGCAACGGCTTCCTGGTCATCACTGTGCAGGTGCAGCTGCACCGGCGAGCGCGCATCGGCGGTGCCGTCCAGGACCGGTCCGACCAGGCGCGGCGAGAACGCGGCGAAGAACTCCATCGCCTGCAACGCGGCCTGGCGCAGCCGGCGCAGCAGTGCGGCATGATCCGGGCCGGCAAACAGGCGCTGGTACTCGCGCAACGCCGCCTGGACCTCGTGGTTGCGCGGAAGCGAGGCATCGTCGTGGATGCCAAGCCGGCTGGCGGCCTTGCGCTTGGCCAGCTGGTAGTCACCGATGCCGCTTTCGGCGATCAGGCGGGCTGCTTCGTGGGCCAGCCGGCGCCGGCGCTCGGCTGTGTGGATCTGGGCGTGCTGGCGGGCGTGGTGCATGGCGGGCCTCTGGCTTCGAGCAGTGAGCAAGGAGGAGTGAGAAGTGAGCGAAAGATGGATTGGGCTTTTGCTTTTGCTCTCTTCTCACTCCTCCCCACTCACTCCTGGCTTCAAAAGATGTCGAACGCGGCCTCGTCGGTGGCGTTCTCGTCCTGCAGCGCATCATCGCCCTGCATGCGCTCCAGATCCTCGATCTTGATCCATTCGGTTGCGCCGTTCCTGGTGACCTCGACCATGCCCTCGGGCGGCGCATTCGGGGTGATCGGCTTGTCCTTCAGGGCCACGCGCATGTAGTCGATCCAGATCGGCAGCGCGGCCTTGCCGCCGTATTCGCGGTAGCCGAGCGAGCGGAAGTTGTCCCTGCCCACCCACACCGTGGTCACGTACGGCCCGGCGAAGCCGGAGAACCAGGCATCGCGGTGGTCGTTGGTCGAGCCGGTCTTGCCGGCGGTGTCCTCGCGGCCGAGCACGTTGGCTGCGGTGCCGGTGCCACGCCGGACCACGTCGCGCATCATCGACACCAGCTGGTAGGAGGTGCGCTCATCGATCGCACGCGGCGCCACCTTGGTGCCCGGCGGCGGCGTCTGCGGGGCAGGGTCGGGTTCGGAGGTGGCCAGCGGCGCGGGCCTGGCCGGCTGCTGGGTCTGCACCGGACCGAAGTTGAAACCATCGACCACCTGGCTCGGCGCCGGCGCGTTGGCGCCATGGCGACCGCAGGCACGGCAGGCGGTGGCCGGATTTTCCTTGAACACCACCTTGCCGTCGCGGTCCTTGACCTCATCGACCAGCCACGGCGTCACCAGCGAGCCGCCGTTGGCCAGCACTGCATAGCCGCGCGCCATCGACATCGGCGTCAGCGAGGCCGAGCCCAGCGCCATCGACAGGTTCGGCGGCAGCTCGGCGATGTCGAAGCCGAACTGGCTGATGTACTTGCGTGCGAAGTCCACGCCGATCGCATCGAGCAAGCGCACCGAGACCAGGTTCTTGGATCGCACCAGCGCCTCGCGCAGGCGCATGGGACCGGCAAACTTGCCGTCGTCGTTGCCCGGGCGCCAGACATGCCCGCGGCGGTCGCGGAACACCACCGGCGCATCCAGCACGATCGACAGCGGGTTGAAACCCTTTTCGAACGCGGCCGAATACAGGAACGGCTTGAAGCTCGAACCCGGCTGGCGCCGCGCCTGGGTGGCGCGGTTGAACTTGTTGGCGGCAAAACTGAAGCCGCCGACCAGCGCGCGGATCGCGCCGTTGTTGGCGTCCAGCGAAACCAGCGCCGACTGTGCCTGCGGCAGTTGCTCCAGGGTATAGACGTATTCGGCCGTGGCATCGGGCTGGGCGGGTTTGCTGTCGGCATCGGCCAGCGCCTTGCGCTTGGCACCGACGCGGACCAGGTCACCGCGTGCCAGCAGCTTGCCCGGGGTGCGGCCGGTCCACCTGCTGGCTGCCGCGCCCAGCACGATCTGGCGCGCGTCGCGGGTGACAACCGTGGCGCTGTCGCCGGAAGTACCGGCGACGATCGCCGGGTCGAGCCCGCCTTCGGAGGCGATCCCGGCCAGGTGCGCGGCCAGCGACTCGGCGTCGGCATCGGAGGCCAGGTCGACATGCTTCTCCGCGCCGCGCCAGCCATGGCGGTGGTCGTACACCGCCAGGCCGTCGCGCACCGCCTTGTCGGCGGCCGGCTGCAGCAGCGGGTCGATCGTGGTGGTGACGTGGTAGCCCTTTTCCAGGACGTCGCCGCCGAACCTGGCGAGCATTTCCTGGCGCACCATCTCGGCGATGTACGGCGCATAGACTTCCACCGGGCGCTCGTGCGGTGCGGCGTGCGGCGGCTCGGCCTTGGCGGCGTCGGCCTGGGCCTGGGTGATGTAGCCGTCCTCGCGCATGCGCTCGATCACGTACACGCTGCGCTGCTGGTTGCGCACCGGGTTGCTGATCGGATTGCCGCTGGAGGGGAATTTCAGCGAGCTCACCAAGGTCGCCGCCTCGGCCAGGGTCAGCTCCTCGAGCGGCTTGCCGTAGTAGAACTCGGCCGCCGCGGCGACGCCGTAGGCGCGATTGCCGAAGAAGCTCTTGTTGAGGTACAGCTCCAGGATCTGGTCCTTGCTCAGCATCGCCTCGATGCGCATGGCCAGCAGCATTTCGGCCAGCTTGCGGGTGTAGCTGTACTCGGAACTCAGGAAAAACTGCCGCGCCACCTGCTGGGTGATGGTACTGCCACCTGCCACCCGTCCCTCCCGGGTCAGGGTCTGCCACACCGCCCGCGAAATGCCCTTCGGGTCGATCCCGCGGTGCGTGTAGAAGTTGGCGTCCTCGGCCGCCACGAAGGCCTGCTGGACCTTCCGGGGGACCTGGTCGATGGCGACCGGATAGCGTCGGGTCTCGCCGAACATGCCGATCAGCTGGCCATTGCTGGCATAGACGTACATCGGTTCCTGCAACTGGACATCACGCAGGGACTGGATCGAGGGCAGCCTGGACGAAATGGAGTAATAAAAGAAGCCTAGAATCACCGCGCCCACCAGGGCGCCGACCAGGCACAGACCAATCGCCCAGCGCAGCAGGCGGCGGAAACGGGACATCAGGGAGCTTCCGATTGCACAATTCGTGGCACGGGAGTATAGATGCTTCCGGAAGCGGGGTTGGCTTCCTTGGGGGAAACAAACACTTGGGCGACATCCTTACAAGAACGCGTAAGGCGTCACGGGTTGCTGTACAAGTGCTTGCGGGTTGTGAATAATTCATTATTAATGTGAGGGTGGGCTGAATCCGCTCGCTCAGGTTCCGCCGGTCGGAAGGGGATATACCGTGGGGCTCATCCCGAAAAGTCAGTCTTCGCTGATCGGCGTGGACATCAGCTCGACTGCGGTCAAGCTGCTGCAGTTGTCGCGGGTCGGCAATCGTTTCCGCGTCGAACACTACGCCGTGGAGCCCCTGCCGCCGAATGCGGTGGTGGAAAAGAACATCGTCGAGGTCGAGGCGGTCGGCGAGGCCATCCGCCGTGCGGTGACCCGGGCCGGAACCAAGACCAGGAATGCCGCCGCTGCAGTGGCCGGTTCGGCGGTGATCACCAAGATCATCCCGATGCCCGCCGAGCTGGACGAGAACGAGATGGAAGCCCAGATCGAGCTGGAGGCAGTCAATTACATCCCGTATCCGATCGAGGAAGTGAACCTGGATTTCGAGGTGCTCGGGCCACTGCCCAGCAATCCGGAAATGGTCCAGGTCCTGCTGGCCGCCTCGCGCTCGGAGAACGTGGAACTGCGCCAGTCCGCGCTGGAACTGGGTGGACTGATCGCCAAGGTCATGGACGTGGAGGCCTTTGCGGTCGAGAACGCCTTTGCGCTGCTGGCGGGCGATCTGCCGGTGCCCCATGACGGCGTGGTCGCGCTGGTGGACATCGGCGCCACCATGACCACCCTCAACGTGATCCGCAGCGGCCGCAGCCTGTACAGCCGCGAGCAGGTGTTCGGCGGCAAGCAGCTCACCGACGAGGTCATGCGTCGCTATGGCCTGACCTACGAGGAAGCCGGCATGGCCAAGCGCCAGGGCGGCCTGCCGGAAAGCTACGAGGTCGAGGTGCTGGAGCCGTTCAAGGAAGCCACGGTCCAGCAGATCAGCCGCCTGCTGCAGTTCTTCTATGCAGGGAGTGAATTCAATCGGGTCGACCAGATCGTCCTGGCCGGCGGTTGCGCGGCCCTGACAGGCCTGCCGGAGATGGTGGAGGAGCAGCTCGGCGTGTCGACCGTGGTCGCCAATCCGCTGGCGCAGATGACCCTGGGTCCGCGCGTGCAGGCGCATGCGCTGGCGCAGGATGCGCCGGCGCTGATGATCGCCACCGGTCTGGCCCTGCGGAGCTTCGACTGATGGCAAAGATCAATCTTCTTCCGTGGCGCGCGGAACGTCGCGCGCAGCGCCAGAAGGAGTTCTACGGCATGTTGGGCATGGCCGCGGCCATCGCGGTCGTGCTGGCGCTCTTCATCTGGTTCTACTACAACGGCCAGATCGACGGCCAGAGGGAACGCAACGCCTTCCTGCAGGGCAAGATCACCGAGGTCGATGCCCAGATCAAGGAAATCGATGCACTGGACAAGCAGAAGGGTCGCCTGCTGGCGCGCAAGAAGGTCATCGAGGAGCTGCAGGCCAACCGCTCGCAGATGGTGCACCTGTTCGATTCGCTGGTGCGCACCATCCCCGATGGGGTGGTGCTGTCCAGCCTCAAGCAGGACGGCAACATCCTGACCCTGCAGGGCCGCTCGCAGTCCAACGCGCGGGTCAGCACTTACATGCGCAATCTGGAAGGTTCGGGCTGGATGACCAAACCAGACCTGTCGATCATCGAGGCCAAGGCCGAAGGCCAGTCCGGTGGGGCGCCGCCGATGCCGATTGCCGGCCGCGCGCTGCCCTATGTGTTCACCCTGAAGGTCGAGCTGGCCACGCCTGCCGATCCAGGCGCGGTCCCGGTCGTTGACCCGACCGCAACGCCGGCGGC
>LNAP01000960.1_pt1 | contig 31397 bp, 38 predicted proteins | sample 602601 | NCBI WGS metagenome assembly LNAP01 (sample SAMN02440304, study PRJNA202911) | soil metagenome | biome: Subtropical and temperate rainforests or woodlands; isolation source: soil samples (1 kg each in a 20% v/v slurry with milli Q water) were... ...
GGAACCATCGCCGCGCCGGTCGGTCATCGCCAGCCGCGCGCCGGCGACGTGCCGTCGGAGACCGGCAGCAACGACCCCGGCAAGATCGACGCCCAGGACCGCGATCTCGACCGCAAGATCAAGGGCATCTGCAAAGGCTGCTGAGAAACCGCCGCTGTCGCTGTGTCCCGACGCGATGCGGCTCGGCGGAGCGGAGCCTCGCGCGGCTTGTGAGGCTCTGCGGCGGCAAGACCGTTCGGAGCTGGCATCCGTGACGGCATCGACTCGGCGAAGCTATGCCGCGTACGGCGTCACGTCCGGGCAACCGGGTCGCAGTTGCGACCTGTTCTCAAGCCTTGTTACGGGCCGCCAGTGCCATGCCGATCAGCGAGGCGCCGCCGAACACCAGGTTGATGCCGACCAGCAGGCCGATCGCCCATACCGCCGAACCGGGCAGGCCGCTGATGATCAGGAACGCGATCACGATATCCATGACGCCGGCAAATAGCATCCAGCTCCAGCGCTCCGACAATTCCTTGCGGTGCTGCAGGGCGTACATGATCGACGCGACGCCTTCGGCGAGGAAATAGGCGCCGACCACGAAGGTCAGGGTCAGGGTGCCCTCGACCGGCTTGACCAGCAATACGATGCCGGCACCGACGGCCAGCACGGCCGAGATCAGCGACCACCAGAATCCGGGCATTGCCCGTGCCCAGAAGGTCAGCGCCAGGCCGGCGACGCCGGTGATCAGGAACATCCATCCGAGAAAGATCGTCACGGCAATGCTCGCCAGCGGCGGCACGATCATGGCAGCAAGTCCCAGCACCACCAGCAGAATTCCTTCGAACAGGAATGCCTTCCAGTGGGCGCGGACCGTGGTGGTTACTTTGGCCTGCAGGGCGGAGATATCGTCGGGGAGTGTCATGGGAAGATCCTGGTGCCGTTCCGGAAAGGTCCGGGTGGCATCAGCATACCCCGGGGCGGCGCCCCGTGGTAAAGATTGTGGGGTCAGAAATCGCCGAATGCCGACGCCAAGCCGGGCGCGAAACGGCGCAGCCGGTTGCGGCCAAGAATGTAGGCGGTAGTAGTCAGCAGCAGCAATGCAAGGCCGATGGCAATCGAGATCAGCCCCAGCGGGACCAGCACGAGTGTCACGTTGCGATCCGGAGTGACGAACCAGTGATGGATGGAGGATAGCACGAAGGCGGTACCGACGAAGCCGGCGCCGCCGCCCACCAACAGCAGCGCCCACATGCTGCGCAACTGGCGCAGCCGCTGCCGCGAGGCTTCGCTGCGCGGTGCGTGGTGGGCGCCGATGCGCCACACCAGCCGTGCGGCAAGGAAGATGGTGCCGAACCCGACAAACAATCCGGTCGCTTCCAGCACCCGGCGCAACAGGCCCTGGATGTCGGGGTGCTGCTGCAGCGTTAGCAGCGGCAGGTCGAAGCAGCTGTGCAGCGCCACCGGCGCCAGCACGATCAGCGCGGCGGTCTTGATCCGCGCATATCTGTCGCGGCGATGTGCGCCCAGTGCACTGCCGTAGCGTGCCAGCGCGATGTAGCCGCCGGCGATGATGCCGACGGCACCGTGGAACGGTACGGTCAGCACGCTGCGCAGCACCGCCAGCGAACGCCACATCTCCGGGAATTTCACGAGGTAGACGAGATTTTCATAGGCGGCAAAGCCGAGCCCGACCGCTGCGCCATAGACCACCGTGTTCATCGGATCGTCGGAACGCGCCCGCTGCGTGGCCACTGCGAGGATCACCAGCACCTTGACGATTTCCTCGGGCGCCGCGATGCCGAAGATCGAATGCAGCAGCATCGCCAGCCACGGATTGTCGCTCAGGCCGGCCATGGAGGCGAAGGGCGCGCGGGCGAGGCCGAGCAGGGAGATGCTGGCGGCCCCCAGCAGGAACGCCGCCCACACCAGTCCGGGCGGCCCCGGCCGCTCATCGGCGGCAATCACCAGCCACAGGACCAGCAAGGCTGGTGCAACGGCGGCAACGCCAATAACAGTCGGGAGCGATTCGAGCAGGTTCATCGGAAGAAAATAACGTGCCACCGGTGCGAAGTGTGGATGATTCGCCATCCCGCCGATGAAATCTGCGGGACATGTTGTCGCCGCCAGCGGCACGAAAAAGGGGCGGCCGCGGGCCACCCATCTGTCTCAAGATCGTGTCACGCCTAAGATCGTGTCGCTGCCTATTGGCAGAGATGCGCCCGGCCGTCCTCGCCGCGGAACATGGTGCCGGGCTGGCAGACGAAGCCATTCCTGGCAGCATAGCTCTGGCTGTAGCGGTAATCGCCGTCATAGCCGTTGTACCCGTCGTCATAGGCGTAGGCATCGGCGCCCCGGAACGGCGCGGTCGCGATGGCGCCCGCTGCGCCCACAGCACCGCCGACCACGCCTGCGGCAACGTCAGCCGGCCAAAACCCGCGGTCGCTGCGCTGATAGGCATTGGCATCGTAAGACCGCTGCGACATCGCGCGCGGATGGTTCATGTCGCCGGCCAGCGCCGGCGAGGCAATCAGCGCGGACAGAATGGCGGCTGCGGCGAGAAATCTCGTCTTCGTCATGCGGTATCTCCTTCATGAAGAATGATGCAAGGCCAACAACTCGCAGCGGGAGACGTTCCCGTTTCGGCACGGTGAGGCTTCAAACGAACGTGAAGTCGTGTCGCATCTTCCCTGCCTGGAGATGCAGGGGCCCCGGCGGCCATGTGCCGGCGTTGTGGCTCGGCCCAGGCGCATGATTCTGTGAATCACGTGCATTGTCTGTTTGACGGGCACTTGCCGAGCTCGCGCCACCAGACGTGGCAGTAGTCAGCAAGCCGTTGCTCAACGAAGTTTGGCAGTCGGATGAGGGGATCTCGGGCCATCGCGAGGATGGTGGTGCTCCCTAGCGGAATCGAACCGCTCTCTCCACCGTGAAAGGGTGGCGTCCTAACCGATAGACGAAGGGAGCAAAAACGTTGGCTGATCGACCGGACCGGGTCCGAACAGGCCGCTGTTTCGCAAGGCGTATCACGAATAAGATCACATAATCAATGGATTGACGTTGCGGTCTGGTCCGTGGGCTGCGGCCCATCGTGGAACGATCGACCGCAGCGGGCGAACGTATAGTGGCGTTTGCGCGGGTCGGCAAGCCGTCTCCTGCAGGTATGCGCCGGGTCATGAACAGCCCTCTGAACGAGGCATTTCCGGGCTTTCCGCCGTGACGGCAACAGATTCGTAAAACCTCCTGGCGTACCCATCCCCATCGGGAGTGTGCGATGGCGGTGACGAAGAAACGGGACGTGAGGCGGTCGGTGCGGCAGGCCGGCTGGATTACGCTGGATGGGGGATTTGCGGCGCGCCAATGCAATGTGCTCGACCTGTCGTCCACGGGGGCGAAGATCATCGTCGACGATCCGCAGTCCGTCACCGCGAGGGTGCGGCTGGCGTTTTCCCGGGATGCGCGGACCGGGCGAACCTGTGAAGTAGTGTGGCGACGCGGCAAGACACTGGGCGTCCGTTTCGTCAGCTAGCCACCTGGTCCGGCGCACCGATGCGCAGCGAGGTCATCGTGCAACTGGATTTTCTTGTCCCTGTCTTGATGAGCTGTGCTCTGCTGTGGTGGATCGGCCGCGGCATGAGCTGGACCGCGCGGCTCGTGGTGGCGGTCATCACCCTGACCATCGTTGTCTGCGTGCTGCTGTTCGAGCGGTCGCTGCCGTAACCCGGGCGCGCCGCGGTCAGGACATCGGCGGCGCGACGTAGTCCTGAAAGCCGGGACGGCGGGAAATCGATTCGAACCAGCGCGCGAGATGAGGCAAAGCCGGCTTGCGCACGCCCTCGACGCCCAGCCAGCGGCGCGCATAGGCGCCGACTGCGATATCGGCCAGGGTGAAGCTTTCGCCTTCCATCATGCTGCGATTGGCCAGGTGGGCATCGACAATGCGCCATTGCGCCGCCGCCGCATCGGCGGCCTGCTGCATCGCCGGCATGTCGCGCTCCGCGGGGGGCGTCCTGACCAGCCCCCAGAACAGCGGGCGCTCCACCGGCTGTAGCGTCGACAGCGTCCAGTCCAGCCACCGCTCCATGCCGGCGCGCACCTTCGGCGCGGATGGATACAGCGTCGTGCCTTCGCCATGGACGAGGGCCAGATAGCGCATGATGGAATTGGATTCCCACAGCACGAAGTCGCCGTCCACCAGGGTGGGGACGCGGCCGTTGGGATTCATCGCCAGATAATCCGGCTCGTCGTTGCGGCCGAACTGCATGCCTGCGTCGATGCGGTCGAAGCGGAGGTCGAGTTCGCTGCAGCACCACAGGACCTTCTGCACGTTGACCGAATTGGCGCGCCCCCAGATTCGAAGCGATATTGCGGGAGCGTCGGACATGGGCACCTCTACGGACGGCAACAGCATTGCGTCACGCCATGTTAGGCCCGGAATCGCGCGTTGCCGAGAGGGCCTGTGCTTTCAGCAGTGGACCTGCACAAAAAAAACAGGCTCCGCGATGCGGAGCCTGTTCCTGCTATAATCCGATGTGCTCAACGACCGAAGAACAGCCACAGCAGAATGATCACCGGAATCGGCACACCCAACAACCAAAGCAAAAGACCGCGTCCCATCGTCGTATTCTCCATGAAAGCCAGTATTGCAATGAAGAACGCGAGCCACTGCTTCCGGTTCCATCCTGTAGCGACGACGAAAGAATGTTCTGTGGTTACCAGTGTCCGGTGTTGGCCATCGACATCCATGGCTCCTTCGGCGGCAGCGCATCGCCTTTCTGCAGCAGCTCGATGGAATGCAGGTCGGGCGAGCGGACAAAGGCCATCTGGCCGTCGCGCGGGGGCCGGTTGATGGTGATACCGAGCTTCATCAGGCGGTCGCAGGTCGCGTAGATGTCGTCGACCTCATAGGCGAGATGGCCGAAATAGCGGTCCTCTCCGTATTTCTCCTCGTCCCAGTTGTAGGTGAGTTCGACCAGCGGTGCGCCGCGGCCATCGACCTTGGCCAGCAAGGCTTCGTCATCGGGCGCGCACAGGAAAACCAGGGTGAACCTCGCTTTGTCGTTGTCGATGCGGCGGACCTCCTTGAGGCCGAGCGCGTCGGCGTAGAATTTGAGCGCGACGTCCAGCTTGCGGACGCGGAGCATGGTGTGCAGATAGCGCATGGACTGACCTCCTTCGGCCTATGATGAACCAGTGGCCGGATGCGCCTGATAGCAGCAAATTGGAAAAAGCGGCAGGGGCGGGCGATCGCGGCGGCCAGAGCAGATGCAGACACGAAAAAGCCCCGTCAGTGGGATGACGGGGCCTTTTAGTTTGGCATGCTTGGTCTCGAACACTTGGAGATGTTCAGGCTGACAACGGGCGATCTTCGTAATCGTTCCAGTCAATGTTGCGAACTTTTTCGATGGTCGCCTCGTAGTAATCTTCGCGGGCACGCTGGAACCGGGCCTGGGTTTCACGGAACTCGGCCACCCGTCGCGCAATCGTGTCGCGTTCGGTGGCAAGGCGGTCTTCGTTCATGCGCAATCCTTCAAGTCGGCCCCGAAGGGTTTATCGGAATCGATTGGGGCGCCAATCAGGACAGCCACGATGTCGGTGGATAACTTCCGCTCCGGCGCCATGGTCAGCCGCCGACGCGCCGGCGTTCGTCTTCGATTTCGGCGTCCCGCCTGAAATTGCCGGCAATCTCCGCGAATTCCTGGCGAGATTCGGGCGTGGTCATCGTGATGGCCATGCGGTCGGCAAGTTCGGCCTGTGCCCTCAGATAGTCGCTCCATACATTCATGCGATGCGCTCCAATAGAAACCCCGCGACACAGGGTGGCGCGGGGTTGTTTCGCCAGCAGGCGACTGCCCAACCAACATGGCAGATGGCGGAAGGTTCCCTCTATTCCGCCGTCTCCAGTCCCAGGACTTGCTCAAGATCCCGCATTCTGGCCTCGATCCAGTCGGTATCCTGCGAACTCAGCATCAGCATTTCCCGCTCCGCCCTGCGGCAGAAATCCGGATCCGGATCGATGCTCTTCCAGAATTCGACGCGTGCCTGCAAATCCATAGCGCCCTCCATTCGCTGACCCATGCGCCGCCTTCCGTGCGGAAGGTGATGCGCGCGGACCTTTCGGATGAAATGATGTTCGTTGTTTGTTCTATAGCGCTCTGACTGCCCTGTCCAGAGGTCCGAGCACGTTGTCACGACGATCGGCGACCGCGTCGCGTTGCGGCGCTGCCGCAGGCACCGAGAATTTGCAGCAGGGATGCGGTGGCCGTTTGAACACTGTCACGACCGACGCTATAAACAGCCGAATGCGCCGGCACCGTTGGTTTTCCGGGCTATTCATGCAGGGGCGACCATATGAGCAAGCAGGCGATGCGCGAGGAGGCCGAGCGCCTCATTCGCGAGACCATGGCGCGTAAGGCCCTTGTGGTGAAGCAGGGCGATACCCGGATCGAGACCAAGTGCGGAAAATGCGGAGCGCCCAATCGCGTCTCGGCGGCCAAGGGCGTGTCGCGGGTGACGTTCACCTGTAAGGAATGCGGACACAAGCAGGAGACGCTCTGATCTCCTGGGCGTCGAGGTTCTGCGGCTGACGCTGCTCGGCAGCGGGGAGATATGCCTCATTGTCGTCCTCGCCGCGGGTGCCGGAATGACGAAAATAAAAACGTGAGCGACGCGAAACTTTAACCCATGAAACGGTATTAACCGCTGCCGGCTGGTGGGAACGTGAAATGCGTAGCGTAGTGTTCGGGTTTTTCGGGTTTGTGGTCGCAGCCGGGACGACGCCGGCGGTGGCGCAAAACATTCTGAAAGCCGAACCCTTCATTCTGGCGCCCTATGAAGTCGTGCTGGTAGAGGACCGCTCCTGCTCGGCAGGAAAAATACTCAAGGTCACAGGCGCGATACGGGGATTGAGGCGCCGCAAGGCCTGCATCCCGGCCGGCGGCATTCAGGCATCGCTGGGCGTGCCGCAGTAGCAATTTCTCCACGCGCATGAACGCTCCGTTAATGCTGGCGCTGGCGTTGGCTGGACGCGCGCCGTTGCGGTGGTAGATTGGGCCATGATCCGACTTGCCCCCGTATCGACCGTCCTGGCATCTAACCTCGGCATCATGGCGCCGCCGGTGATCGAAGCCCATGACACGTCGCAACGCGATTATTGGTCCTACCGGCTCAGGGTCTCACAGAACGAACTTTCCGCCGCGATCGCCGAGGTCGGTACCTCGCTCGCCGCGGTCAGGCGGCATCTCGGCAAATAGCTGCCTGCGTAGGTCGCTCGATCGCAATCCCTCTAATCCCGACAAGAAGCTGCCCCGGCGGGGCAGGGACCGTGCCGGGGCACATGAGGCAGTTGCGCTTGCGCTACAAGCTGCGGGGCTTGACGTCGTTTTCCAGCACGGTGCGGATCTGCGACTGCACGCTCGCGTAATAAGATTCGCGCTCCTTGATCAGCCTGTGCTGATGCGCCTTGAATGCAGCGACCCGTCGCATGATCTCGTCGCGCTCGGAGACCGGCGCTGGTACCCGCGATGATGGGGTCCGTGGCAGAGTTTTTGGCTCGGCGAGCTGCGGCGGCGCCGGGGGAGCGGCGGGCGGCGTTGCGGCAAGAAACGGTTTCGCAGCGGCGACGCCCTGCACAAAGGCCAGCGTTTGCGCCACCAGTCGGTCGCGCTCTTCCATCCACGACGTCATGACGTTTTCCTCACCCGCTTTATTTCAACCAATGCGCGCGCCGACGTCAATTGAATTGCACGCGTGGCGCAGTGGAAAAGCCCCCTGTGCTACTTGCGACGCAGCGGAGTCGGGGGTAGCCCGAAGCGAACGGGAGACTGGCATGGCAAAGATCGATCTGGACGCGCTGACTATCGAAGAACTTGCTGCACTGCGTGATCAGGCGACCGACAAGCTCGCCGAGAAAGTCGCTGCGCGGCAGGCCGAGCTTGAAGCCGAGCTGGAAAAGCTGTCGCACTACGGCAAGTCGGTGAAGAAATCCCAGGCCACGCCGGTCGCCAAGCCGAAGAAGGACGAGGCGCCGAAAGACGGCGTCGCCAGAGCCGCCTGACACCGGCCGTTCCTGCGTACCGTCGACCGCGGAATGCCGCCACGCCTTCCCCGGCGCGGTTCACTCTTTTGTGATAGATGCAGCCAGATGGGGCATGGCCTGAAAAGGTGCTGCGCCGGTTGGCGTTGGACAGGGGCCCGGACGAACGTCTGTCCCGCACGGCTGCCCTTGCGGTCATCGACGCAGCGTCACACGTGTTTCGAAGATCGCAGCGATCGGTGTAAACCGCCTCGCGGTCCCGCAGCACATCGGATGTCTCATGATTGCGTCAGATCTTCGAAGCGGCGTGGACCAGCTTGGCGACATGATCGCCGCGGCATCGATGATCGTTCCGTTCACCGGAGCCGGCATCTCCACCGAGTCGGGCATTCCCGATTTTCGCTCGCCGGGTGGATTGTGGACCCGCAACCGGCCGATTCCCTATGACGAATTCGTTGCGAGCAAGGACGCTCGCGAGGAGGCATGGCGGCGGCGCTTCGCCATAGAGGCGACCTTTGCCGCGGCGCGACCCGGGCGTGGACATCGCGCGCTGGCGGCGCTGTACAAGTCCGGCAAGATTCCTGCGATCATCACGCAGAACATCGACAACCTGCATCAGGCGTCGGGCTTCGCGCCGGAGGATGTCATCGAGCTACACGGCAACACTACCTACGCTCGCTGCATCGGCTGCGGACTGGCCTACGAGCTTGTCTGGGTCAGGCAGCGCTTTGACAGGGACGGACAGGCGCCAAGCTGCACGGTCTGCGATGATCCGGTGAAGACTGCCACCATCTCATTCGGACAGTCGATGCCCGAGGATGCGATGCGGCGCGCCGCCGAACTCACACGGCAATGCGATCTGTTTCTCGCCATCGGTTCATCGCTGGCGGTATGGCCCGCCGCGGGGTTTCCCCAGTTGGCAAAGAATTCCGGCGCTCGGCTCGTCATCATCAACAACGAGCCTACCGATCAGGACCGCCATGCCGATCTCGTGATCCGCCACGATATCGGTGAGACGCTGGGACCGTTCGTCGGTAACTGATGCACGCTTGATTCGCTGCCGCGCAAGGCTGTTCATAGCTCTTTCTGTGTTCGTTTTTTGTCTTTGCGCCGCTTCTGACAGTGTTATCTTTGAATCGCGAGATTCGCGTAGCGCCATCATGAATCGTCATAGGTGGGCACGTAGGGTGGTGCTGTCGTTACGCGGACAGCCCGCAGAGTGTGGGATCCGGGGTCATGGGGTCGGACGGATTTGATTCGAAGAGGCTGGGGGCGTTACCGCCAGGCGCAGCCGGGCCGTCGCGGTCGGGACCAGCAGATTTTTCCAGCCATTCCGATCATGAAGCGATGGACCCGTTTGCGGGTCTCGGCGAAGGCGCGGCAGCCAATCTCGTCGAAATCAGTGGCGTCATTAAATGGTTTGATGCATCCAAAGGTTATGGCTTCATCGTGCCCGACAACGGGGCTGCGGACGTGCTGCTGCACGTCACCGTCCTGCGCCGCGATGGCTATCAGACCGCCTATGAAGGCGCGCGCCTCGTTGTCGAATGCGTGCAGCGTGCCAAGGGCTACCAGGCATTCCGGATCGTCTCGATGGATGAATCCACCGCGATCCATCCGGCGCAGATGTTGCCGCCGCGGACCCATGTCAGCGTCACCCCGACCAGCGGTCTGGAGCGGGCGCAAGTGAAGTGGTTCAACCGGCTGCGCGGCTTCGGCTTCCTGACCTGCGGGGAGGGCACGCCAGATATCTTCGTGCACATGGAAACCCTGCGCCGCTTCGGCATGACCGAGTTGCGGCCCGGCCAGTATGTGCTGGTTCGCTTCGGGCCTGGGTCGAAGGGCATGATGGCCGCCGAGATCCAGCCGGAAGCCGGCACACCGGGTCTGTCCTCGCATTAGACCTGCTAGACATTCACGATCGTCGCGCATGTGCGGGCTGTCGACCTTCCGCCGGGGTGCAGGAAACTACGCCAAGGGCGTGTTGTTGGCGAACATGTCGACCAGGCTCTGAGGCGCGTCGTCGCCCAACCATAGTTCCGTGAGCTGGCCCGACTCGGCAGCGACGGACGCGCTGCGCGGAAACAGCTCCTTTTCATACGCGGCCAGCGCGGCTTCCACGTCATCGGGATTGGCAGCGATGGCCTTCGCGAGTTCAGCGCCATCGTAGATGGCAAGATTGGCGCCTTCGCCTGATGGCGGCATCAGATGCGCCGCGTCGCCGAGCAGGGTCACTCCCTTGACGCGATCCCATCTGTGCTCAGCCGGCAGCGTATGAAAAGGGCGGAGCACCGGATCGGTCTCGCTGTCGGTGATGAGCGCTGTAAGCGCGGGAGCCCAGCCGTCGAATTCCCTCGCGACGAAGGCCAAGGCAGCCGCCGGATCGGAAAAGTCGATGCGGTCGGTCCAGTCCTCCGGCTTGTTCAACGCCACGTAAGCGTGCAGCACCCCGTTGGGTTCACGATGCGCGAAAATGCCTTTTCCAGGCGCCAGCGCGAACAGCGATCCGCCGCCAACGGCTGCTGCGCTCGCGCTATGGCGGGTGTCGGCGTCGAACAGGTACGTCTCGACGAACGAGGTGCCAGCATAGACCGGCTTCGCTTCGGAAAGCAGCGGACGAACGCGCGACCAGGCGCCGTCGGCCCCCACGAGGAGGTCCGTCGTCGCGGTCGCGCCGTCGGCAAAGATCAATACGTGCCGCCCGTCACCCAGCGGATCAGCCGCCATGAGCTTGTGTCCCCAGCGGACCGTATCGGCAGGAAGTGAGTCGAGCAGCATCCGGCGAAGATCTCCTCGCGGGACTTCGGGCCGGCCGCCGGTACCGTCGTCGGCTTGGTCGAAGAGAACCCTGCCGTGCTTGTCGAGCAGCCGGTATTGCTGACCGCCAGCGTGGATGAGGCTAATGAACTCGTCAAACAATCCCGCGTCCCTGAGTGCGAGCTGTCCGTTGTAATCGTGGATGTCGAGCATGCCGCCCTGGGCGCGCGCATCTGCCGACGCTTCCGCTTCGTAGATGGTCGACGCGATGCCGTGAACGTGGAGCACGCGGGCGAGCATCAGCCCGCCGAGACCCGCACCGATAATTGCAATTGGCGCCTTCATCCTGATTCCCCGCGGTTCGATGCGCCGGAGATGCCCGGTCAAACATATGGAACGTCATTCCATGACTTGGAACGCCATTCCATCTATGTCAAGGTCAGACATGGTCAAAAAGTCACGTAGCAGCCAACGACGGGATGAAGCGCTCTCGCGGGATCGCATCATTGAGGCTTCGATTGCGATCCTGGACAGTGGCGGAGAAGCCGGTCTGACGTTCCGAGCCCTCTCGGACCGGCTCGCCACCGGTCCCGGTGCGATCTATTGGCACGTCGCCAACAAGAGCGATCTGCTGACCGCCGCCTGCGACGCCATCGTCGATCGCGCGATGGCGGCCTGCGTGGTCGACGCGACGCCGGAGGCAAACATCCGCGCAGTTGCGCTGGCCATGTTCGATGCAATCGACGCGCATCCCTGGCTTGGCTCGCCGCGCATCAGCGCCCCCGGGCAATTGCCGATGGTTCGCCTTCTCGAACGCATCGGTCAGCAGGTCGGCGCGCTTGGTGTGCCGCGTGAAGACCAGTGGGCTATCGTGGGGGCGTTGCTGCATTACATTCTGGGCGTTGCAGGGCAGAACGCGGCCAACGGCAAGCTCGCGCGCGAGCAAGGCTTCGACAGGTCGAAATTTCTAGGTGAAGTGTCGGCCGCGTGGTCCGCGCTCGATCCCGATGCGTATCCCTTCACCCGCAGCGTAGCGGGGCAAATGCGCGATCACGACGACCGTGTCGATTTTGTCGCGGGAATCGACCTCATCCTCGGCGGGATCGCTCGCTTGCAGCGTCGCTGACGCCCGCAAGACGCTCCGGCGGCTGATGCGTCGCCGCGCGCCGGTGCCATGCGCGGCAGTCGTCTGGTATTTGCCATGATCGTCGGGTTAGTGTTGCCCGCGGGCGAATTTGCCATTCCGTGGGTCGATGTTCATGAGTTCTGTTATTGTTGCTCACCGCTGTCGTGATCTGATACGGGCGTCGTTGCTGGTGGCCGCATTCTTGACGTTTGTCGGTTGCGCGGGTGCTGCCGTCCATGCCGCGGAGCTCGAGCCGCTGGAGATCGTCACGAAATCGGGCGTGCAGGTGTTCTCGGTCGAACTGGCGAAGACCGACAAGGAGCGCGAGACCGGCCTGATGTACCGCAAGGAGCTCGCCGACGGGCGCGGCATGCTGTTCGACTTCACGCCCGAGCAGCAGGTCTCCATGTGGATGAAGAACACCTTCATTCCACTCGATATGATCTTCATTCGCGCCGACGGCCGCATCCTGCGCATTGCCGAGAATACCGAGCCGCAATCCACCAAAATCATCTCTTCCGGCGGCCTCGCCAAGGGCGTTCTCGAAGTCATCGCCGGCACCGCCAGGAAATACGGCATCGCGCCGGGCGACAGGGTCGCCCATCCGCTGTTCAAGGGGCCATAGGTCCGACAGCCTTGCTGCTCCCCCCCGAAGCGTGTATCGACACGGCACCCGGGGTATAGCGCAGCCTGGTAGCGCGGCAGTTTTGGGTACTGCAGGTCCAAGGTTCGAATCCTTGTGCCCCGACCAATCATTTCAGTGGCTTAACCCGGTGCTCGCCGCTTTGGCGCATCCGCCGCGATGGCGACCCGCGAAAATCTCGACACCCGGGGTAGCCTGCCGGCCGGCTATATGGAACAATGCCAGTGGTTCTGGCTTGGATGTTCCATGATCGAACAAGCTCATTTTACCAAGACCGCCCATTCCATTCGCGGCCTCGGCGTTCCCGCCCAGCGCGGCATCGTCGTCGCGGTCGCGGCGCTGCTGATCGTCGGCGGCGCGCTTGTCTGGCGGCTCGGAACCAATGCGGCGGCGCCCAGCCCGCCCGCGAAGGTGGCGGCGGCAGCACGAAATCCAGCACTCGACGAACTTGTCGGTACCACCAAGGCGCTCGATGCCTCGCAGCAGCAGGTGGTCGACCAGTTGCAGATCGTCCAGGACATGCTGGCGGCGCAGAAGGCCGAGACCAAGCGGACCGCCGACAGGGTTGCGGCGCTCAGCGACAAGCTGGAGGGGCTGCGGGAATCCTTTGCGAGCGTTCAGCAGCAGCCCGCCGCGGATGAGGCGCAAGCGCCAAGCAAGAAGGTTGAGCGGGCGCGCCGCCCGCGGGCCAAGGTCATTCGCGCGGCGTCGGCGCAAAAGGTCGCGAAGAGCAAACGGCAGCGCACGGCCTCGACGCGCCGCTGACCTGCGGCCTTAGTGGCCGCACAGGCCGCACAATCGATCCGTGCCTCACCCCGATCAGACCGCCGATACCTTGCTCAGGATGGCCGGGTCGTTGCGGAGGACAACGGTGCGGGGGATGCGGAGTCTGACGAGGCCGGCGCGGCTGCTGGGGCGGGCTTCGGCAGCGGCTTGTCCTGCTTCTTCGACCACGAGATGTAATAGGCCACGAAGGTCATCAATCCCAAGCCGGAGGCGCTGACGAAGATCTGCGCCATCAGCGAGCCGGAGCTCATCATCAGCTCGAAATGGCCGACGAAGGACAGGAATACGCCGACGCAGAACACCGCCAGCGACTGCTGGCCGCATTTGATCAGCGGCTGGAAGGCGCGCCATTCGAGACCGCGCCAGTCCTTGGGCACGAACCGCGTCACGAAGAACGCGATGATCACGAAATGCAGGACCCGATAGGGCGCAAGGTTGGTCTTGTCGTTGGGGTTGAAAGCGTCGAACAGCCAGTCCGGCATCATGTGGCCATAGTCCGGGAAGCGTCCGGCCATGGTCATCACAAGCGAGAATACGAGATAGGCGAGGCCGAAATACAGCAGCACCTTCGACTTGATCACAGAGCGCGACTCGACGGCGCCGCCGAGTGCAAACCAGGCGCCGAACACGAACAGCAACTGCCAGGTGTAGGGGTTGAAATACCAGACGCCCGACGGATAGGCCGGCAAATTCCAGCCGAACTGGCGGGCGGCGAAATACAGCGCCAGCGAGGCCAGCATGGTCAGGTCGGGCTTGCGCAGCATCATCCACAGCACCGGCGGGAAGAAGCCCATCAGCACGATGTACAGCGGCAACACGTCCAGGTTGAGCGGCTTGAACTTCAGCAGCAGGCCCTGGGTCAGGGTCTGGATGGGATTGTCGACAAGGCCGGCGACATTGAACTCATTGATGATGTCGGGATCGTTGTAGCGCTGCGCCACGTAGCCGATGGCGGCGATGTAAATCACGAACAGGATGACGTGGGCGACATAGAGCTGCCAGACCCGCTTGGTCAGCCGGGTGGCGCCGACGATGAAGCCGCGCTCAAGCATCATTTTGGCGTAGACGAAGGAGGCGGTGTAACCGGAGATGAAGACGAACAGGTCGGCGGCGTCGGAAAAGCCGTAATTCCGCGTGGTGACCCAATTCACGACGTTGTCGGGGATATGATCAAGGAAGATCGCCCAGTTGGCGATGCCGCGGAACAGGTCGAGCCGCAGGTCGCGTCCTTTGGGGGGCAGGATGGCGTGAATATCCATGGGAGCCGTTCGTGCTGCCGGTTTGCAGGGCCAACGAGATAGACGGTGTCGTGCCGCGATTGTCACGCCGCCGCGAAAAGAATATACCAAATCCCGAAACGAAACCGCTCGGCGACGGAATCACGGATCAAATTCGTGACAATTGACTATACTAAACCCGTCGTTTCCACCAATTTGGCGCAATGTCGCACGCAACAGGCCGCATCATTCCATGACCGCACGCATCTTCAAGCCCGCCAAGAACGCGATGCAATCGGGGACCGCCAAGACCAAGGAATGGCAGCTCGATTATGAGCCTGAGCAGGCACGGGTGATCGAGCCGCTGATGGGCTGGACCAGTTCCGGCGATATGAAGCAGCAGCTGACGCTGCACTTCCACACCAGGGAAGATGCCGTCGCCTACTGCGAGCGCGAGGGCATCGCCTATCAGGTGATCGAGCCCAAGTCGCCGGCCCCCCGCCAGATCGCCTATTCCGACAATTTTGCCTTCAAGCGCGCCGAACCCTGGACGCATTGACGTCCGGCGTGATCGCTTGGGCCACCCGGTCCTGCACCGCCGCACCGATCCGGACCGAAAGTTAGGGTTGCGCAGGCATGCCGCGCAATGACACCATGACCCTCAGCCGGTCATGGGCTGCCCCATAAGAAAAAACAAAATCTCCAGGAAACGGAAGCTGATGTCGCTTCGCTCGACTGTCGATCCCACCTCGTCCGATTTCAAGCGCAACGTCGAAGCCATGCAGGCGCAGGTCGCGGAGCTGAAGGACAAGCTGGAGGCGGTCGCCGCGGGCGGCGGCGAGGTGTCGCGCAAGAGGCATACGTCGCGCGGAAAGATGCTGGCGCGCGAGCGCGTCGACCTGCTGATCGATCCCGGCACTGCCTTTCTCGAACTGTCGCCGCTGGCTGCCCATGGCCTGTACGGCGGCGACGTGCATTCGGCCAGCCTCGTTACCGGCGTCGGCCGCGTCGCTGGGCGCGAGTGCATGATTGTTGCCAACGATGCCACCATCAAGGGCGGCACCTATTATCCGATGACGGTGAAGAAGCATCTGCGCGCGCAGGACATCGCGCGACAGAATAACCTGCCATGCATCTACATGGTGGATTCCGGTGGCGCCTTCCTGCCGCAGCAGGACGAAATCTTTCCCGACGAGCGCCACTTCGGCCGTATCTTCTACAACCAGGCGCAGATGTCGGCGCTGGGCATTCCGCAGATTGCCATCGTGATGGGCTCGTGCACCGCCGGCGGTGCCTATGTGCCGGCCATGTCCGACGAGAGCATCATCGTGCGCAACCAGGGCACGATCTTCCTCGGCGGCCCCCCGCTCGTGAAGGCCGCCACCGGCGAGGTCGTGACCGCGGAAGAGCTTGGCGGCGCCGACGTGCATTCGCGGCAGTCCGGCGTCACCGATCACCTCGCGCAGAACGATGGTCATGCCATCGGCATCGCCCGCAAGATCGTCGGCACGCTAAAGCCCGCCCAGCGTGCGCAACTCAACATGCGCGAGCCGCGCGAGCCGCTATTCCCTAGCCAGGAACTCTACGGCGTCATTCCCGCCGACGCGCGCAAGCCGTTCGACATGCACGACATCATCGCGCGCATCGTCGACGGCTCGGAATTCGATGAGTTCAAGAAGCTGTACGGCACGACGCTGATCTGCGGCTTTGCCCATATCTGGGGCTTTCCGGTCGGCATCATCGCCAATAACGGCATCCTGTTCAGCGAGTCTTCGCTGAAGGGCGCGCATTTCATCGAGTTGTGCTGCCAGCGCAATATCCCGCTGGTGTTCCTGCAGAACATCACCGGCTTCATGGTCGGCAAGAAATATGAGGCCGGTGGCATCGCCCGCGACGGCGCCAAGCTGGTGACGGCGGTGGCCACCGCCAACGTGCCGAAATTCACGATCGTGATCGGTGGCTCCTACGGCGCCGGCAATTACGGCATGTGCGGCCGCGCCTACTCGCCGCGCTTCCTGTGGATGTGGCCGAACGCTCGCATCTCGGTGATGGGCGGCGAGCAGGCGGCGATGGTGCTGAGCAGCCTGCGCCGCGACAACATCGAGGCCAAGGGCGGCACGTGGTCGGCGGAGGAGGAAGAGGCGTTTCGCGCGCCGACCCGCCAGCAGTTCGAGACCCAGGGCAGCCCGTATTATGCCACCGCGCGACTGTGGGATGACGGCGTGATCGACCCAGCGGACACAAGGTTGGTGCTCGGCCTCGGCCTGTCGGCCTCGGCCAACGCGCCGATCGAGCCGACCCGCTTCGGCCTGTTCAGGATGTGATGATGGCCACCCCCGCGCTCTACAAACGCTTTCGTACGCTGCTCGTTGCCAATCGCGGCGAGATTGCCTGCCGTGTCATCCGCACCGCGCGTGCGATGGGTCTGCGCACGGTCGCAGTCTATTCCGAGGCGGATCGCGATGCGCTGCACGTCGCCACCGCCGACGAGGCCGTGCTGATCGGTCCGGCGCGCGCCCGCGATTCCTATCTCAACATCGCCAACGTCATCGACGCCGCCCGCAGGACCGACGCCGAAGCGATTCATCCCGGCTACGGCTTTCTGTCGGAGAGCGCGGAATTCGCGCAGGCCTGCGCCGATGCGGGCCTCGTCTTCGTCGGCCCGACCGCGGCGATGATCACCGCGATGGGCTCCAAATCCGGCTCCAAGGAATTGATGGAAAAAGCCGGCGTGCCGCTGGTGCCGGGTTTCCACGGCGAGGCGCAGGACGAGGCGACGCTGGCGGCGGAAGCCAACAAGATCGGCTTCCCGGTGCTGGTGAAAGCCTCTGCCGGCGGCGGCGGTCGCGGCATGCGGGTGGTGCGCAGCGCGGGCGAACTAGCTGCGGCGATTGTCAGCGCCAAGCGTGAGGCCAAGGCGGCGTTCGGCGACGACCGCATGCTGATCGAGAAATACGTGGACAATCCCCGCCACATCGAGGTGCAGATCGTCGGTGACAGTCATGGCAACCTGGTCTCGCTGTTCGAGCGCGAATGCACCCTGCAGCGCAGGCATCAGAAGGTGATCGAGGAAGCGCCGTCACCGACACTGAATGCCGCGCAGCGCGAGGAAGTCTGCGCCGCCGCGCGAAAGGCGGCAGGCGCCGTGAATTACGTCGGCGCTGGCACCATCGAATTCGTCTCCGACGGCAAGGATGTGTTCTTCATCGAGATGAACACGCGGCTGCAGGTCGAGCATCCCGTCACTGAACTGATCACCGGCATTGATCTTGTCGAATGGCAGCTGCGCGTCGCGTTCGGTGAGAAGCTGCCGCTGACGCAGGACCAAATCACGCTGAACGGCCATGCCATCGAGGCGCGGGTCTATGCGGAGAACCCGCACAAGAACTTCATGCCGTCGGTTGGCCGCATCAGGACATGGCGCACGCCTGACGAAACCAACGGCCTGCGCATTGACGCCGGTTATCGCCAGGGCGATGCGGTGTCGCCGAACTACGACGCCATGCTCGCCAAGGTGATCGCCTGGGCGCCGACCCGCGAGGCGGCGATCGCCCGGCTCAACCGCGGGCTTGAGGAATCCGACATCCGCGGCATCGTCACCAACATCCCGTTCCTGTCGGCGCTGGTGACGCATCCAAAAGTCATCGCCAATGACATCGACACCGGATTCATCGAGCGTGAGTTGGCAGCGCTGACTCCGGCTGCGGCCGCTCCGGGCGATCTCGAACTATGCGCCGCCGTTGCCGCCATCCTGGCGGACGAAGCAAAGGCATCGGCTGCAGGTAGTGCATCGCCATGGCAGACCGCGGGCTGGATGCCGGTCGGCCGGCGCAAGCGCGTGTTCGCGTTCCGCCATGGTCTGGAGCCCGGCCACAAGGTCGTCCTCAGCTACGGCAGCGGGCCGTCGACGCTGGCCATCGGGGACCGCGAATTTGCCCTTGCGACCGCGCCGCGCAGCGAAAGCAGTTTCGACCTGTCGCTGGATGGCGCCCGATCCGATGTGATGGCTGTCATCGAAGGCCACGAACTCTATCTGCGTACCCGCAACGGCCGCTTCGACCTGCACCTGATCGATCCGTTCGGCGGCGACGACGAGGAGCAGGTCGGCGACGACCGCATTGTGGCGCCGCTGCCGGGCACCGTGGTGGCCCTGCTGGCCGAGGAGGGCGCGGCGCTGGAACGCGGCGCCGCGATCCTGACGCTGGAGGTCATGAAGATGGAGCAGACGCTGCGCGCGCCGTTTGCCGGCGTGCTGAAAAGCATCAAGTGCAAGGTCGGCGACATCGTGCAGGAAGGCGTCGAACTCGCCGAGATCGAACCCACTGAACTGAAATCAGCATGAGCGATCAGGTCCGCATCGTCGAGGTCGGTCCGCGCGACGGGCTGCAGAATGAGAAGACACCGGTCAGCGTCGCCGACCGCATCGCATTCGTCGAGGCGCTGGTGGGCGCCGGGCTTGATACTGTCGAGGTCGGCGCCTTCGTATCGCCCAGGGCGATCCCGCAGATGGTTGGCTCCGACGAGGTGCTGCGCGGCGTCCGGCATCTCGCTGGCGAATTCCATGTGCTGGTGCCGAACGAGAAGGGCTATGACGCCGCGCGCGCCGCGGGCGCAAAGGTCATCGCGGTGTTTGCCTCGGCTTCCGAAGGATTTTCCCGCGCCAATATCAATTGCTCGGTCGCCGAGTCGATCGAGCGCTTCAAGCCGGTGATTGCCCGCGCCCAGGCCGACGGCATGAAGGTGCGTGGCTACGTGTCCTGCGTGCTCGGCTGTCCCTATGACGGCGCGGTGGATGTGCAGGTGGTGGTGGACGTCACCACCACCTTGTGGGATCTCGGCTGCTACGAGGTGTCGCTCGGCGACACCATCGGCGTCGGCACGCCGACAAAGGCCCGCGCGCTGCTGCGGGCCTGCGCCGAGGCGGTGCCGATGCAGAATCTCGCGATGCATTTCCACGACACCTACGGCCAGGCTTTGGCCAACATCTATGCCGGACTGGAAGAGGGCGCCCGCGTCATCGATGCCGCCGCGGGTGGCCTCGGCGGCTGCCCCTACGCCCCCGGCGCCACCGGCAATGTCGGCACCGAGGATGTCGTTTACATGCTGGAAGGCATGGGGATCGCCACAGGGGTCGACATGGACAGGCTGCTCGCGGCGACCAACACGATCAGTGCGCTGATCGGCCGGCCGCCGGTGAGCCGCGTGGCCTCGGCGCTGAATGCGAAGAGGCGCGCCGGAGGGTAGGCGCCAGCTGCGGCCCCTCATGGTGAGGAGGCGCGAAGCGCCGTCTCGAACCATGAGGATGGCGCGCTCATCCTTCGAGACGCGCGCAAGAGCGCGCTCCTCTGGATGAGGTCATCCCATTATCTCCCTCCGTCCGGCCCCATCACCAGATCCGGCAGGAAGGTCGAGATCTGCGGCACGAAGCACAGCAGCACCACGGCGAACATCATCAGCAGCACAAAGGGCAGGGTGCCCCAGATCACTTCCATCAGTGGAATGTCCGGCGCCACGTTGCGGATGACGAAGATGTTGAGCCCGACCGGCGGATGGATCAGGCCCATCTCCATGACGATGGTCATGACGATGCCGAACCAGATGATGTCGAAGCCGGCGGCGTGCAGCGGTGGCAGCACGATGGGCGCGGTCATCAGGATGATCGACACCGGCGGCAGGAAGAAGCCGAGGATCACCACCATCACCAGGATCGCGGCGAGCAGCTCCCAGCGCGGCAGGTGCATGGCAACGATGGACTCGGCGACCGACTGCGAGATGTGCAGGTAGCTCATCACATAGGAGTACAGCAGCGACATGCCGATGATCATCATCAGCATGGTCGATTCGCGGATGGTCGACTTCAGGATCGGCGCGAGGTCGTGCGGCCGCCATACGCCATAGATCGCCGCGATCAGCGCCAGCGCCAGCAAACCGCCAAGGCCGGCGGTTTCCGACGGCGTCGAATAGCCGCCATACAGCGCGATCATCACGCCGGTGAGCAGGATGATGAACGGCAGTACCCGCGGCAGCGCGCTGAAGCGCTCGGCCATGGTGAACTCGTCGCGCTGCAGGATGGCGGATTCAATACCTGTCGCCTCGTACGCGACCTTCGCCGTGGCGTATTCCTTGCGGAAGCGGATCACCGCATAGACGCCGAACAAAGTGACCAGCAGCAGGCCCGGGCCGATGCCGGCGAGAAACAGCCGGCCCAGCGATTTCTCCGCAGCCACCGCGAACAGGATCATGGTGATCGATGGCGGCAGCAGGATGCCGAGCGTGCCACCGGCGGCGATGATGCCGGCCGCGAAACCGCCGGAATAACCGCGCTTGCGCATCTCGGGAATGCCGGCGGAACCGATCGCCGAACAGGTGGCGGGCGACGAGCCGGCCATCGCCGCGAACAGCGCGCAGGCGAACACGTTGGCAACGCCGAGGCCGCCGGGCACGCGGTGTAGCCAGGCATGCAGCGCCGAATAGAGATCCTGGCCGGCACGCGACTTGCCGATCGCAGCTCCCTTGAGGATGAACAGCGGGATCGACAGCAAAGTGATCGAGGCCATCTCCTCGTACACGTTCTGCGTGACTGTATCGAGCGAGGCCGATGGCATGTAGATCGCCATGAACACCACGGCGACGGAACCCAGCGCGAAGGCGATCGGCATGCCTGAAAACATGGCGACGAGGGTGGCTACGCCGTAGCTGATACCAATTCCAAGAACAGTCACGGGCGGGCCTTGTCGGATGAGGGCTTGCGGGTCAACGGGATCAGGATCTGCAGGAAGATCTGCATGCACAGCAACGTCATGCCGGCGGCCATCAGGGCGTAGGGGATCGCCAGCGGCGGCGACCACATGGAGTTCGAGACCTGGCCATCGACCCAGGCTTCATGGGTCAGCGTCCAGGATTTCCATGCGAAGAAGGCGCAGAACGCGAAACTGGCGACATCTACCAGCCACAGCCGGACACGATTGACCATCGGCGACAGCAGGCCGACGAAGGCCTCGATGCCGATATGGCCACGCTGCCCCTGCACATAGGCGGCGGTCAGGAAGGTAGCGCCGACCAGCAGGAATACCGCGGCTTCGTCCTGCCAGTAGGTGGCGCTGTGGAAAATGCTGCGCGTCGCGACGCTGTAGCTGAGGATGGCGCAGGCTGCGATCAGCGCGATCGAAGCCAGCACCACGATGACATTATTGCAGAATGCCAATGCGCGCTCGAGACCCGCCACGAGCGGATTGCCCGCGGCGAGGACTGGCGGATCGAGCTGATCCGGAAGCGGACCATGCATCAGGCGGCAACGTCCGTGGCGAGCTTCAGCAGGTTGGCCGCCAGCGGCGTCTTGGTGCTGTAGTCCTTCCACGCGGTATCACGGGCGATGTCGCGCCATTTGGCGACGATGCCGGCGTCGAGCATGCTGACCTTGGCGCCGGCCTTCTCGTAGACTTTTGCCACTTCGACGTCGTCTGCCTGGGCGCCTTCCTTGCCGAACGCTTCCAGTTCAGCGCCGACGGTCAGGATGATATCCTGGTGCTTCTTCGGCAGCTTGTCGAAGATCGCCTTCGACATCATCAGAGGTTCCAGCATGAACCAGTAAGAAGCGTTGGCGCCGGAGGTCAGGTGCTTTGCCACTTCTTCCAGCCGGAACGAGATCAGGCTGGTGGAGGAGGTGATGCCGGCATCGCAGGCGCCGGTCTGCATCGCCGCATAGATTTCGTTGGAGGGCACCGACAGGACCGCAGCGCCGGCTGTCTGCAGCACCATGTCCATCTCGCGCGAACCGCCCCGCACCTTCAGGCCCTTGGCGTCTTCGGGGGCGACCAGCGGCCGGGTGCGACTAGCCACGCCGCCGGCCTGCCAGACCCAGGTGATCAGCATGATGCCCTTGTCGGCCAGGAAGTCCGTCAGCGCCTTGCCGACGGGCTGGTTCTTCCAGCGCAGGCCCTGGTCATAGGTGGAGACCAGGCCCGGCATCAGGCCGATATTGGTTTCCGGCAGTTCGCCGCCGGCATAGGGCATGGGATAAAGGCTGAGGTCGAGCGCACCCTTGCGCATGGCGGAGAACTGCGCGTTGGTCTTGATCAGCGACGAGTTCGGATAGACCTCGCCAACCAGTTCGCCGCCGCTGCGCTTGGCGATTTCCTCGGCAAACTTGCGAGTCAGGCGATCGCGGAAGTCGCCCTTGTCGATGGTGCCGCCCGGGAACTGATGGCTGATCTTGAGAGTGGTGGCAGCATCGGCCGTACCGGTGCCGAGGCGCAGGATAGCGGGGGCGGCGAGGGCCGAGACGAGGACATGGCGGCGGGTCAGCATGGGCGATCTCCCTGAAGCGTTTCTTGCTTAAACTCGTAGGCGCAGGCGTTGAATCACCTTAGCCATATTCGCAGTGATCTGCTCTAGTCTGATAGTTTATGCAACGCTGCTCCCGGCAATCGATGCTGCACCGCACACCGCGCGCAATGCCCGGCATTAATCCAGAGATTTCATCGGGCTGACGCACCACGTCACGACCCGCGCGGAAGCGGGCGCCGGAACTTCATCGGGCGCCATAACAATCCGGTCCCGATGCCGTCTGTATGGCTGCGGCAGACGCCCAAAGCGGGCACAGCGAACGCGCTCGAGCCGCAGCAGAAACTGGCGGAGCTACGCAGCTCATTTAGCTTAAAACGTATGCTGTACCTTTACCGTGAAATTCCTGCCGACCTCAAGCAGGGGATTGGTCAGGCTCTGCGAATAGGCCATGTTGCTAAAGGTTGAGGCGTCGCGATAGGCGGTGTCGAAGATGTTTTCCAGTCCGAGGATCAGCTTGGTGTCGCCCAGATCCCGCGACACCAGTTTTCCTAGCTGCAGCGTCGCATAGAGTTTCGGGATGGCATAGCCGGACGTCTGGTATTCCTGCGCCGCATCGATGCGGCTCTTGCTGGTTGCCCAGTCCACGACGCCCTGCACCGAGAAGCTGCCATCGAGTGCCACGTATTGCACGCCCATGCGGCCGCGGAACGGTGCGAGGAATGGCAGCGGCGTATTCGTCACCGTGTTGTCGCCGCGAAGATAGGCCGCCGTGCCGAAAATGTTGACCGTTGGTGTGGCCTGCCAGCGCCCTTCGATTTCGACGCCGGTGACCTCGGCCCTGCCGACGTTCTGGCTCTGGGTGAAGCCGGATGAGCCGTTGAAGGTCACAGCCACGGTCTGCAGGAAGTTCTCATAGTTGCTGTTAAAGGCCGTCACTTTGAGGTTGGCGTCGGCGGTGTGAAAATTGAACCCGCCCTCGTAGGTGAGGCCTTTCTCCGGCTGCAGGAAGGGATTGGGGACGGTGGTCGCGCTGGAGGCGAACAACTCCGAATTCGTCGGCTGCCGGAACGAGGTGGCGACGCTGGCCAGCAGATCCACGGTCGGCAGAATCCGGTAGACGATGCCGCCGCTGCCGGTCGGCGCGGTGGCGTCGACATTGTCTTTGCCGATGAAGGCCGACCGCGTCGCCGCCGACAATGGCGTGAGTTCGGTGGTGGTGTTGAACCAGTCGAAGCGGCCGCCAACCGAAAGCGTCAGCGGCTGGATCGGCGTCCAGTCCTGCAATACGAAGGCGCCGACATTGGACTGTGAGGTATCCGGGCCATTCTTGGTATTGGCGACGTTGACGGTGCTGGTCACCACACCGGCGGCGTTGCGGTTGATGGTTTGCGAAGATCCTTCGCTGCCGGGCCGCATTTCAATGAAACCGTCGGTGCCGAAAGTCGTCTTGGCTTCGCCGAATCCGCCGGACCACGGTACCGAAGCGAGGAACCGGCCTCCGGTGGTCCACGGACCGATCACATGGCTGGTAGAATTCACGGTGCGAGTCGCGACGCCGGCGGCGTTGATGGTGTTGTTCACCGTCAGCAGGGTGGTGTCGAAATAGTTCGCATAGATCGATGCTTCGACATGCTTGATGATCCCGTCGAACTCGCCGACGTAACCCAGCCGTGCGGTAGTGACCTCGTTGGGGCTTTGCCGCACGCTGAGATAGGGGGCGCCCGGCGCACCGCCGACCCCGCCGGCGCGGCCGTCGGTCTCGTTGTACTTGCGTAGCGACAGTTCGAAACGCTGGCCGATGTCCGGCGAATAGCCAATCTTCAGGTTGCCGCCGAGGCTGCGGTAATCGCTGTTGGGGACTTCGCCGAGCGGGCTGCTGTAGTTGCCGCCCCACCGGCCGCTGACGCCACCGAGGAAATCGAAGCCGCCGCCGGCGCCCTGGACCCAATCATAGGTGCTGAAGGAATCCGCGGCGCTGCCGTATCCCGCCGACCATCCGCCGCCGGTGAAGCGAAACGGTCCGTTCGGGTTGCCGGTCGGCGTCCTGGTCACGATGTTGACGAGGCCGGTCAGCGCCTCGCTGCCATACAGCACTGAGGCCGGGCCGCGCACGACTTCGACGCGTTCGATCTCCTCGGGTGCGAAGTAGTTCAGCTGCAGCGTGTTGCGGCCGCGGAAGCGATCGCCATCGACGAACAACGGCGATCGAAAGCTGTTGGAACTGAAGCCGCGCAGGTAGATCTGTCCGCCGATGCCGCCGGCGCGCGCAATCGAGATGCCGGGTACCGTTGCGAGGATATCGAGCAGGCCGACGGGCGAGGTCTGTTCGATCTGGCCGCGCTCGATCACCGAGACGCTCTGCGTGAGTTGTCGCGGCAGTTTGGGCTCGGGCAGCTTGCCGCCGAGCGGCTTCAGTGAATCTCCGCCGCCGGTTCCGGTCACGTCGATGGTCTGCAACTGGCCTGCATCTGTCGGCCCGGCTGTTGATGATTGCGCGAGCGCGGCCCCGCCGCAGACCAGCTGGATCAGAACGATGCTCGACCCCGAAGCACAGCGACGGATCAGGTCGGGAGAGCGCCGTGCCACGTATGAAGTCGTATGGCTGGCCGTGTTCAGCTCCGTTGCCTGTGATACTCGCGACATATTCCGACCTTCCGTGCATTCGATATATGCCGGACGTCTAACGCGCCACGTTTGCTACAGACAAGCTCGTGTCATCGACATTAGAGCGATTGTCGAATGCGCGTCATTTTATCAGCGACTGGGAAACGTGGCGAAGTGGAGCCCGGATTACAATTGCTCCAGATTGCTATGACTTCGCGCGACTCGCGCGGGCTTTGTCGATAAGCAAGCGTGAAATTGAATCGATGCCGCGCCTGATGGAAACGACGCGCACCACGATCATACGTGAAAGATGCCCGTGTTCTATAGTGAGTTGATGTTCCTGTTTCGCGCAACCCTGGTGCGGTGCGATGTGCGAATGATCGGCCGGGTCGGTGTTACTGCCATCATCCTGGCAATCGTGATCGGTCGTGCTTCGGCAGCCGATATCACCGACCAGCGCGGTCATACCATCCATCTCGACAAGCCGGCGGAGCGCACGGTGTTCCTGCCGATTCCGGCTGCCGCGACCTATATCGCGATTGACGGCACCGAGCGTCATATCGTCGGCATGAATCCCTATTCGGCGAGTGCCATGCGCGAGGGAATACTCGGAAAAATGTTTCCCGGTGCCGCAGGGATTTCGACCAATGTGGTCATGGGTGGCGGTGACGCCAACAACTTCACGCCCAACGTCGAATCCATTCTCGCCATGCGTCCCGATGTGGTTTTCCAATGGGCCAGAGCGAGTACCGACGTGATCGGCGTTCTGGACCGGGCTGGCCTGGCCGTGCTGGGTATGCGGGCCGGATCGCAGGAAGATTTCGCAGCCTATGTCGCCATGATGGGCGAGGTCTCGGGAAAGGGTGAGCGGGCGGCATCGCTGGTTCAGCGGCAGCAGGATGTGCGAAGCAGGATCGAGACTGCGATGGCCGATGTCCAGGCTCAGCAGCGGCCCCGCGTCATGTACCTCAACCGTGCGGCCCAGATGCTGCGTGTGAGCGGCAAGGGGACCTATAACGACTTTTATGTCCGGCTGACAGGCGGGCAGAATGTTGCCGCCGATCTGCGGGCAGTCAGCACCGTCACGATCGAACAGATCCTGACCTGGAATCCGCAGGTCATCCTGTTGGGGAATTTCGACGCGACGATGCCGGCGGATATCTATGGTGATCCGCGGTGGCAAGGCGTCGATGCCGTCAAGGCGCACCGGGTCTATCGCATGCCGCTCGGCGGCTACCGTTGGGATCCGCCGAGCCAGGAATCCGCGCTGACGTGGATTTGGTTGGCTGGACTGCTGCAGCCCGAGCGCGCGCAGGAGGATCTTCGCGCCGCGATGCGCGACTGGTATACGTTTCTGTATGGACACGCGCTGACCGACAGCGAGATTGACGGCATTCTTTTCGCTGCGCAGAACCGGGCTTCTGCGGGCTATGAGCGATATCTCGCGCGGTGACGCGGCATATTCCCGATAGCGTGATCGCACGCAGCGACGCAAGCCGGCCAGACATGCGCTGGGCAGCCCTGATGTGGTTTCTGGCTGCTGTCCTGCTTCTGTCGGTCCTGTGCGCCACGGCATCGGGCCGCTATCAGGTTCCGTTCGCGAAAGTCTTTGCCATCCTGGCGGCGCATCTCGTCGACGTGACGTCAACATGGTCGCCGACCGACAAAATCGTCGTCGAGACCGTGCGGCTGCCGCGTGTGCTGATGGCCGCCGTCGCGGGAGTCGGCCTCGCGCTGTGCGGTGCCGTGCTGCAGGGATTGTTTCGCAATCCCCTGGTCGGCCCGCAGACCATCGGCGCATCTTCCGGTGCGGCACTTGGCGGCGTCGTCGCGATCCTGTTCTTCGGCTTTGGTGTTTATGTCTATGTTGGCGCATTCGCCGGCGCTGCGCTGGCATTGCTTGCCGTGCTGGCGATTCATCGCTCCGACAGCATATCGCCGGTCCTCACTCTGGTGCTGGCGGGCGTGGTGGTGAGCGCGTTCTGCGCTGCGCTGGTCGGGCTCGCGACCTACGTGGCCGACCCCGAGACCAAGCTGTCTGACATCGTGTTCTGGTTGCTTGGCAGCTTCGGTTCCGCCACCTGGCAAAATCTTGCGCTGATCTCGATCTGCACCGGTGTGGCCGCGGCGGTCCTGTTCGGGATGCGCTGGCGCATCAATGTGCTGTCGCTCGGCGATGAGGAGGCTCGCACCCTGGGTGTGCATCCGGCGCGCGACCGGTTGATCCTGTTGGCGGCGACCTGCCTGGCGATCTCGGCGCAGGTCGCGGTTAGCGGCGCCATCGGCTGGGTCGGACTGATCATTCCCAATCTGGCGCGGATGCTGGTTGGCGCCGATCACCGTCGCCTGCTGCCGGCGTCGGCGCTGATGGGCGCCATCTTCCTGGTCATCGCCGACACCCTGGCGCGGGCGCTGACTGCCGCCGAGATCCCGGTCGGCATTGTCACGGCGATCGTCGGCACGCCGGTGTTCGCCATCCTGCTGCGCCGTAATGCCAAGAGCCGGGCCACATGATCCGTCTCGACGACATCGGTCACTGGTTTCGCAGCGAACGCTGGCTGTTCCGGCATCTGTCGATGGCGGTGGTGCCTTCGGAGATCACCGCCATCCTCGGTCCGAATGGCACGGGCAAGACCACCCTGTTGCGCGCGCTGTGCGGTACGCTGGCGGTGAAGGAGGGCAGTGTGCATGCCAGCGAGCATATCGGCTATGTGCCGCAGGCCCTGAACGCAGACCAGGCCTACAGCGCCGTCGAGATGGTGCTGCTCGGGCGCAGCCGCTTTCTCGGGCGCTTTCACGCGCCGGGCCGCCGCGACACCGACCGCGCGCATGAATGTCTGGCAGAGGTGGGCCTCAGCGCGATCGCCGAACAGCGCTACGACCGGCTCAGCGGTGGGCAGCGCCAGCTGGTCTTGCTGGCGCGCGCTTTGGCCAGCGACTGCCGTGTCCTCGTGCTAGATGAACCGGCATCGGCGCTCGATCTGGCCAATCAGGGGGTGGTGCTGCGGCTGATCCAGCGGCTGGCAAGGTCGCGCGGACTGTCGGTGATCTTCACCACCCACCATCCCGATCACGCTCTGGGGATCGCAAGCAACACCCTGCTGATGCTGCGCGACGCCCAGCATCTCTATGGTCCCGCAGGATCGGTTCTGACCGACGACAATCTGGCCCGCATGTATGGCGTGCCGGTACGCCGCGTCGATGTCCGTTCCGGCGGCGAGACGGTATCGGCGATCGTTCCGTTGCATGGATTGAGCCCGGCGGGTCCGGCGGCGAACTGACGCTGCCCGCGGACCGGCGCATCTCAGAGTCTGGACATCTCCCGCGTCCAGGGCAGGAAGCCGTCGAGAAACCGTGTGGCGGCGGGCATGAAGTTGCTGCCGTGGTGATAAAACGGATCCAGCGTCGAGACGATCAGGCGGCCGGCTGTGGTGACGCGGTCGTCATAGAGCAGCGCGCCGCCGTCGTCGCGGCCTTCGGCGTCTGGCGGCACGTCGATCAAGGTCTGTGCGCCGGGTGGCGGCGCCAGCAGGCCGTGAAAGTGCCAGATCGTGTCGGCGAACGGCACGGCGCGAAAAAAGTCGTGGTCAGGGGAGACGAGCCGGTTCGGCGGCGCGGCGTCTCTATCCAGCCACCACCAGAAGTTGGTCGGGCGCGAAGTCCAGCGGGCGCCGGGCAGCCAGGTCTCGGCCTGGTTCTCACCGAACACCACCAGCGTATGGCCGCGCCCGGCAAAATCGATCAGCAAGTCGCGGTGCGCGCGCAGCAGATTCGGATTGATGTGGTCGGTGATGATCAACACCGTCACACCGTCGAGTTGGCCGGCGTCGAGCTCCGGCATGTAGATCGTGCGGTCGAACAGGCTGCGAAAGCGTGGACCTTGAATCGCGGCATGATGATAGAATGTTCCGCCATCCAGCACGGCTAGCGTCATGATGTCCCCTCCATGGAAGCTGGTGCGGTGTTGAACAGCCATCGCAGCAGCTGCGGCACGATGCGGCCGGTGCTGTCGGCGCCGCCGAATTGCCAGAGGTCGTTACCGCCATGAAACAGCACCCGGCCGCGCCCGACCGGGTAGATGAAATCAAGCGGCTTGTCGGAGGCCCCGACGCTATTGATCACATATGCTCCCTCCGGCGCATCATGCCATACTCGCCCGTAGAAGCCGGCAACACCGCGGCGAAATGTCAGGTCATGCGCTGAAACGCCATGCCAGACCGGATGCTCCGCCAGGCGGATAATCGCCAGGTCATCAAGACGGCCCGATTCCTGCGTATGAAATCCAGCCATGCCGGGCAGAAATGGATAGGCGATATGGCCATTGGCGACGGCGGTGCCGCCGCCGCGGAGATAGCGTTCGATCTGCGCGGCACGCCCGGCGAGAAATCGCTGATCCGCATGCATGCCGATCAGCACTGCACCATAGTTGTCGAGCTCAATGGTCGGCAGGCTGTAGATGTCGTGATCGACGATGCCGCCGATCGCCTCCGGACGTGAGGCGATCTTTCTTATCGCCGGATTGGCCCCGCCGTTGGACAGAAAGAGTGCCGGCTTCATCGTTCAGCTGACGCTCAGTTCAAACAGGTCCGCCGGTACGGCCGCAAGGACATTGGCTGCAATCGATTTCCTCAGCTGCCTCAACTCTGCTTCTTCCGATGGCGCGCGTGTCCTGGAGAATGTCAGTTCGAAGAATCTCTCAGGAAGCGTCGTCGGCCGCAGCGCGATCTCGGCCGTCCTGCCGGCGAGCATGACGTGAAAGCTGTACGAAATGTCGGCGCCGGTCACGAAGCGCGCAAGCGGCAACGAACGATCGATCGTATAAGCGCCGCGGGTGACGGCGCGTGTCGCGAACTCGAAGGAATCCCGAACGCCCGGGCCTGGATGGCCGCTGACCACCGTGATGTCAGCCCTCTTAGGCGGGGTGTTGGGCGACAGTGCTTCCAATGCGAGGCGAATGGCCTGGAACGTGATCGCCAGCATGGCAAGAGCTCCCTGGCCGTGATAGGCGGCCACGGCAGCAAAGCTGATCTCGATCGGATCCTCTTCGCCCATAATAGTAATGCTGGGCAACTGCACGGGAGATCCTTCCGAGACGAGTCGAGTTAGCGATGGCGACGCCTCCCACATACTTGTCGATGACAGTCATTGATACAGTGGAATTCAGACCGCGACCTAGATCATGTCTAAGCGGTTTCGGATCTGGCTGATGGAGTCTCCCATTGCGCCTCCGCTCTATGTCGCGAGGTACTCTCGGCGACCAAACAGAGTGCATGTCAAAATCGAGGACGAAAGGCGGACGACAGATTCTGGTGCAATGCGGCCGCCCGTTTCGATTTTGCGAGAGCGGATTTCGGGGCTGTCGAAAAATTGTGCAGACCAGCCTGTAACAAAGCCGTTCGCTTGTCCGTCTGTTGAAATGCGACGTCCGTCGCTTATCGGAATCGGTTCAAAGGACAACAGATCATGACCATCACCACCCGGATCGCGCTTGGTGTGTCTGCCGCTGCCCTCTCGCTCAGCCTCGCGCTGGCGCCGGCGGCTTTCGCTCAGGACAAGATGAGCAAGGATGACGGGATGAAAAAGGACACGATGATGAAGAAGGATGACGGCATGAAGAAGGATGCCATGTCGCACGATGCCATGAAGAAAGATGACGGGATGAAAAAAGACGGCATGATGAAGAAGGACGAGATGAAGAAGTAATCTTCCTGCATCAGGTCGGCGGGCTCGCTCATGGCGAGCCCGCCGGAAATGATCGGCTTACTTGCGCTTCTTGCGGGCAGCGTAGCGGGCGTCGCGCGCGGCCTTCTTCTCGGCTTCCAGTGCCAGCTCAGCGGCGGCTGCCTCTTCCTTTTCCCGGGCGAGCTGGGCTGCGGCCTCGGCGGCCGCTTCGGCGTCGCGGATCTTCTTCTCGGCCTTCTCGGCGTCGCGCAGCAGCTTGGCCTGGGCGCGCTGGGCGGCCTG
>LNAP01003969.1_pt1 | contig 31336 bp, 29 predicted proteins | sample 602601 | NCBI WGS metagenome assembly LNAP01 (sample SAMN02440304, study PRJNA202911) | soil metagenome | biome: Subtropical and temperate rainforests or woodlands; isolation source: soil samples (1 kg each in a 20% v/v slurry with milli Q water) were... ...
TGCACGTTTTTTGGCGGAAGGTGTGTTGGCCACCGTCGAGCTCCTCGAAAGACTTTTTAGGAAATAGCAAACAAAATAGGCCGCGAATCATGCCGATGACTTGATGTGTTGTCAAGGGCAGTTGATGTGTTCCGCTGAGTGGTCGCTGTGTATACCGGGATATTTATTTCCGGTGCGCGACCTGTAAACTCGCCGACTTTGACTCTGGGCTTTTGCGGCGCGGAGTATCGCATAAATGGACAGGTTAATCGCCCGGTCCTTTAGCCAAGGCAATAATTCCTTAATGAATCTACTCAAATCATTGGCTGCCGTCAGCTCTATCACGATGCTTTCCCGGGTTTTGGGTTTTATTCGGGACACCATCATCGCGCGAACTTTCGGTGCCGGAATGGCAACGGATGCCTTTTTCATAGCATTCAAGCTGCCCAATCTGCTGCGCCGGATCTTTGCCGAGGGCGCTTTCTCCCAGGCGTTCGTGCCGATTCTGGCGGAATATAAAAGCCAGCAGGGCGAAGAGGCGACGCGGACCTTCGTGGCTTATGTGACGGGCTTGTTGACCCTCGTGCTGGCGCTGGTGACCTTGCTGGGCATTGTTGCCGCCCCTTGGGTGATCTGGGCCACGGCGCCCGGCTTTGCTGATACGCCGGAAAAATTCGCGCTGACTTCCGACCTGTTGCGGGTAACCTTTCCTTATATATTGCTGATCTCGCTGTCATCGCTGGCGGGCGCGATCCTCAATACCTGGAATCGTTTCTCGGTGCCAGCATTCGTGCCGACCCTGCTCAACGTCAGCATGATCTTTTTCGCGCTGTTCCTGACGCCATACTTCGATCCGCCAGTCATGGCGCTGGGTTGGGCGGTGCTGGTCGGTGGCCTGTTGCAGCTTCTTTACCAGCTGCCGCACCTGAAAAAGATCGGCATGTTGGTCCTGCCGCGACTGAGTCTGCGCGATTCTGGCGTCTGGCGAGTCATGAAGCAGATGCTACCGGCCATCCTTGGCGTTTCCGTGAGTCAGATTTCTCTGATTATCAACACGATATTTGCCTCGTTCCTCGTAGCCGGATCGGTTTCCTGGATGTACTACGCCGACCGTTTGATGGAGCTGCCATCAGGTGTGCTGGGCGTTGCGCTTGGCACGATATTGCTGCCAATCCTCTCCAAAACCTACGCCAGCAAGGACCGCCATGAGTATTCGCGGATTCTCGACTGGGGGCTGCGGTTGTGCTTCGTGCTGGTCCTGCCCTGTACGCTGGCACTTGGAATCCTCGCTGAACCGCTGACCGTTTCTCTGTTTCAATACGGTAAATTCGATGCTCTGGACGCCGCCATGACCCAGCGTGCATTGATCGCATATTCGGTCGGCCTGCTGGGCATCATCGTCATCAAGGTGCTGGCGCCCGGTTTTTATGCACAACAAAATATTCGTACCCCGGTGAAAATCGCGATCTTCACCCTCATTGTTACTCAACTGCTCAACCTCGCGTTCATTGGTCCGCTGCAGCATGCGGGCCTGGCGTTGGCGATCAGTGTCGGTGCCTGCATCAATGCCGGATTGCTGTTCTGGCAGCTGCGCAAGCAGGATTTGTTTCAGCCGCAACCGGGCTGGACCAAGTATTTGTTCAAGCTGGTCTTGGCAGTCGCAGTGATGTCCGGCGTTCTGCTGGGGCTCATGCACTTCATGCCGGCCTGGGACGAGGGGCATATGCTGGAGCGCTTCATTCGGCTGGGTGGCTTGGTGGTCGCGGGGCTGGCGACGTATTTCGTAATGCTTCTGGCATTGGGCTTTCGTCTGAAAGACTTCGCCCGCAGTGCGGTGATGTAGGCAGGGATTCAAAGGGTAGTCGTCGATTTTTGCCGTTATGGGCGCACGACTGTTGTTTTGCCTTGGCGTGTTGCCTGTCGTCCAAGGCTGTGTGTGGTTATAATCGGCCACTTTATGAGCAAGAAGCGCGTTATGCAGCTGGTTCGAGGCCTTCACAATCTGCTTCCCCAACATCGGGGTTGCGTCGCCACTATCGGCAACTTTGACGGTGTTCACCGAGGCCACCAGGCTATCCTGGCGCGCTTGCGGGATCGTGCTGTCGAGTTGGGCCTGCCCACCTGCGTGGTGATTTTCGAGCCGCAGCCGCGTGAGTTTTTCGCCCCTGCGACCGCGCCAGCGCGGCTGGCACGCTTGCGCGACAAGCTGGAATTGCTGGCCGCCGAAGGTGTTGATCAGGTGCTGTGCCTGGCTTTCAATCAACGTTTGAGTGAGCTCAGTGCTGCCGAGTTTGTCGAAACGGTGCTGATTCAAGGCTTGGGCGTGCGGCATCTTGAAGTCGGCGACGACTTCCGTTTCGGTTGCGACCGGATCGGCGATTTCGATTTTCTGCAACACGTGGGTGCCACCAAGGGCTTCACGGTCGAGGCGGCACAGACCGTCGAGATCGATGGTGTTCGGGTCAGCAGCACCAAGGTGCGTAACGCCTTGGCTGTGGCGGACTTCACCCTTGCCGAGCGCATGCTCGGTCGACCGTTCCGGATTACCGGAAGAGTGCTGCACGGCCAGAAGCTGGCGCGCCAGTTGGGTACGCCCACGGCCAACGTGCAACTCAAACGCCGTCGTGTGCCGCTGACCGGGGTTTATCTGGTCAGTGCGGACATAGACGGCAAGACCTGGCCGGGAGTCGCCAATATCGGCGTGCGCCCGACTGTGGCAGGTGATGGCAGTGCCCACCTTGAAGTGCATCTTCTGGATTTTGCCGGTGACCTGTATGGCCGGCGTTTGACGGTGGCTTTCCACCATAAGCTGCGTGATGAGCAGCGTTTCGCCTCACTGGAGGCGCTCAAGACGGCGATCAATGCGGACGTCGCCGCCGCCCGTGCCCATTGGCATGGTCAACCGCTAACGAAGAGCCTTAAATGACCGACTACAAAGCCACGCTAAACCTTCCGGACACCGCCTTCCCAATGAAGGCCGGCCTGCCCCAGCGCGAGCCGCAAACTCTGCAGCGCTGGGACAGCATTGGCCTGTACCAGAAGCTGCGCGAAATTGGCAAGGATCGTCCGAAGTTCGTCCTGCACGACGGCCCTCCTTATGCCAACGGCAATATTCACATCGGTCACGCCGTAAACAAGATTCTCAAGGACATGATCACCCGCTCGAAAACCCTTTCGGGCTTCGACGCGCCTTACGTTCCGGGTTGGGACTGTCATGGCCTGCCGATCGAGCACAAGGTCGAAGTCACCCACGGCAAGAACCTGCCTGCGGACAAGACTCGCGAGCTGTGCCGTGCCTACGCGGCCGAGCAGATCGAAGGTCAGAAAGCCGAGTTCATCCGTCTCGGCGTGCTGGGCGACTGGAACAATCCGTACCGCACCATGGACTTCGCCAACGAAGCCGGGGAAATCCGTGCGCTGGCGGAAATGGTCAAGGGCGGTTTCGTGTTCAAGGGCCTCAAGCCAGTGAACTGGTGTTTCGATTGCGGTTCGGCGCTGGCTGAAGCGGAAGTCGAATATCAGGACAAAAAGTCGTCGACCATCGACGTGGCTTTCCCGATTGCCGATGAAGCCAAGCTGGCTGCGGCCTTTGGTCTGCCGTCGTTGAGCAAGCCTGCATCCATCGTCATCTGGACCACCACGCCGTGGACCATTCCCGCCAACCAGGCGCTGAACGTCCACCCCGAGTTCGAATACTCGCTGGTCGATGTCGGTGACAAGTTGCTGGTGCTGGCTTCGGAACTGGTCGAGTCATGCCTGGCGCGCTACAAGCTGCAAGGCACAGTGATCGCCACCACGACCGGTGCCGAGCTGGAACTGATCAACTTCCGTCACCCGTTCTATGATCGCCTGTCGCCTGTGTATCTGGCTGACTACGTCGAACTGGGCGCCGGTACCGGCGTCGTTCACTGCTCGCCCGCTTATGGCGTCGACGACTTCGTGATCAGCAAGAGCTACGGCCTGACCAACGACGACATCATCAGCCCGGTGCAGAGCAACGGCGTGTATGTCGAGTCGCTGGAGTTCTTCGGTGGCCAGTTCATCTTCAAGGCCAACCAGAACATCATCGACAAGCTGGCCGAAGTCGGCAGCCTGATGGACACCGAAACCATCACGCACAGCTACATGCACTGCTGGCGCCACAAATCGCCACTGATCTACCGCGCTACGGCGCAGTGGTTCGTGGGCATGGACAAGCAGCCGGAAACCGGCGAAACCCTGCGCGAGCGTGCCGTCAAAGCCATCGAAGAGACTCAGTTCGTACCGGCCTGGGGTCAGGCGCGCCTGCACTCGATGATCGCCAACCGTCCTGACTGGTGCATCTCGCGTCAGCGCAACTGGGGTGTGCCGATCCCGTTCTTCCTGCACAAGGAGAGCGGCGAGCTGCACCCGCGTACCGTCGAGCTGATGGAAGAAGTCGCCCTGCGCGTCGAGCAGGAAGGCATCGAAGCCTGGTTCAAGCTGGACGCCGCCGAGTTGCTCGGTGACGAAGCGCCCAAGTACGACAAGATCTCCGACACCCTGGACGTCTGGTTCGATTCCGGCACCACCCACTGGCATGTCCTGCGTGGTTCACACCCGATGGGGCACGAGACTGGCCCGCGCGCCGATCTGTACCTGGAAGGCTCGGACCAACACCGTGGCTGGTTCCACTCGTCGTTGCTGACCGGTTGCATGCTGGACGACCACGCGCCGTATCGCGAATTGCTGACCCACGGTTTTGTCGTCGACGAAAACGGCCGCAAGATGTCCAAGTCGCTGAACAACGTGGTTGCGCCGCAGAAGGTCAACGATTCCCTGGGCGCCGACATCATGCGTCTGTGGGTTTCCGCGACTGACTACTCCGGCGAAATGGCCGTGTCCGATCAGATCCTGCAGCGCAGCGCGGACGCCTATCGGCGGATCCGCAACACTGCACGTTTCATGCTCTCGAACCTGACCGGCTTCAACCCGGCGACCGATATCCTGCCGGCCGAAGAAATGCTCGCGCTGGATCGCTGGGCCGTGGATCGCGCTGCGCTGCTGCAACGTGAACTGCAGGAACACTACGGCGAATATCGCTTCTGGAATGTCTACTCGAAGGTCCACAACTTCTGCGTGCAGGAGCTGGGCGGCTTCTATCTGGACATCATCAAGGACCGTCAATACACCACGGCGGCCGACAGTACGGCGCGGCGCTCCTGCCAGACCGCGCTGTTCCACATCTCCGAGGCGTTGGTGCGCTGGATCGCGCCGATCCTGGCGTTCACCGCCGACGAGCTGTGGCAGTACCTGCCGGGCGAGCGTAACGAATCGGTGATGCTCAACACCTGGTATGAAGGCCTGAGCGAAATGCCAGCTGACTTCGAACTGGACCGCGCCTACTGGGAGCGGATCATGGAAGTCAAAGTCGCGGTCAACAAGGAAATGGAAAACCTGCGGGCTGCCAAAGCCATCGGCGGCAACCTGCAAGCTGAAGTGACCTTGTATGCCCAGGACTCGCTGGTTGCGGACCTGGCCAAGCTTGGCAACGAGCTGCGCTTCGTGCTGATCACTTCGACTGCCAGCGTCGCTCCGGTGCTTGATGCGCCTGCCGATGCGGTAGTCACCGAAGTGGCCGGCCTGAAGCTGAAAGTGGTCAAGTCCGGTCATCCGAAGTGCGCCCGTTGCTGGCATCACCGTGCTGACGTCGGCGTAGATCCGGCGCATCCTGAGATCTGCGGTCGTTGCGTCGACAACATCAGCGGTTCGGGCGAGGTTCGTCACTATGCCTAAGGCAGGTTTCGGCCGTCTGGCCTGGCTCTGGCTGAGTGTGCTGGTCCTGGTCATCGACCAGGCCAGCAAGTATTACTTCGAAAACACGCTGAGCCTGTATCAACAGATCATCGTGATTCCGGACTACTTCAGCTGGACCCTGGCCTACAACACCGGCGCGGCATTCAGCTTCCTGGCCGACAGTTCGGGCTGGCAGCGCTGGCTGTTCGCCCTGATCGCGGTAGTGGTCAGCGCCGTGCTGGTCGTCTGGCTCAAGCGTCTGGGCCGGGATGAAACCTGGCTCGCCGTGGCACTGGCGCTGGTTTTGGGGGGAGCTTTGGGCAACCTTTATGACCGTATCGCGCTGGGCCATGTGATCGATTTCATCTTTGTACACTGGCGTAACGAATACCGCTTCCCGGCGTTCAACGTTGCCGACAGTGCGATCACCGTCGGCGCAATCATGCTGGCGCTGGATATGTTCAAGAGCAAGAAAACCGGAGAGCCCGTTAATGACTGAGCAGTTATTGGCCGACAACGCCGCGAAAGCGCAACGCATCGGTCAGAACACCGAAGTCACCCTGCATTTTGCCTTGCGTCTGGAAAACGGCGATACGGTAGACAGCACCTTTGACAAGGCCCCGGCCACGTTCAAGGTGGGTGATGGCAACCTGCTGCCTGGCTTCGAGGCGGCGTTGTTCGGCTTCAAGGCAGGCGACAAGCGCACCGTGCAGGTTCTGCCGGAAAACGCCTTCGGTCAGCCAAACCCGCAAAATGTCCAGATCATCCCGCGTTCGCAGTTCAAGGACATGGAATTGTCCGAAGGCCTGCTGGTGATCTTCAACGATGCGGCCAATACTGAGCTGCCGGGCGTGGTGAAAGTGTTCGATGATGAGCAGGTGACCATCGACTTCAACCACCCGTTGGCGGGCAAGACCCTGAACTTCGAAGTCGAGATTTTCGAGGTCAAGGCGCTCTGAGGCCTGACGCTGGGTTAGAAAGTCAGCCCGACTCAGGTCGGGCTGTTCCGCATGTAGACACGAGGCACGCTATGCAAATCAAACTCGCCAACCCCCGCGGCTTCTGCGCTGGAGTGGACCGTGCGATCGAAATCGTCAATCGTGCCCTGGAAGTGTTTGGTCCGCCGATCTATGTGCGCCATGAAGTGGTTCATAACAAATTTGTCGTCGAAGACCTGCGCGCACGTGGCGCGATCTTCGTCGAAGAGCTGGAGCAGGTGCCGGACGACGTCATCGTGATTTTCAGCGCCCACGGCGTTTCCCAGGCCGTGCGCACCGAAGCCGCCGGGCGTGGCTTGAAAGTGTTCGACGCGACGTGCCCGCTGGTGACCAAGGTTCACATCGAAGTGGCGCGTTACAGCCGCGACGGTCGTGAATGCATCCTCATCGGTCACCAAGGCCATCCCGAAGTCGAAGGCACCATGGGGCAGTACGATGCCAGCAATGGCGGCGCGATCTATCTGGTGGAAGACGAAGAGGACGTTGCCAACCTGCAGGTTCGCAACCCGGAATCCCTGGCGTTCGTGACCCAGACGACTTTGTCCATGGACGACACCAGCCGGGTCATCGATGCGTTGCGCAGCCGTTTCCCGGCCATCGGCGGGCCACGCAAGGACGACATCTGCTACGCCACGCAAAACCGCCAGGATGCGGTCAAGTTGCTGGCTGACGAATGCGACGTGGTATTGGTGGTCGGCAGCCCGAACAGCTCCAACTCCAATCGCCTGCGGGAACTCGCCGAGCGCATGGCAACCCCGGCTTACCTGATCGACGGCGCTGAAGACATGCAGCGCAGCTGGTTCGACGGTGTCGAGCGCATCGGCATCACCGCTGGCGCGTCCGCCCCGGAAGTTCTGGTGCGCGGCGTGATCCAGCAACTCCACGCCTGGGGCGCCACCGGTGCAGACGAACTGGCCGGCCGCGCCGAGAACGTCATCTTCTCGATGCCCAAGGAATTGCGGGTCAAGTCGTTGCTGTGATGCGCTGGCGCGAGGCTCGTGTCGGAGCGAGCTTGCTCGCGAAGGCGTCATTTCAGGCGATAAATTAATCGACTGAAGTTCCGATTCGCGGGCAAGCCTCGCTCCAGCAGAGCCCGGAACCTCCGTATCACCCGCATAACTCCTCGGGCTGCTCCTGACTTTCAATCCTGACCCTTCCCGTCAAAGCCAATATCACTTGATAGCGGCTCACCGGCTGGTCTTTCAGGCAAACAAACAAAGTCCCATTGGCTGAACCCATGAGCCCGCCAAGCCCGTTGAAACTGATGTGGCTTTGCACTTTCTGGTTCCCGACAACCCTGGCTTTGCCACTGGCCGCCCGCTCCACAAGCACCGGGTCATCCTCATCAGGCCCCTTGCCATCCTTGTCCGCAATGATTCGCCAGCCATTGCTCCAGTCAGCGTCGATGCTGTGGATGGTCACGACCTGATTACGCAGGACCGCCTCCGTCCGCGCCGTGCGTATGCCGCTGGCCAACTGCTGCGCCGCATCCTGCCGCCGCTGCGCATCGACCATTTCCCCAAGCGCCGGCAGCGCCACTAGCGAAATTACCCCCAGCAGCAACAACGCCACCATCAATTCGACAAGCGTGAAACCTGCCTGCTTCATGAGCATTCCTCCCTGAAAATACTTCACCTGAATGCCATCCGGGCATTCGTCCTGACTAAACAACCGTATATCCTTCAGTCAACTTCAGGACGCAGCCGCTGCCCTATAGTTGTAACGTCTAGGAGACACTCAATGAGCCACCGCGCCAAGGGCTTCAGCCTGATCGAATTGTTAGTCACTGTGTCCTTGGTGGGTATTCTGGCGGCGATTGCGATTCCCAGTTTCACAAGTCTGATCCAAGGCTCAAAAGCAGACACTGAGGTCAGCGATTTGCAGCGGGCGCTCAACTATGCACGGTTGGAGGCGATAAACCGGGGGCTGGCTACGAAAGTGTTGCCAACCAGCGCTGGCGCTAGCTGGAACAGCGAGCTGAAAGTAGTCCTGTCCTCAGATACAACGGGCAAGGCCATCCGGATAGTGCCGGCCATGACCAGCGGCGCAACGGTAACTGCAACGAATGTTACGGCGATCGAGTTCAATAATCTGGGTGGTCTGCAAACTCCTGGCACTGCGGTGGCCATGGCCTATGCGCTGGGCACGATTAGTAAAACAGTGAATGTTTGTCTGAATGGACGAGTTGTTTTGGGCGGAAGCTGCTGATGGCCGAATGTAGTCGCAGTACACAGACAGGGATGACGTTGATAGAAGTGCTGGTGTCAGTGCTGATCCTTGCTATCGGCTTGTTGGGCGCGGCGGCCATCCAGCTCAATGCGCTGAAATACACTGACAGCGCGGCCATGACCAGTCAGGCCAGCTTTATTGCCTATGACATGATGGACCGCATTCGGGCCAACGTTGACGGCAATGCATCAAGTAATGGCGTGAATGATGTGCTGGGTAGCTACGCGCTAGCCTCCTTGAGTGGCGCGCCCGCAGCCAATCTGAACAACGCTCGCGATCAGGATCTGTACGATTTCAAGGCGAATATCACAGCCTTTGCGGGTGACAACGGTGCCAACAGCAAAATTGTCATCGCCAAACCGGTCGTGACCATCACTATCGAGTGGGATGACGCCCGGGCTGTTGGCTCCAGCGCGCAAGCAACCGGCGACGCGAGCAATCCAGCGACCAAACGCACCTTCGTCCTTAGCTCAAGAATCGGCGCTGATGCAGTGGGGGTGGCCCCATGAAAAAGCTCAACAGGGGCTTCGGCCTGGTTGAAATCATGGTGGCGCTGGTTCTTGGTCTTGTTGTTACGCTGGGCATCACGCAGATCTTTGTTTCGTCGCGTACCACTTTCATGTCGCAGAACTCTTCGGCCCGAATGCAGGAAGATGCGAGGTTTGTGTTGAGCAAGTTGATGCAGGAAATTCGCATGACGGGCATGTTTGGCTGCATGAGCCTGGACAGTGCCACGCTTGTCACCGGTTCCATTGCCAAACCCACTGCGTTCAATACGCCGATTCTCTGGGATAACACTGCCAAGGCATTAACGCTGATTTCTGCTGACGTAGGCACTTCCGGCTCTACGTCCACCTGGACAGTGGCTTCCGATTGCCAGACCACCAATCAGATCTATTTAGGGAAAGTCACGCCTACCGGACTCACAGCGTTTCCGTTGCGGCAATTGGCTTACACACTGAGCGGAACCGACTTGAAGTTCAAAGCCGGAATCGGCACTGATGCGCCGCAGACAATACTCAGTAACGTCGCGAGCCTGGAAGTTTCCTTTGGCATGGGGGCGGGCTATCCGATGTCCTACACCAGCGTTGTTACTACGGCTACATCAGGAAATATACGCAGCGTTCGCATCAAGTTGACGTTGCAAGACCCCGATAACCGCGTTCGCACCCAGACTTACAGCGTAGTCGCTGCTCTGCGTAATCGATTTTGAACGGGCTGAATGCGATGACGATAACGACACGCCGTATGTCGATGAAAGCGCCTGGTCCGCAGCGGGGCATGGTGCTGGTGGTCAGTCTGGTGTTTCTGCTGTTGCTGACATTAATAGGCATTTCTTCAATGCAGAGTGCCACGCTCCAAGAGAAAATGGCCGGCAGCGTGACGTTCCGTAATCAGTCGTTCCAGACGGCTGAAGCCGCGTTGCGGGTAGGAGAATCGTCAATTCAGGTGAGCGGGTATGTTTTGGCGAAATGTCCGACGACTACGACCTGTGCGCCTCCAATCGAATCCCCGACTGTGGCAGCTGAGGGTACGAACTCCACTTCAGGTGTTCGCTGGTACGCAGTAGGCACCACCGGGTATTACGGCATCCAGAACCTGGGCACCACCGCCACCCCAATCAGTCGTCCTCCGACCTGCACAGGCTCGGTCACGCTCTACCGCGTCACCGCTGTTGGTATTCAAGGCGTGTCGAGAACTGTGCTGGAGAGTATCTATGCCAATTGTTAAAACACTACGCCGTGGGTTGAAGTATTTCTATGGCGCGCTGTTGGCGTTGTATGTGATGGCTCCGGCTTATGCGTTTACACCGGCGCAGGTGCCCTTATTGAGTTCGTCGGCGGTGACACCCAATGTCATGTTGCAGGTCGATAACTCCGGGAGTATGGACACTATTCTACTGGCTTCTGGTTTTAATCCTGATCTGGCGTGGCCGTCTGTTTACAAAGTAGAGGGTGGCGACTGTTTTCTGTTTATCTGCTCAAGGTATTCGCAGGGCGACAGAGTAAGTAACGGTACTGCTGACTATGTTTTTGTTGGCAACCTTGGCCGTGTCGGCTGTGGTAGTGGAGCTTACGGTTTTTATAAGAGCCGCACTGTCAGCGTGTGTTTAACGCTGGCAGACCCCGCTGGAGGAGGTACCACGCGATACCCGATAGACTATTTGTCTTATCTGGTATCTCAGGTAAATGCCGGTATAAGCGTCGCTTCAATTCCAACAGAAAGTCGGATGACAACGGCTATCTCTGTCGCCCAAGGCCTTGTTGATGGCAACCGCTCTCTCCGTATTGGGCTGGCGGCCTACAACCCGGTAACGGGTTCTGACCGGGGACCTGGGGGTAATATCAAGCAGAACGTTGTGGACCTTTCCGTTGTCCCGGCCAATACTTATCAAACGGGTGTCGACCAGGCTACCGCTACCGCCAACTATAAGGCTCTGAGCAGGGCTATTTCGCTACTCACAGCGGAGGCCAATACGCCGCTTGCTGAGACATACTATCAAGTCACACGATATTTTCGTGGGCTTGCGCCTTCGCCATCCTATTCCGGCTCGCCGAGCACTTATACGAGTCCTATTCAGTACCGCTGTCAAAAAAACTACGGTGTTGTGATTACCGATGGTTTGCCGACTTACGACAGAAATTTCCCCTCGAACGATCCTGACGATACTGATCGTAAATTACCCAATTGGGATCTGGTAAATAACGACGGGCCGAATCTGACGGGTGACGGTGAAGGCGATACTTTATATCTGGATGATATCGCCAAGTTTGCCTATGATATCGACATGCGCAAGGATAGCAGAACTCCAGCAGGAGATTTAACCGGTAAAAGTTGGGATACGGCAGGTTTTTCGAAGCAAAACCTCAGTACCTACACTATTGGATTTACTCTGGATAACCAGATGTTGATTGATGCTGCCAACGATACCCATGGGCATGGTAAATATTTTCAAGCCAATGATAACGCTGGCCTGACAAGCGCCCTGAACCTTGCTTTGAGTGATATCTATGCCAAAGCCGGTTCTGGTGGTGGAGGGGCTGCTAACTCGACGACGCTGCAAGCCGGCACACGTTTTTATCAGACCCTCTACGACCCTACCGACTGGCATGGCACTATCAATGCTTTCAACTTGAATGCGACGACTGGCGCAGTGATTAACCCCGCGATATGGAGCACCGATACGCTTGTTGTCAGTAGTGCAACTGCCCCAGTCTTCGAGTCGTGGAGCACGGCTGTCACCCCTACGAAAATTACTCTGAATTACGATAACTTTTCGGCAGAGCAGAAGACAACTCTCAACACCGGCTTGCCCGCCGGTGTGACGGGTGCCCAGTTAATCGCTTGGGCCAAGGGTACTGCCAATGCCAAATTGCGTGCTCGGACGAGATTGCTTGGGGATATAATCAACTCGCCGCTGACCGCTGCGTTACCTGCAGACAAAACTTCTGCCGACCTTACCGGCAATGTTTCGTACACCACGTATCTTTCAAAGAAAGCCGGTGCCGGCGGTATGAGTTATAGCCTTCTGGTTAACGCCAACGATGGTTTTTTTAATGTGCTTAACGCTGACGGCACCCGTCGTTACGCCTATATGCCTTCGAGTGCGCTTGCTTCACTGGCAACTATCGCTACGCCGGGCTATGGCTCCGGCGTGCACAAGTTCACTGCAGACGGTCAAATATCAGTATTCGACACCCAACTGGACACGTCCTGGCGAACTATCGCTTTCGCCGGCACCGGCGCTGGTGGCAAGGCTTATTACGCTATTAAGTTGTACGAGAGCAATAATGACCCTGTTGCGCTTTGGGAAGTCAAGGCACCTGAGGCGTCAAACACCGGTAATGCCTTCAACAACCTTGGTTTCGCTTATTCAAAGCCCGATGTGGGGCGCATGGCCGATACCAACGGCACTAGCATCGTCGTAATAGGCAACGGCTATGGCAGCTTTACCGGTAGGGCTTCGCTCTTTGTACTCAATGCCAATACGGGAGCGCTGATCAAGGAAATTCAGACTCCGATAATTACGCCGGGCGAGACGGACAATGGCCTGTCATCGGTCAGGCTCAAGGTCAACTCGCAGAATGTTGTTCAAGCTGCATATGCTGGCGATTTAAAGGGCCGTCTTTGGAAGTTTGACTTGAGTGGTGCTACCGCCGATACCTGGAAGGTCGCATTTGACGGCGCGCCGCTCTTCACTGGGTCTAACGATGGCTCGCGACCCATTACAGTCCAGCCGCTTCTGATCGATCATCCCACCAACGGTAAGATGGTTTATTTTGGCACCGGAAAATTCAGCGAAACCACGGATAAAACCACGACGGCCCAGCAGGCCTTTTATGCCATCTGGGACTCAGATGCGGGGGCGGGCAGCATTACTCAGGGTAATCTTCAGGCGCAGACTATAGATCCTGGGGCGATCACAGGTAACGGTAATACTTACTTTACTTCCTCCAGGAACGACGTTGACTGGGGTGTGAAGAAAGGTTGGTATGTCGCGCTATCAACCACCGCCCCGTACCTGGGTGAACGAATTATCTATCCTGCTCAGACCAGCCGTGGCCGAATCATCTTTACCACGGCGTCCGTAAATTCGACCGATCCATGTGAAAGTACGGGCACCGGTCGGCTGTTTGAGCTCGATGCGGCCAAAGGCGGCATGTTGAATTATCAGGTGCTTGATACCAACGGTGATTCTGACATCACATCGACTGATTCCGTTGTCAGTGGTATTGCAGTAGGGACGGGGATCCCCAATTTGGCGTCAATTGTGGCTGGTACTTCCGGCGCTAACGACAACAAATACCTGATTGACTCGAGCGGAGGCGCAGTTACTAAACTGCTGGAAAAAGGTGGCACAGCAAACGCGTACCAACGAATCATGTGGCGACAAATCCAGTAGGGAAGGCGATCCATGCGCAACATATCCAAAGGCTTTACCTTGATCGAGCTCATGATCGTCGTGGCGTGCGATTGCTTACCCCAATTACACGGAGTACGTAAGGCGTACCCATCGGGCGGAGATTGCCAGTCTGTTGTCGGAGCAGACTCAGTCGCTCGAGCGCTTCTATTCAAAAAATGGTAGCTACACCGATGCGACAGGGGTGAGTACAGGCAACGCTTATTACACCATCGCCAAGACCCTGAATGCTCAAGACTTCACGCTGGCAGCTACCGGGAAGGGGGTGATGCTCAACGATAAGTGCGGTGTCTTCACGATCACCAACACCGGCGCGCGCACCAACCCGGGCGCAACCAACGGCACAACCAGCAAAGACTGCTGGAGCCGCTAAATTCCACTTCTGACACAGAGAGCAAGATGTCCAAGCAACAGGTTGTGATTGTCGGCGGCGGGGTCATTGGGTTGTTGACGGCGCTCAACCTTGCTGCCGAGGTGGAAAGTGTCGTTTTGCTGGATCGTTCCAACGTCGGTCAGGAGTCTTCCTGGGCCGGAGGCGGGATTGTTTCGCCGCTTTATCCGTGGCGTTACAGCCCGGCGGTGACGGCGCTGGCGCATTGGTCGCAGGATTTCTATCCGCAGTTGGCCGAGCGCTTGTTTGAGCGAACCGGGATTGATCCCGAGGTGCATACCACGGGGTTGTACTGGCTGGATCTGGACGACGAGCAGCAGGCGCTGGATTGGGCTGTGCAGAACAATCGCCCGTTGAGCGCCGTCGACGTCGCGGCTGTGCATGACGCGGTGCCGGTGCTTGGCAACGGCTATTCAAGCGCGATTTACATGGCTAACGTCGCCAACGTGCGCAATCCACGGCTGGTAAAGTCACTGACGGCGGCCTTGCTGGCGCTGCCGAATGTCACCATTCATGAGCAGTGTGAGGTCAGTGGTTTTGTTCGCGATGGCGATCGGATTCTGGGTGTGAGTACCGCGTCTGGCGACATTCTTGCCGATCAGGTCGTTCTGGCTGCCGGGGCCTGGAGTGGCGAGTTGCTCAAGACCCTCGGACTGGATTTGCCGGTGGAGCCGGTCAAAGGCCAGATGATCCTCTATAAGTGTGCATCGAATTTCCTGTCGAGCATGGTGCTCGCCAAAGGGCGTTACGCGATCCCGCGGCGTGACGGACATATTCTGGTGGGCAGCACGCTGGAGCACGAAGGCTTCGACAAGACGCCCACCGATGCGGCGCTGGCAAGCCTCAAGGCTTCGGCCATTGAATTGATTCCGGCCCTGGCCGATGCGCAGGTTGTAGGCCATTGGGCCGGTCTGCGGCCCGGCTCGCCGGAGGGCATTCCGTACATCGGTCCGATGACCGGGTTTGAAGGGCTTTGGCTGAATTGCGGGCATTACCGCAACGGTCTGGTTCTGGCGCCCGCGTCATGTCAGCTATTGGCCGATCTGTTGCTGGGGCACGAACCGGTGATCGATGCCGCGCCGTATGCGCCGCAGGGCAGGGTTCTGAGCAATTGAATCCTTTGCAGACAGTGTGGGAGCGAGCTTGCTCGCGATTCGGTATTCCAGTCGACATATCGTCTGAATGACGCATTCGCGAGCAAGCTCGCTCCCACAGTGAAAAGTGTTATTCCAGCCCCAGCTTCTTCAGCCGATAGCGCATCGACCGAAACGTCAGGTTCAGGCGCTGCGCCGCAGCCGTGCGGTTCCAGCGGGTTTCTTCCAGGGCCTGAAGGATGATCTTGCGTTCGATGTTTTCCAGATAGTCCTCCAGATTGTCGATGTCGGCGAGGTTGTGTTCGTCCTGTTCAAGCGGGCCGGTTTGAGCAAGGCGCAAGTCGCTGATGTCGATCCGCTGGTTTTCGCACAGCGTGTAGGCGCGCTCCAGAATGTTCTCCAGTTCGCGCACGTTCCCCGGAAATCGATAGTTTTTCAAGGCTGATAGCGCCTGGGGTTCAAGGCGTGCAGCCGCTTGTCCCGAGCCGTGGGCCAGGCGTTGTAGAACATGTGCCGTCAGTTGATCAAGGTCTTCGCGGCGTTCGCGCAACGGTGGCACAGCCAGCTCGATGACGTTGAGGCGGTAAAACAAATCCTGGCGGAAGCGTCCGGCCGCCACTTCCGCGCTCAAATCCTTGTGGGTCGCACACAGGATGCGCACGTCGACGATCTGTTCCTGTTGATCGCCGATGCTGCGCACGGACTTTTCCTGAATCGAGCGCAGCAGTTTTACCTGCATCGCCAGCGGCAAATCAGCGACTTCATCGAGAAATAACGTGCCGCCGTTTGCTGCCTGAAACAGTCCGGGCTTGTCCTCGTGGGCTCCGCTGAAACTGCCTTTGCGATGGCCGAAGAACTCGCTTTCCATTAGCTCGGTAGGAATGGCCCCGCAGTTGACCGGAATAAATGGCCGTTCACTGCGCGGCCCTTGCTCATGAATCAGGCGCGCCACCAGTTCCTTGCCGCTGCCGGATTCGCCGCTGATGTAGATCGGTGCCTGGCTGCGGGCCAGTTTGTCGATTTGCTGGCGCAAGGCGCGAATCGGTGGCGAATCGCCCAGCAGGCGGCGGTCTATGCTGCGTTCGCTTTGACTCGGCGCTTGCAGGCGCAGGGCGCTGCTTACCAGCTCACGCAGGCGGCCCAGGTCCACGGGTTTGGTCAGGAAGTCGAACGCTCCGGCCTTGAGGGCGTGAATCGCGGTGTCGAGGTTGCCGTGGGCGGTGATCATCGCCACCGGAACCTGTGAATGACGCTGCTGGATGTGCTGGACCAGCTCCAGGCCGTTGCCGTCCGGCAGGCGCATGTCGGTCAGGCACAAATCAAAGGCTTCGCGCGCCAGCCAGTCGTGAGCTTCCTTGACGTTGCGGGCGCTGCGGGTATCGAGCTTCATCCGGCCAAGGGTGATTTCCAGGAGTTCGCGAATGTCTGGTTCATCGTCGACGATCAGAATTTTTTGTCGCTGGATCATGGTCAACTCAACTTCAACGGGTGAGCGAAGGTGATGCGCAGACAACTGCCGCCACCTTCCCGAAATGTGTAGTCCAGCTGTGCCTGATTGCTCTCGCAAAGTTCTCTGGAAAGATAAAGGCCCAGGCCGGTGCCTTTGCTTTCAGTGGTGTAGAACGGCTCGAAAAGCTTGCTCAGATGTTCGTCAGCTACGCCAGGACCGTCGTCGAGCACTTCCAGTACCGGCAATTCGCTGCGCGGGTCCTGAAACAGCCGAAGCCAGACCTGCGCGTGTGCATGCTGCTTACCACTGTAGCGCAAACCGTTTTGCAGCAGATTGCTCAATACCTGAGTGAGCTGCTCCGGGTCCATGCGGGTGGCCAGCGGCGCGGCTTGAATGTCCAGATGAATGGTCTGGTTGGGCACTTCGCTGCTGTACGCTTCGGCGACGAACCGTTCGAGCCAGGCCTTGAGATCAAGCATTTGCGGTTCAGCCTGGCGACGTCGCGACAGTTGCAGCACGTTTTCAATGACCCGGTTCATGCGTTGCGACTGATCCTGAATGATCTGATTCAGGCGGCGGTCACCACCTTCCAGTGCTTCGGACTCATGCAACAGTTGCGCTGCGTGGCTGATGGCGCCCAGCGGATTGCGGATTTCATGGGCAATGCCGGCGGTCAGGCGACCCAGTGCAGCGAGTTTCAGTTGTTGCGCCTGTTGGGAAATCTGCGAAAGGTCTTCGAGAAAGATCAGTGTCTGGCGCTGCTCGCCACGATTGAGCGCAACGAATGTCGGCCGCAGGATTGGCCCGATGGAGGAAGTGGAGATGCTTTGTGGTACCAACACCGGATTGATCAACCATTGGCGAAGGCGGGTGACCAATTGCGGCGAGTAACTGTCGATGGTCTCGCCCATCAGGTTTTCGTGGCCCAGCAGGATCAGCGCGCTCTGGTTGGCCAGCACTACCTGGCGTCGGGCGTCGAGCACCAGAATCCCGGTGCGCATGCGCTGCAGAATCAGCGCATTGAGTTCTTCCAGGTTATGCACATCGGTTGCGCGCTGTTCGGCCAGCTCTTCGCTGATGTGCAGTCGACGGGTCAGCGCTTGCACCAAAAGCGCCGCAGCAAAGCACAGCGCGCCCAGCGAGCCGGCCTGCACGTAATGGCTGGCGGCGGAAGGGCTGCTGAAACTGATGTAGAAGGTCAGGTAAATAATGCCAATGGCCGAAACAGCTGCGATCACTATGCCGGTGCGTCCGCGCAACAGGACGTTGCTGATCGCCACCGATGCGATCAACAGGTTGCCGATGCCGCTGGGCGGGCCGCCTGCGGCATAGAACAATCCCGAGAGCATGATGGCGTCGGCCATGGCCAGGGCGAAAAGCTGCGCCTTGTGGCCCGGCCGATCCAGGAGCACCACGACCAGGATGTTGAACACCAGATAAAGCCAGCAACCGGTCCGAAACAGGTTCGGATTGACGAAGTCCAGCAGCTCGGTGTCCATGCCGCTGGAGATCAACAGGACCAGCATGATGCCAATGGTCAGTCGATACAGGTGGTACAGCCGCAGAATTCGCTGGGCTTGTGGACTGCCGAGGGAAAGGGCCTCAGCGATCACGTGCGGCTGGGGCCTTCTAGCCGATGCGCCTCGCTGCAATACCATTGCTGATCCTGGCTCAAGGCGCGGTCGCGAGGCAGGTGCACACCGCATTGCGCACAACGAACCATGGGTGCGGCGGCCACTTCGGGCGCTTGTGCCCTGGTTTTCTTGGCGGGAGGGTTAAGCAGACGCTTGATGAACCATACGATTGCCGCGATCAGCGCAACCCACATAATTAAGCGAATCATGACTACCAGCTTGGTGATTGAGATTTCGCAGTGTAGCGAAGGAATGTCTGTTGCGCTCCTTGTATGTCAGCGGGGATCAGACGCCGCACCCTTGTGCAGTAAACACCGGCCCCGTTGGAGGCTTGCCCGCGAACCGGGCACCTCGGTGGGCAAGATCCACCACGTTATCGTTCTTCCCGGACAAGTCCGGTCCTACCGGGCAGATACAAACCGGTAGGAGGGAATTGTCCCCGAAAAGCGCGCCCACCCACCCCTTCAAGTCTAAACATACAAGCGAGGCTTGCCCGCGAATCTGACGCCGCAGTGAACCAGATCCACCGAATTATCGTTCTTCGCGGGCAAGCCTTGCTCCAACAAGTCGAAAAAAAAGAGACCCGAAGGTCTCTTTCTTGTACGCAGATGAATCAGTCAAAGACACCCAGTGTCATGTAGCTGAACCATGAGCGGTTGTTGTTATTGCCTTCTGCTTCGTGTTCCTGCTCGTCGATTTCGTCCTGGTTTTCAGGCAGAAGCTCGCGAGGGATGGCTTCCTTGGCGTCTTCGTACTGTTTGATCACGTCCTGGTTGGCACGCGTCTGACCCGGTGGCAGCGGCGGGCTGCTCTCGATCAGGCCCAGCGTTGCCTTGGACAGCCACGAACGGTTGTCAGCTTCGGCTTCGCGCGGCACAAACTGACCGTCCACCAGTTGCGGGTGGTTCGGATAGTTGGTCTTGAGCACTTCAAGGCTGGTCGCGGCCAGGTCGTCCAGGTGCAGACGCTGATAGGATTCGACCATGACCGCAAGGCCGTCGCCCACCGATGGGGTTTCCTGGAAATTTTCTACCACGTAGCGACCGCGGTTGGCTGAAGCGACATAAGCCTGACGCGTCAGGTAGTAGTCGGCTACGTGGATTTCGTAGGAGGCCAACAGGTTGCGCAGATAAATCATGCGCTGCTTGGCATCCGGCGAATAACGGCTGTTCGGGAAGCGACTGGTCAGCTGGGCGAACTCGTTGAACGAGTCGCGCGCCGCGCCCGGGTCACGTTTGGTCTGGTCCAGCGGCAGGAAGCGCGCCAGCAGGCCGACGTCCTGGTCGAAAGAGGTCAGGCCTTTCATGTAATAGGCGTAGTCCACGTTCGGATGCTGCGGATGCAGGCGAATGAAGCGCTCGGCAGCCGATTTCGCAGCCTCCGGTTCACCACTCTTGTAGTTCGAGTAGATGAGTTCGAGCTGCGCCTGATCGGCGTAGCGACCGAACGGATAGCGCGATTCCAGTGCCTTGAGCTTGTCAGTGGCAGTGCTATAGCTGTTATTACCCAGATCGGCCTGCGCCTGCTGGTACAGCTCGACTTCACTCAGGTTTTCGTCGATCACTTCCTTCGACGAACAGGCAGCGGTGAGTGCGAGGATGGCTATCAGCAGCAGGTGTTTCACTTGCATGGCGGCTTGCGTCCCTATAACGGTCGCTGTCTTGGGCGTGACCGTCCTGTTATGATGGGCGCCCCGCGGAACCCCCGGGGCAAAAGACGCCGTATTTAACCACAAGCGCGCTGCCGAAACCAAAGGCTAGCCGCCACCTAGTCTGGCCATGTCCGAAAATATAGAACTTCGCGCAGAGGTGCCGTCCGATTTGGGCGGTCAACGCCTCGATCAAGTCGCCGCACAATTATTCGCTGAGCACTCGCGCTCGCGCCTCTCCGCCTGGATCAAAGACGGTCGCCTGACAGTGGACGGGGACGTTTTGCGTCCGCGTGACATCGTCCATGGTGGCGCTGTTTTGCAGCTCATTGCCGAACAGGAAGCCCAAGGTGAATGGGTTGCGCAGGATATTGCGCTCGATATCGTCTACGAGGACGATCAAATCCTGGTGATCAACAAGCCTTCCGGGCTGGTTGTGCATCCTGCCGCCGGTCATGCCGATGGCACACTGCTGAACGCTTTGCTGCATCACATTCCAGACATCATCAACGTCCCGCGTGCGGGTATCGTGCATCGTCTGGACAAAGACACCACTGGTCTGATGGTGGTCGCCAAGACCATTCAGGCGCAGACCCAGCTCGTGACCCAGCTGCAAAACCGTACAGTCAGCCGCGTTTACGAATGCATCGTGATCGGTGTGGTCACGGCTGGCGGCAAGATCGACGCGCCGATTGGCCGTCACGGTCAGCAGCGTCAGCGCATGGCAGTCATGGAAGGCGGCAAGCAAGCCGTCAGTCATTACCGCGTGCTCGAACGTTTCCGCTCCCACACGCATGTGCGGGTCAAGCTGGAAACCGGTCGTACTCACCAGATCCGCGTACACATGGCGCACGTCAACTACCCGTTGGTCGGCGATCCTGCCTACGGTGGTCGCTTCCGTATCCCGCCAGCGGCGAGCGTGACCATGGTCGAGTCGCTGAAAAGCTTCCCGCGCCAGGCCTTGCACGCACGTTTCCTGGAACTGGATCATCCGACCACCGGTAAGCGCATGAGCTGGGAATCGCCGCTGCCTGACGATTTCGTCTGGCTGCTGTCGCTGCTCAAGCAAGACCGCGAGGCGTTCATCGGGTGAGTGACTGGTTGATTCCCGACTGGCCCGCGCCTGCGGGAATCAACGCCTGTGTCACAACCCGAAAGGGCGGCGTCAGTCTGGCGCCGTTCGATAGCCTGAATCTGGGTGATCACGTCGATGACGACCCGGACGCCGTGGCCCGTAATCGCCTGCATCTGACCTCGACCCTGAATATCCAGCCTGCCTGGTTGAAACAGGTCCACGGCGTTGTCGTGGCCGAGGCCGATCCATCACGTGTCATGGAAGCCGACGCCAGCTGGACGGCGACTCCCGGCATCGCTTGCACCATCATGACCGCCGATTGCCTGCCTGCCTTGTTTTGTACCCGCGACGGCAAGCGCGTCGCTGCGGCTCACGCCGGATGGCGCGGGTTGGCGGCCGGGGTTCTCGAAGCAACCGCCGACAGTCTGCATGTGCCGCCCGAACAAATCATGGTCTGGCTCGGTCCGGCTATAGGCCAGCCATCATTCGAAGTCGGGGCGGAAGTCCGCGAAGCCTTTATAAGCATTCATCCGCAAACCGTTGAAGCTTTTATACCCAGCGAAAATCCCGGACGCTTCATGGCCGACATTTACGCCCTGGCACGTTTGCGCCTTGCAGCCCACGGAATTACTGCTGTTTATGGCGGCGGTTTCGATACCTTTACCGATTCACGTTTTTATTCCTACCGCCGAAACTCCCGAATCGGACGTTTCGCGTCTCTGATCTGGATTGATCACGGCTGATCGTTCTGCAGCATAAGGGCAGGCCAGCTAGGCTTGCTCTAGCAGAAATGATGACCTGCATCAATTCAACGCTGCTTGAATCCTGAAGAATCGTCCGCATCTAAGTGGGTATCCAGCAGGTTTTCGTCATAGGTGTGTGTGTTCATTGCTCCGGCCTGCTTATATAGGAAGGTGACAAATGCGTATCGATAGATTGACCAGCAAATTACAGTTAGCGTTATCTGATTCCCAATCACTGGCGGTGGGCCTCGACCATCCGGCCATTGAACCTGCACATTTGATGCAGGCATTGCTTGAGCAGCAAGGCGGCACCATCAAGCCGTTGCTGATGCAGGTCGGCTTTGACGTCAACAGCCTGCGCAAGGAATTGAGCAAAGAGCTCGACCAGCTACCAAAAATCCAGAACCCAACCGGGGACGTCAACATGTCCCAGGACCTGGCGCGCCTGCTTAATCAGGCCGATCGTCTGGCCCAGCAAAAAAACGATCAGTTCATCTCCAGTGAGTTGGTGCTGCTCGCCGCCATGGACGAGAACAGCAAGCTCGGCAAACTGCTGCTCGGCCAGGGTGTCAGTAAGAAAGCCCTAGAAAATGCCATCACCAACTTGCGCGGCGGCGCGGCAGTCAACGACGCCAACGTCGAAGAGTCGCGTCAGGCACTGGATAAATACACCGTCGACCTGACCAAGCGCGCCGAAGAGGGCAAGCTTGATCCGGTGATCGGCCGCGATGATGAAATTCGTCGCACGATCCAGGTCCTGCAACGTCGGACCAAGAACAACCCGGTTTTGATCGGCGAGCCTGGCGTGGGTAAAACCGCGATTGCCGAAGGTCTGGCGCAACGCATCATTAATGGTGAAGTGCCCGACGGTCTCAAAGGCAAGCGCCTGCTGTCGCTGGACATGGGTTCGCTGATTGCGGGCGCCAAGTTCCGGGGTGAGTTCGAAGAGCGTCTGAAGTCGCTGCTCAACGAGCTGTCCAAGCAGGAAGGGCAGATCATCTTGTTCATCGACGAACTGCACACCATGGTTGGCGCCGGTAAAGGCGAAGGCTCGATGGATGCAGGCAATATGCTCAAGCCAGCCCTGGCCCGTGGCGAGCTGCATTGCGTCGGCGCGACCACGCTCAACGAATATCGCCAATATATAGAGAAGGATGCGGCCCTCGAACGGCGCTTCCAGAAAGTGTTGGTGGAAGAGCCGAGCGAAGAAGACACCATCGCGATTCTGCGTGGCCTGAAAGAGCGTTATGAGGTTCACCATAAAGTCGCCATTACTGACGGCGCGATCATCGCGGCGGCCAAACTGAGCCATCGCTATATCACCGACCGCCAGTTGCCGGACAAGGCCATCGACCTCATCGACGAAGCGGCCAGCCGTATTCGTATGGAAATCGACTCCAAGCCCGAAGTGCTCGATCGCCTTGAGCGCCGCTTGATTCAACTCAAGGTCGAATCCCAGGCGCTGAAGAAAGAAGACGATGAAGCGGCGATCAAACGCCTGGAAAAACTTCAGGAAGAGATTGTTCGCCTGGAGCGCGAGTACGCCGATCTCGAAGAGATCTGGACCTCGGAAAAAGCCGAAGTCACCGGCTCCGCGCAAATTCAGCAGAAAATCGAGCAATCGCGTCAGGAACTGGAAGCCGCACGTCGGCGCGGCGACCTGAACCGCATGGCTGAATTGCAGTACGGCATCATTCCGGACCTGGAACGCAGCCTGCAAATGGTTGACCAGCACGGCAAGCCCGAGAACCAGTTGCTGCGCAGCAAGGTCACTGAAGAAGAAATCGCTGAAGTCGTGTCGAAGTGGACCGGCATTCCGGTGGCGAAGATGCTCGAAGGCGAGCGCGACAAGCTATTGAAGATGGAAAGCCTGTTGCACCAGCGCGTGATCGGTCAGGACGAAGCAGTCATAGCCGTCTCCAACGCCGTGCGCCGTTCCCGCGCTGGCTTGTCAGACCCGAATCGCCCAAGCGGCTCATTCATGTTCCTCGGCCCGACCGGTGTGGGTAAAACTGAGCTGTGCAAAGCGTTGGCGGAATTTCTCTTCGATACTGAAGAGGCAATGATTCGCATCGACATGTCGGAGTTCATGGAGAAACACTCCGTGGCGCGGCTGATCGGTGCGCCGCCAGGCTATGTTGGTTATGAGGAAGGCGGTTATCTGACCGAGGCGGTGCGTCGCAAGCCTTATTCGGTGATCCTGCTGGACGAAGTCGAGAAGGCGCATCCGGATGTGTTCAACATTCTGCTGCAAGTGCTCGAAGATGGACGCCTGACCGACAGCCATGGCCGTACAGTGGATTTCCGCAATACGGTGATCGTTATGACCTCCAACCTGGGCTCTGCACAGATCCAGGAGCTGGTAGGCGATCGTGAGGCGCAGCGTGCGGCGGTCATGGATGCGGTAAGTACCCACTTCCGGCCGGAGTTCGTCAACCGTATCGATGAGGTGGTGATCTTCGAACCATTGGCTCGCGATCAGATCGCCGGCATCACCGACATTCAGCTGAGTCGCTTGCGTGCTCGTCTGACCGAACGCGAGCTCACGCTTGAACTGAGCCCTGAGGCGATGGACAAGCTGATCGCGGTTGGCTACGACCCGGTGTATGGCGCACGACCGCTCAAGCGTGCGATCCAGCGCTGGATCGAGAACCCGCTGGCGCAGCTGATCCTGTCGGGCGGCTTGATGCCCGGTTCGAGCGTCACTGGCACCGTGGTCAACGACGAGATCGTGTTTGGTTGATAAATAGCCAGGCCGCTTGCCCGCAAAAATTTATCGCGGGCAAGCGGCGGCTGTTGATAGCGGCAAGGGTTGATTGGGCAGAATCCCCTGATTTGTCTTGTTCCAATGGCGATCTGAAAAAAAATCGCAAATCATTGTCTTCAAAGCAATTTAGGGGGTTGACACCTGTTTTTAAAATTGTAGAATAGCGCGCCTCAGAGACGTGAACGCAGCGATGCAAACACAGCGAAGAGGACGAATTAACAAGTTAACAGCGCGTTAATTCAAAGTTGTAAAGTTGTAAAAGTTGCATCTGAAATCGATAAGTTCCGCGATAGCTCAGTTGGTAGAGCAAGTGACTGTTAATCACTGGGTCCCTGGTTCGAGTCCAGGTCGTGGAGCCAGATTTCACTATGTAGCTGTATCGGGGTATAGCGCAGTCCGGTAGCGCGCCTGCTTTGGGAGCAGGATGTCAGGAGTTCGAATCCCCTTACCCCGACCATTTTTGGGTCGTTAGCTCAGCTTTTAACCAATTGGTCGTAGGTTCGAATCCCACACGACCCACCATTTTTGGCCTCAACAGTTATGTTGGGGCCGAATCTTATAGATCTGATGTCATTAGCATCAGGTCGCAGACGGCTGGTTGAGGCGTCTTTAAAAAGTTTCAAACGGGGTATAGCGCAGTCCGGTAGCGCGCCTGCTTTGGGAGCAGGATGTCAGGAGTTCGAATCCCCTTACCCCGACCATCTTCACAAAAAAGCCTGATTGAAGCCTTGCGCTTGAGTCGGGCTTTTTTGCGTCTGCTGTTTGGGCGGTTGATTCTGCTCAAGCAGGAAAATCGCCTCGCGAACAGATTCGCTCCTGAATATCTAATGACCGGTAGGAGGGGACTTGTCCCCGAATGCGATGGTTCTGACAACAAAAGTCCGCAAGGTTAACGCTGCCTGAGCTACCGCCTTTCGGGGACAAGTCCCCTCCTACCTAATGTTGTATAAAACGGTATTTACAGAGCAGAGTTATCACATCAATGCAGCTTCATCCGCGGTTCGGTGCCTTTGCCGATGCGGCTGCCGAGCATCAGCATCAGAGTGCGGAAGGTGCCGTACAAGGCCATTTGATGCATGCGGTACAGCGAGATGTAGAACATCCGCGCCAGCCAACCTTCGAGCATCACGCTGCCCATCAGGTTGCCCATCAGATTACCCACGGCGGAGAATTTGGACAGCGAGATCAGCGAACCGTAATCGGTGTACTTGTACTCTGGCAACGGCTTGCCTTCGATCCGCAGGCGCAGGGATTTAACCAGCAGCGAGGCCTGTTGATGCGCCGCCTGGGCGCGGGGCGGGACGTTGCGGTCCGAGCCTTTTTGCGGGCAGGCCGCGCAGTCACCGAAGGCAAACACATTATCGTCGCGGGTCGTTTGCAGAGTCGTGCGCACTTGCAGCTGGTTGATGCGGTTGCTTTCCAGACCGTCCAGTTCATGCAGGAAAACCGGCGCACGGATGCCAGCCGCCCAGACCTTCAGCGTGGCCGGGATCACCTGGCCGCTGGCGGTGATCAGGCTGTCGGCGGTGACTTCGCTGACCGCCGCATTGGTCAGAACCGTGACGCCGAGTTTCTCCAGGGTGGTGTGGACCGGACCGCCGATTCGCTCAGGCAGCGCAGGCAAGACTCGCGGGCCTGCCTCGATCAGCGTGATACGCAGGTTTTCCGGCTTGATGCGGCCCAGGCCGTAAGCCGCCAGTTCGTGTGCCGCGTTGTGCAACTCGGCAGCCAGCTCCACCCCGGTCGCACCGGCGCCGACGATGGCCACGGTAATTTCTTCGGTGAGGTCGGTTTGTCCCGCATGGGCGCGCAGATATTGATTAAGCAGTTGCTGATGAAATTTTTCCGCCTGCACGCGCGTGTCGAGGAACAGGCAATGTTCAGCAGCGCCTTTGGTGTTGAAGTCGTTGGTGGTGCTGCCGACCGAGATTACCAGCGAGTCGTAATCCAGGCTGCGCGCGGGGACCAGTTCCTGACCGTTTTCATCCAGCGTCGCAGCCAGATGCAACTGGCGTTGCTCGCGGTCCAGGCCGGTCATGCGCCCGAGCTGAAACTGAAAGTGGTTCCACTTGGCTTGCGCCACGTAGTTCAGTTCGTCTTCATAGGAGTTGAGCGAACCTGCTGCCACTTCGTGCAGCAATGGTTTCCAGATGTGGGTCAGATTGGCGTCCACCAGCGTGACGCTGGCCGTGCCTTTCTTGCCCAGGGTTTTACCCAGACGGGTAGCCAGCTCCAGACCGCCGGCGCCTCCGCCAACGATGACAATACGATGGGTCATAGGGATATCTCATAAGGTTTAAGGAATTCGGGGGGCGAGGCGGAATCTGCGCGAGCGCGAAAAGGCAGCTCATAGCGTCAGATAGCTCAATAAACGGCTCAACAGGCCCAGGCCAACCACAACAAACACCACCACGATCAGGAGCAGCCATGGCCGAAAAGGCCGACGCTCGACTTGATGCTGGGGAGCTTGCAGGTACTCTTCGACACGCTGTTGGTCTTCAGGGTTCAGACGGCTGGACATAAAGCCTCTCTGTAAAAAACTGCCTCATTGGATCGAACGGCTAGTCGGCGATGAAATCCAGCGGTTCGACGCGCAATGCGTCATCAAGGCGAATGATTCCGCTCTGGATCACCCGGGCCGTAATGCCGCCATGCCCGCGTACCGCTTGAAACGTGCCATGCCCAAGCCGTTGCTCCAGGCGGGCGCAGGGCTGGCACCAACCGGTGGTTTCCAGAATAGCCTGACCGACCTTGAAGCGTCGGCCTTTGAGACTGAACAGATTGATGCCGCTGATCACCAGATTGCGTCGCAAATCCTGCGGCACGATGGGTTGCCCGGCAGCGCGACCGAGCAGTGAACCGACCACTGCCAGATGCTCCCATTGAATCAGCGTCACCTGACGCGCGTTACGTGGGCCGGGTCGCGAATGGTCGCCGGTCAGGCCCGCTTCACGCCGCGCTTCCACGGCCTCCAGCTCGATCATCTCGGCGCGGGATTCGGGGCGCACGCCGATCCAGCGCACGCGGCCTTGCTGGGGCACATCAGCCAGCAGTTCTTGCAGAGGGCTCATAAACTGATTCCAACATCGAAGACAACACTGCGGCCCAGATTGGTCCGCAGAAAATCCGGTGCGCCGGGATGGGCAAACAGCACCCTGGCAAAGGTCGGACCGACCAGCGACAGCGATCGCCAGCCTTGGCGCAGGTATTCGGTGGGCGGGGGGAAATGACTGTTCAGATCCAGCACTTCGCGCTTGAGACTGGCGAACGCGATGATATCCAGCTCGCCCAGATCCAGGCCGCGTTCGCGATAGTTGTGGGCTTTTTTACGCAGGGTTGGACCCAGGCGCTGCAGCAATTCCGGTGCGGGAATGCGCTTGGGCTTGGCTTCACGCCGCACCAGCTGGCTCAGGGAAAACGCACTGCGCCGCCGCGCCAGCTCTTCACGCCACTCATCGTTGAGCCGCCGGCCTTCATCAAGGACGAAAAACACCTCGAAACAGGCGTCGCGAAACAGCACATCCGGCGGTTCCTGCCCGGCAGCGGCGAAGTCTTCATTGCGATGCGGGATGTTCAAGCCTTGCAACAGGCGCTGACAAACCCATCGCTCACGCTCCCACTTTCGCGCATTGGAGAGGAACGCGTTGGCTTGTTCGGCCTGGATCGTGAGCAGGCGAAGGTAGTCGGAGTCATCCATAGGGCCAAGCTTAGCGTTCAATTCGCGATAACTGAAACGATGTTTAGTCGGCCAGCCCCGCTCTCACCAAGCACCGCATAGGCATCTGACCTACGAGGACCGCGTGGGACCGGATTTATCCGGGAAGAGGCCGTTTCATTCACTGCACTTCGTCGTCAGAAATACCATCTTCCCGGCTAAAGCCGGTCCCACATGTTCGGTGTTTGCCGGCTTACAGCGCCGTGTCAACAGCACGGCGAAATCTTCAACAGATCTGGGACAGCCATCTCGGCTATCCTGTGTCTTTAACCGATTCGGGAGAACCGACGTTTGAAGCTCTGGCCAATCCTGTTATTGATTCTGCTGCCATTGACCGCGCAGGCCATTGAAATCGGCGACCCTGTGCCGTCATGGAGCCTGCTGGACCAGTTCGATCAGCCTTACGCGATGGACCAGCACAAAACCCAGACGATTCTGGTCGCCAGCAGCATGAGCGCCGGCAAGACCATGGAAAAGGCCCTCAAGGACAAGCCCAAAGGCTTTCTCGAAGCGCGCCGCACGGTGTTCATCGCCGACATCAAGCCGATGCCAGCGCTGATCACCCGGTTTTTCGCTGTGCCCAAGATGCGCAAGGTGTATTCCTATCGCGTGGCGCTGGACCGCGAAGCGCTGATTGCGCCGGGTTACGGCGGCGACGCAAGCAAAGTGCAATGGCTGCAACTCAAGGACGGCAAGCTGGTGGAACGTCGCGAATTCAACGGCCCTGATGAATTGCGGGAGGCGCTTGAACAACCATGATCGACGCGCAGGTCCTGACGGCGGAAACCATGATCACGGCCTGGCTGCTGTACGTGGCGGTGCTGTGCTGGGCGATGTGGCGTTCGCCCTGGGTTGAGCTGTTTACCGACAGCCGCCGTCAGCATCTGCTGTTCGGAACGGTGTTCGCGCTGTTTTTGCTCTGGCTGGTGCGGCGGGATTTCGACACCGGCGTGTCCTATCACTTCATCGGCATGACCGCCGTGACCTTGCTGCTGGATTGGCCTTTGGCGCTTGTCGGCGGGTTGGTGGCGCAGCTGGGATTAATGGCGCTGGGTCGACAGGATCTGGCGGCACTTGGCGTTAACGGTCTGCTGTTTGTCGGGCTGCCGGTATTGGTCACCGAAGCCTGCGCAATCCTTGTCGAGCGGGCGCAACCGAAAAGCCCGTTCGTGTACATCTTCTGCTCGGGGTTTCTCGCGGCGGCGTTGGCGGCATTGCTGTGCCTGTTGCTGGCGCTGGGGCTGTTGTGGTTTGAAGGGCTGTTCGAAATGCCGATCTGGCTGTCGGATTTTATCGGCTACCTGTGGCTGATCATTTTCCCCGAAGCCTTCATCAACGGCATGATCGTCAGCGCTCTGGTGGTGTTCAGCCCTGAATGGCTGGAGACCTTCAATCGTACGCGTTACCTGTCGGCGCCCTGGAATGAAGGGCGCTCAGGCGACGACACCTGAGCCGTGCCCGGTGCCGCGTTGATCAATGGCCGCGTTCGGGCAAATCACCGGAAAACAGTTCGTCTTCCGCATCCGGGCTGACCGGAATCGCATGTTCTTCCGACGCCCACGCGCCCAGGTCGATCAACTTGCAGCGCTCGGAACAGAACGGCCGGGAAGGGCTGGCGGCGCTCCATTCCACAGGTGCGCCGCAGGTTGGGCAATCGACGGTTTTTGCTTGGCTCATGACTGGCCTCCAGACAACGTTAAATAGAAATGATGCAGCCGCTCGACTTCGCTTTGCAGCCAGGCGTGATCGCGGTCGTTGACCAATACATCGTCGGCATGGCTCAGCCGCTCTTCGCGACTGGCCTGCACGTTGAGAATCGCCTGGACCTGTTCTTCGCTGGAGCTGTCGCGCAACATGGTGCGCTGCACTTGCAGCTGTTGCGGCGCGTCGATCACCAATACGCGGCGGGTCAGCTTGTATTGGCCTGACTCGATCAACAGCGGCGAAACCAGAATCGCGTAGGGCGAAGTCGCACTGGCCAGATCACGCTGGATTTCCTGCGCAATCAGCGGATGCAGCAAGGCTTCCAGCCAGCGGCGCTGTTCGGCATCTTCGAAGATCAAGCCGCGCAGGGCACTGCGATTGAGGGTGCCGTCGGCTTGCAACACCGTGGGGCCGAAATGCTCGACGATTTTCGTCAGCGCAGGCCGACCCGGTTCGACCACCCAGCGCGCGGCGTGATCGGCATCGACCACGTGAACGCCTAGGGCGATAAAACACTGCGCTGCCGCGCTTTTGCCACTACCGATGCCGCCGGTAAGGCCGAGAATCCAGGGTTTGAGCACGCTGTTGGTCATTTGAAACCGGCAAACTGCAAATAAGAGGCGGTTATTTGACCACCCCAGAGCAAAGCGATCCAGCCTGCAATGGCCAGATAAGGACCAAAGGGGATTGGCGTGCTGGTCGCGACATTGCGCATACGCAGCATGATCAGGCCCAGGATCGCGCCCACCAGCGACGACAAGAGGATGGTCAGCGGCAAAATCTGCCAGCCGCCCCAGGCGCCGAGCATGGCGAGCAACTTGAAGTCGCCCTGGCCCATGCCTTCCTTGCCGGTGACCAATTTGAACAGCCAGAACACCGACCATAGCGTCAGATAACCCGCCACCGCGCCCCACAGCGCATCGCCAAGGCTGGTGAACAACCCGAACGAGTTGACGATCAGCCCCAGCCACAGCAACGGCAACACCAGCGCATCCGGCAGCAACTGGTGATCGGCATCGATCAGGCTCATCGCCAACAAACCCCAGGTCAACACCAGCATCGCTCCGGCCTGCCAGCCAAAACCGAAGTGCCAGGCGATATAGGCCGACAACACGCCACACGACAACTCCACCAGCGGGTAACGCTTACTGATCGGTGCCTGGCAGCTCGAACACTTGCCGCCCAAAAACAGATAACTCAATACCGGCAGGTTTTCCCAAGGGCGAATCTGATG
>LNAP01005305.1_pt1 | contig 31326 bp, 32 predicted proteins | sample 602601 | NCBI WGS metagenome assembly LNAP01 (sample SAMN02440304, study PRJNA202911) | soil metagenome | biome: Subtropical and temperate rainforests or woodlands; isolation source: soil samples (1 kg each in a 20% v/v slurry with milli Q water) were... ...
GATCGAACACACCGACCTTTCTGCCTATTCCACCCGTTTTGGCGGCTCGGTAAAGGGCTTCAATGTCGAGGAATACCTGTCGGTCAAGGAAGCTCGCAAGCTCGACCTGTTCATTCAGTACGGTCTGGCCGCCGGTTTCCAGGCTGTGCGTAATGCAGGGCTTGAAGTCACCGACGCCAACCGTGAACGCATCGGCGTGGCCATGGGTTCGGGTATTGGCGGTCTGACCAATATCGAAGAAACCAGCCGCACCCTGCATGATTCCGGTCCACGGCGGATCTCTCCGTTTTTCGTGCCTGGCTCGATCATCAATATGATTTCCGGTTTCCTGTCGATCCACCTGGGTGCACAGGGACCTAACTACGCTATCGCCACCGCGTGTACCACCGGTACGCACTGCATTGGCATGGCGGCACGCAACATCATGTACGACGAAGCCGACGTGATGATCGCCGGCGGCGCCGAGATGGCCGCTTGCGGCCTGGGCATGGGTGGCTTTGGCGCCTCCCGTGCACTGTCGACCCGCAACGACGAGCCGACCCGCGCCAGCCGTCCGTGGGACAAGGGTCGTGATGGCTTCGTCCTGTCCGACGGTGCCGGTGCGCTGGTGCTGGAAGAGCTGGAACACGCCAAGGCTCGCGGCGCGACCATCTATGCCGAACTGATCGGCTTCGGCACCAGTGGCGATGCTTACCACATGACTTCGCCGCCGGCGGACGGTGCGGGTGCTGCACGTTGCATCACCAATGCCCTGCGCGACGCGAAGGTCAATGTCGATCAGGTTCAGTACATCAACGCCCACGGCACATCGACTTCTGCCGGCGACCTCGCCGAAGCCTGTGCGATCAGGTCGGTGTTCGGCGATCACGCCTACAAGCTGGCCGTCAGTTCGACCAAGTCCATGACCGGTCACCTGCTGGGTGCGGCAGGCGCGGTCGAAGCCATCTTCAGTGTGCTGGCGATCAACAGCCAGGTGGCGCCGCCGACCATCAACCTCGATGAGCCGGACGAAGGCTGCGACCTCGATTTCGTGCCGCACACTGCGCGCAACATGGATATCGACGTGGTGTTGTCCAACTCCTTCGGTTTTGGCGGTACCAACGGCTCGCTGGTGTTCCGCCGGTTCGCTGACTGATGGACAGCTGGGTCGACGGTCAGCCGGCTGACACTCTGTCGCTGAAGGATCGCGGCCTGGCCTACGGTGATGGTCTGTTCGAGACCATCGCCGTGCGCGGCGGGCAGCCGCTGTTGCTGGACCGGCATCTGGCGCGTCTGGCCGATGGCTGTTTGCGCCTGGCGATCACGGCCGACCATGCGCTGATCCGCAGTGAACTGCTGGCCTACGCCGCAGCTCTGGGTGAGGGCGTGCTTAAACTCATCCTTACTCGCGGCGACAGCTTGCGCGGTTACGCCCCTGATCCTGCCGCCCAGGCCCGACGCATTCTGCAAGGCAATCGTCCTGCTGCTTATCCTGCGGTTCATGGAGAGCACGGCGTTCGCCTCTTCCCCTGTACCACGCGACTGTCCAGACAACCCTTGCTCGCCGGGCTCAAACACCTGAACCGTCTTGAGCAAGTCATCGCCCGTTCCGAATGGCAAGACACCGAGCATGCCGAAGGCTTGATGCTTGATCAGGCCGGGCGCGTGATCGAAGGCGTGTTCAGTAATCTGTTCCTGATCCGTGATGGCGTGTTGATCACCGCTGATCTCAAACGCTGCGGCGTTGCCGGCGTGATGCGTGCCGAATTATTGTTTCAAGCCGAGTCGCTGGGGATCCCCACGCAAATCACCGACATCAGCCTCGATCAGCTGCAATGGGCTGACGAAGTCTTTGTCTGCAATAGCGTGTATGGCGTTTGGCCGGTGCGCGCCTACGCAGCACTGAGCTGGTCGATTGGGCCGCTCACCCGTAAACTCCAAACCATTGCCCGTGTGCTACTGGATGCTTGATACGTGAGACGTAAATTCTTGCTGTTGCTGGAAACCGGCCTGGTTCTGGCAGGGCTGTGTCTGGGCGCTGCGGCCTGGAAAATCCATTCGGCGCTGGAACAGCCGCTGAACATTACCCAGGAAGAACTGCTGGACGTGCCCAAAGGTACGACACCCACTCGCACTTTCTATCGACTCGAAGCCGATGGCGTCATCAAGGACGCTTTCTGGTTGCGCGTGTATTGGCGCTTCAATCTGGCCGGGCAGCCGTTGCACAAAGGTGAGTACCGCATGCAGCCCGGCATGACCGTTGAAGGCCTGATCGACCTGTGGAAGCGTGGCGAGATGGTTCAGTACAGCCTGACGCTGGTGGAAGGCTGGAATTTCCATCAGGTCCGTTTGGCCCTGGCCAAGGATGAAAAGCTCGAGCAGACGTTGAACGGCTTGAGCGATAGCGAAGTGATGGACAAGCTCGGCCACCCCGGGATCTTTCCGGAAGGGCGATTCTTTCCGGACACCTACCGGTTCGTGCGGGGCATGACGGACGCCGAGCTGCTGAAAAAAGCTTACGATCGCCTTGATGAGGTCCTCGCCAAGGAGTGGGGGCAGCGCGCAGCCGACGTGCCGTATACCGAACCTTATCAAGCGCTGATCATGGCTTCGCTGGTGGAAAAGGAAACCGGCGTACCGCAAGAGCGCGGGCAGATCGCCGGCGTGTTTGTGCGGCGCATGGAAATGGGCATGCTGTTGCAGACTGATCCGACCGTGATCTACGGCCTGGGCGATCGTTACAACGGCAAGTTGACCCGCGCGCACCTCAAGGAACCGACCCCTTACAATACCTACGTGATCGCCGGCCTGCCGCCGACGCCGATTGCGATGGTCGGCCGCGAGGCGATCCACGCAGCGTTGAATCCGGTGGCTGGCAACAGCCTGTATTTTGTCGCACGCGGCGATGGCAGCCATGTGTTCTCGGATGATCTGGACGCCCATAACAACGCGGTGCGCGAGTTCCAGCTCAAGCGCCGTGCCGATTATCGCTCCAGCCCGGCACCGGTCACCGCACCCGAGGCGACGGATGAGCAGGCGCCGATCCCGGCGGCTTCGCCCGACACAGCCCCAGAGGCTTTGCCGCCAGTGACGCCGCAAGAACCGGTTCAAGAGCCCTCCCGCGAACCGGCTGAAGAACCTGTCAAACAGCCCGCTGCTGCGCCTGCACCCGAACCAGACGCAACCGCGCCGCAAAGCCCGCAATGATTCTGACTAAGGACTGCCTGTGACTGGCTTGTTTATTACCCTGGAAGGTCCCGAAGGCGCCGGCAAGAGCACCAACCGTGAATACCTGGCCGAGCGCCTGCGCGCCGCCGGTATCGAAGTGGTGTTGACCCGCGAGCCGGGCGGCACGCCTCTGGCCGAGAAAATTCGCGAGGTGCTGTTGGCGCCGGTCGATGAAACCATGGACCCGGACACTGAGTTGCTGCTGGTGTTTGCCGCGCGCGCCCAACACCTGGCCGGCGTGATCCGCCCGGCGCTGGCCCGTGGGGCGGTGGTGTTGTGTGATCGTTTTACCGATTCGACCTACGCCTATCAGGGCGGCGGTCGCGGCTTGTCGCTGGAGCGCATCGCGACACTCGAAACGTTCGTCCAGGGCGATCTGCGCCCGGACCTGACCCTGATTTTCGATCTTCCGGTGGAAGTGGGTCTGGCACGCGCCAGTGCTCGCGGTCGCCTGGATCGCTTCGAGCTGGAAGGCCGGGCGTTTTTCGATGCGGTGCGCAGCGCGTTCCTCAAGCGTGCTGAAGCCGATCCGGCGCGTTATGTGTTGGTCGATGCCGCTCAACCGCTGGCGCAGGTTCAGCAGTCGCTGGATGCCTTGCTCCCACGCTTGCTGGAGCTGACCCGTGGCTGAAGCCTATCCGTGGCAGGACAGCCTCTGGCAGCAGCTGGCGGGTCGCAAGCAACATGCACACGCCTATCTGCTGCATGGTCCGGCCGGGATCGGTAAGCGCGCGTTGGCCGAACGGCTGATGGCCAGCTTGCTCTGCCAGCGTCCGACAGCCGAGGACGCCTGCGGTGAATGCAAATCCTGCCTGTTGCTGAAGGCCGGTAGCCATCCCGACAACTACATCCTGGAACCGGAAGAAGCCGACAAGGCGATCAAGGTCGATCAGGTGCGGGATCTGGTCAGCTTCGTGGTGCAGACCTCGCAGATGGGCGGCCGTAAAGTGGTGCTGATCGAGCCGGTCGAGTCGATGAACATCAACGCGGCCAACGCCTTGCTCAAAAGCCTTGAAGAGCCGTCCGGCGACACGGTGTTATTGCTGGTCAGCCATCAGACCAGCCGTCTGTTGCCGACCATCAAGAGCCGCTGCGTGCAGCAGGCCTGCCCGCTGCCGAGTGAGGCCGTGAGCCTGGCGTGGCTGGCGAAGGCGCTGCCGGACTGTTCCGAAGAAGAGCGCATCGAGTTGCTGACCCTCGCTGCCGGTTCGCCGCTGGCTGCCGTCAGCTTGCAGGCCCAGGGCGTGCGCGAGCAGCGAGCGTTGGTGGTCGATGGTGTGAAGAAGTTGCTCAAGCAACAGCAATCGCCTACGCAACTGGCCGAAGGCTGGAACGCAATTCCGCTGTTGCTGCTGTTCGATTGGTTCTGCGATTGGTCGAGCCTGATCCTGCGTTATCAGCTGACCCAGGATGAAGAAGGGCTGGGATTGGCCGATATGCGCAAGGTGATTCAGTACCTGGCGCAGAAAACCGCTCAGGACAAAGTGCTGAACATTCAGGACTGGATCCTCGCCCAGCGCCAGAAAGTCATGAGCAAGGCCAACCTCAATCGGGTGCTGTTGCTCGAAGCGCTGCTGGTGCAATGGGCGTCATTGCCTACCCAGAAGTGACCGACTGGGCCTATCCTCTGAACATCTGCAGTGGAGGTCAGCATGAATGAAGCCGTCAACCAGGGACCGCGCAACGGTATTTTGTCCCTGACCATCAAGGACAAGTCCGTGCTTTACGCGGCCTATATGTCATTCATCAAGAACGGTGGTCTGTTTATCCCGACCAACAAAAGCTACAAGTTGGGCGATGAGGTATTCATGCTGCTGAGCCTGATGGATGAGCCGGAGAAGATTCCGGTGGCCGGCAAGGTCGCCTGGATCACGCCCAAAGGCGCTCAAGGCAACCGCGCCGCCGGCGTCGGCGTGCAGTTCAACGACGGCGACGATACCGCCCGCAGTCGAATCGAAACCCATCTGGCCGGAGCCCTGAAGTCCGACCGTCCCACCCATACGATGTAAGTTGCAGCCCTTTTTATGCTCGTAGATTCCCATTGCCACCTTGATCGCCTCGACCTCGCCGCCCACGACGGCTCTCTGGATGCCGCACTCGATGCGGCCCGGCAGCGCGGGGTAGGGCACTTTCTGTGTATCGGCGTCAGCGTCGACAACGCAGCCGACGTAAAGGCCCTGGCCGAACGTTACGACGATGTCGACTGTTCCGTTGGCGTGCATCCGCTGGACGTGCAGCCGGGCGCTGCCCCGGCGCTGGACTGGCTATTGCGGGAGCTCAACCACCCGCGTGTGGTGGCGATCGGTGAAACCGGCCTGGACTATCACTACGAGCCTGAGGCGGCAGAGCTGCAGCAGGAATCGTTCCGCCTGCACCTGCAAGCTGCGCAGCAAACCGGCAAGCCAGTGATCATTCACACCCGTGGCGCCCGGGCCGATACCTTGAACCTGTTGCGTGAAGCCGCGCTGCCCCAGGCCGGCGTCCTGCATTGCTTCACCGAAGATTGGGACATGGCCAAAGCGGCGCTGGACATGGGTTATTACATCTCCTTGTCCGGCATTGTCACCTTCCGCAATGCCGATGCGCTGCGTGACGTGGCCAGCAAGGTGCCCGCGGACCGCTTGCTGGTGGAAACCGATTCGCCGTACCTGGCGCCGATCCCCTATCGCGGCAAGCCGAACCTGCCGCAGTATGTGCGGGAAGTGGCAGAGTTTCTGGCGATGTTGCGGGGGGAGTCCTACGAACGATTTGCCGAGCAGACCACCGAGAACTTTAAACGGCTGTTTCCGTTGGCGCACGTCAGGGCATCGGCATAACGCCGGAAAAAATCGCAGCCTTCGGCAGCTCCTGCGGGGGCGGTGCCCCCTGAATTGCAGGCAAAAAAAACCCGGGTTCTGGGGGGTGAATCCGGGTTAAGACCATTAGGAGTAAAACAATGGTACGCGGTCCGTTGGTACCAATATCGACGCGGCACTTGGGGGAGATGCCCCGCCGACAGTTGAAGTATTGATCAGTATTGCGCCGAGTCCAGTTTACCGGTCGAGGTTTTTAAACAATTTTGGAATACGTGCGCTTCGGAAGCGTTCTCATTAAATGGCGACGCTTCCAGAATTCATCAAGAAACACAGATATGGATGGATGATCCGTGCATTTTGCCGCAAGTTAGGCATAATACGCGGCTTCGAATTTTGACCCCGACAGACCTTTTCTTATGCATAAAGAACCTCGTAAGGTCCGTGAATTTCGTCGCCGTGAGCAAGAAATTCTCGATACCGCGCTCAAGCTGTTCCTCGACCAAGGTGAAGACAGTGTCACCGTCGAGATGATTGCTGATGCCGTCGGTATCGGCAAAGGCACAATCGAAAGCGGAGATCTATCTGCGCCTGATGCTCGATTACGAGCGCGATTTGAACGAGCTGTTGCATTCGGCAGACGTCGACAAGGACAAGGAAGCCCTGTCCCGGGCCTACTTCGAATTCCGCATGCGCGATCCGCAACGCTACCGCTTGTTCGATCGCCTCGAAGAAAAGGTGGTCAAGGGCAACCAGGTGCCGGAGATGATCGAGGAACTGCACAAGATCCGCGCCTCGAATTTTGAACGCCTGACCCTGCTGATCAAGGGGCGGATCAGCGAAGGCAAGCTCGAAGACGTGCCGCCTTACTTCCATTACTGCGCGTCCTGGGCGCTGGTGCACGGCGCCGTGGCGCTGTATCACTCGCCGTTCTGGAGCAACGTGCTGGAAGATCAGGAAGGTTTCTTCCAGTTCCTGATGGACATCGGCGTGCGCATGGGCAACAAGCGCAAGCGCGACACCGACACGCCAAGCAGCTAAGCCATTCAGTTGCCTTATTGCGCCATTATTTCGCAACATGGCGCAGTACCTCAGGAATATACTCAGGCATGGGACTTGCTAAAACTTGATTTGTAAGTCAAGTTTTACGCCGTCCGATTTCCTTGTGCCGGAGTGACCATGATCGTTGACCGTCAAGGCAGGCGTTTCCGCAATCTGCGAATCAGCCTGACCTCAGCCTGCAATTACGCGTGTACCTACTGCGTGCCCAACGGCAAGCGGCTGGTCGCTGCGCAGGATGAACTGTCGGCCGAAGCCATGGCACGCGGCGTTGCCTACCTCATCGAAGCGGCGGGGATCGAGCGACTGCGCATCACCGGCGGTGAGCCGCTGGTCAGCCCCAAACTCGAAGCCTTCATGACCGCCGTCGGGCAGATGGGCCTGCAAGACATCAGCCTGACCACCAATGGTCAACTGCTGGCGAAAAAACTGCCCCTGCTGGTCGACGCCGGTATCCGGCGCATCAACGTTTCCCTCGATACCCTGGATGCCGGTGCATTCCGCAGCATTGCCCGCGGCGGTGATCTGGCGACTGTGCTCGACGGCATGGATCAGGCCAGTGCCGCCGGCATGAAGATCAAGGTCAACATGGTGCCGTTGCGCGGGCAAAACCTCGATCAGGTGATGCCGCTGCTCGATTACTGCCTGGAGCGAGGTTACGAGCTGCGCTTCATCGAGCTGATGCGCATGGGGCACCTGGCCAGTGACAACAACGCTTTTCTGCAACAGTTCGTCAGCCTTCAGCAGTTGCTGAGCCTGATCGGTGATCGTTATGAGTACCTTCAGGCCGATGCACCCGTCGACGCGACGGCGGTGCGCTATGAAATTCCAGGTCAGGGCTATTTCGGCGTAATCGCCAACGAAAGCGTGCCGTTCTGTCGTACTTGCTCGCGACTGCGTTTGTCGTCGACGGGCTGGTTGCATGGCTGTCTGTCGTCGAGCAATCGTCACTATGTCGGTGATCTGCTGGACAAGCCGCGCCATCAGGCGTTGCCGGCGTTGCAGCGTCTTCTGGTGAAAGCCTTGGGTGACAAGCAGGAAGTGGCGTTCTCGGGTGGGGCGACCATCATGAAAATTATCGGCGGCTGATCGGGCTGTGGCGAGGGGATTTATCCCGTTGGACTGTGCAGCAGTCCCATTTTTTTGGGCCGCTTCGTTGCCCAACGGGGATAAATCCCCTCGCCACAAATGTTCGCACTCCTGAAGACTGGCGCGGAAGCTGCATCCCATGGCCATTCGCCGGTTTTCCGTCACCGGCCTCTGGAGGGTAGGATGCGTAGCCTGGTTTTGCTGCTGGCCGTTTTGGAATGTCAGCGATCTGGCTGAAGGGACTCGCTACCACATGAGTGACGCGGGTCTGCTTGACCACAGCGATAGTCGCCGCGTGAACAATCTGCGCATTCAACCGGACTCGTTCGTCTATATCGCCCAGGGCGCCTTTGCTCCGCCGGGCAGCGCGGTTTACCCGCGTCCTAACGTGATTGCCGAAGTCGCCTTCGACGGCTTTATCGAATATTTCCCGATGGTCCGCCGTGCGCGTGCGCCGGAAGGCCTCGATCAGGCGATGGGCGAAGCCCGTGCAGTCGGCGCGCATTATCTGCTCTATACCCGTTTCGCCAAGTCGGATGACCGCATCGGCAACTCGGACGAATGGCTCGATCAGGAAGCCGTGGATCGCCTCGGCATCGACACCGGCGTGATTCAGATCATGTTGATCGAGACCAGTACCCAGTATTTGATTGATACTGCACGTATCAAGAGTCGTGGCGGTTTACTGACGTTCCACGACAAAAAGCCAGAAGACCTGATGGGCCCGCCGCTGGAACAATATGCGCGCAGCCTGCTGGGGCTCAGCGACCAGTAATCCATGAGTGGCCCGCAAAAAGCCAACGACCTTCTGGGGCAGATCCCCAAGACCAAAGGCTTGCCACCGGTCCACTTGTGGAACCCCGACTTCTGCGGCGACATCGACATGCGCATCGCCCGCGACGGCACCTGGTATTACCTGGGCACGCCGATCGGACGCAAGCCGATGGTCAAACTGTTCTCCACCATCATTCGCCGCGACGGCGATGATTATTTCCTCATCACCCCGGTCGAGAAGGTCGGCATCAAGGTCGACGATGCGCCGTTCGTGGCCATCGCCGTGGAGGTGGAAGGCGAGGGCGAAGCACAAGTCCTGCGCTTTACCACCAACGTCGATGAAACCGCCGAGGCCGGTGCGGAACATGCGATCCGTGTAGTGATTGATCCGGTGACACAGGAGCCTGCGCCGTATGTGCATGTGCGCACCAACCTTGAAGCGCTGATCCATCGCAATGTGTTTTACCAATTGGTGGAACTGGCGGTGACCCGCGAGATCGATGGGCAGCGCTGGCTTGGCGTGTGGAGCGGCGGCATCTTCTTCCCCATCGGCCTGGAGCCGTAACACACACAAGATTTTGCTTTTCCCTGAAAATCAAATTGACACCCAATCGTATGATGATTAGCGTGGGCACCCATTGCGAACGGCTTTGAGGTGCCCATGTCCAGCAGTTTTCACGCATCGACGGTCGATTGGCTGGGTTGCTGGATTGCGACGGGCCAGGTAAAACCCGGCGAAACCCTCAAGGTCGAAGCCGATCTGGGCGAGCAACTCGGCGTCAGTCGCACGGTCATCCGCGAAGCCATCAAAACCCTGGTCGCCAAAGGCATGCTCGAAGTCGGGCCCAAGGTTGGCACGCGAGTATTGCCGGTGCGGCGTTGGAACCTCTTCGATCCGCAAGTCGTCGGCTGGCTTTCACGCAGCGGCTTGCCGGAAAATTTCGTCGACGACCTGCTCGACCTGCGCCGCACCATCGAGCCGATGGCCGTGCGCTGGGCCTGCGAGCGAGCGACCGTCGAACAGGTGCAAGCAGTGCTTCAGGCCTACAACGCGCTGGAGCGAGCGGTAGACAGCGGCATCGATTACAACCGCGCCGACCAGTTCTTCCACGAGTGCATTCTCGCGGCCAGCCACAATCAATTCATCGAACAAATGGTCCCGGCCCTCGGCGCGTTGCTGGCGGTGTCTTTCGAAGTCTCCGCGGCTGACCCGGACGAGTTGCGCCGCACATTACCGATTCACAAAGACATGGCCGATGCCATCGCCGCTCGCGATGCCGCGCGCGGTGTGTGGGCCTGCATGACGCTCATCGACAACGCCGACCTGGCCATCAAACGTTTCTACCCAAAAGTCATGGCCGATAAAAAGGCCGGATAAAAAACACAGACCCCTTGTGGGAGCCAGCTCGCGATTAGGCTGGCACATTCAATATTGATCTCGCCTGACCCACCGCAATCGCGAGCAGGCTCGCTCCCACATAAAAGCAATAAGAAGGAGGTTTCATGGAGTGGACTGCAGTTACCCAGCACCGTGCACACCTGGGCGAGGGCCCCTTCTGGGATGCGCCGACGCAGGCGCTGTACTGGGTGGATATTGCCGGTAAACAAGCGTTGCGCCTAGTCGGCGCCAACGTGCAAATCTGGCAGATGCCCGAGCACGTGTCAGCCTTCATTCCCTGCGAAAGCGGCGATGCGCTGGTGACGTTGAGTAGTGGTGTGTACCGGCTCGATCTCGATTCACCGGGACTTGAGCCACGATTGAGCTTGTTCTGCGTCGCCGACCCGCAACCCGGCAATCGCGCCAACGAAGCCCGTTGCGATGCGCAGGGCCGGCTATGGCTCGGCACCATGCAGAACAACATCGGCGAAAACGGCGAAGACCTGCCCATCGTGCGACGGTCCGGCGGCTTGTTTCGAATTGACCGCGATGCCCGGGTCACGCCGCTGCTTCGCGGATTGGGCATTCCCAACACGTTGCTATGGAGTGACGACGCCACCACGCTTTATTTCGCCGACAGCCTGGATGGCACGCTCTATCAGCATTTCATTCGCACCGACGGCGGCCTCGAGCCCGCGCAAGTCTGGTTCGGCCCCCATGAACGCGGCGGCCCCGACGGCTCGGCGATGGATGCCGAGGGTTACCTTTGGAATGCTCGCTGGGACGGCAGTTGCCTGCTCAGGTTGACGCCAGATGGTCAGGTCGATCGCGTGATCGAGCTGCCGGTCAGCCGCCCCACCAGTTGTGTGTTTGGCGGTCCGGACTTGAAAACCCTCTACATCACCAGCGCTGCGAGCCCGCTCAACCATCCGCTGGACGGGGCGGTGTTGTCCCTTCAGGTCGATGTGTCCGGAAAAACCTGTACGAAATTTGCTGGTTAGATCCCAAAATATGGGATGTAAAATTATATATTGAGATTATTTGGCGGTCGGGTTTATAGTCGGCTCCATCAGTTACACGCACTCACACTTAAAAAAACAATGCAGCTATTTTCCACAAAGCTTTTTGGCCGGACATCGACAGATGCCCGGTTTTTGTCGTGCCCGCGAAAAGGAGTTCTGATTCATGGGTGAACCTCTTTCCCTGCCAGCGGTGCCCGAGCCACCGAAGGGTGAGCGCCTGAAAAACAAGGTCGTGTTGCTGACCGGCGCGGCGCAGGGCATTGGCGAGGCGATTGTTGCGACCTTCGCCTCCCAGCAGGCCAGGCTGATCATCAGTGATATCCAGGGTGAGAAAGTCGAACACGTCGCGGCGCATTGGCGAGACAAGGGGTTTGATGTTCAGGCGATAAAGGCTGACGTGTCCAATCAGCAAGACTTGCACGCCATGGCCAGACTGGCAGTCGACCTGCACGGCCGCATCGACGTGCTGGTCAACTGCGCCGGGGTCAACGTGTTCCGCGATCCGCTGGAAATGACCGAAGAAGACTGGCGTCGTTGTTTCGCCATTGACCTGGACGGCGCCTGGTTCGGCTGTAAAGCGGTGCTGCCGCAAATGATCGAGCAGGGCATCGGCAGCATCATCAACATTGCCTCTACCCATTCCACGCACATCATTCCGGGCTGCTTCCCGTACCCGGTGGCCAAGCACGGCCTGCTGGGCCTGACCCGCGCGCTGGGCATCGAATATGCGCCGAAGGGCATTCGCGTCAACGCCATCGCACCGGGCTACATCGAAACCCAACTGAACGTCGATTACTGGAACGGTTTTGCCGACCCGCACGCCGAGCGCCAACGCGCTCTCGATCTGCATCCACCGCGGCGCATCGGCCAGCCGATTGAAGTGGCGATGACTGCGGTTTTCCTGGCCAGCGACGAAGCGCCCTTTATCAACGCATCGTGCATCACCATCGATGGAGGTCGCTCGGTGATGTATCACGACTAGGCAAAACGCATTTCAGGCGCGGAATTCCGCTTGAAATCCAATCATCATATGATATGACTATTTGCTGCACCGGCTTTCAAATTAACGCTCAAAAAAAATAACAAGGAGTCAGCTTATGAATCGTCGTCGTGGGATCCGTTCCCTGTGCTGTGCCGCTTTGGCGGTCACCGCGGTCAGCCTGGGCGGCCGAGGAAGTGAAGATCGGTTTTCTGGTCAAGCAGGCGGAAGAGCCCTGGTTCCAGACCGAATGGGCCTTCGCCGAAAAGGCCGGCAAAGAGAAAGGCTTCACAGTCATCAAGATCGCCGTACCGGACGGCGAGAAGACCCTTTCCGCCATCGACAGCCTGGCCGCCAACGGCGCCAAGGGTTTTGTGATCTGCCCGCCGGACGTGTCCCTCGGTCCGGCGATCATGGCCAAAGCCAAGCTCAACGGTTTGAAAGTGATTGCCGTGGATGACCGTTTTGTCGATGCCAGCGGCAAGTTCATGGAAGACGTCCCGTACCTGGGCATGGCAGCGTTCGAAGTCGGCCAGAAGCAGGGCGCGGCGATGGCCACTGAAGCGAAAAAACGCGGCTGGGACTGGAAAGACACCTACGCGGTCATCAACACCTACAACGAACTCGACACCGGCAAGAAGCGCACCGACGGTTCGGTCAAGGCGCTGGAAGACGCCGGCATGCCGAAAGACCACATCCTATTTTCGGCGCTGAAAACCCTAGACGTGCCGGGCAGCATGGACGCCACCAACTCGGCGCTGGTGAAACTGCCGAGCGCGGCGAAAAACCTGATCATCGGTGGCATGAACGACAACACCGTACTGGGCGGCGTGCGCGCTACCGAGAGTGCCGGTTTTGCCGCCGCCAACGTGATTGGCATCGGCATCAACGGCACCGACGCCATCGGCGAACTGAAAAAGCCCAACAGCGGCTTCTTCGGTTCGATGCTGCCGAGCCCACACATCGAGGGCTACAACACCGCGAGCATGATGTACGAGTGGGTCACCACCGGCAAAGAACCGCCGAAATACACCGCCATGGACGACGTGACCCTGATCACGCGCGACAACTTCAAGCAGGAACTGGAAAAGATCGGCCTCTGGAACTGAGGCGCGGTTGATTTCATCGGCAGCCCTGGCGACGGGGTTGCCTGATCTGTTGATGAGGTGGGTTATGCACGCGCAAGTACAGACACAACACGACAGCGTCGGCGGCAGCCTGCGCTTCAACGGGATCGGCAAGACCTTTCCCGGGGTGAAGGCGCTGGACGGCATCAGCTTCGTTGCCCATCCGGGACAGGTTCATGCCTTGATGGGCGAGAACGGTGCCGGCAAGTCGACGTTGCTGAAGATCCTCGGCGGCGCCTATACGCCGAGCAGCGGTGACCTGCAGATCGGCGAGCGAACGATGGTCTTCAAGTCCACCGCCGACAGCATCGGCAACAAGGTGGCGGTGATCCATCAAGAGTTGCACCTGGTCCCGGAAATGACCGTGGCGGAAAACCTGTTCCTCGGTCATCTGCCCGCCAGTTTCGGCCTGATCAATCGCGGCGCACTGCGTCAGCAAGCGTTGGCCTGCCTCAAAGGGCTGGCCGATGAAATCGACCCGCAAGAGAAAGTCGGGCGTCTGTCCCTGGGGCAACGGCAACTGGTGGAAATCGCCAAGGCGTTGTCCCGTGGCGCGCATGTGATCGCATTCGACGAGCCGACCAGCAGCCTTTCGGCGCGGGAGATCGATCGCTTGATGGCGATCATCGGGCGCCTGCGCGACGAAGGCAAAGTGGTGCTCTACGTCTCCCATCGCATGGAAGAAGTGTTCCGCATCTGTAACGCGGTGACGGTGTTCAAGGACGGCCGCTACGTACGCACCTTCGAGGACATGAGCGAGCTGACCCACGATCAGTTGGTCACGTGCATGGTCGGTCGCGACATTCAGGACATCTACGATTATCGCCCGCGCAAGCGAGGCGCCGTGGCGCTGAGGGTCGACGGTCTGCTCGGGCCGGGCTTGCGTGAGCCGGTGAGTTTCGACGCGCACAAAGGCGAGATTCTGGGGTTGTTCGGCCTGGTCGGTGCCGGTCGTACCGAACTGTTCCGCATACTCAGCGGCCTTGAGCGCAACACCGCCGGGCGCCTGGAATTGCGCGGGCATGAACTGAAACTGCGCTCCCCCCGGGATGCGATTGCGGCGGGGATTCTGCTGTGCCCCGAAGACCGCAAGAAGGAGGGCATCATGCCGCTCTCCAGCGTCGCCGAGAACATCAACATCAGCGCACGCGGCGCCCACTCCACCTTCGGTTGCCTGTTGCGCGGACTGTGGGAGAAAGGCAACGCCGACAAGCAGATCAAGGCGCTGAAAGTAAAAACACCGAGCGCTGAACAGAAAATCATGTACCTGTCCGGCGGCAATCAGCAGAAGGCGATTCTCGGCCGCTGGCTGTCGATGCCGATGAAAATCCTGCTGCTCGACGAACCGACTCGGGGCATCGACATCGGTGCGAAAGCCGAGATCTACCAGATCATCCATAACCTCGCTGAAAGCGGTATCGCGGTGATCGTGGTGTCCAGCGACCTGATGGAAGTGATGGGTATTTCCGACCGCATCCTGGTGCTCTGCGAAGGGGCGATGCGCGGCGAACTGTCCCGTGACGAGGCCAACGAATCCAACCTGCTGCAACTGGCTTTGCCGCGCCAACGCGCTGACGGCGTGGCGAACTGAGAGGTGACTATGATGACAACCCAAAACAACGCTCTGCCCACCCAGCGCAAACCTCTGGACCTGCGGCGCTTTCTCGATGACTGGGTCATGCTGCTGGCGGCTGTCGGGATCTTTGTGCTCTGCACTTTGCTGATCGACAACTTCCTTTCACCACTGAACATGCGCGGGCTGGGCCTGGCGATTTCGACCACCGGGATCGCAGCGTGCACCATGTTGTATTGCCTGGCGTCCGGGCATTTCGACTTGTCGGTGGGCTCGGTGATTGCCTGCGCCGGCGTGGTGGCGGCAGTGGTGATGCGCGACACCGACAGCGTTTTTCTCGGCGTGGTGGCGGCGCTGTTCATGGGGCTGATCGTCGGGCTGATCAACGGGATCGTGATCGCCAAGTTGCGGGTCAATGCGTTGATCACCACGCTGGCGACCATGCAGATCGTTCGCGGTCTGGCCTACATTTTTGCCAATGGCAAAGCAGTGGGCGTGTCGCAAGAGTCGTTCTTCGTCTTCGGTAACGGCCAGTTGTTTGGGGTGCCGGTGCCGATTCTGATCACCATCGTCTGCTTCCTGTTTTTCGGCTGGCTGCTGAACTACACCACCTACGGGCGCAACACCATGGCCATCGGCGGCAACCAGGAAGCGGCGCTGCTCGCCGGGGTCAACGTTGACCGGACCAAGATCATCATCTTCGCCGTGCATGGCGTGATCGGGGCATTGGCCGGGGTGATCCTGGCTTCGCGTATGACCTCGGGACAGCCGATGATCGGCCAGGGTTTCGAGCTGACGGTGATCTCGGCTTGCGTACTCGGCGGGGTGTCGCTGAGTGGCGGGATCGGCATGATCCGGCATGTGATCGCGGGGGTGTTGATTCTGGCAATCATCGAGAATGCGATGAACCTGAAGAACATCGATACGTTTTATCAGTATGTCATTCGCGGTTCGATCCTGTTGTTGGCCGTGGTCATCGACCGCCTCAAACAACGCTGACACCCGTCTCTCGTGGCGAGGGAGCTTGCTCCCTCGCCACGGTTATGCATTCCTTCCGTCACTTCCCCTAAATATTTCTTGCCTGCTACAACCCGTTTCGGTTATCAGTTTGTACATGATTAGACAGGTACGATTTGACAAGAAACAACGGGTGGTCGACGAACTCATCCGGCGCATTGAAAGCGGCCTCTTGGAGGACGGTTTTTTACTGCCGGGCGAGCATCAGTTGGCTCAAGAATTCAAAGTCAGCCGAGGTACGCTGCGTGAAGCCCTGGCCGAATTGAAACGGCGCCACTACATCGCGACGCAAAGCGGTGTCGGTTCCATCGTCACCTTCGACGGCGTGGTGCTTGATCAGCGCAGCGGCTGGGCGCAGGCCCTGGCCGACAACGGGGCGCTGATCAATACCGAAGTGCTGCGGCTCGAGGCGGTAACCCGTCCTGACCTGCTTCCGCGTTTCGGCACCGACCAGTTCATCACCCTCGACCGCCGACGTCGTTCCACCGACGGCAAGCTGGTTTCCCTCGAACGCTCATTGATGCCCGCCACCGGAGGCCTGGAAAGCCTGCCGCGTGTCGGCCTGATCGACAATTCCCTGACCATCACCCTGGCCGCGTACGGCTACATCGGCGAGCGCGGCGATCAATGGATCGGCGCCGAACCCTTGAACGCCGAAGACGCCGAACTGCTCGGCCGCCCGGTCGGTACGGTTTTCCTCAAAGCCTTGCGCACCACATACGACCGGCAAAACCGCTTCATGGAGCAAGTCGAAAGCCTGCTCGATCCGGTGCACTTTCGCCTGCACCTGCAATTTGGAAACCCGCAATGACCGCGCTCAATCGTGCCCTGGGCGCGTTTTACGGACTGGCCCTGGGCGATGCGCTGGGCATGCCGACCCAATCCCTGAGCCGCGCTGAAATCAAGGCGCGCTTTGGCGATATCACCGATCTGCAAGACGCTGGTCCCGATCAACCCATCGCGGCGAACATGCCCAAAGGCTCGATCACCGACGATACCGAACAGGCCATTCTGGTCGGTCAATTGTTGATCGACGGCAAAGGCAAGATCGAACCGTCGGTGCTGGCCCAGCGGTTGATCGAATGGGAAGCCGCGATGCAGGCCAAGGACTCACAGGATTTGCTCGGCCCGTCGACCAAACGGGCGATCGAGATGATTCTCGCCGGCCAGTCGCCGGAAGAAGCGGGGCGCTATGGCACCACCAACGGCGCGGCGATGCGCATCACGCCGGTCGGGATTTCGGCGGATGTCAGCGATCCCGAGCGTTTCATCAGCGCCGTGGTGCAGGCCTGCCAGGTCACTCACAACACCACGCTGGGCATTTCCAGCGCGGCGGCGGTGGCGGCGGTGGTGTCCGCCGGCATCAACGGCATGGACCTGGGCGAAGCGCTGAACCTCGGCCAGCAGATCGCTCTGCAAGCGGAAAGTCACGGCCACTGGGTCGCGGGCGGACGCATCGCCTCGCGCATCAGTTGGGCGCGGACGATCAGCGTCGACAGTGACAAGGCGCTGCTGGCGGACTTGATGTACGACGTGATCGGCACTTCGGTGGCGTCACAGGAGTCGGTGGTGGTTTCGTTTGCCCTGGCCCAACAAGTGGCCATCGGTGAGATGAATGCCTTCGAAGCTGTGTGCATGGCGGCCAGTCTTGGCGGCGACACAGACACCATCGCGGCGATTCTGGGGGCCATGCTGGGGGCCTGTCTGGGGCTTGAGAGCTGGCCTGTCGGGATGATCGACAAGGTCAAAGCCGTTAACTCGTTGGAGCTGGAACCGTTGGTAAAAGGCCTGTTGGCTCTTCGCTGACCGGACTGGCGCCATCGCTGGCTTGCCGGCGATGGCTGCGCCGCTTGTTTGAATTTTTCACCCGCAATGGATCGCACTGACTTGGCCAGGACAGCCGGGCTGTTGTTTTCGTCTTCCGTCATTGCCCATAACCACAACAAAGGCAACAGGAGCATTTCACATGAGTTCATCGAACGCCGGGCAAAGTGCCGGGCAACTGGAAACCCGTGGCATCGAACCGGTGCCGGAAGCGGAGTGCAACGGTCATCCGCTGCAACTGTTCTGGGTCTGGTTCGCTGCCAACATTTCCATCCTCGGCCTGCCGCTGGGCGCCACGCTGGTAGCGTTTCGCGGGTTGGCGATCTGGCAGGCGATCATCGTCGCGATCCTCGGCGCTGCCGGTTCCTTCGCGGTGGTCGGGATCATTTCCATCGCCGGTCGCCGTGGTCGCGCACCGAGCCTGACGCTGTCGCGGGCGATCTTTGGTGTGCGCGGCAATATCGGCCCGACCCTGGTTTCGTTGATGTCGCGGCTGGGTTGGGAAACCGTCAATACCACCACCGCCGCTTTCGTGTTGTTGTCGTTGTGCTCGATCCTGTTCGGCTCTCCGGTGGAGGCCAAAAGTGCGCCGATGTTGACCCTGGTGTTCATCGCGATTTTCGTGCTGCTGACGTTGTCGGTGTCTGGCCTTGGGCACGCGACGTTGCTGGTGATTCAGAAGTGGGCGACCTACGTGTTCGGCGCGCTGAACATTCTGGTCGGCGGTTTCCTTTGCGCCACCATCGACTGGAGTGCCGTGTTCAACGCCACGCCTGCACCGCTTAGCGCAATGATCATCGGCGTCGGCACCATGGCCGCCGGCACCGGGATCGGTTGGGCCAACGCCGGTGCCGACATGTCGCGCTATCAGCATCGCAGCGTCAAAGCCGTGCGCCTGGTGGCCTCGGCCGCATTCGGTGCGGGGATTCCGCTGGTGTTGCTGATCACCCTCGGCGGCTTGCTGTCGGTGGGTAACAATGACCTGGCGTCGGCCACTGACCCGATCATTGCGATCCGCGACATGCTGCCGACGTGGATGGCCGTGCCTTACCTGATCACCGCCTTCGGCGGCTTGCTGCTGTCGAACAACCTGTCGGTGTACTCCGCCGGTTTGACCACGTTGACCCTGGGCCTCAAGGTCAAGCGCGTCTACGCCGTGGTGGTCGACATCGTTGCGATCTTCGCCGGTTCGATTTACTTCATGCTGATCGCCGACAGTTTCTACGGCCCGTTCATTACCTTCATTTCCTTGCTGGCCGTGCCGATCACGGCGTGGGTCGGGATCTTCGTCGTCGACCTGATCCACCGTCATTACTACAGCCCCAAGGATCTGCTGGACGTCAGCCCGAGCAGCGCCTACTGGTACCGCGGCGGCGTCGAGTGGCGCGCCTTCGGTGCGTGGGCGGTGGCGATCGTGCTGGGTTTCAGCTTCACCACCATCGGCACCACCGAACAAACCGTCTGGTTCCGCGGGTTCCTCTCCGATTCGTGGCTGGGCCACAACGGCCTCGGCTGGATCGTGACGTTCCTGGTTGCTGGCGGGATTTACTTCGTACTCGGTGGCGCCAGGGATCGCCGCGCTGCATTGCTCGAGAATGCTCATGCCTAAGCTGTTGCACACCGGCCAGGTCATCATCGACCTGGTCATGGCCGTGGATAAACTGCCGCAGCCCGGCGGCGATGTACTGGCGCAGTCCGCCAGTTTCGAAGCGGGCGGCGGCTTCAATGTGATGGCTGCGGCGCAGCGTAATGGTTTGCCGGTGGTGTACCTCGGCCGGCATGGCACCGGCCGTTTCGGTGATCTGGCGCGGGAGGCGATGAAGGCTGAAGGCATCCACATAGGCATTGCTCACAGCGCGGAGCGCGATACCGGATTGTGCGTGGCGATCACCGACGCCTCGGCCGAGCGCAGTTTCGTTTCCTACATTGGCGCCGAAGGCGAAGTGACTGCCGAGGACTTGGCGAGTGTGCCCGCCGAGGCGGGCGATTATGTCTACGTCAGCGGCTACAGCCTGCTGCATGTCGGCAAGGCTCAGGCGCTGGTGGATTGGGTGCTGGCGTTGCCGGCCGGGATTAACGTGGTGTTCGATCCGGGCCCGTTGGTGGAGTCACCGGATGCGCCGTTGATGCAGGCCTTGTTGCCGCGCATCGATATTTGGACCAGCAACAGTGTCGAAGCGCTGCGGTTTACCGGGGCGTCGGACATCGCTGAGGCGCTGGATCGGTTGACCGATTATCTGCCCGCCGAGGTGTTGATGGTGGTTCGCGATGGGCCCCAAGGTTGCTGGATCAGTCAGCGTGGCGAGCGTCAGCCTGTGCCGGGTTTCGAGGTCGAGGCGGTGGACAGCAATGGCGCGGGCGATGCGCACGCCGGGGTGTTTGTGGCTGGGTTGGCGCAAGGGCTGTCGGCGGGCGAGGCGGCGCGGCGGGCGAATGCGGCGGCGGCACTCGCAGTGACTCGCTGGGGGCCGGCGACTTCGCCGGGGGCGGATGAGGTGGATGCACTGATCAGCAAAACATTCTGCGGCTGATCTGGCTCTATCGCTGGCAGGCCAGCTCCCACAGGATTCGGGGTGTAAACAAAAACTGTGAACACCTTAATCACTGTGGGAGCTGGCCTGCCAGCGATAGGGCCCGCACATTGAATAAATTTTGACCCTTACCCAGCCTTGCGCAACGCCTCGATCAACTCCTGCTTGCGCATACTCGAACGCCCCGGAATCTTCTTCGCCGTGGCTTCCTTCCTCAAACTGTCCACCGTCTGCGTCTGCCGCGACGCCTTGCTGTTCCGCGGGTGACCTTCACGACTGGCTACCGCACGCCGCGAAGATTCCTTGCGGTCTTCGGCCTTCGCACTCGCCGGTTTCTTGCGCCCGGAACCACCGCTGCGCTCGCCACCACCCGACTGCTTGTTCACCGTCGCCCAGGCGCGGGCCTCCGCTTCCTCTTTCGAGACACCTTTGTGCTCGTAGGTCTCTTCGATGTGCTCGGCCTTGCGCTTCTGTTCGGCGGTGTATTTGTCTTTGCTTCCACGAGGCATGGGATTTCTCCTGCTGCTCTTAGGCGCTGGCGAAGCCTGCGAGCTTTTGGTCTTCTTGAATCAACGTCAAAAGATCGCAGGCTGCGGCAGCTCCTACACGGTTAGACGTCCAGCTTGCGCGCCGCCTCAACCCCGGCCGCGCTGAGTTTGATCGGCAAATTCAACGAGTGCTCGCCGGTCTCGTCGCAGATCACATGCCCATGTTGAATCAACCCGCGATCCTGCAGCGTGGCAAGGGCACTGGCCACGACTTTCTCCCCCCGGTAATTGTCCAGAACCTCCTTGCCCAACCCGTTCGGGTGGGCGTGCAGCAGACGGGTCAGGACTTCTTTCTCAAGGTTTTTATCGACGTTCATGGTTACCTCTTCATGGATGTGGACAGGTACAGCTCGCGTGGGCGATTTATTGGCTGGCGCCGCCTTCGGAACCCGAGCCACCGGTGGTGGTTTTCGAGCCGATGCCGGTGCCGGCGTTATCGGGTGTCTGGGTGTCGGGCATGTTCATGCCACCTTGACGGCCCGCGTCGTTTCCCTGGATCCGCGGGTCGGTGCCCGTGGATGGCGGCAGGCTGCTATCGACACCGGAACCATTGGTGTTGATGCCGGGTGCGCTTTGAATGGCGGGGGATTTGGGCTTTTCCACCGGGTCGGTCGGGCCGGTACCGGAGGCGGTGTTCGCGGCAAGGGCAGCAGAGGACAGCAGGGTAGCGAGAGCGAGGGCGGTCAGTCGGGACATGATCATGGTGTCGTCTCCATTTAATTAGAGTCCTTACCTGATATTGGTCCGCCCCCCCATCGGGTTGGTGCCTGATGAACGACGAACGGTTCAGGCCTGCTGCGGCGTCTTGACCCTGAAGCGGCGCCAGAGCAAGCGGCCCACGGTGATCAGCCAGTTCAGCAGCGCGACGCAGAGAACGGTGAGCAACAGTGTGGTCATCCCGTATTCAACGATGATCTGTCCGGCCAGCAACGGAAAACCGAACACGCCGATGAAGTACGACAGGCTGAACAACAGCAACGATTGCGCAGTGGTGCCGCTCGGCGCTTCGTTCGCGGCCAGGCCGTTGATCACCGAATACGTCAGCCCGTAACCGACGCCCAGCATCACCGCGGCCAGCACGTAGCTGAAGCCGCTGTCGACCACGAAACCGAACATCACGATCGAGCCTGTCATCAGCCCCGACAACAGGCAGGATGTGCGGAACGGATCGCGCTTGACCACCAACCCGGCAATCAACATCCGACTGCTGATCGCCGCGCCCATGAAACCGAAAAAGAACAGCGAGTAATCCAGAGAGCGAGACGCCGCGTAACTGGTTTGAAAACTCGACAGGCCACCGAACACGCAACCGCCAAGGCCGACCATGATGATCGGGAACACCGCTCTGGACGACAGCACTTGAACCGTTGCACGCCAGGAAATGCGTGCGACCGAGGCGGTGGGCGAAGGTGCCTTTTTCAGTTGCGCATCCAGGCGCCAGAACAGTACAACGCCGATCAGGCTGGCGAGTGCTGCGAGGTAAAACGCCGCCGTCACCGGATAGCCGAGCGCACTGGCTGCGCGCCCCAGCAGAGGGCCACTGCCGATCCCGGTCATCATGCTGCCCGACAGCAGCGCAAAATATTTGGCACGCTGCGCGGGCGTCACCAGGCTCGCGACGATGATCGGCCCGAGCGTGTAGAAAACGCCCCAGCCCAACCCCAGCAGCAACCCGAACAGGAGCAGCAGGGGGCCGAAGCCCGGCGTCAGCGCAAAGCCCAGGCTGGCCGCTACCAGCAGCACGCCGAACAGCGCAATCGAACGCGCCGCCCCGAGTAGATCAGACAAATGCCCAGAGACAATCACCGCTGCAAACGTGCTGAGCATCGCCGCCGAAATCACGCTGCCGGCATCGTGTTCGTTGCCGCCACGGGAGCCGATCAGCAACGACAGCAAAAACGTCGCGCCGTAAGACAGCGACAGCAAATAGCTGGCGAGGCAAAACAGGCCGAACAGCTTGCTGGAGACTTGAGGTGGTGCGATGGACATGACGCGGTTCCTTGACCCGATAACGGTGAGTGTCATCTGTCTATCATGCGAGGCGCGGATGTTAGGTCCGAGGTTATCGATTTCAGGGTTAGTGCTGGCCGGAGTAATGCCTGTACATGATCGCCTTGTAGCTTTTGTGGCGAGGGAGCTTGCTCCCGCTGGGCTGTGAAGCAGCCCTAAAACAAGCGACGCGGTATTTCAGGCAGGCAGGGGTCGACCTGGGAAGGGACTGTTGCGCAGTCCAGCGGGAGCAAGCTCTCTCGCCACAGACTGCGAGCCGACTTAGTATGGCGTTTTCCACTTTTGACGAAGGCACGTCCATGACGATCGAAATCCGCCCGGCGACCCCCAGCGATGCACCGCAAATCCTCGGGTTCATCACTGAACTGGCCGATTATGAACGTGCCCGCCACGAAGTCATCGCCAGCGTCGCCGACATCGAGCGCAGTCTGTTCAGCGAAGGCGCCACGGCCCACGGACTGATCTGCCTGCGGGACGGTTTGCCGATTGGTTTTGCGGTGTTCTTCTTCAGCTACTCCACCTGGCTCGGCAGTAACTGCCTGTACCTCGAAGACCTCTACATCACCCCCGAACAGCGTGGCGGCGGCGCGGGAAAAACCTTGCTGCGCCACTTGGCGAAAATCGCCTGCGCCAATGATTGCGGTCGGTTCGAGTGGAGCGTGCTGGACTGGAACAAGCCGGCCATCGAATTCTATAAATCCCTGGGGGCGCAGCCGCAGGAAGAGTGGGTTCGGTACCGGATGGATGGCGCGGTATTAAGGGATTTTGCCGCGGGCAATTGAATCCTTAAAAGATCGCAGCCTTCGGCAGCGCCTACAGGTGTAGGTGCTATCGAGGCTGCGATCTTTTTTTGCCGTTATCCCAAAATATGGGATGTATATTTATATATTGAGATTTGTCCGCTTTCGGGTTTATAGTCCAGCTCACTCACTGCCAATAAACAAAACAGGTGAAGCGATGCTGGCGCAATTGATCGCGCTCGATTGGGGGACAACCTCATTACGTCCGCGGGTGGCCAGGTGCTCGAACAGCGTTCGCTGTCATCGGGGATCATGCAGCTGCCCCGGACGCCGCGAATCATTAACGGTCAGGTATGCACAGACGGTTTTGAACTGGCCTTTGACGAGGCTTGCGGTGACTGGCTCGATGAACAACCCGCTTTGCCGGTGATTGCCTGCGGTATGGTTGGCAGCGCGCAGGGCTGGCGCGAAGCGGCCTACTGCGACACGCCGGCGAACGTCGCCAATCTCGGAACTTCCCTACAAACCATTCGCAGTCTTCGCGGTGTCGATGTGCACATCGTGCCGGGCGTGATTCAACGTTCGCGGCTGCCGAACGTGATGCGTGGTGAAGAAACCCAGGTACTCGGCGTGCTGCAAAACCTGCCGAGCGGGGCGGGCAGTGATCTGTTGATCGGCCTGCCGGGCAGTCATTCGAAATGGGTGGAAGTGGCCGACGGCTGCATCGTGCATTTCGATACCTTCATGACCGGTGAAGTCTTCGCCGTGCTCAGTGAACACAGCATTCTGGGACGCACTCAGCAGCGCGGCGCATCCTTCGATGGCGACGCGTTCGACCGGGGTGTGCAAGTGGCCCTGTCGGTGGACGGCGAGGTCGGCCCGTTATCGACGCTGTTCAGCGCCCGCAGCCTCGGGCTGACCGGCGAGTTGAGCGGCAGCGCGCAACCGGACTATCTGTCCGGCCTGTTGATCGGTCATGAGCTGTCGGCGCTGGCCACTGTTCAGCGGCGTCGGCGCAACAGCGTCCATCTGCCGGCAATCATCCTCATCGGTAACTCACAACTGTGTGCCCGCTACAGCCGGGCCCTCGACGCCTGCGGTTTTGCTCGCGTGACGCTGGCCGAACACGCCACCGAACGCGGGCTGTGGCAGTTGGCGCTCGCTGCCGGACTCGTCACCCCACATCCATCCCGTTAAACCTGACTGGAGGTCTGACATGCTCAAGCAAGCCCTGGCGCAAAACGGCCTGATCGCAATCCTGCGCGGCCTGCGCCCGCAGGAAGCGGCGGCTATCGGAGAAGTCCTTTACGCAGCCGGATTTCGCGTCATCGAAGTGCCGCTCAATTCCCCCGAACCGTACGAAAGCATCCGCATCCTGCGCAGTACTTTGCCCGCCGATTGCCTGATCGGTGCCGGCACGGTGCTGACGCCGGAGCAGGTCGAGCAAGTGAAAGCCGCCGGCGGGCAGGTGATCGTCATGCCCCACAGCGATCCCAAGGTGCTTCGTGCAGCGAAAGCGGCGGGGCTGTTCCTGTCGCCGGGCGTTGCGACACCGACCGAAGCTTTCGCCGCACTGGCCGAAGGGGCGGATGTGCTGAAGATGTTTCCGGCCGAGCAAATGGGGCCGGCGGTTGTAAAAGCCTGGCTGGCGGTGTTGCCCGCCGGAACCATTCTGGCGCCGGTGGGCGGGATCACCCCGGAGAATATGCAGGTGTTTATCGACGCCGGCGTCAAAGGCTTCGGTCTCGGGTCCGGGCTGTTCAAACCGGGCATGACGCCGGAGCAGGTGGCGTCCAACGCCAAAGCCTACGTCGCTGCATGGAACGCTCTGCGTTAAGACTTTTTTGGCGCCGAGCGCGCTGCATCTAACAAGAGAGAGAAGAGATGAAAATCACCAAACTCACCACTTTCATCGTTCCGCCGCGCTGGTGCTTCCTCAAGGTCGAAACCGACGAGGGCGTGACCGGTTGGGGCGAGCCCGTGGTCGAAGGCCGTGCCCACACCGTGGCAGCGGCCGTTGAAGAATTATCCGACTACCTGATCGGCAAAGACCCACGCAACATCGAAGACATCTGGACCGTGCTGTACCGCGGCGGCTTCTACCGGGGCGGCGCGATCCACATGAGTGCCCTGGCCGGTATCGATCAGGCGTTGTGGGACATCAAGGGCAAGGCGTTGGGTGTGTCGGTCAGCGATCTGCTCGGTGGTCAGGTGCGGGACAAGATTCGTGTCTATTCGTGGATCGGCGGTGACCGTCCGGCAGACACCGCGCGTGCAGCGAAAGAGGCGGTGGAGCGTGGTTTCACTGCGGTGAAAATGAACGGCACCGAAGAGCTGCAATTCCTCGATTCCTTCGAGAAAGTCGACCTCGCCCTGGCCAACGTCGCAGCCGTGCGTGACGCGGTCGGGCCGAACGTCGGCATCGGCGTGGACTTCCATGGCCGGGTGCACAAGCCTATGGCCAAGGTGCTGATGAAGGAGCTCGATCCGTACAAGCTGATGTTCATCGAAGAACCGGTGCTCAGCGAAAACTACGAAGCGCTGAAAGAACTGGCGCCGCTGACCAGCACGCCGATCGCCCTGGGTGAGCGCCTGTTCTCGCGCTGGGATTTCAAGCGCGTGCTCAGCGAAGGTTACGTCGACATCATCCAGCCCGATGCTTCTCACGCTGGCGGCATCACCGAAACCCGCAAGATCGCCAACATGGCCGAAGCCTACGACGTCGCGCTGGCGCTGCATTGCCCGCTGGGCCCGATTGCCCTCGCGGCGTGCCTGCAACTGGATGCGGTTTGCTACAACGCGTTCATCCAGGAGCAGAGCCTGGGCATTCACTACAACGAGAGCAACGACCTGCTGGATTACGTCAAGGATCCGCGGGTGTTCGATTACGACAAAGGCTTCGTGAAGATTCCGAATGGTCCGGGCCTGGGCATCGAGATCAACGAGGAGTATGTGATCGAACGCGCGGCGGTCGGGCACCGCTGGCGCAACCCGATCTGGCGGCATGCCGATGGCAGTTTTGCCGAGTGGTGAGTTCTGTCTGACCCATCGCAAGCCCTGTGGGAGCCAGCCTGCTGGCGATTCGGTCAGCACATCCGGCATGGATGGTGACTGATACACCGCGATCGCCAGCAGGCTGGCTGGCTCCCACAGTTTGATCTCCATGGACACGGAGATCAGCAGTTTCACATCGACCTCAATAAACATAAGAAGAGGCAATCCCCATGCAACCGCAAACCCTCACCGGGCAGGCGTCGTTGGTGGCGCCCAGCCGCAAGCGTTTTTTCATCATGGTCCTGCTGTTCATCACCGTGGTGATCAACTACCTGGACCGCAGCAACCTGTCCATCGCCGCCCCGGCGCTGACCAGCGAACTGGGCATCGACCCGATCCACGTCGGGCTGATTTTCTCGGCGTTCGGCTGGACCTACGCCGCCATGCAGATCCCCGGCGGTTGGCTGGTGGATCGCGTCCCGCCGCGCATTCTCTACAGCGTCGCGTTGCTGCTGTGGTCGATCGCCACGGTGATGCTCGGTTTCGCCGCCAGCTTCATCGCGCTGTTCGTGTTGCGCATGGCAGTCGGTGCCCTGGAAGCCCCGGCGTATCCGATCAATAGCCGCGTGGTCACTACCTGGTTTCCCGAACGCGAACGCGCCACAGCCATTGGTTTCTACACCTCCGGCCAGTTCGTTGGCCTGGCGTTCCTTACCCCGGTACTCGCGTGGTTGCAGCATGAGTTTGGCTGGCACATGGTGTTTGTCAGCACCGGCGCGGTGGGCATTCTCTGGGCGGTGATCTGGTACTTGGTGTATCGCGAACCACGGGATTTCAAAGGTGCCAATGACGCTGAAATCGAGCTGATTCGCGAAGGCGGCGGGCTGGTGGATATCCAGGCTGAGCAAGCGAAGGTCAAGGCTAAATTCAGCTGGACCGACCTTGGCATCGTGCTGACCAAACGCAAGTTGTGGGGCATCTACCTCGGTCAGTTCTGCCTCAACTCGACGTTGTGGTTTTTCCTGACGTGGTTCCCGACCTACCTGGTGAAATACCGCGGCATGGACTTCATCAAGTCCGGCCTGTTGGCGTCGCTGCCGTTTCTCGCGGCTTTCGTCGGCGTGCTCTGTTCCGGGTTTTTCTCCGACTTCCTGATCCGCCGCGGGTACACGGTGGGTTTCGCTCGCAAGTTGCCGATCATTGGCGGCTTGCTGATTTCCACCTCGATCATTGGCGCCAACTTCGTCGAGTCGACGCCGCTGGTAATTGCCTTCCTCGCACTGGCCTTCTTCGGCAATGGTCTGGCTTCGATCACTTGGTCGCTGGTCTCAACGCTGGCACCGGCACGGTTGTTGGGGCTGACCGGCGGCGTGTTTAATTTCATCGGCAACCTGTCGGCGATCACCACACCGATTGTCATCGGTTTCCTCGCCACCGGTGATTCGTTCGCCCCGGCGATCACCTACATCTCGGTTCTGGCGTTGATCGGTGCGCTTTCCTACATTCTGCTGGTCGGGAAGGTCGAGCGTATCAAGTTGTAGTCGCAGCCGTCGGGCGACCATAATGCCGCCCGTTCCCTCGCTCAACGGTAAAGGCTGGATATGCAGGAAGACGCCCCAAAAATCGCCAAGGACGCCGCCCCGACCGGCACCCAGACACTGCTTCGCGGTCTGGGTGTGGTTCAGGCCGTGGCCAGTGGCGCCCGCGATCTCAAGGAAATCGCCCGGCTGATCGGCACGACGCGCAGCACCACCCATCGTCTGGCCAGTTGCCTGGTGGACGAGCGTTATCTGCGCGTGGTGCCGCAAGTCGGGTATCTGTTGGGGCCGAAGTTGATTGAGTTGGGTTTTCAGGCTCGCGAGGAATTGCCGCTGGTGACGTTGGCCGGGCCATATCTGGATGAGTTGTCGGCGTTGACCGGCGACACCATCCACCTGGCGATTCGCGAGGGCGACGAGGTCCTGTACCTGCACAAGAATCCGGGGCGCAATGGCCCGGAAATGCGCTCGCGGGTCGGCCATCGCATGCCGTTGGCGCGCACCGGGATCGGCAAGGCCCTGATGCTCGATGAGACGCAGGAAGAATGGCAACGGCTGTACGAAGTCAGCTTGCCGGCGGGTGGGAAAAATCAGTTCTGGCCGCAGCACCCGGAGCAATCCTGGGAGCAGTTTCAGCAGCGCATGGTCGAGTACGTGGCGGGCGGCTACGCCTTCGATCTGGAAGACAACGAACCGTCGATCCGCTGCGTGGCGGCACCGATTCGTGATGCCAGCAAGCGCATCGTTGCCGGCATCAGCATCGCCAGCACCGTGCCGTACATGCCGCTGGAAAAAATGGCCGAGCTGATTCCCCTGATCAAAGGGGTCACGGCCCGGCTTTCGGCAGAACTGGGTGCGAAGGTTTAGACCTTCAGCGTCGCCATGTCGATGACGAAACGGTACTTCACGTCACCGGCAATCATGCGGGCGTAAGCCTCGTTGATCTGGCGGATGTCGAGCATTTCGATGTCGCAGGTGATGTTGTGCTCGGCGCAGAAATCCAGCACTTCCTGGGTTCGATCAGCGAGCCGGCCAGTACGCGACGGCTCATCACCAGTTTGCCGGCGTGGACCGCTGGATCGACCGGTTCGATCAGCCCGACCAGAATGTGCACGCCGTCGAAACGCAGCGTGTCGAGGTAGGGATTGAGGTCGTGCTGCACCGGAATGGTGTCCAGCAGAAAGTCGAAATGGCCTGCTGCTGCCTTCATCTGCCCGGCGTCGGTGGACACGATCACATGGTCCGCACCCTGGCGACGACCTTCTTCAGCCTTGCTTGCCGAACGGGTGAACAGCGTCACTTCCGCGCCCATCGCCTTGGCAAACTTGATACCCATGTGGCCGAGGCCGCCCATGCCTAGAATCCCGACCTTGTCGCCGGCCTTGACGCCGTAGTGTTTGAGCGGCGAGTAGGTGGTGATGCCGGCGCAGAGAATCGGCGCGGCGCTGGCCAGATCGAGCTTTTCCGGAATGCGCACGACGAAGTGTTCACTGACGACGATGCTGTCGGAATAGCCGCCCATAGTGTTGCTGCCATCCACTCGGTCGGGTGTGGCGTAGGTCATGGTCGGACCTTCGAGGCAATATTGCTCGAGGTTGGCCTGGCAAGCTTCGCAGCTGCGGCAGGAATCGACCATGCAGCCGACGCCGACCAAGTCGCCGACTTTATATCGGGTAACGTTCGCACCGATGGCGGTCACTTTGCCTACGATCTCGTGACCGGGCATCAGCGGGTAAACGGCAATGCCCCACTCGTTGCGTGCCTGGTGGATGTCGGAATGGCAGACGCCGCAATAGAGAATGTCGATCGCAACGTCGTCGGCGCGGGGGCTGCGGCGCTCGAATTTCATGGGGGCGAGGGGAGTGGTGGCTGATTGAGCGGCGTATCCGATGGCGGTGTACATGATGAACCTCGCAAAAGCGGTGACAGGTGAGGCGGCGCATTCTGGGCGCGGTGCCGGTCACCGGCCATGGCGATTCCTCCGGGTGTCATGCCTATTCCTCCGGCATCAGCGTTCGATGGATCAAATGCGCGATCAGACCTGCGATGATGTTTTCATCCCGATTTCCGCGACTTTTTTGTGAAGAGCTCCCATGTTGTTGACCCGTCATCTCGATGCCAATGCCACGCTGGTTTCGCTGATCCAGCCTTTGACCACTCGCGATGGTTTTGTGCCGACGGCATTGCCGGGCGTGCAGGTTTTGCGCGCCAGCTGTGATGTGGCACGCGGTCCGCAGATCTATGAACCGAGTCTGGTCATCATCGCCCAGGGCAGCAAATTGGCGTATCTGGGGGCTCGTACGCTGGAATACGGTGCCGGGCATTACCTGATTCAGGCATTGCCGGTGCCTTTTGAGTGCGAGACTTTCTCGGCGCCTGATGGGCCGATGCTTGGGGTTTCGATTGCCATCGATCGGGTGCTGCTCGGTGAATTGGTGTTGGCCATGGGGCTGGCACCGGGGCGCAATATTCCTGCGCAGACACCCGAGTCGATGACCTCGGCGGTGCTCGACGATGCGATGCGTGGTTGTGTGGAACGGCTGTTGCGTTGCCTGCACGATCCGCTGGAATGCCAGATCATGGGGCCGGCGCGGTTGCGGGAATTGTTGTTCGTCGCGTTGCGTGGTCCGCAAGCGGATGTGTTGCGCGCGCTGGTGGAACAACAGGGCCAATTCGCTCGGGTTGCCGCTTCGCTCAGTCATCTGCACGCGCATTACACCGAGCCATTGAACGTCGAGACCCTGGCCAGTTGCGCGAACATGAGTGCGTCGACCTTTCATGAGCATTTCAAGCGCAGCACCTTGTTGTCGCCGGTGCAGTACTTGAAGCGATTGCGTTTGCTGAAGGCGCAACAGTTGTTGCTCACCGAAGGGTTGGGTGTGGCGCAGGTGGCGCATCGAGTCGGGTATCAGAGCACGTCGCAGTTCAGTCGCGAGTACAAGCGCTACTTTGAGCGCAATCCCGGGGATGAGCGCGCCGCCTGATAAATCGTGGGCAACAAAAAAGGCCCCCATTTAGGGAGCCTTGTTGTTCACTTAAGAGTGTCTTGAATCAAAGGAAACTTGTGGCGAGGGAGCTTGCTCCCGCTTGAGTGCGTAGCACTCACAAAACTCGGCAATAGTTG